>Ga0182024_10008653_pt1 | contig 21343 bp, 18 predicted proteins | sample P32metaG_FD_120480 | JGI IMG/M metagenome (GOLD analysis project Ga0182024, IMG submission 120480) | Permafrost microbial communities from Stordalen Mire, Sweden - P3-2 metaG (Illumina Assembly) | ecosystem: Environmental > Terrestrial > Soil > Wetlands > Permafrost | place: Sweden: Stordalen...
AAACGGTCATACTCCTGTCCACGACAAGATTCGCCAAGTGTTGACCGAGGCGCGCGTGATTATTCCCGGCAATCAAGCATTGTTGGGGTTTCAGTTCGCAGTTGTTTTGCAACGAGGTTTCAGCGAGCTCTTGCCTTGGCTGAAATGGATTCACCTTGCCAGCCTTTCGTTGATTGTCGTGAGTACGATTATCTTGCTCACTCCCGCCGCTTACCACCGCATCGTAGAAAATGGTGAAGAAACCGAGCGCTTTTATCGGCTTGCTCATGTAATGGTCCTCTGCTCTTTGGCCCCACTCGCTCTCGGAGTTTGTGGCGACTTCTTCATCGTGGTTTACAAACTGACGGATAGGTTGGATTTTTCCTTAAGCGCTGGCGTAATCATGTTCCTGGCGTTCGCGGTAATGTGGTTTGGATACCCCTGGCTCCGGCGGAATCACCCGAGGCATCTCCTCCGGCGACCCGTCTGATGGGCTGAGGAAATATGAATATTTTGAAGGCGACCCAGAGCTACGAAAATTGGATGCGGAATTGTACGACGGTAGTCGAAGCCCACCTGCGGCTAAAACACAAGCAGATGAAAACGGACCCGTTCCTCTTCTTTCGGGGCACGTTTTACCGGTGGATTCAACTGTGGCCGGAAATATGCCCTGACCTCCGTGACGCCCCCAAGGTTTTGGCAGTCGGAGACCTTCACATCGGAAGTTTCGGCACCTGGCGCGACAACGAAGGCCGCCTTTCCTGGGGCGTCGACGATTTCGACGAATCATTTCCCTCGCCCTACACCAATGATCTGGTGCGCCTAGCAGCGAGCGTAAAGATGGGCATCGACTCGGAAGACCTCACGATCAAATTGAGGGACAGCTGCGACACCATTTTGGAAGGCTATCAGAAGACACTAAGGGACGGCGGCTGTCCGATTGTTCTAGCCGAGCACAAGAATAATCTGGACAAGCTTGGAGTGGAAGCGTTCAAAGCCCCGGATGATTTCTGGAAGAAGCTCAACGCACTCCCGGCAGTGAATCACGGCGTACCTCGCGATGCGAAACAAGCCTTGCAGAAAATGCTTCCCGGGACCAACCTGGACTGCAAACTGGTCAGAAGGGAAGCCGGCATGGGAAGTCTTGGGCAACAACGATTCGTCGCGATTGCCGGCTGGGAAGGGGGCTGCATCGCCCGCGAAGCGAAAGCCATGCTCCCTTCCTCATGCGTTTGGCTGAACGGCCAAACCGGACATCGCCGGTTTTATTATGAGGAAGCCATCGAATCCGCCGTGCGATCGCACGATCCGTTTCAGAAAGTCGTGGGTAGGTGGCTCATCCGGCGCCTTTCTCCCGAATCAAATCCCATTGAGATTGCCGATTTGCCGGAAGAGCGCGACGAAGAAACACTTCTTCACGCCATGGGCTCTGAAGCGGCAAATGTGCACCTGGGACGCCAGCGCCAAGCGAAATACATTCTGAAGGACCTGCGGCGTAAGAAAGCCAATTGGCTGCGATCTGCGGCCAAGGATATGGCCAAAGCCATGGAACGCGAATGGAAGGAGTACGCGAACGCCTAAGCGAGAGTCCAGTACTAGGGTGTATTGATCTATTGACCCGGAGGCACAACGGCCTTAGAAATTGGGCGGGGTTGATGGCCTCAGACGTCGACAGCCGTTTCGAGATGTACTGAAATTGAGACTGCTATCCGTCCAGGAGGTTACCCGATCCCTCCGGATTTCATTCCCGGACGAGCGCGCAAGTAAGGAATGGCCCGTCCCAAAGCCGTTTCGCCGTATCGCACCCAGCGAGAAGTCGGGCGCGGCGTCACCGCCAGCATGTTGGATACATGACATAAGGACGGATGCAAATCCGCGACCAGTTTTACGAGCGCTGTAAGCGGCACAGCCAACAGCAAGCCCATCACGCCCCACAACCAGCCCCAGAAGAGAATCCCAATCGTCGCCGCCACCGGCCCGATACTCACGCGAGTCGCTATAAATTTCGGAATAAGAAAATTCGCGGACACGATGTGCAGTAAGAGGATCGTCACAGTGATGATGATATAGGGTCCAGGTGTGTTGAACTGCAAGACGGCCGCCGCAAGCGGAAGCACCAGCGCAAGAATCAGTCCGAAGAACGGCACTAGATTCAAAAGCCCGCTGGCAACTCCGAGAGGTATCGCTCCAATCATGCCAATACCCAATAACACCAACGTCGTCGCCACGGCCATCACAAAGCCGACCATCAGATTGCCAGCCACGAAGCCGCGAATCATCTTGTTAAGGTTCGTGACAAATCGGGCCGCGTCCGTCTTTGAGTCAAAAAGGGCATTCACTCGGACGGCCATTTGGTCCTTGGTGCACAGTATGAAAAACGTCAGAAACGGAACCACACCGGCAATAATCAGCGCACCCCACACTGATCCCACACCCCGCACCAGATAGGTAGGCCAGGATCGTGCTTCCTGCAATCGGACCTCGGGGACCCTTTTGGCTGGATGCACGTCGTTCGCAAGGCTGCCGGCACTTTGTTGAACTTTCTGAATCCTTTGGGTAATTGGCTCAATGGTTTGCTGAATTTTAGAGGTATACACGGGAAGTTCTTCCGAAAAGGTCATCGCCCTTCCGTACAGCTCGTGGCCCATAAGCCCGGTTAGAACTACGCCTGCGAGCACAACCCCAGCCGATGCCACACCGCGCGGCAGATGCAGTTTCTCCAGCAGGGCTACCACGGGGTCAAATAGAATTGCGAGAAATCCCGCCAGGACAACCGTGATGCAAATCGAACTCGCGTAGTAGCCGAACACCGTCAGCAAGCCCACCACCAAGATGAAGAGCAAAGTCGCGATTCTGCAAAGCAGCACATCGGAGAGTGAGGTCGAACACGGTAGCACCATTTCCAACGCGCAAACCTCACTTTGTGGGGCAACGGCGCTCTTCTTCGCAACTTGATCAGACATACGTTTTGTGCGTGCAGCGCATTGTTTGCTGAAATAGAATCCAGCGCATTTTAGGAATCAGTGTGACGAAGTCGCCTTTTGGCCCTTAACCTGCACCTCATTCACCACCTGCTGCACATTTGGAACCGCTGACGCTACCTTTTCGACCTGTGCGCGCCTGGCTTGAGAATTGACTTCGCCAGCCAATGTCACGACGCCATTCTTTACGTCGTATTTAACACCCTTGTGAAGCCGGTGCTGGATGAGAGCGGCGTCTAGGTTTTTCCCGATACCCTTGTCCAGATCTGAATTGACGGACTTAGCTTGACTTTCGACAGCCGGCGGAATCACCCCAATCTGGTTTGACACAACTTGCGCGCCCGCGATGGACTTGGCAATGGATTCAGCTTGTGACTTGTCACCGTCAGATGGAACGTGTCCGCCAAGGGTAACGACGCCCTTATCCCGATCCTGGCTTACAGAGACGTCTTTGAGGCCGGCTTGATCTAGCGACTTGCGGATGCCGTCAGTGACATCGGGCGATTGCGGTGTATTCGAGCACCCTAAAAGGGTTGCGACGATTACGAGCGTGAGAAAGGTTAACAACAATTTGGCCGTTTTCATGTTTCTCCTTTTCATAGGGCTAAGAAATTTGAAGGAGTCCTCACCCGAGCTAGCCGTCCACACTATTTTCCGAGGACCTTCTCCACTTGGCCGATTTTCTTTTGGATTTCCCCGCCTACCTTTTCGTCCTGGCCTTCACCTTCCAAGTCGGGATTGGTTCGTCAGTTGTCCTGCCTTCTCCTTGCCCTTCACTTCGTGAACCTTGCCCGCTATCTCATCCTTAGTGCTTGGCCTCATCTTGTGGCCTCCTCTCAAACCATGTGGATTCCGGTACCCGGTTGAGCGCCCTCCGGTTTCACCGCACACCCCGAAGTGCATGCTCCGAATCTCGCGTTCCGCGAACAAGTTTAAGAGTCGCTCAATCGTTCTGCGCGTCTGTGTTCTTGACGTCCAGGAGGCGCTAGTTCCTGCGCCAACGAGAGTACCCCCAGCCCCCACCACCGAGCAAAAACACAACGAGAAGAACGATCAATATGGTTTCCATGTCTCTACCTCACTTGTCAGAGGAGGCTTGTTGACAGGCCTTGCTTCCTCCGTAAGCACCATCATGAAAGAGATAAAGATGGATAGCTGTCCATATTGAGACACATTCGCGTTTTGTTTGCTTTTTCCGTGACGCGAAGGTTGCTCGGGCTGCCTCCGCACCCGCATTCCATGATGACATCAGTAGCCGGAAAGCGGTATCGAGCTCTGGCACTTTCATTTGACCTGAATGCGTGCTCCGCGCCAGCATGCTGGACCCGGTCATCCCAGATTTCCACAGTGTGTGCCTTTCTGAACAGCTTTGCTGTTGGACCGTTGTTAGGCTCGCCGCGTAAGTTGGGTCCTGTCAGAATGGGAAAAGTGACTTCCCGGCTGATTGTCGTAGTGAAAAACAAGAACCAGCTGGCGATAGATCTGCTTCCTCTTCCATGGCGTGATCAAACTGGGCACCCCTTTAGAAAAATTAGGAGACCGCAAAATGAGAAAGCTACACATTGCAGCATTGGCGCTTTCGGTTGCAACCCTTGGAACTCCGGCGCTTGCGCACGGAAAACCTCAGGATACGACCCAGGATGAAAAGAAGCCCAAGTTGGTGAACATTAATGGAACCGTGAAAGCGGACGGTGACAAAATCACGTTTGTCACGGACGCGGACGGGAAATCCTGGGATGTAGTCAATCCTGAGACTTTGAAGGATCACGTGGGGCATCACGTTGAGCTGAGCGCTCATGTGTACAAAGACAAGGGCCAGATCCACGTAATGAAAGTAACGATGCTCAAGCAGCCTTAGACGCACAAATCTCGAAGCCGGCTCAGTACGAAACGGTTATGAAACAATTACTGTCCATGGAACAGGGCAAGTGACAGGCAAGCCCGCCCTGCCACCTCTCAGCATGTCGATGACAGGGGGGCACAATGAAAGGATTCATCTTCGGCATCGTGGCGATGATTCTCATTCTTGCGCTCGGACTGTTATTCGCTTTAACTGGTTTCGTCAGCATGCGCGCGGACAATCCTCCTTCAAAGCTGGAAGCAACCCTTGCCGGGCGCGCCATGGACGCAAGCGTCGCACGTGCTGCCCCCCAAATGCCGAATCCCGTCACCGCGGACGAGGCTAACTTGGTCGCCGGAGCTCGTCTCTATCGCGACCATTGCACGCTGTGTCACGGCGATCCGGCGCACCCCAAATCGCTGCTCGCCGACTCGCTCAATCCCCTTGCGCCGCAGTTCATGAATGACATGCCCGACATGCCCGAAAATCAAAACTTATTCATCCTGCAACACGGCATCCGCTGGAGCGCCATGCCCGGCTGGAAAAACGTCTTAAGCGATCAGCAGACTTGGCAGTTGGTGACATTTCTCAGCCACATGCACGATCTTCCCCCCGCCGCCAAGCAAGTTTTCGCGGAAACAACACCGCCGGCGCAACCGCTCCCCGGCTCCCACTGAGCCATTGAGAGTGGCTTCTGTCGAAGCTTACCCTGCTGTTCGTGTGCCTGGCGGATATGGAGACGGCGCACAAATATGCGACAAACAAATAGAGGCAAAGGAACTCCTCGCCTATCTTTCATGCCGATTTCTTATCGTGCGAACGCTAACCTAGCCTAGCTGCGCGGATTTTGCTCCAACATGGCGGCGAGATACACGCCTTGCCAGTCCGGATATTTCAGATGGTCACCCACACAAAGTCCTCATTCAACGAAGAAAAACTCTTCACCTTTTACCGCTGACTCGATTGCATGGATCAACTGTTCGTCCGCGTTCGATTTCTCGACGTAGCCGTTCGCTCCAACCTTCCGCGCTTCCGCAATGAATTCCCGATCCTTATGGGAGGAAAGAATCACAATGGCGGAATCTGGGAGACGACTGCGGATGCGCCGCGCAGCCTCGAAGCCGGACATATTCGGCATCGTCACGTTGATTACGATCACGTCCGGATTTAAGGCTTCAGCCAGAGTTACAGCATGTAGTCCGTCGCGCGCTTCCCCAACCACCTCAAAGCCCGGTTGGGCTGTCAGGATTTGCTTAACCATTTGCAGAATCGTCGGATGGTCGTCTGCAATAAGAATACGAATGCTACGTCGTGTAGTGGGATTTTCTAAGACGGCGACCCCACCGTCTGGGGTTGGAATATCGACGCGTCCAACGAAGGGCGTGACCAGGTTGTAGTTATCAGCTTTTCCGCGCAAGTCGGGCTCCTATGTCATGTCTATGAAATGCTCAATTGAAACGTCGTTCCTTCTTCCCTTACCGCCGATTTCGACTTCGCTTCGATCGTAACTTCCACTCTAGAGCCCGCGTTTAGACTTGCCTCATCACCGGCGTCATTTTGCAGGCTATTTTCGATCCGAATCTCCCGATACAAATCCTCCGGGCCTTCGATTGCGACCTGGAGCGTGCCGCTTAGGACTCATGGCGAGCGAACTATGTCGCCCAGCGCGAGACCAGGTCAATTCGCGTACGCGGGGCGCTGAAAATTCACGTCAGGCTGAATGACGCTTGTGAATCACGCCCAGAAGGTACAACACGACGGCTATCAGAGCCACCGTCCCGACAATACCCAACCCGCCGCCCGTGCCCCATCTCGAATAGAGCAGCTTCCGAACCGGGCAAACTACGAAGGACCGATAAGGGCCGCCGTGCGTAGTCACTCCCTCAGGGACATGACCGCCACGATTCATTTCACCTTGCATCTACTTTTATCCCACCAAACCCAATATCCGGCTTTCGCTATACATCTCAGGGGAAGACCATGGAACCAAATATCGATGTCCCACTAGAGGAAACAGACCCCCCGGCGCACGCTTCGGGTCACAGCCACCGCCGCAGAGTGCGGTGGTCTTCGAACACTTTGCTCGGCGCGTCTCCGATTCTACGGATTCAGCGTCTTATGAATTTAAGGGCGTTCAACGCGCCCAGGATTGCCTGACGCTCGGCAGGTTCCGCTTCGCCATCAATCATGTAAACGCGAATCGCATCTTCTGCAAATGCGATTTTGGCTTTCATTTTGGCTGAATCCATTTCAATTATCGCAGCGAGATAGGGCTCCTGCCAAACGGGATATCGGAACTGGTTGAGCATAAGAACCTCCGAGCATGCCAATATCACACACACGGTTCAGGCTGGCTATGCTGTTTTGCACCCGCCGTTTGAATGGATAATCGATGGGCGAGGACGATCCAGGTCGAGAAATTCTCAAGCTACACAATGTGCCGCGAAGAATGTTCCCACGCTCTCCGCATCTCAACATCAAAGCAGAATTGGCCCGGGTCATCGAGAGTAGTTCGCAAGAACGCGAGAGCGATCTTGCACGCCTGAATGCGCTTGCGCAAATTCTGCCGTTGTCAAAAGGATTTCAACAAACGGGAACTCAGTCATGGACACTTCCCACCTCCCTACTTGCGGTGATTGACGTTTTTGGCTACCACAGTGATCTCAACGTGACCACCCTTCTTGAGCTTTACATCATCACCATGTTCATCGGTTAACGTATTTTCAATACGGAAATTTCGACACCGCTGGTCAGGAAGATCGACAGCGATTTGTGCCTTTTCCGATTGGCCCGGACCTGAAGAAGAGATGATTTTGTCCACTGTCCCCGGCATGCTCGTACTCGGCTGTTCTGCAACTCTCGCAGTATCCAAGTTCCGTTCGGCGATTCTTGCGGACTTGGCCATCCGCGGCTTCGCCATTTCCTTCTCGATGCTGACACGTGTCGCTTTTGCGGCCTTAACTCCCTTATGTGCCCCGCGCACATTGTGGTATCAAGATGGAAGCTATGCTGTCCTGTTTCTGACATTGGCAACACAAGTAAAAGCGGGAACTGCCTGACCCACGTCGTTATCTCTCTGGTGGTCTGGACTCCAGCATCTTCGCGTTCCGGGACGGCACATTGGTCGGCTAGAAATTAGAGGGAGCGCAGGCTATTTTTCGAGCTGCGCTCCCAAGGCGTGAAAACGGTCGATGTCAGCGTTAATTGTAGGGCGGCATACGTCAATTGGAATACCGCGAACTCCGTAGGGTGACGATTGATGAGGTTAGGCGGAGCGGGTCGAATGACGAGCGGGAACCGGAGCAGCCGGGGTCACGATGCGCAAGTTCATTATTCGCAATGTAACCACTATTGATTGACGCCGCTCGCGAGAAATCCGCCGTCTACCACGAGAACCTGTCCGGTAACGAAGGATGCCGAGTCCGAAGCGAGAAATACGGCCGCTCCGACCAATTCCTCCAGCTTGCCAAACCTTCCCATAGGAGTGCGCATCAGCAGTTCATTTCCCCGCGGGGTATTGTCGAGAAGTTGCGCGTTCAACGCGGTGCGAAATACTCCTGGCGCGATGGCGTTGGTCAACACGCCGTGTTTTGACCACTCTACCGCCAGCGCGCGTGTAAGAGCGGCAACGCCCGACTTGCTGGCGGCGTAGGCCGCCACTTCGTGCAAGGCCACGAAGCTGTTCAACGACGCGATGTTGATAATTCTTCCGTACTTTCGGCTGAGCATGTGTTTTCCGAAAACCTGGCAAGCGCGCAGAGTGCCCGTCAGGTTGGTGTCCAGAATGTCGTTCCATTCGGATTCCGGAAAGTCCACAGTGGGCGCCCGTTTGATTTTGCCCGCGCAGTTCAAAAGAATTTCAACTTTTTCAAAGCGTTCCAGGCAGGCCGCGAGGAGGCGCTCTAAGGAAGCGTTGTCGCGAGTATCGGTGGTCACGCGCAGAGTGCTTCGCCCGCGCGATTCAATTTCGCGGGCGACTTCTTCTACGTTCGCGGCAGTTCGCCCGGTGGCGACAACATTTGCGCCGGCGTCCGCCAGACCCAAGCTTAATGTTCTGCCAATGCCGGAGGTTCCGCCGATCACCACGGCTAACTTGCCCGACAGATCTAAGGCTAGAGACATTCGATGTCCTTCCTCCGGAGCGCGCAGCACCGCAGAATTTTTTGCAGCATGTTCGTCAAGTGGCGAAGGCAATGATGACAGATAGCACGCACCAAACTTTTGTTAAAAGCGATCGCGCGAAGCCCACAAACCGAGGCCGGGATTCTCGATGAAAAAAATATCTTCTCCACTGATGCGGTTCCAGCCTTGGCGAAGCTTAAGAGGATCGTACAGCTGCAGCATGTTGTTCAACTCGGCGTAACCGAAGCCCGCGCTTTCGACCTCTTCGCGGGTTAATTTTCCCGGGCACCAAGTAATCCGAAAGCGTCCTTCCGACGAGCCGTGAATCAAGTGCGCCGCGGCGCTCAAATCCGCAGCCAGATCTGCGTTCTCTTTCACCATCTCGAGCGTGGCCGGAGTTCCGTGGTAACCGTATTTGCGGATGAGTTTATCGATACGCGGGTCTTCGCCAAAATCACGCACGCCCGGAGCCAGTACGATCAACTCGCCGTCATCGGCCATGGCCATACGCGTCCGGTAGATGGCCTTGTTTCCCAGCCACGTGCTGTGAAATTCGTGCGGGTCGAGATACACGACGGCTTTGCGAATCGGCTCGGGCATCAGGGAAAAGTTCGCTTGGAAACTCAAGTTTGCCGCGGCGTGAAAACATTCTGAGTCGTCGCCTACAAACAGACCGCGCACCACCGCCGCCCCGCACGCATTGCGGCTGACCACGGTCAGCACGTAAACGATAGGAAGGTTGCCGAGAAATTGCGAGGCCGCGTAATTTAGCACGCGGCGCACGGGATTATCCGCGCGACCCATGATGCGTTCCATGCCGTAGACGGCGCCGAGGTAGTGGCTGCGATTGATGCTGTCCGGTCCGCCGGTACCCACCAGAATATTTTTATTGTAGTTGGCCATGCCGATGACTTCATGCGGCACGACTTGCCCGATGGACAGTATCAGGTCGAAATTCCCGCGGGTAACCAAGCGGTTGACCTGCGCGGGCCATTCGTAGTCGAGCTTCCCTTCCGATTGTTCGTGGATGAATTCCTTGGGCACGACGCCGAGCGTCTCGACGTCCTCGCGCCATTTGTGCACGCAAAAGAGCGCGAGCGGAACATCGCCGAACATGCCGGCAATGCGCTCTGCCGACATCGCTTTGTGCGTGCCCAGCGCAGGCAGCACGGCACGCAGGTTTTCCCCGTAATATTCCCAGGCATAGCGCGTGAGATCGCCGGCCCGCGACGCCATGCGCGTTTGGTCCGGAGGAACAGCGAGAACGCGCTTGCGGCTACCAAGTTTTTGCAGCGCGCCAAACAAGAATTCCCGCAGTTCGCCGGAAGAGATTTCGCGATCTGGACCGCCTTGTGCGCAATAGAGGCTCATGCTGTCTATTTCATAGTACAAGGTGCCTGCGACTTTGCGAATGCACGTCGGCTCCCAAGAGGGCTTAGCGCAGCCCATCACAACGGTCACGCCACGCCTACTTTTAAAGCCGGTAAGCCTTGCGGGCAAGGCCGTAGGCGAGGTCGGAAGCAGTTTCGTGAGCTTCGTCCTCGTCAAGGCGATGCTCCGCGACGAGGCGCGCCAAAAAGGAGCAATCGACGCGACGCGCCACGTCGTGTCTCGCCGGTATCGAAAGAAACGCTCGGGTGTCATCATTAAATCCGACGGTGTTATAGAAACCCGCGGTCTCCGTCGTGTACTCCCGAAAACGCATCATGCCTTCCGGACTGTCGTTGAACCACCACGCGGGGCCCAAGCGCAGGCAGGGATAGTGGCCCGCGAGCGGAGCCAATTCGCGGCTGTATGTGGATTCGTCCAGAGTGAACAGAATGATGCTGAGGCGAGACTCGTTCCCAAAGCGGCTGAGCAACGGCCTTAACGCTTCGACGTAGTTGGTGGGCACAGGGATGTCGGCGCCCATATCGCGACCGAAACGCTCGAATAGCTGGGTGTTATGGTTGCGGAGGCTTCCGGGGTGAATTTGCATGACCAGTCCGTCGTCCAGGCTCATGGCCGCCATTTCGGTGAGCATTTGTGCGCGGAACAATTCTCGCTCGTGCGGTTCTGCCGCACGGGAAATTATTTTTTGAAAGAGACGATTCGCTGCATCGGGAGACAGATCTGCCGTCGCCGCCGTTGGGTGGCCGTGGTCCGTGGCGGTGCAACCGAAGGTTTTGAACTCTCCCCGCCTCTGCCGCAGCGCGGACAGATATCCTTGCCAGCTACCGGTGTTCGCGCCGGTGAGCTCTCCGAAACGCGCAACATTTTCCGTAAACGAAGGAAAATCCGGATCGACAACCGGATCGGCGCGAAACGTCGGAATAATCCGTCCTTTGAAAGCGGATTGCCGGATTTCCGCATGATCCGCCAGCGAGTCGAGTGGCGAGTCGGTGGTCGCCAGCACTTCGAGCTGAAATCGTTCAAAAAGCGCGCGGGGACGAAACGCTGGTGTTTGAAGTTTTTCCGCGATGACGTCGAAATATTCATCGGCGTTCGCCGGGCCAAGGCGGGCGTCCAGTCCAAAGAGTTCCTGGAAGGCGAAATCCAGCCAAAGTCGCGTCGGCGTGCCGCGAAAAAGATAGTAATGTTGCGCGAAAATACGCCAAACGCTTCGCGGATCTTGCACCGAGGAGGAGCCAATTCCCAGGCGCTCCAGTCGAATGCCCTGGCTGTAAAGCATGCGGAAGACGTAGTGATCGGGAACTACAAACAATTGCGCGGGATCCGCGAAGGGCTCATTCCTCGAAAACCAACGGGGATTGGCATGACCGTGCGGGCTAAGGATGGGCACGCGACTGATGCTGGCGTAGAGCCGGCGAGCGATGGCGCGCGTCGTATGATCCGCCGGGAGCAAGCGGTCGGCATTTAGGATCGTCACTAGGGGAAATGCTAGGCGTTCAAGTTGCGCGGCACAAGTTCATTCGAGGGTTGCGGGATGTTAATGGACGTTAAAAGAAGTTAAATTTTAGCGCAAATAGCCTTTTTCCAAAGGCTTACGAGGATACCCCGCTGCTATTCCGGAATAATCTCAATGGCGCTGATCGAGGGATAGTTCACACCGGGCGTGAAATACAGTTCGATCTTGCCCTGCGCGGTCGGTTCTATATGCGCAAACGACTTCACCAATGGCCCGTTGCCGGCCTCGCTGTAGATGTCAAAATTCTTCAGGAGCATCGAACCATTGCACGATACATCAAACACGCGGCTGCCTGCGCCACCAAGGCCGCCGTTGCGAATTCCAAACCAGCGTTCGAGAAAGTACAGCCGCACGGTGTACTTCGCCCCGGTGGCCACCGGGATAACATAGTGGATGTGGCCGAAGCGGTGCCATTCGTAAAGGCGGGCATCCAGAACTTTCGAGAGGTCGCCAGCAAAGCTGCTTAGGCGTCCGCCGAAAAAATAACGGTCCCGCGTCCAATCGTTCCCTTTGGAATCATGGTAGGAAGAGTTGCCGACCACGATCCTCACGGGAAGCATGCGATGCGGAATTCCCGGCAAAATTTCCACGGCATTCACGAAGGATTCTGGCGTTGTGAAATTCACGTGAATCATCCCGTCCGCTGCCGGCGAGACGTCCGTAAAGACCTTCGTGGTGGCGACGTCATTCCCGGCGGCGTCGTCGACCACGTCGAAGGTAAGCGTCGGTCCGCCATTAATGGAAAACTGTTCGGTGCGCGTATTCTCCTGAAAACCGGAGGTTTCCGCGAATAAGAGATGCATTTCGTAGATGCCCGGGGGCACTGGATAACTGCACTGAACCGTTCCGCGGCGGCCGGTGGAAAAAAGCTCCGGATCTTCCGTACCTTGCACGACGTGGCCGGGAGTTTCGAATTTGGCTCCTCCGGCGCAAAACCGATCTGCTGCCCAGGTGGCACCAGCCCGGTCGATGTACGGACCGGAATTATTTCCCACCATGGCACGCAGGATGTTTCCGGAGAGATTCGCGGGAACAGCGGCAGCCTGGCCAAAGCTGCCGTCCCTACCCTTCAAGGTTCGCGCGCGCCAATTCCAAGCCAATATCAGCAGTACCGCGAAGAACAGAATCGCCGCCGCGCTGAAAACACGAACATGGGATTTGGATGGGCTCCTCGGAGCTGCCAGGACGCGCTTGGCAATTTCGATTTTGAGGTCAGGTTCTTGGTGCTGCGCTGCGACGTAGTTTTTCGAAACTTCCGTCGACCCGCCGTCTTTGGGCGCGGCACCGTTCAAAGCATGCGTGGCTTCCCGCACATCGAGCTTGAGATGCCCGCCATCCCGTTCTATCTCGTTTCGGTGGGTGAACTTTGGAACGTAACCGCCCGGAGGCAAACAGATGCGCACGGCGTGCTCGGCGCCGGCACTGCGATAGTAGTCGTCGAGCCGTTTTCTGAGGGCGTGCGCCGTGACTCGCACAATGGTGTCCAGCTGTGGATCAAAATCATGCGGGCGGCCGAGGGCCTGCACGGCAATGTTGTATTCCTTGATCTCCGTCGTCGCTCCTTCGAAATGCTTTTCGCAAACGAAGGTCAAGAGTCGAACGAGATTATTTGTGCGACCGAACATCTCGGACGCGAGGATCGCCTCGAGTTCGGCGCGTTCCGCCTCAAACCGGCTGATCGATGATTGCAAAATGGCTATCCCCCGTAGAAATAGCTCTTGCACTCGACATTGGACGCCTATTGAGCAAAGTATACTCCAAATCCCCGGAAAGAGATGCGCCGCAAAAGAGCTGATTTTTTATGGACTTACGCTGGAAACAACGAGCGGGGCGCGTGGCAAGTCGCCGACGGAAGGCGGGCTCATTTGCCGCGGCCCGGGCACGAGAGACGCCCCGCTAAGCGAGGCCGCTCGGCGAAGATATCTGAGAATCTTCGGCCGCTACTCACGGTGAATTCACCGTGAGCTAACTTCCAAGGGAGCCCAGGCATTGCTTTACTCGCTCATCGATTCTTTCGATTTATCGCATTTGTGAAGCTGGTGCTCGTCGAGGAGCGGCGCGGCCTAGTCGAGGGGCTGCGCCGGGGAGCCGTTGAACTACGCGTTTCAGGGGAGTCCGCCATGAACCTCAAGAACTCGAAAAAACATTCTCAAGCAAGTGCGCGCAGCAAGACCGCACGATTCGTTTTGCGGGCAGGTCGCGCCGCGGTGTTTTTCTCCCTGGCGCTTTTGCTATCGGGTGGAGCCGGGAAGTTTGCCGCTGCGCAAGATATTTTCGGCCGCATCGCAGGGACGGTTACCGATTCATCCGGCGCCACGGTTGCAAACGCCAAAATCACTATCGTCAATGAGGCAACGCAGATAAGCCGCACCACCGCCGCGGACAAGAACGGCTTCTACGCGGCTGATGAGCTGTCGGCCGGAACTTATTCGGTGACCGCCGAGCAAGCCGGTTTTAAGACCACCACAGAAACGGGAAATGCGCTGAGCGCAGGCGGCCGGCTCACGGTGGACTTACGGTTGCAGGTCGGGGCCGTCACCGAGGTCGTCACGGTCACCGCGGTGGGAGATACCGTCAACACCACGTCGGGCGAGATCTCGACGACCATCACCGAGCAACAAGTGCTGACGATAGCCTTGAACCAGCGCCACTATGAGTCGCTCGTCGGTCTCGTTCCCGGCGCGGCGCTGCAGGGTTCGGGTACTAACCCGGCCGCTTTGACGGCGAATTACAACAACAGCGTTGCGGATATCAATGGACAGCGGCTCGACGGACAAAACTGGAGCGTAGACGGCGGGTTTAACCTGGACTCCGGGTCAAACAATAGTGTGTTCAATCAAGTAGGCGTCGATTTCATTCAGGAAGTGGACGTACAGTCTTCGAATTATGACGCGGAGTTCGGGCGCTCCGCTTCCGCTACCATCAACGTGGTTACCAAGAGCGGAGGAGAGCAATATCACGGTGGGGGTTTTGAGTTCGTCCAAAACAATGATTTCAATGCGGAAAATCAGGGCACCAAACTGACGAATCCGACGGCCAAAGGCTATGCCGCGGTGCCGCCGTTTCACTTCAATGATTTTGGGTGGGATTTTGGCGGCCCCATTCCGCTGATCCAGCGGAAAGGCAAGCTGTTTTTCTTTGCCGGGCAAGAATGGAAAAAGTTTCGTGGCGTTTATCCAGGATTGACGGCGGCGTCGGTGCAGGAGACGCTTCCGACGGCGGCGGAGGTGGCGGGCAACTTTACCGACGTTCTGCCAGTTGCTGGCGGAAAGGGCGTCGTGCTTCAGCAGCCCGCGGTGATCCCCGCCGCTTGCGGAGGTGTTTTCTTCACGGCGCCCAACGTCATCAACCCCGCATGCATCGCCGGAGATGGCGCAGCCATTGCGGCGCTGTACACAGCGGCGGCGAAATTGTCAGTCGGTGGCGGGTTGCCCACGTCGATCGCGCCCGGAAACACTAGCTTCAACCTCGCCAACCCGCTCAACCTGCGCGAAGATATCATTCGCGTGGACGAACACGCGAGCGACAAGCATAGTTTTTATTTCCGCTATATTCACGACAACGTGGATATCTACAATCCGTATTCGACGTTCGGCGCCGCCGGGGCCCTTCCGGTAGATCCGGATTTGCGCAATCGTCCCGGGTACAACACGCAATTCGGGTGGGTCTATTCGATCCGTCCCACGCTGATCAATGAATTCAAATTCAATGCTGACTGGCACAAGCAAACCACTCCAGTCCAAGGCACGGCCTATTTGAAATCCACGTACGGTTTCAAGTTCATCCCACCGCTCGGAAGCCCCGCACAGTTTCCTGACGGGCTTCCGACCATCAGCTTTACAGGCGTCACGGGCGTTGCCACGTCTGGGCCAGCAGGGGTGAATGGCCCGGCGCCGAACTATCTCCAGTCTCCCACAGCGGATATAAACCCTGCGGACAACGTGGTCTGGCAGAAGAATAATCACACGATAAAGTTCGGAGGGGAGTTTGCGCGAAATCGCAAAAGACAGAACTCGCGCACGAATTATGACGGTACCATCAACTTTAGCGCCACAGCGGGCGCGACGACCGTCTTAAACTCCGCAGGCACGAAGATCGGTTCTAACTCGACGGGCGATCCCTTCGCGGACGCGCTGCTCGGAAACTTTAACACTCTCGGGCAAAGCTCGGCGGTGACTGTCGGCGAATTTCGCTTTAACGATGTTGAATTGTATTTGCAGGACACCTGGAAAGTAACGCGCAAACTTAGCCTGGTCCTAGGAATGCGCTACACGTACTCGACGCCCACCTACGCGTTGGGCAATAACATTACAAACTTTAATCCCTATACGTTTAACCCAGCCCTGGACCCAACGTTTACGGGTGGTTTGGCGACCAGCAACATTAACCCCCTTTCGCCGGGGCTGTGCAGCGGCCCGCTCCTGAACGTTGCGGGAACACCCCTACTGACCATCGAGTGCAACGGATTACAGCGGCCCGGACAAGTGCCCTCCAACCAGAAGCTGCGGGTCCCCGTCACCTCTACGGATCCCGCACTGCTGGCCGCCGTAGCGTCCGGCGGGGCGCGCGGTTTCTACAACACAGAGAACCTGCCGGCTCCGCGCGTCGGCTTCGCGTATACGCCGTTTTCTGATAATAAGACCGTGATTCGCGGTGGCTTCGGAATATTCTATGACCATCCGGAAGGCAACGTCCTCGGTAACGGCATCAACTCGCAAGGCTATGTGCCGTGGGCGCAGTCGGCCTCGATCGCGGGCACCAACGCCGACTTGGCGGAGTTCGATTCCGCTCCGGGCGCCGGCACGGTAGCCGCGCCAACCACTTTGAGTCTCGCTGGCGTAGATCCCCACCTGGTGGTCGCCCGCAGCTATCAATACAGCTTGGGAGTGCAACACGAAGTGCCGGCAGGTATTTTGGTTCAGGTGGCTTACGTCGGCAATCTGGGCCGGCACATCCTGCGCACGCCGAGCATCAATAACGCGACGTGGACTGAACAGGGTTACATACCGGCGTCGCCTAACCCAAACAACCAGGCGTGCCCTGAAGGCATAAATGCCACGGCTTTTCAGTGCTCACCAGCGGGCTTCGCGCCCGCCGGCTTGTCGAAGGATCAGGTACGTCCGTATTTGGGCTACTCGGGCGTGAATTTGGCCTTGAGCGACGTTAATTCGAACTACAACGCATTGCAGGTTAGCCTGACGAAGCGCGCGGGGATGCTGACGGCCACAGCCTCGTATACCTTCTCGAAGACCATGGGAGATGACGGCGGCGTAGCCGACGCTTACAACGAAAACCCTGAGCCGGAATGCCCGTTCACCTGCCTCGTTAGCACCGCCGCCAGCCCTGTTCTGGTCAACGGCGCGAGCAAAGCCGTGGCCGGCGGAACGCAAACCGGCGGTGTGATCGAAACTTGGCAGCGGTATGACTACGGCAAAGTGAGCTTCGACGCGACGCATATCGTTTCCGCTACTTTCACCGTCGAATCACCCTGGGGCAAGAACCTGACTGGATTCGCGGCCCAAGCAGCAAGAGGGTGGTCTTTGAGCGCCTTGATGCACTACCAGAGCGGCGCGCCCCTCACAGCGACGGCCTCCGAAGCCGTGGGCCTCAGCGGCAACAATGTGGCCCGGCGGGCGAGTTACGTTGCCGGTCAATCGCTCGCATTTACCGGAGCATGCTTGAACGGCACGGCCGTCGCCAATGCCATCTGCTGGGTCAATCCCAACGCCTTTTCCGCTGCAAGCCCGCTCGGCGCCGGTGACGCACCCATCGCCAATATCATCGGCCCCAATTATTACCAGTGGGACCTTTCGCTACGGAAAGCCTTTACTCTGCCTTTCCGGGAAGGTATGCGCCTGCAATTCCAGGCGGATGCCTTCAACGCCTTTAACCGCGCCAACTGGAACAATCCCACCGTGAACAACGCCGGCAACGCTTCGTTTGGGCAGATTACTGGCTCACTGCCGGCGCGCGTTCTGCAACTAGGCGGTAAGTTCACCTTCTGAGCGTTCACTGCCAGCGTCCCCCACGGCGAGTGCTGAGCTTTGCTCAGCACTCACTCGTTTTGTGCACTGGATCGGGAAAAAAAAGGAGATCGGTTCTTCCGATGACCAATCTATTTCGCGGTCTGACGATAGTTGCGGCTCTATTCGTCGCCGCCGGCGCTGGCCGTGCGCAACTCGCCCCGCTGATCCAGAACGTCGACGCACATTCCACCACCAGCTTGGACGGCCAGTGGCAAGCCATCGTCGACCCCTACGATGTTGGAGCCTTCGACTACCGTGGCCAGCCGCTCAAGAATAACGCCGCGTTCTACAAAGACTACAAGCCGCAGTCGAAGTCCGAGCTGGTGGAATATGATTTCGACATCTCCGGCCACCTGAATGTTCCGGGCGATTGGAATACCCAGCGCGACGCGCTGCTTTTCTACGAAGGCAGCGTCTGGTACAAGCGGTCCTTTGACTATGCGAAGTCAGCGAAGAAAAGAGTTTTTCTGCATTTTGGCGCCGTCAATTACCAGGCATCGGTCTATCTCAATGGCGAAGAACTTGGACAGCATGAAGGAGGTTTCACTCCCTTCGATTTCGAAATCACGGATCGCCTTCGTCCCGCGGGCAATTTCCTCGTGCTCCGGGTCAACGACACGCGTGCTAAAGAAGACGTCCCCACCGTGAATACCGACTGGTGGAATTACGGCGGCGTCACTCGCCCGGTAACGCTGCTCGAAGTTCCCGAGACCTTCGTTCAAGACTATTCCATTCAATTTGAGAAGGGTTCGACCCGCCAAATCAAAGGCTGGCTGCAGCTCAACGGACCGCAACTTCGCCAAAGTGTCACCATTCGCATTCCGGAAGTGGCGCTAACTAAAACGTTTCAGACGGATGACGCGGGACGCGTCGAGTTTTCTTTCGGCGCCGACCTGACGCCCTGGTCTCCAGAAAATCCCAAGCTCTATGCAGTAGAGGTCGCTAGCGCGACCGATAGCATCACGGACCACATCGGGTTTCGCTCGATAAGTGTTCGCGGCACCGATATTCTGCTCAACGGAAAATCCCTGTTCTTGCGCGGCATCAGCATCCACGAAGAAGCGCCCACACGCCCTGGGCGTGCTTGGAGCGCAGACGATGCGAGGACGCTCTTAAGTTGGGCGAAAGAGTTGGGCTGCAACTTCGTGCGCTTAGCCCACTATCCGCACAGCGAAGCGATGTTGCGCATGGCCGACCAAATGGGCGTCCTGGTGTGGGAAGAGGTGCCTGTCTACTGGACCATCCAGTGGGAGAACCCGAACACTTTGCGCAACGCCAAGAATCAGTTGAACGAGCTGATTACTCGCGACCGCAATCGCGCCTCTCTCATCATTTACTCCGTCGCCAACGAAACGCCCGTCAGCGAGCCGCGCAATAAATTCCTAACCCAGCTGATTCAGCAGGTGCATTCGAGCGACTCCACGCGGTTAGTCTCCGCCGCTCTGCAAGCAGAGGAGAGCGAGGATGGCGGCCGGCTCACGATTCACATCAACGATCCAATCGCAAACGAACTCGACGTCATGGGCAATAACGAATACCTCGGTTGGTACACGCACCGCGTCGCGGACCTCGACGTGACGGACTGGACTTCGAAATATGACAAGCCGCTCATTATGAGTGAATTTGGTGCCGACGCCTTATTCGGCGACCACGGCGATGCGCAAACCCGCTGGACCGAGGAGTACCAGGAATCTCTTTACGTGCATCAGGTCGCCATGTTGCAACGCATTTCTTTTCTTCGCGGGGCCACACCATGGATTCTGAAGGATTTTCGCAGCCCGCGTCGCACGCTTCCGAATATCGAGGACTACTTCAATCGAAAAGGCTTGGTCTCCGACCACGGCGAGAAGAAGAAGGCATTCTTCGTGTTGCAGAAATTTTATAGAGGTTCAGGGAACTCACAGCTACCTCAATAACCGGCCGTGAGACGCTCTGCACATTCCATTCATCTGTGGGCCTGCTGGAAGTCGAAATAAGCGAGGTTCATATTGCCGCGGGTCAATATGTGTACGGTGAGAACGTTTTTCCCTTTGTTGAGGCGAACCTTGAAAAGTTGCGATGCCAGATTCCAGTGGTGCCACTGACGCCAGGCCAGCGGGTCTCTGGGATCATAGGTTGAAGCGATCTCGAGGGGCCCGGTCGCATCCTTTCCATTCACATCGACGGATATTGTTCCGCCGCGATTCGATGTGTACAGGAAATCGGCCGCGTAGGTTCCCGCGTGTGTCACATCTACAGTGATGCTGAACCACTCGCCGGGTTCGGTCCAGCCAACATAGAGCAGGTCTTCAGGAGGAACAACCTTGTCGAAGGGGTTGTCGTCCACCGGATCTGGCTTTCGGTTGAACTTCGTGTAAGAGGTGTCCACTCCCTCGTGGATACGAAATTCGTTGAGGTAGGTCCCATCGGCCGGGTTCAACTCTCCGCTGCCGTGATTCTGTGGATCGCTGTCGTGATACGCGACCCCTTCGCCGCTCAGGTCATAGTAAGCACACAACACTCGTCCCGGTATTTTTTGTGGGCCGCCCTCGTAGCGGCTGTCGCGATAAGGCAGGCCTTTATACCGGCTCAAGAATGATCGGGAAAACGCAATTGCCGGTAGCATCAATATCGCTGCGAAGCATATGGAAAAAGCTCTCCGGCTCATCCTACCTCCCAGAGTCCCGATAACCTATCGGCAGTTGCGCAACTCCGCCAATCAGCGGCAGCGACGGCTCCTGTATGTTCCCGACTTCAGACTTCGAAAAGTTCGATCCCGTGCGCTTTTCCGAGATTGCGCGAGTACTTCTTGTCTGTCCCATTGTTCCAATGTTCGTGTACGCCAAGGCTGCGGCACCTGATGCCGTCGCGTTCAGGATCATAGAAAGTCTTCGAAGGTGGGTCATTCGCCAGCGCAGATTCGCGCAGGTAGTTATCGGCGTTCGCGATATCCGGAAGATCGGGCCATTCCGAAGTGAGAAAGTCGAAGCCGACGGAATCGATCGCCACGCCGTCAGACGACATAAAGATACTGTTGGGCCAAGCATCGTTGAATGGCGCCATCTTCCACTTGCGATGAGGCGGACCATCCACATTGTCGTTTCCATAGAGCCCATCAACAATAAAAAGGATGGTTTTCTCGCCGAGGTCTTTATGACCCAAATAATCTGTGAACGCGGAGTAACTTGCCGAACCATCGCTGTGGTGAGGGAAACCGTCGTGCGCGTTCTTGCGCCAGTCGGGATTGATACTTGTAGCGCCGAAGAGATTCTTCGCGCAAAGTGTCACCCCTGAACTCACATGCGCTCTCAACACGGCAGCGTCAATTAAGTAGGCGGCCTCAACCACCGTGGTATCGAGTCCCGTGGCGTTGCGGCTTTCAACCGAGAAAGGAATCGCGTCGGGTTTGAACTCGGCCTTTACTCGTCCATCCCCTCCGATATGGTCCACAAACGTGACGCCGGGAAATTCATGGTGAATCTTGTCGTAGAGATTGCCCGGGATGAAC
>Ga0182024_10008654_pt1 | contig 21341 bp, 29 predicted proteins | sample P32metaG_FD_120480 | JGI IMG/M metagenome (GOLD analysis project Ga0182024, IMG submission 120480) | Permafrost microbial communities from Stordalen Mire, Sweden - P3-2 metaG (Illumina Assembly) | ecosystem: Environmental > Terrestrial > Soil > Wetlands > Permafrost | place: Sweden: Stordalen...
AGGTGACCATAAACTAGACTACATGCCAACACCTGATATTATTGATAGACTTACTCATGCTTTAGATCACAATACTGGCGGTGGAGCAATGGACCTAGTTTGGGACTCTCTAATTGATATGAAGGATTATTATCCTCCTATTGGTGAGATTCTTGGACAAGATAAATACATGCAGGTAAACCAAGATATTTTAATTGGGCTTGGCGTTCCTGAAGTTTTGCTTGGTGGTCATGGATCAAAATTCTCAAATAGTTATGTTCAATTAAAAACGCTGATTGAAAGGTTAAACTATCTTCGTGAAAAAGTTACTGAGTGGCTTGATGGGGAAATGAAGATTCTCTGCGAGGCTATGAATATCGATGTGCTCCCATTAGTTAAGTTTGCTCAGGGCAACCTTGAAGATCAAAATGTCGCAAAGAAACTTATTGTTGGGCTTCTTGACCGAAACATCATCAGTGTTGAAGCAGTGTTAGATGCTTATGGCGAAGATTTCTTGGTTGAAATTGAACGGATGAAGAAAGAAAAACCTTTACTTAAAGAAGCTAAAGTTGATGTCATTGGCCCATTTGATCCGAACGTACCTGCACCAAAAGCGGGGTCTGCTCCTGCTAAACCTGGGGTGACTCCTAAGAAAAAACCGCAACCTAAAGGGAGACAACCTGGTGGAATTAATACGGGGCAAAAGACTCGCGTGGCTCAACCAAAAACTGGACCGAATAAAACTAGGGCTGAACTTACCATGCTTGCTCTAGATGCTATTGACCTTATAGATGAATATATTGTGCCAGAATTTATGGAATCTCAAGGCATAGAGAGTGGACGCAAGATGACTTCTGAACAAAAAGAACTAACTAACAATGCTAGGGTTTTAGTTTTAGCCTCATTTTTACCTGATGACACTTTAACTGAACAAAATATCTTTGATATAGCAGAACGTTCAGAAAAAGCCGATGCTTGTATAGTTAATCTAGTTAATCAAAATATGTCTGAGTTTATTTCCAACAAAGGATCAAACCCAACATTAAATCAAAGAAAACGCATAGAAGCTTTATCTTGGTCTCAATATTTTACTTTTGAATCTAATCAAGAAACTGAGGAATAACCATGCCGAAATTTGTTGCTATTATCGACACTGATAAAAAAACTGCATCTTTTAAAGTTGATGGTGCTGAAGTTGATGTAAAACATTTTACTGTCAATAGTTACCATGACGAAGGAATCTTTAAGGATCAAGAAGATATTATATGCGGTGGGGCTTGTTATTCGGTTATGCAAGAAGGTGAAAGGGTTTGTAAGAGTTACTCTTTCGATAACCAATCCAGTTCTAATAGCGAATCACACTATTCAATGGGTAAAGAAGTTCAAAAAACAATTGCCATGTCCATTTCTATGGGTGCAACTGAGAAGGCTATGGCGAAAATTCTAGATAAGAAATAATTATTATTTAAAATTTATTTTTATTTATTTTTTATTATTGTATATTCAGTTAGTCACTAAACTTAATAACTTTTATGCAAATATTTGATTCTGAAAAAAGCTTGGCTCATCTACTCAACGAAAAGACAACCGCGTCTTTAGTAGTGCCAATTGAATTAACAGAACAAAAAACCGCAGAGTTTATAAAAAGTATTAATGACCCAACTAAACTTTCTGTTGGTATCAAAAAAGCACTGGCAAAAGTTGCTCTTGAAAAAGATTTTGATGATGAAGATGATAAAAAAAACCTAGATCCTGATTTAATGTATGGTTCAGCTATTCTTGTTTCAACGGTGATGAATAAGAATGATGATATTTTTTTACCTGTTGAGACTTGGGCCGCTCGAAATACTCCGGTAAATCAACCATATAATGATAATCATGAAGAACAAGATATCATAGGTCATATTATAGCGAGTCGGGTTTTGGACGATTCTGGCAAAGTTGTAGCTGACGATACAAAAGAAGTCCCCAAGAATTTTGACATTGAGGTTGATTTCGTTGTATATAAAGGGATTTTTCCGGCTATAGCTAAAGAAATTGCTGAAAAAGGTCCAAAGGGTGAAAAGTTCGTTTCGATGGAAGCAAAGTTTCCTTCATTTGATTATGCATTGATAGAAGGAAAAACCATTAAGGTTTATGCTCGTACTGAAGAGACTGCTTTTCTTACTAAATACCTAAAAGCTTATGGTGGTGAAGGTAAGTATCAGAAGTATAAGATTGGGCGAGTTTTACGGAATTTTAGATTTGTAGGTATGGGTAGTGTAGATACACCTGCTAATCCAGCAAGTGAATTTACAAGTTTAGAAAGTTATGCTTCGCTTAAAGTGGAAGCTAGTTTAGTCGAAGACAAAAACGTTATTTACAATGTTAATATTACGAAAGGTACTATCATGGAAATCAAGACACTAGAAGATGCACTTAAAGTGATCGCAGAACTAAACGCTACTGTTTCAAACTTTAAGTCTAATGAAGACAAGCAGGCTAAAGCTGCACTTGATGCAGAAAAGGCTAAAGTTGAAGTTGTAACCGCAGAACACGCAAAGGTTCTTGCAACTGTAACTTCCCTCCAAACTGAATTAAAAACCGTTAAAGATAATCTAGCTACTAAAGCTACCGAACTTGAAAAACTTGAGAAAGCATCTAAGGTTCAGGCTCGCCTGGTTGAACTAGATTTCACCGGTGTTATTACTGAAGCACAACGAACTCCTTATGCCAATCTATCTGATGAGGCTTATGCTACTATTTTAGATTTTGCCAAGTCTCTTGCTAAAGATAAAAAGGATGCCAAAGACAAAAAAGACAAAGAAGAAGACAAGGATAAAAAGAAAGAAGATAAGGATAAGAAAGCTGATGGCGATGATATGGATACCATGGCAAAAGATAAAGATAAGAAAAAGGTGAAAGATGCAAAAGATGACAAAGTGGATAAAAAGTCTGAAAAAGATGATACTGACATGGATGATGCCGACAAAGACGAAAAAGCCGAAAAAACAAAAGCAGCCGCAGAAAAAGAAGCCGAAAAACTCCTAAATGCTGCTGTCGCTGATAAGAAAGCTGATCTCACTCGAACAGGCGGAGATGTTAAGCTTGATGGTGGTTTTGAAAAGGTTGCGGCAAGTCTTGTTAGTGGTTTAATTAAAAACCGCGAGAAGCGAGCAGAGCGTTTTGGTCGTAAGTCTACCACTAAGAAAGATTAATTTTTTAAAATAAAATAATTATTTTTTATTTTTAATATAAGTACTGTATAGTTCAGATAGAAGAAAGAAAATTTAAAAAAACCGAGGAGATCACAATGGCACTTAAAATGGATCGTCAAATTGATGCAGTAGAAGTTGGCTACTATGTCAATGCAGTTACAGAGCGAGGTTTATTCCTCTGTGCTTCGACTAATGGTAGCGGCGTGGCACTTGACAATCCAAGTAACGTTGCTGCTGTGGTTAATTCACAAAGTGGGGCACAACCACTTGGTTGCCTACTTAATGACTTCGTCAATTTAGACTTGACCCGTGTACCAATCAACTGGATGAAGGATCAAGCTCAGGTTGGTAACAAAGCTACTATTCTGACTAAAGGTTGGATTGTTACTAATATGATCACCACTGGTTCCTTGCCTGCTGCTGGTAATGATGCTGTGTTAGATGCGAGCGGTTTGGTTAAGCCATTCGCTCGTGGCAAAGATACTAACTCTGCATTGAATCCAAGGGTTGGTACATTCCGTAGTGGTTTAGATGAATCAGGTTATGCACGAATTTATGTTGATCTATAAGCTTTATACCCTAGTCTAGTGACTAGTTGAAAGAATCACATGGCTGAAAAAACAGAAAAACCAATGTACCCAGGTATGGTTCATCCAGACGATGCACCAAAAAATGTTCCGGTTCATCCAGAGCCAGTGCCAACTCATCCGGTTCCAGTACCGGGTACTTCGGTAGTGCCAGTGGTTCCTGGGCCGCTAAGTGATCCAGATGGGCCAGTTGTAACTCATCCAAAGGGTTAAAAAACGCAATAAGAAAGATTAGATTTTTAGAAATTATAACAGGAGACGACTATGTTTGAAGACATGCCAAAAACTGAACGCGATCAAATGCACGCCCTATTACGACAGAGTGGTTCTGCTGATAAAAATGAAGCCATTACTGCCCAGAAGGCACTTGCATATGCAATAACGACTCCTCTCCGTCAAGGCGTCTTGATCGGGGACAACATTGCGGGAATTTTCGCATCAAGCGTTTTTGACCCCAATGCTCGTATTGAATATCCAATCGATTTTTATCGTCCTGATAATGCATATGAGTTTACAGCTTATGTCATTCCAAATCAGGGCAAGATTCCTCAACGTCAGGTTGAAGGAGACTATCTAACGGTGCCCACTTATGATATCGGTGCTGGTATTGACTGGCTACTTCGATATGCTCGTGATGCACGTTGGGATATTGTCGGGCGGGCTCTTCAGGTTCTTGAAGCTGGTTTCGTAAAGAAACTAAACGATGATGGTTGGCATACTATCCTCGCTGCTGGTTTTGATCGTAATATTGTTGTTCACGATGCCAATGCTGTTGTTGGTCAGTTTACTAAACGCCTAATCTCGCTAATGAAGCTTGTTATGCGTCGAAACTCTGGTGGTAACGCAACATCACTTAACTTGGGTAAACTAACTCACCTGTTCGTTTCTCCTGAGTCACTTGAAGATATGCGAAACTGGGGTCTTGACCAGATCGATCCTATCACCCAACGTGAGATTTATCTTGCTGATGAAACCATGGGTGCAGAGGTTTTCGGAGTAAAAATTGTCCCCCTCCATGAACTTGGCGAGGGACAAGAATACCAAACCTACTACCAAAATACTATTGCTACTGGAGCTTCCTTTAATGGAATGGCCTCTGGATCAGTAGAACTTGTGGTTGGTCTCGATCTCTCCCATGAAGATAGTTTCGTCATGCCAATTCGTGAAGAGTTGCAGGTGTTTGAGGATGAGACACTTCATCGTGAGCGAAGGGCTGGATTTTACAGTTGGATGTCGGCCGGTTTTGCTGTGTTGAACAATCAGCGAATTGTGTTAGGTTCACTCTAACTCTTTATAAGATAAGGACTTATATCAAATATTTAACCCTTAAGAGTAAAATCTTAGGGGTTTTTTATTTTTTTATATTTTTATGTATAAATAAGCAGTGGGTTGGTCGATATTATTATAACCAAAGGAGAATTATGGATAAGAAGAGGATGATAGGTAATCTTGAGTATCACGAAGCACGCAGTATGCTTCAACGAATAGTTTTATATGAACTTTATAAATCAGGAGGTAGAAATTTTTGTAATAAATGTGGCAAAGAGATTAGATGTTGGCAACAGTTGTCATTAGACCACGTTATTCCATGGAGAAATAAAGGTAAAGAAGAAGGTCTGCGTTTATTGAAAGATATTGAAAATATTAAACCAGCACATAAACAATGTAATATAAATGAGAAAGTTGGAGTAAGTGGCTACCGAGGAGTGGGTTTAAATGGTAAGAAATGGCAAGCGAGATTGGGTCACGATAATGAAAAGCACTATTTAGGAAATTGGGATACAAAAGATCAAGCTGCAATGAAACGCGATTTGTATGCCTATAAAACCTATGACGGAGATGTGATTTTAAATTTTAAACACTTGGATAGTTTTTATAGGAAAGAAATTAACAATAATTGGGAGTTTTTAAATGATTCAGAAAAGGTCAAAGAGTTGGTATGTAACCAAGTATAATCAGGAAATAGGTGAGAGTTATACAACGGTAATGAAACAAATCTATTGGGATTTAATTTTCCACGAAATGAAAAAACAAGGAAAAGATATTTGTTTCAGATGTAACAAACCGATCATAGATATTAACACTTTGTCCATCGAACACATGATAAACCATGCTAGTGATATAAAAAATCAAAAAGACTTATTTCTAAATCCTAGTAATTTATCATTCTCTCATGAAAAATGCAACCAGAGTGCTGGTGGCAAAGCTGCTAGAAAAAGCGATGGATACACTGGTGTTGAAACTATTAATGCAGAGAAAGGTCTGTATCGTGCAAAATTTAGCTACAAAGGCAAGCAGTTAAAAATTAGCGGTTTTAACAATGAAATAGAAGCTGGTGAGTTTTATGACCTGTCGAATATGAAATATCATGATAAAGAGCATGATTTAAATTTTCCTGATAAATCAGATCAGTATAAAGCAAAGATCGCGGGTGGTTGGAAATCAGAGATCATTGAGCGGGCAGTTAAACTTATCAATGGCGGTGCTAGATTTTTTATGCCAGCACAAGGTTTTGGCGTTTCCAAATACAAAGGCGTAGATCAATTCGACGGCAGGTGGCGTGTTTCCATTATGATTGACAAAGGCGAAAAACTTAGCCAGTTTACCGAGACCGAACAAGAGGCTGCTGAGTTATACGATATATTTTGTTTGCATCATCGAGATGGTAAAGGTGGGCTGAATCTACCAGAAAAAGCTGAAAGGTATTATAAAATCATAGGAACTCAGTTAAATAAAAACACCGAATGTCATACTTGTCGGTATAAGTACCTAGGGTTTGGTCAATGTCAAGAATGCTATCATAAAATGTATGATAATAGAGGAAATTTAAGAATTTTAGATTTACAAACCTCACAAGAATTGTCGATATTAATTTAAAGGTTTTAACAGTAATTAAAACCAACTAAGAAGGAATAAAATGGTAGGATTAGAAAGCTTTGAAGAGTTAGGAATATACTGGGTAAAAGATACTTCGGTTCCTGACCACTTAAGGGGCACAATGTACTGGGATGCATTTGATTCTTTTATCGTTGCCGCAAGAGACAAGGAAGACGCCTTAAGGGTTGTCGATGAGAATAAGAATGATAATGGTGGTTTTTATAATTCAACAAATATTGAAGTAGTGACTTTAGGCGAAGCGTCAATAAGTGTGCGACGAGGTATTATACTGGGTTCTTGGAATTCTACAGGATGATAAAAACAAAAATAGACATAACAAACGAGAAAATATTAGAGGAAGACACTAGCCAAGGAAGTCCATATTTATGGATTAAAACAGATGGCATTAATAAACAATTGAATATCGCTGGTGAAAGTTATTATTGTTGCCAGATTAACTCTAAGTCTGATTTACAGGATTTGATTAATACACTTGTTGAAATTAAGGATAATTGGTAAAATGAGAATGGACCCATCAGAAAACCAAATGATAACCCAACTTATTAAATGGCTAACCGAACGAAGAATTACTATACCAAAAACCATTATAGATATAGGGGCAAACGACGGGGTTATTTTAAGTAATTCTTATTTATTGTGTCATGAGTTAGATTTCAGCGGTTTTTTAATTGAACCAAACCCCAAACTCGTCTCTTGTCTTAAATACCTATATGGTCCTGAAAAATATTTCATGAAAGTGCAGATTGAGTGTTTTGCTATAAGTGATTCTATCGGGCTAGTGAAGTTATTTGGTCATCCTAATGACGATAGGGAAATATATGATCATGAGATAATAATAGGAGAAATGGGTGCTTCTTTAAAAGACCAGGGTGGTAAAAAATCTTGGTGGACTTTGTCTATAGATATGCCAACTTTCCTTAAATTGAAAGAAATAACATCGGTCGGCGTTTTTTCGGTTGACACAGAAGGGCACGATATTATAATACTTAAGTCTTTATTTGGTACTGATCTAAGGCCAAGTGTGATTATCACAGAAGTAGATAAAAACCCATTAACCGAGTGGGAAAAACACCAATTGATTTTATCACAACAATATGAATGTATTATTGAGTATAAAAGTAATAGAATTTACTATAGAATAGGATAATATGATCATTTCCGACCTAATTCACGAACTTAAAACCCTAAAGAGCAAACACGGTGACATCGACGTAAAAGTCTGGGGTTATGATAAACAAGCCTATCCAAAACACCTATCTGATCTATATTTCGTACCAGAAGTTGAACATCACATGAGTAAATATCCTGCTTGTATAGTTATAGATGATGGAGAGAATAAAGAATCAGAGCAAATTATATTTCCTACTTTTGAATCTGGTGTTATTCCATTACACAAACGACCAACCCAAAATCAGTGGAATAAAATTATGGCGAAAATTATAGAAGAGTGTGATAAAGAAACGTGGGACTATATAGGTAATTTAATTAAGGACTATGATGAAAACCGAAACCTTTCTTGAAGAAAAAGCTGCTCTTATCCATTTGGTTGAATGGTATCGCGACGATTATCACCCAAAGTCGATGTATCCATTAGACCAAGATTTGATTGAAGATATTAAAAAGTGTAATAATGAGCGGGAGTTAGATTTATATTGGCAAATTACAGATAGTTGGTTGGACTATTAAAGGAAAATAATGCTTAAACCAGATAAAGATCCTAGAGTAGATACAGTATGAATTTTTCAGATTTTGCGTTTTGATAGGAGCAACAATGGATCTCTACCGAAGTAAATGGTATCCCGAATTAGATTGCTCTGAATGGATTGATTCCTGCGAGGTTTTAATAACCCCAGATTATTCTACCCATAGATCAGAACGCTGGAATATTATTGGGGCACAGATTAATGAGGTTTTTCGTAGAGTTCGTTTATCTTTGGGTTGTGAATTAATAAAAGTTGTTGAGCATGAAAACCATGGAGATTTAGGGATTTTCTGTATAATAGTTAGACAGAAAGATTTGGATGAATTCTATAAGGATATGATTAATGAACCGGAAAATTTTAAAGAATAAAACCATACAACAACTAAGAGGTTTTTTGCGGCGTTATTTACAATCAGTCGGTCCAGAAGACATCAGAGTTAAAGAGATAAGAAAAGTCATCGCTGAAAAAACCGGAAAGAAATATAGATATGTGGGAAGTAGATGAAGGATTAAAAAACAACTATTTTGCGGTTTGCCAAGAGGCTGCTATTAACAATGGAGTTTTTAGCAGTTTTCGCTCTAATCCTCGTTATAATCAAATCTTAGAACACGTTAGCCAAGAAATGGGAGCTAGATATTTTGATATTATTCAAAAAGAATCACCCCATCTTTGTTGGTTTTATAAATTTATTACTAGTGAAAGTATTGGCCAGCCGACTGTTCATAGGTATGGTTCTTTTAATATATCGCCTACTACTTTAAGGTACATTAAGGTTTTGTCAGATTTGGTAAAAATTTATCCAAGTTTAGATGGTTTACATATTGCTGAGATAGGTGGAGGTTATGGTGGCCAGTGTAAAATTATTCATGATGTATTCACTCCTGCTAGTTATACTATATTTGACGATCCCAAAGTAATTCCACTTCAGGAGCGTTTTTTAGAAAAAGCTAAAGTTAATGGTTGTTCTCATATCTATTTTAATAAACCTCGCGAAAATTTTGATCTCGTTGTGAGCAATTATTGTTTGGATGAACTAAGTGGGGATTTACAGAATTATTATAAAGAAGTGGTTTTGAATAAGTGTTGTGTTTTTTATATAACTGCCATAAAAGAACTATCTCACTTATTAGAAAAACCCTATGAAAAACTTTGTCAAAAACATATCGCTGATGTTGGGGATCACGCTTTATATGTTAAATAATAAAAACCTTATATCATGTGCTCAAACTCCGAAAAACTATCAGGAGTGGCTTAAGATAAATCAATGCACACATGCTCACTGCATTCGAGGGGATTTTTGGTGTCCAAAACCCCAACCCTTAATGTTAAACAATCAATTAATTTGTGGGCATTGTTTGGTTATAGACAGTATTATAAGCGAGATGGTTCCTTGCACACCAGAAGTTTGTAATTAATAATTATTTACCTGTATATCTATTAGAGGTTTCTAGATCTCCTATTTTACCCAATGGAGGCTACCATGATTAGTGTCGTCATAACCTTGCTCATAGTTGGATTTCTTACGTGGTTGTTTGTGACCTATGTCCCACTGATGCAGCCCTGGAAAAATTTGATTTTAGGGGTTGTGTGGGTGTGTGTGATTTTCTGGCTCTTGAATGTTTTTGGCGTTTTTTCGTACGACATTCCAGTACCAAGATTGAACGGATATCATCACAATTATTAATTTAGGAAGTTATGCAAGGGATTTACAAAATACTTAATACCATTAATGGTAACGTGGATGTTGCTAGCAATGTAAATATTTAAAAAGATTTACTGAATATAAGGGATTAAAATATGGCTACTGCAATATTAATGTCTTCTGCAACGGTAGCTAGTTCTGGTTCAACGATCAGTGTGCCAACCTCTGGCTCTAATGGGACACTTTCGCCAACTTCAGCAATTACTGGGTTTTCTGTAACTGTTAATGGTTTAGCCTATACTACTTCTGCTGCTACCGCTTCGGCTGCTACTGTCACTCTTACTACGACCCAAACTGTTCCAATTGGAGCCATAGTAACTTTAACCTTGTCAACTGGGTCTAATTTGACAGACAGTGCAAGTCACACCCCAGTGGGCCAAACGGGTTTTCCTGCCACAAATAACGCTGCTGTTGTTCCAGATCCTTCCAATGTAAGGATAACTTCTGTATATGACAATGGTAACAAGATAGGCACTTTAGTAACTAATGCTCCATATCTAGTAAAAGAACCCAGTCATTCAACACCTAGTACTGCAACAATAGGAGCACCAGCAATAAAATTAATCGATCAGGTTTATGGAATTTCTGTGCCCTTGCATAGCAATGCATCAAATGATATATCTATAAGTTCTTCGGCTTCTAATCAACGTTAAATTAGAAATTAATGCGTTTGGACAAGATTTTAGGAGAGTAAACTATGAATAATGAACCACTATATGCAATTATGTATAACGATGGTTTTGGAATGGATAAAGAAATCTGTCGTTTTTTAAATAAAGAATCGTGCTATACTTATTTTGAAACCCTGAAGGAAAGGGTTTTGACCGGGGATGTTGATTACTATATTAAAGAAATATATTCTGAAGCAGAATAAAAACCCGTTTGCTTGTATTAGTATTATTAACTGGAGTTTTTATGTATACCCCAACACAAAATAATAATGGACATAATAATTACTCGGTATCACTAAATGATCCAGTAACTACAATTAACACAACTTCAGATATTAGTATACCACTGACTGGTCCGGCAAATATAGGGAGCGGTTTTTTGCAACCTCAAAATTTCTCTATACACTCTACTGCACCACAACGTCGATAATCTACCACAATCGTTACGCTTTTCATCGAACTAATCCTACATTAACCTGTGGGATTTTTTCGTTTTATGTGTTTTGTTTTTTGAGTGTATAAACCATAGAATAGTTTATTTATTTTAATAAAAAAGGAATTAGGATGACACAAGAATTAGAATTAGCTATACATAAGGCAAAATCAGAAATCTTTGATATTTTAGCCAATCAAGAACATCTACAACAACTAAAAACCCAAAAACTAGAGGCTTTACGAGAACTTGTGGCAGAAGCAAATGCCGCATTAAATCCATCTGCTGTACCTATTGTAGCAGAAAAACCCGTTAGTGTATAAATTTTACTTGGTTTTTTTCCAATGTCGTTAATGACCACCACTTTAAATGGGATCACTTTATTAAGTGATTCTTCTGCCCCATCGACTCCACTAGTCACACTGGGTGATTTTGGTGCTGATCTTGTACAATCTAACTTTCTTTATATTGCTAATAATTTAGGTGGAGGTTCCTCATCAGTTGGTACTTCTGGTCAGGTGCAATTATCTAATGGTTCTGGTGGTTTTATTGTTGGTTCTATTCCGGTGTCTGTTAATCCCACCACTGGATTTGTGATTGCTGGTAAATTTACATGCGGAAATCAATCTACCTCTGCTTTTATTGGCAATTCTTCACTTGATCAAACCTCATATACAAACAATAGTATTTCTATGAGTGCGGCGGGTGACGTAACAATTAATGCGGCTTCTGGAAGGGCTGGTTCATTGTCTATTGCAGGGACTCAAGTTTGTGCATGGAATAGTACTAGTTTTAATGTATATCAGCCATTTACTCCGCCTTCTTATACAGTAGCATTACTTCCAATAGGGTCTAATGGAAACATGGCTTTTGCTAGCAATGCTTGTAATGTTGGTGAAATTACTGGAAGTGGCACAGGTTGTATTGTTCAGTACAATTCAACACTTAGTCAATGGTGTTATATAGGAACTACCACTCAGGTTACAAGTTAAATTTTATTTTAATGGTTTAAAATGCCGCAAGTTTTGCAGAATAAAAATATTTATCAACTTTTATTGGCATACGGTTATTCCGGAAACCCTGTAACTGATTCTGCAATTCAAACTTTGACCAATAAAACGCTGGATTATAATAGCAATACCTTTTTAAACTTTCCAGGTGGAGGTGTTTCTCCATTAGTCCTTACTTCAAATACTACAACAGAAATTCCGCTAAGTTTAGTTGGTCATGCAGGTCAAACTGGCAATTTATTAAACCTAACTTCTCATGGTGGTTCTGCTGGAAATTTATTTAGTGTTGATTATCAAGGTGATTTAGCGGCGGTTTCAGCAAGCTTTGGGAGCCTTTCTGTTAGCGGAGCATTATACGCTTTAGGGACAACTTATCTAGAAAATCACACTATAGCTTTTGACAATACCGCTAATATTCAATCTGACGGTGCTGGTAATTTAACGACTGCTTTTACTTCATTATCTACTAATAGTGGAAAATTAACACTAGATTCAAATGGAAATGTTATAACCAAAGGAAATTTATCATTTAGTTCTGGTGGTTATATTAGGTTTAATGGGTCGTCTGATCAAAATTGGCGAATGGGTTTAGGGATCAATGCCTTTTCTACGGCTTTAGTTGGTGCGACTACAAGTATTCAAATTATTACAGGATCAGGTAGTGGTGGCCCAGATGGGTTTGCTATTGGACAAACTGGTGGAAATTCTATAATGGAGTTGGATGGAAATACTTTAGCAGCTTATTTTCGTGGGGTTATTACTGCTTCAAACTTTTCTGGGACAAGTTCAAATAACAATACGGGTGATCAAGACCTATCGAGTTATGCTGTGGCAGCAAGTTATATCGGTTCTTCTACTATAGTTACTCTAGGTACTATTTCTACCGGAGTTTGGCATGGAACAGTCGTTACACCAGCATATGGTGGAACTGGAGTAGATAATGGATCAAATAACACTATTACATTTTCTGGCAATTATACTTTAGGGTTAACATTAACTGGTAATACCTCAATAACTTTACCTACTTCTGGTACTTTAGTAAATTCAGCGGTTTCAACTTTATCTTCTTTAACGTCTGTTGGTACAATTGCCACGGGAGTTTGGCAAGGTACTGCTATCGCGGCTTCTTATATATCTACATTAAATCAGAATACGACTGGAAGTGCTGCAAGTCTTTCTATATCAGGACAAACCGCTCTTCTTACTATAACTGGCTTAACTTCAACCAATCGAACCAAAACTGTTCGAGATGCTACCGATATTATTCTTGAATTAGGTGGAAGTTATTCGCCTTCTGGTACTTGGACTAGTATTACTCTAGTTACACCAGTTTTAGGGACGCCAACTTCTGGCAATCTTGCAAATTGCGTTTTTCCAACCCTAAACCAAAATACCTCTGGCACTGCTGCTGGATTATCAGCTACTCTTGTACCTGCCTCTGGTGGCACTGGCATTGCAAATAATAACGCTTCTACTTTAACTATTTCTGGTAATTATGGCACCACTTTAACACTTACTAATACGACTTCTATAACCCTACCTACAAGTGGAACCCTTGTAAACAACGCCGTATCAACTCTTTCTTCCTTAACAAGTATTGGCACAATTGGTACAGGCATATGGCAGGGCACATTAATTGGATCTACCTATGGTGGAACAGGTATTAATAATGGTTCTAGCACTATTACAATTGGCGGAAACTTAACTTTATCTGGTGCTTATACCTTCACTGGTATTTTAACAAATAATACTTCGGTTACTTTCCCAACTTCGGGAACTTTGATTAATAGTGTGGTTTCCACTTTATCGTCGTTGACTTCTATAGGAACCATTGCAACTGGAACTTGGCAGGGAACTGCGGTTGGGATAGGATATGGTGGTACCGGACAAACCACTGCTTCTGCTGCCTTTAACACCTTATCTCCTATGACAACTGCTGGTGATTTAATTATAGGCGGTGTTTCTGGGGCTGGATCTAGGCTCGCCATAGGTTCTACAAATTATGTTTTAACTGTAATAGCTGGTACTCCCACTTGGGCTGCTGCATCTGGTGGAGGAGGTTCTCCCGCCGGTAGTAATGGACAAGTTCAATTATATAGTGGAGGAAGTTTTGCGGTTGGAACATATCCTTTAACTGTTAATTTATCTACTGGTGCTGTTACTTCTGTTGATAATACTTTAGATGATGGAAGTGGTAATGCTACTTTTGCTGGCACTATACAGTCTGGTGGCAATAATGTTTCTGGAACCGCTAAAATGTATTCTTATCTAAACAATGGAGGATTCTAATGTCAGCAAATACAACCCCGATATTTCCAAAGGTTGGTTTAATTTCTTGGGGTAATATTACTACAGCAAATACTGCTGTGGATGGTACTGGTACAGTAGTTACTATTTTTACTGCTGATGCTACTAATGGTTCTCGTTTAGACACCATAAAAATTAGGGCACTTGGAACCAATGTTGCTACAGTTTTACGTATCTTTATAAATAATGGCAGTACTAATGCTACTGCTGCAAATAATACTTTGTATTTTGAACAGACTATTGCTACAACTACTTTATCGCAAACTTCTTCTTTGCTTGATACAGAAATTCCTATGGATTTAGTTTTGCCCGCTAGTTATAAAATTAACATCACTATTGGGACTACAGTAGCAGCAGGATTACAAGTTATAGGAGTTGGTGGTACATATTAACTTTGAGTATATTTCATTAATGATTTATTAAAAGTAAAAACATTATGCGTTTTCCAAAAACCCCAAAACGTGAAAAGAAACAATTAGGACTTGTTGCTGATCATGCACAGGCTAAGTCTATATTGAAATTGAAAGCTGCCCCAAATGAAACCGGATATGTTTTAGAAACAGATGATCAGTATGGAAATGTTTTAACCACTATAGATACTTTAGGGAATTTAAATATACCTACTACATTAACTGTTGGTGGTTTAATCTATGGTTCTTATTTAGCTCCGACAGCAATTCAGAACTCCAACTACGTTGCCAATCCAGGCGATTTTGTTGTTGTGGATTGTTCAAGTGGTAATGTAACAGTACAATTACCTCCTAATAATGCTGTTCAAACAGTAACATTGCCTTACGGCACAACTTCGTGGACGTGTCCAGCCGATACTTATTCAGTTATTGTTCAATGTTGGGGTGCCGGAGGTGGAGGTGGAGGCTACACAGCAGCAGCTATTGCAGCGAGTGGAGGGGGCGGGGGAGCTTCTTCAAAATCAACCTTAACAGTTGTACCGGGAACGATATATCCAATCTCTATCGGTAGCGGTGGAACCGATTCGACTGGGAATAACGGCACTTCTGGTGGAGACACTTGGTTCAGCACGAGTGGAACTATTTTAGCAAAAGGCGGTGCTGGAGGTAATACAAACAGCAGTGCGGCTGTTCTTGGAGGACAAAGCTCATCGGGAATAGGTTCTACTAAATTTTCCGGAGGAAACGGAGGGTCTACCACTAATAATTTCGGTTTTTGTAGTGGTGGAAGTTCGGCAGGGACGGCTGCGGCAGGAAATAATGGAACAAGTGGAGGAGGGAATATAACGGCTCCATCGGGTGGTGGTTATGGTGGTTCTGGTGGATATCCTAGTGGAGTGGGTGGGGGTGTTCCTGGCGGCGGAGGAGGCGGAGCACAAATGTTCAGCGGGGCCACCTCCGGCGGTCAGGGCGGCAATGGGCAAATCATTCTAAACTATACTTCTGGTTATCCAGAACCAGCCAACGCCTCTCAAATTGGTGTAAAGCTTGTCAAAATTAGCAGTTCTTATACTTGCACCGTGGAGACGGGGCCATCTGATTATTTCAACATAAACAACACCGGCCCTCAGACTTTTACGATCTCGACCGTCAACCAAGCCGCTCTTTGGCAGTACAACGCATCTAACAACGTCTGGTATGAAATCGTCAATGATTCATTTCCGGCAGGCAGCAGCAACGATCTCCAAGTCAACGGCGGCAGCGGTCTGCCTGTCGGTGGTCGCGGTACGCTCGATTCAAGCGGTAACCTTACTGCCCTCGCCAGCATTGTCGCCACTACCCGTGCTACGTCGGGTGTAACCAACGCCGGGTCACAATCCGGAGGGACATATACAACCGACGCGAGCCAGGCCAATCTCGTTAATATCACCGTTGGTGCAGCACTGACCTTATCCGCCCCCACGAACGCGATCTCCGGTCAGATGATTACTTGGAACCTTCTGCAACCAGCTTCAGGAGGGCCGTTTAGTTGGTCTCTAGCTTCTGGTACTGGCGGTTTCATTACACCTACAAGTATTGTGCTGACTCCATCAACAACAGCCAGTGTTTTGGACAGCATCACCGCTGTATATGATTCTGCGGTCAGCAAATGGCGGATCATCGAATTCACACGCGGAGATTCGCTAACTCTAGGAATCACTGCGGTAAAACACTTAGTAGGCAATTCAACTGCCCCAACAATCGCAGCCGGTGCAGGTGCCGGAACCTCACCAACCATTTCTATTATTGGCACTGATTTAGCCGGTCAAGTCACACTCACGACCGGCACATTGCCAACAGGTGGGGCTGTTGTCTTTACCGTGACATTCAACGCTGCATTCACTGCTGCTCCTTATGTGAACTTCTCGCCAGTTAACTCGAATGCAGCAGCACTTTCTGGCTTAACTATGGTCTACGTCACCAGCACTATGACAACTTTTGTTTTTACTGTCGGAGCAACAGGATTAGTGGCAGCGACGCAATATATTTGGAACTACACCGTAATAGCATAGAAAAATATCATGGGTATCGAAATCACGCGAGTCATAACATCGATAATTTTGCCTGTGACACTAATATGTTTATTTATATGGATCGAATAACTATAAGGATAAAATATGGCTATAACGATAAACCCAATCTCTGTTCCCGTTCCTTCAACCTCAGGTTTAACTTGTAATTCGCTATGGATCAATGAGATGCACGTAAACGCCCAAAATCCATCTTTAGGCGATACACCATCTGCCTCAATGAATTTACTACCTTATTATCAACCATCAGGAAGTTCACCTATTTTCTCTACGAACGATAATATAATCTATTGGTCAACCCAAAATTTATTAATAGCAGCCACTAATTTAGCCACTAATGGTTATCCTTCACTTTTAACTGCGATAGAGGCTATTTATCTATGCACTACAGATTTACTTGCTTATAAAGCAGATAGATTAAATGATATAAATATAGCACAGAGTGGGGTTTTTTCTAACCAAGCTATGTTGGTTTCTGGTCAATTAACAATCAATAAAGATCAAGTAAACCTAACTGGATATCAAACAATATTAGCTAACTTGGTTCAATCAAGTGGGGTTTTAAGTGATATTCAAACCGCTGAACAAAATGTTAATATAGCACAGTCTGGCTTATTATCTGATCAAACTGCTTTGATTACCTACCAAAATAATATAGAGTTTTACCAAAATGGGGTAAAAGTTGCAAATGCTGCATGGCAAGACCCTGCAAACCCAGTTTGGATTCAACCCTAATCGGTTTTTTTGAATTTTTGAATGTATAATACATCATGTCATTCTCTAATCCGTTAGTTTTTTCTATCTCTACAGCCCAAAGTGGGCTATCGATGTTCGCACAGCTATATGACTATACGAACGCAATAGTCGGTGGACAGATTAGTACGAATTTTTATGAGACGGGTAATTCAGATTACGTTTGGTATTACGATGCATTTCCCTACGACTTTAGGGGTTTAGTAAAGTTTTATGATGCTTCTAATTCGGGATATTTAGCACAGGTTGCTTTGAATCCTGAGGAGGTTTTTTTACCAAATATTATAAATGACCAACATGGATCAGGTTTATATAACTTAGTCGGTGGAACTGATGGATCGAATATTTTAACAATAAATGTTATCGATCAGTTTTCACAAATAATGGGTGGAGTTAGAGTTGAGTGCAGACCAAGTGGTTTTACTAATACTTTAGATTTGGGTTTTACTAATACAAGCACTGGTAGAACTGTATTTATGTTAGATAACGGAAATTACGAAATTCTTGTAAGTAAACCGCAATACGCTAATTTTATGAATCCTTACTGGGTGAGTTTGACGGGCGATGCTTCAATCGATATTCAAGGAAATACGATAATTTTACCTGGGCCTAATGAAATGGATACAGTGCGATGTTATCTCTATGTTTCAGACGTTTCTCTTGATCCAGAGGCTTCTATTCAACTTACAATAGCTCCTTCTGGTGGTGGTGAAACTTACGCTAGTACTAATATGTTTTTGAAACAGCCTGTATCAGCAGTTAGTGATGAAAATGGCCTAGTTTTCATAGACATTGCGGCAAGTTCAGGTCCACTAGTTGCGAAGGTAAGTTCTTGTGGATTCAAGGCTTATTTTAATACCCCGAGTTCTGGCTTATTAAATTTGGCTGATATTGTAAGTTTGTAGGATTTTTATTTAAAGGAAAATGGGTATGTTTAAGACATCTATGGAAGTAGCATGTGAAGAACAGTTAAAAGGAGAGAGTGGTATATATTTTATCATAAATAAGATTAATGGAAAAACCTATATTGGATCTTCTTATGATTTGCATCGAAGATTTAATGATCATTTAAATAAATTAAGAAAAAATAAACATAGTAACTTACACTTACAGAGTGCTTTTAATTTATATGGCGAAAATCAATTTATTTTCTATGTAGTAGGATTTTGTCCAAAGGAAGAAGTTTTAGAGAATGAACAATATTTGTTAGATTTATTTGATCATGACAAGATATACAATATATCGTTTTCAGCAGGAAATCCTGGGTTACATAGACATTCAGAAGAAACCAAAAGAAAAATGAGTGCAACTAGAACTGGCAAAAAAGGACATCCAACTTCGCAAGAGAACAAAGAAAAACATTCAAAAAGGATTAAGGAATTGTGGAAACAAGGAAGATTTAAAGGAAAAACTAAAAAATTTAAAATAGTAGATCCTAATGGGATTATATATGAAGGAGAAAACATTAGAGAATTTTGTAGGGTCCATAGTTTATCTTATCCAAACATAGCGGCTATATTAAATAATCAGAGATGGCAGCACAAAGGCTGGAAAAAATTTATACAACAAGAATTAAAAGAGGTTTGACATGTGGAGTGATGTTTTAATAATTATGATTAGGAATTTAACCAACGATATTGGTATAGTCCAAAATTTCACCGATGATCAAATTGCTGAGGCTGCTGCTGTAGCCGCTATGATCTCATCTAGAGAATTTCCCTTTAAAACTCAGTATGCGATAGATGTTGTTAACGTTACAATATCTCCCGATCCTACGCTCGCTCCAACGATCGATAATGATGCTGTGGCACTTTGGTCGCTAAAAGCTGCCTGCTTGGCAAATCAAAATGCTTTTTATGGCGGCATCGGACAAGGCATAAAAGTTCGTGATGACACGTCTTCTGTGGACACCACAGGCGGTTTAGCCTCTTATGCTAATTTACTAAAGCTTGGGCCTTGTCAAAGTTACAGAGAATTATTTAAGTTACTTACAACTAGAAAATCAATGAGTAGTGGCCGTGTAATTATAGGTAATAGTTCACATATGATGGCTCCTTGGGGTAATTTTACCATGTTGGGTAATTTTTCGGCCCGTGGGTTTTTTGATTACTTTTTGAGGTTTTAAAATTGCCACTTACACCCGCACAATTTGCTGCTATAGTCAAGACCTATCAAATTAACATTGATGATTTGATACTCCTGATGGGCAAAGATGTTGAATTACATTTTGAACAAACTATAACCCAAGAAAGTGGTTTTTACGATCAAATCCATGGTGGCCTAAAACAGCCAAAGTATAAAGGCACTATGACCAATCCCGCTCCAATAATTCAAGACAATATTCAAATTATTAGATGTCTAACAAAATTTGACCCAATAGAATTTTCTAGTTTTGGGAATATAAAGGTTCAAGAAGCAAAGGCTATCGTGCGTTTAAAGGGCTATTTGAGCGATGTACCAGCGTTAACTAGATGCACCTATATGATACCTGCTTTAGATAGTAATTTATATATAAATATGAAATTTAGACTTATTAGAAATGCAGTCCCAAAAGGACTCAGAGATGACAGGTATGCGGTGACTTATTGGATGGCCACATAATTAAAAATAAAAAATGCCAATCATAGCCAAAACTTTCGCCCAAACTACAAAAGCCTTCGACCAACGCATCGTAGATAAAGATGTGTTCGCTTCACTAATGGAACGTGATCGTTTAAAAATTGAAAATGAAATAATTCGTAGGGTAAAACTAGTTTTAGAACCTTTTCTGTTGAGAAATCGCGTTATTAGGTCTTTAATAAACCCGGTTGTTGGAATGCCCGGTTATGATTTAGCTGCTGAGTTCGGTATCACAGATACAAAAGCCCGAAGTGACGCTGAATTCATCATCGATACCCTATTAAATACTGTGACTTCTTCAACTTCAGCAAAAACAGCTAGGGTTTCGGGTTTAAGAAATGTATCGCGTTTTTCACCAGGGTGTCGTTATTTAGAGCCAAGTAGATACGAAAGTGAAATATCAGGTTTAGGTTATCAGGCTGAACGACAATTCTCACCAAATCCAAGAAAAAACGCCAAGTATAGGGCGGCTTATGTTCAACGTTATAATGCAAGGATAGACAAAAAATATCCAGGGTTTAATAGACCTGGGCCAGAAGCAATTTCGCAGTATAATATCGCTTATGGAAAATGGATGATGAATGCTCGCGGTGGAATTAATGGGATGAGAAATGATATTCCCAGTGTTGAATTTTACGGAATTATCTATGATTTATATCCACAAGAAGTTCCCCATAGCAGGTCAGGGCGAGCAATAATGTTAGATATAACAAAACCCAGAAATATTAAACGGGTTTCAACCTTCCCTTATGAATTTCCGGCTGCGATTAAACCTTGGCCTGGTGAAAAAAACTTCGTAACTGGTCTAGCCCATAACCAATCACTAAGAGAACAAGTAGAAAAAACCATTATAAATGTAGTAGATCGCGTTGCAGGAAACAGGAGATAAAAATGGCAGCTTTTAAAGGATCTAAAGGGTTTTATGAATATGAGATATCCGATGCGGTTTCTTTTAATCTAAAATCTTGGCTTGATTATGGTTTACTTGAAATTGGGGCTTATA
>Ga0182024_10008655_pt1 | contig 21340 bp, 24 predicted proteins | sample P32metaG_FD_120480 | JGI IMG/M metagenome (GOLD analysis project Ga0182024, IMG submission 120480) | Permafrost microbial communities from Stordalen Mire, Sweden - P3-2 metaG (Illumina Assembly) | ecosystem: Environmental > Terrestrial > Soil > Wetlands > Permafrost | place: Sweden: Stordalen...
CCCCGAGCCGACTATGTTCCCGTCCGCCTCGACCTGGGGGGCGGCCCTGCTGGTGAGCTATGCCTTCGACGCCAAGTCGACTCTGCACGGCTTCAGCTTACCGTTCCGCGTCGAATATATCTCCAGCAGCGGCGACAACCGCCCAGGCGCACCGAATCTTCTCTACGGTCCAGGCAGCAACGCCTGGTCGTTCACGATCACTCCGACCTACCAATACAAGGTCTATTTCATCCGCGTCGAGTTCTCTTACGTCGACGCCAACAACGCCTCGCCCGGCTTCGTTTTCGGCAAGTTCGGCCTCGACCGCTCGCAGACACGGGGCCTCGTCGAGACCGGAGTGCTGTTCTGAATCTTGGCGACACTTCCGGACTGAACCGCGCCGGTGTTCCGTGCCTGCTCAGGTTAGATAGGCGTGAACGATCTCGACGAGTTCCTCCGCCGCCAGCGTGCGCGGATCGTCCCTCGGCGCAGAGGGATCGATCATGTGCTCGCGGACATGATCCTCGATGACCTCGGCGATGAACCCGTCGAGCGCCCCGCGGCACGATGTGGCCTGCTGAAGGACCCGCGCGCACTCGCTATCGGCCCCGACGGCGCGCTCGATCCCCTCGATCTGGCCGCGTAGCCGCTTGAGCCGATTGAGCAATTTCACCTTCTCGGTGGCAACGTGACTCATTTTTCGGTGTGAGCCTCTTGATTATATAGTCCCCTATGGTATCAGGCCGACGACGGCGCGCAAGACTGATCTATCAAGGCAACCAGCCTGCGCGCGGTTGGCCGACGTCCCAACGTCGGTCAGCGCAACCCTGGACCATGGACCCCATGAACCCGCCATCTTGCATTCCGGCCAGCGTCACCGGCGATTGTCGAGGTGAAATATCGCCTCACCGCCCGGCGCCAGGCCGGTTCGATGCCCGGGAGGCCTCGAGATCGAAGGGAGGAGCGCTCAGCCGCTAATACTTCGGCCGTGACCTCCCGGCTTTGGTTCGAACAGCCCTGCCGAAACGGAGGTCCCGATGACCGCCCACATCCTACCCAGCCACCCCCTTGCCTCGAGCCGCCTCGACCGGCGTCGGCGCAAGAGCGGCATCCCGCAAGTTATGCGGACGAGACCCCTCATCGCCAGCTGGAGCCTGGACGACGAGGGCCGCCTGACTCGGCGTTGGCGGCGCGCACCTCGGGTTCCCGCGGTGATTTGCGCGGTGGACGGGATCGCCAACCGGACGACTCCGGCGTTTCAACCGGTCGTCACACATTCCATCTAGCCACCGGCGTTTCGAGGGGCCCCTCCGGATGACACGATCCCGGACCAATGGCGGCGCTACGGCGGGTGGGGCCCTCGCCATCCTCCTAGCGCTCTTGCTCGCCGGCGCGGCGTGGGCCGAGGACGATGACGGATCGGCGCAGGGTCAGATTTACGCCTTCCAGGCCCAGACGACGTTCGTCGACCAAGGACATGATGCGTTCCGTTCGCCCTATCAGGGGCCCAACAGCCTTTCCCCGGACGCGGAGGGCCGGGAAACTTTCGATCTTACGCTGTTCATCGGTACGCGGTTCTGGAAGGGCGGCGAGATCTGGGTAAATTTCGAGGAGGATCAGGGCTTCGGTCTCAACGACACCTTTGGCGTGGCGGGCTTTCCCAACGGAGAAGCCTACAAGATCGGCAAGGCTACCCCCTACCCGCGGCTACAGCGCCTGTTCCTTCGCCAGACCCTCGACCTTTCCGGCGAGGTCTCGAAAGTCGATCCAGACCTCAACCAACTCGGCGGCTCGCGGACCGCGAACCGGCTGGTAATCACCGCCGGCAAGTTTGCCGTGACAGATGTTTTCGACACCAATGACTACGCTCACGATCCGAAACACGACTTCCTCAACTGGGCGCTCATCGACACCGGCACTTTCGATTACGCGGCCGACGCATGGGGCTATACGGTAGGGACTGCGGTCGAGTGGTATCAGGGAAGCTGGACCGTGCGCGGCGGCGTCTTCGACCTCTCCGTCGTGCCCAATAGCCCGACTCTCGGCGAATTTGGCCAGTTCCAGCTCATCGAGGAGATCGAGAAGCGATACGCGATCGCCGGCGCCGATGGTACGATCAAGCTCACGGGCTTTCTCACGCGCGCACGCATGGGCAGTTACGAGGACGCCATCGCCCTGGCCGAAACCACCGACGAGCGTCCAAACACCGCTCTGGTTCGGCACTACCGTAGCCGGGATGGTCTCAGCCTCGATCTGCAACAGAAGATCACCGGTGATCTGGGCGGTTTCGTGCGCGCCGGGATTGCTGGAGGAAAAGAGGAGGTCTACGAGTTCGCCGACATCGACAAGACGGTCGCGGCCGGCCTCTCCCTTGCGGGAAAGCGATGGGGCCTTCCTAAGGATACCGTGGGCGTGGCCGGCATCGTCAACGGCATATCAAAGGACTACGAAAATTACCTAGCGCTCGGGGGCCTGGGAATACTGATCGGCGATGGCCGGCTGCCGAACCACGGGCCCGAGGAGATTGCCGAGACGTATTACGACCATGCGCTGGGGCGATATGTCCACGTGACCCTGGACTATCAGTTCGTGAACAATCCGGCCTACAACCGCGATCGCGGACCGATCTCCATCGTCGCCGCGCGTATCCACGCTCAGTTCTGATGCCGGTTCAGCGGGAACTCAGGATGACCAGCGAGATGAGCCCGACGACGGCGCAGTAGACGGCGAAGGGATTGAAGCCCTTCACGTCGTGGGCCTTGAACCAGCGCATGAGAAGCACCGTGCTGACGAAGGCGGTGACACCAGCCACGACCCCGGCCAGGATGGCCGCGGGGCCCAAACTCTCGCCGTGACGCAGGAGCTTTGGGCCTTCCAGGGCCGCCGCTCCCAGAATGATCGGCGTCGCGGTGAGGAAGGAAAACCGCGCCGCGTCCTCGTGGCTCAATCCGCACAGATAGCCGCCGGCCATGGTCGCGCCGGACCTGGAGAGGCCGGGAATGAGCGCCAGGCACTGAAAGAATCCGATGAGGATCGCCTGGAGCCATGAAAGGTCGGTCAGGGCGCGAGGCTTGGCGCGCCGCACGCGGTCGGCCACGAAGAGCATGGCTCCGTTCAGGATCAGAAAGGTCGCCGCCAGCTTGGGCAGGGCGAAGCCTTGGCGCAGGATCTTCTCGAACAGGAAGCCGATGACCACCGCTGGAATGGTGGCGGCGACGACGCGCCAGAACAGGCGCCGGTCGTCGGCGCCCTCCGGATCCCCGAACCTGACCACCGATACGGCGAAGCTGAGCCAATCGCGCCAGAAATAGGTCAACAGGGCGATCGATGTGCCCAGATGCATGATCGCGAGAAATGGTAGGAAACCGGGCGCGCTCTGGTCGATCGGCCAATGCAGCAACGCCGGCGCTATGACCGCGTGGCCCAGGCTGGAGATCGGGAAGAGTTCCGTCACCCCTTGGAGGATGGCCATGACGATGGCCTGCAACGTGGTCATGGTCCGGTGTTGGACCTGAGTCGAGCCTCCCGCGCCAGAGGGTCAGTCAGGGAATCGCCCCGCGAGGCCAGAGTTAACAAGCGGCCGCGCGGGGCGAGAGTGTGGAGAACTCGGGTTACCGGCCGATGCGCTGGCTGACCGCGTTCTCCTGGCGGTTGAGGCGATGCTGTTGGCTGCGGGTGATATGGCCGTTGTCATTGCGCGCGAAGCGAAGCTCCTCACGACGCATCCGGCGGTCGGCGCGGTGCAGGCGGTAGGCCCTTGCCGGGCCGATCTCGCCTTCGCGGCGATCCTGATTGATGCGCCGATCCTGATTCTCCAGCCTGCGGTTGACTTCCGCCCGGCGCGGATGGGTCTGGTCGAATGTCGTCTGGGCGGATGCGGCGGATGCCGCTCCCGTGGCCATGGCGAGCCCGGCGAGGGCGATCAGCAGCTTACGAGTGTTCATAGTAAATCCTCCAGGGAAACAGAGAGTGTTGTCGCGGACGCCTAAGGTGGCGTTCGAATATGGGTCTAGCTTCCCCTGCCTGAACCGGCATCCAACGACAGGTTCAGCGACCGTTCATGGGCGCGGAGTGATCAGAATCGGTGGGAAATACCCACGTAGAGCTGCGCGCCGGGTGTCTGGCGGTTCAGCCCCAAGTTCACCCCGCCATCGAACTGCAGAGTCGGTTGAGACGCCGGGATCCATGCCAGACCCAAATCGGCCGAGACCTGAGTCACGGTCCCGAGGGGCTCGAAATTCACGTCGGACCATATCTCGGCGGAGAAGGTGACCTGCTTGGAAACCGCCCGGCTGAAGCTCAAGAGACCGGAGGTGTTGATGTGGGTCCCCTGGCCCGAGGCGTTCTCGAGCAGATCGACCTCGGGATCGATGGTCACCGACCATCCCAACGGCAGGTTGACGTTCACCGGGGCGATGAGGCCACCCTCGACGGCGCCGTTGCCTATGCCGAGCGGGGCGGTGGGAATCTTGACGTAGGGCACGAGGGCGAAGGCGACCTTGCCGCCGTCATCGCCAAGGAGGGCCCATTTGAAGCGTAGGAAGAGGTCACCAACGCCGCTCTGCCTCATCGTCGCGCCCGTGACCCGATCACGGGTGGTGATGATCTCGTAGGGCGCCATGTTGAGCTCGAAGTCGACGGTATTGGTCAAACCGAGCTTCAGGGTCGGATTGGTGATCAGCCAGGTATCGGCAGCGACGCCTCGCGAGTGGTCGATGGTGACGTTGAAGACGTCGGACTCGATCTGGAAGTAACCTGCATCGACCGTACAAGGGCCGGTCGACTTGGTGGGTCGGTCGGTGCAGAAGCCTCTAAGATCGGCAGCCGGCGTCGGATTGAAGAGGTTGAAGCCGCTCTTGTCGGGTGGCGGAGTTGGCGGGGCTGTCGAAGGCGGGATCGGAGTTGGGGTTGGGGTCCCAGGAGGAGGCGCGGTGTTCGGAGCCGAGCCCGCCTGCGAGTCTCCAGCGGCCGGTGCGGCGGCATTCGGGTCGGTCTGCCGAGCCGAGACCGAGCCCGGCGCGGTGGTGATCAGGAGAGCGACCGCGGCGAGCCCGGACCAGGGCGTTCGATCGGCCCCCACGCTCTTCAGCTCGAGCCGTCGCCGGTAGCGGCAATGACCTGATCGGCCTTCACATCGAGCTTGTTCATCATCTGGACCAAGACCGCGTTCTGATATTCCAAGTGGGTGAGGATGATCTCGATTTCCTTCTCCGCCTTCACGTTGACCTCGAGGTCATGCTCGGCCCGCAGCTCGGCGTGGCTGCCCTGGATGTTCTGACCGACCATGATCAGGGGCATGAGCAGAATTTGGAGCACGTTGGAGATGAAGAGCCAGAAGACGAAGGCCATCGGCGGATCGAACTGAAGCTTCTTGGGCGCCAAGAAATTCCAACCGAGCCATACCGCTGTCCATACGAAGATGATCAGGAAGAAACCCATGGTCCCAACATGCTCGGTGATCCACACAGCCACGCGGTCCATGGGCCTGAGGCTCCGGCGGAGCTGCTTGTAGGTGTTGCGCAGGGCCGGGCGGCCCTTGCGCATCTCGGCCAGACTCGTGGGCGGCCTTGTCACGGCGGCCATGGGGCGACCTCCCATCTGTTCTCATCCCGCCAGCCTGACCCGTTCGAAGTGATTTGGCCAGCGCGGCATTCATCGGGTCGGACCACGCCATCATGCCGGATCATCGAGGCTGAAGCGGTCGTCGTCCTCGTGGTAGGCGAAGATTTCCCCAAAGCGACCCCAGGAAACGACGGCGTCGAGAGTCTCGCCGGCGTAGTCCTCGCTCATGAAGTCCTCGAGTTCGTCGCGGAACCTCGTCGCCGGGGCCTGGTGGGAGGCGCGATCGTCGAGAACCCGGCGAATGTGCGCTGCCAAGGGGACGTAGGCGAGCAAGTGCTGGGCGAATATCTGCTTGCGCTCATCGACGTCGGCGTTGGCGTAGCGTTTGGCGGCCACCGTCAGGCGAAGTGTTCGGCCCTCGATTTCGGCGAACCGCATCAGCTGAAGGGTGTCAGCCACCGGCAGCAGTTCGTCGGCGTCCATCCGCAGCTCGTTGGCCAGCGTCGCCAGCTCCGCCTTGCCGTTATGAGGCGGCGCCGCCAGGGCCTCGATCATCCCCGACAGCGTGTTGGTCGAGACGTGGGTGAGGGCCATGCCCAGTCCCATGCCGGGGAAGGCGCCCGGCGAGGTCGGCGGACCGCTCGGCCGGGCGGTCATGCGCGCGTAGATGTCATCGACCAGGGCGCGGAACGCGGGGTCCAGGCGTTTGCGCGGCTGGGGCAGGTCGACCTTGATCTCGGCGATCACCCGGCCCGGATTGGAAGAGAATACCAGGATGCGGTCGCACATCAGGACCGCCTCCTCGATGTTGTGGGTGACCATCAGTATCGAGCGGATCGGCATCCTTCCTTCCGACCACAGATCGAGAAGGTCCGTGCGCAGGGTCTCGGCGGTGAGGACATCGAGGGCCGAAAACGGTTCGTCCATGAGCAGGACCGAAGGCTGAACGACGAGGGCGCGGGCAAGGCCCACTCTCTGGCGCATGCCGCCGGACAGCTCCTTGGGATAGGCGTTCTCGAACCCGTCCAGACCGATGAGATCGATGGCCGCCAGGCTCCGTTTGCGACGCTCCACGGCGCTGACGCCGCGGGCCTCCAGACCAAGCTCGACGTTCTTTTCCACGGTGAGCCAGGGAAAGAGCGCGAAACTCTGGAACACCATCGACACTCCATGGGCGTTATCGTCTCCGGGCATGTCCCTGACTCTGATCGATCCGGCCGTCGGCGTAATCAGCCCGGCGATGGAGCGCAGAAGCGTCGACTTTCCCGAACCCGAACGCCCCAGAAGGCCGACGATCTCATTGGGCCGAAGCGTCAGGTTCACGTCTTCGAGCACGAGCAGCCCAGCCCCCCCACCCTTGCCGTAGACGTGCTTGAGGCCCCTCACCTCGACGAGCGCCTCGTTGCTCTCGGTCGGGCGCTCCAGAGTCATCGTCATGGCCGTCTCCTCTACTCTTGGGACGCTCAGTCCAGCCGGAAGTGGCGCTCGGAGAAAGCGTAGAGCGGCCTCCACACGGTTCGGTTCAGGATGATCACGAAGACCGACATCACCGCGATCCCCAGGGCCACGCGCGGATAATCCCCGGCGGCGGTGGCGTTGGCGATGAACGACCCCAGGCCGACCGCTTCGAGGCGGGTCTTTCCCCAGCTGGCGACCTCGGCGACGATGCTGGCGTTCCAGGAGCCCCCCGAAGCGGTGAGCGCGCCGGTGACATAGTAAGGGAAGATCCCCGGCAGAATGAGATCGCGCCATCGCTGCCAGGAGCGAAGATGGAAGATCCCTCCGACCTCCTTCAGATCATTGGGAAGGGCCGCGGCGCCGGCGACGACGTTGAAGAGGATGTACCATTGGGTCCCCAGGATCATCAGGGGCGAGAGCCAGATGTTGGGATTGAGCCGCCAGGCGACGATGACGATCACCGCCATGGGAAAGAGGACATTGGCCGGGAACGCCGCCAGGAACTGGGCAACCGGCTGGATGCGCTCGGCCCAGACCGGCCTCAGGCCGATCCAGACCCCCAGGGGCACCCAGATCACGCTCGCCAGGGCGATCAGCACCAGCACACGAGACAACGTGAGCGCGCCGAGCCCAAAAGCAGTCACCGCATCATGAAGAGTCACCTCTCGGCTGATGTAGCGGATGATCGCCAGCGCCGCCCAGATCGTGATGGCGATGACGGCCAGCAGCCACGCGACATCGAAACCTCTCGCGGTCCTCTGGCCCCCCACGCGGGGAAATGAAACCCTCGGGGCCCGAGGGACCGGGATGCTCGCCAGCAGCGCGGCGATCGGCCGACCGAGGTGAGTCAAGAGCCTGGTGCGCCTAAGGACATCGAAGAACCAGGATCGGGGCTCCTCTTCCGAAGCGGTCTGCTCGAACCGGAACTTGTCCGCCCAGGCGACGATGGGCCGAAAGAGCAGTTGATCATAAAGGACGATCACCACCCCCATGGCCCCGACCGCCCAGGCTACGGCGGCGAAGTTCTTCTGGTCTATGGCGACCGCCAGCCAGGAGCCGATGCCGGGCAAGGTGACGGTGGTCTTGCCCACGGTGATCGCTTCGGACGCCACCAGGAAGAACCAGCTGCCCGACATCGACATCATGGTGTTCCAGACGAGGGCCGGGGTGGCGAAGGGCAGCTCGAGCCGCCAAAAGCGCCTCCAGGGCGTGAGCCCGAACTGGCGGCTGACTTCGTCCAGGTCGCCGGGAAGGGTGCGCAGCGACTGGTAGAAGCTGAAGGCCATGTTCCAGGCCTGGGCGGTGAAGATGGCGAAGATCGCCGCCAGTTCCACACCCAGCTCGCTAGTCGGGAAGAGACCGATAAAGAAGGTCACGGTGAAGGTGAGGAAGCCGAGGACCGGGATCGACTGGAGGATGTCGAGCATCGGAATGATCACCAGCTCGGCCTTTCGGCTCTTGGCCGCCAGGGTCGCGACCGCGAAGGTGAAGAACAGGGAGGCGAAGATCGCCCCGAACATGCGCAGCGTGGTGCGCAGGGCGTATTCGGGCAGCCTGGCCGGATCGAGGACGATCGGCGCCGTGTGGAGATTGGCCAGCGGCAGGTTCATTTCCTGCGCACCATGGACGATGAGCACGGCGACCAGCCCGATCAGCGCTAAGGCCACCAGGTCGTAGCGATTAGGCGCGAACCTGCGGCGCGCGAACCGCGCCAGCAGACCGAAGTTCGTCCTGTCGGGAGAAAGGAAGACCATCGAAGAGCCTCGTTGACGCCGCTTGGGCCGTCACGAGACGCCCGGTGGATCAGGCGCCGTGAGACGGCTTCAGCGGCCGGCTAATTGGACCAGGACTGTCGCTTGGCATCGGCTTTTGTCGGTTGCTGGGGCGCGCCCGAGCCCGCTCGCGGCGGCTAGGGACGCGGGAGGCAATGCTGCTGATCGGCAGGCAAGTCAATGGTTGGGCATCCATCCGCGGGGAGCCGGCGAACCGGCTGGGGGCCGGCGGAACGTCGCTGGTCTGGACCGAGGCGCCGGCGGAGGCTATAGGGGTCGTCAAGGCGTCGCGCCGGCGGGGCGACAATATGAAATCACCAGGGGATACAACGACCATGAAGCTTCCAGTCCTCGGCATCACGGCGGTCGCCGTGGCGGCGCTCCTAGGCGGAACTGCGATCGCGCAGGACCAGACGCCGCCGCCGGCATCGACCATGCAACCGACCCCCGATCAGTCCGCGCCTCCCGCCGCCGCGCCCGCACCGATGGCGGCGCCGACGAGCGATCAGCCGCCGCCGGAGGCGACGATGCAGCCGGTCCCCAACCCGTCTGGGCCATCCCACGAAGGGATGGAGCATCATGGGATGCGAGGCCATCACATGAGGGGCCACCATCACATGAAGGGCCACCATCACATGAGGGGCCACCATCACATGAAGGGCCATCATCACGCGAGGGGCCACCACGCCCAGAAGAGCGCCGCGGCCCACTAGCCTGGCTCTTTGAACGAGCCGGCCCGGCGCCGGCTCGTCGCGCCTCGGCGCTCAGCCCGCGCCAAGGATCAGGCTCGGACCGTGTTTGCTCGCGCTACCGCTCCTTCCGAGTATGGCCGGTCTCAGGCGGGCACGACCGCCTTGCCTACCGGGGCCAGGGCGATCATCGCCAGCTTGAAGTGCTGGAGGCCGAAAGGGATGCCGATGAGGGTGAGGCACAGTCCCACCCCGACCAGCAGGTGGCCAAGGGCGATGTGCCAGCCGCCGAGCACGATCCACAGGATGTTCAGCAAAAGGCCCATGTCGCCCGAGCCGAGATCCTCCCGGCCGGTGACGTGGCGTCTTTCGACGACCCGCTTGCCGAAGGGTGCGAAAGCGAAGACGGCGATGCGCGCCGCCGCTCCCGCCCAAGGGAGGCCGACGATCGTAATCGCCAGCAGCAGCGCCCCGAGCAGCCATAACAGGCCGGTGACGAAACCGCCGAAGATGAACCACAGGATGTTCAGGAGAAGGGTCAGGTTCCAGCGCCTCCGGGCCCCGACAAACGCTGATTTTCACTTGACGGCAATCCACATCGTCGGCCCGGGCGTATAGGATGCCGGCCCGTCGTCACCCGATGACGGCGAAGTCGCAATGACGCCAGCAAGCGGATTTACCATGCCTGCCCTCCCCCACCCTTCGTCCCGGCGCGGCGATCGACGACGCGCGTCCACGGCCCTGGCCGCCGCCGCTGGTCTGCTGGCGCTGATGGGAACAGCGGCCGCCGGCGCCTCGGATTCGCCCGAACAGCCCCGTCGCCTGCCGGCGCCCACCCTGGCCTCCGCTGAGCCGGCCAAGCCGGGGCTGGAGACCGCGGTGCTATCAGGCGGCTGCTTCTGGGGCGTGCAGGGGGTATTCCAGCATGTCCGGGGCATCAGCAAGGTCACGGCCGGCTATTCCGGCGGCGCCTGGACCACCGCCCATTACGAGCTCGTGGGCTCGGGAACCACCGGCCACGCTGAATCGGTGCGCATCGTGTTCGACCCGCGCGTTATCTCCTACGGGGAGATACTTCGCATCTTCTTCTCGGTGGCGACCGATCCGACGCAGCTGAACGCCCAGTTCCCCGACCGGGGACGGCAGTACCGCTCGGACGTCTTCTACGCCGACAAGGCCCAGAAGGCGGAGGCCCTGGCCTATATCTCGCAGCTGGAGGCGGCCAAGGCGTTCGACCGGCCCATCGTCACCAGGGTCGATCCGCTGACCGGATTCTACCAGGCCGAATCCTATCACCAGGACTACCTCTATCATCACCCCGACGCGCCCTACATCGCCACTTTCGATGCGCCCAAGCTCGCCGCGCTGAAGGTATTGTTTCCGGGCGAGTACGAGCCAAAACCGGTCCTGGCGTACTAGCCGCCGCCCGCGCCCAGCGCGTCGGCGAGAAAGGCGCGCGCGACGGCCCTGGCGGCGTCGGCGGCCTGGGCATCGAAGGCCATCAGAACCTCTCCCCCCGCTCCGCCGTGCGAAAACGGATCGGTGATCGTCTGCGAGGGCAGATCGCGGTCGAACCCGTGGTTGGCGCCGGCATAGGAACGCCAGTCGACGCGAGCCGAACCTTGGGCGCGCAGCGCCTCGACCAGGGACGAGGCGGCGCCAGGAGGGTCATAGGCGTCCGCGTCGCCGGTCTGTATTAGAATCGGCGCGCCGGTGAGGCCCGCGAGCGAGAGGCTGGCCACGCGCTGATAGGCCCAGCAGACAGGATAGAAGGCGACGTGGGCGGCGAACGATGGGGCCCCTTCAGTGAATCGATCGGCGCGGTCGCGGGTCGCCGCCAGAAGGCTGACCACTCCGCCCCAGGAAAAACCCATGACGCCGATTCTCCGGGGATCGATCTCCGGCTGACGGCCAAGGAAGCGAAGAGCGGCGAAGGCGTCGGAGAGGGTCTCGAGCGGCGAAGCGGGCCTCGCCGCCGCGCCGCGCGCGTCTCCCCGGGCGGCCCACATGTCGATCTCCAGCGTCGCGATGTCCGCTCCGTGCAACGCCGCGGCGTGGAACTGTCCGCGTCCGTCCACCCCGTCGGAACCGTGGCAGATCAACACCGCTGGCAGACTCCCAGGGCCCGCATCGCGTTGGGGCAGGACGAGCTTGCCGGCCACGGTCAGCGTCGGAGCGCCTAAGGTCTCGAAGGCGACATATGCCTCTCGCGGGACCGGCATTCTCTGGATTCGCCTGAACAGGACCCGCTTGGCCGCGGGAATCGTCCGCGATACCACAACCAGACTTCCTTGACGTCGCCGGAACACCGCCCTGGCGGTTCCGTTGTTCGAAGCGGACTGCAGCCACAAGGCCGGACACACAACCAACAATGGACAGCGATCGCGATCTCGCCGCCAAGGCCCTGGGGGGCCGCCTGATCGCAGTGCTCAACACCCATAGCGGCCGATGCGACGAGACTTCGGTAGCGGAAATCCAGGCGATCTTCGATCACGCAGGACTTCACACGCTTGAGATCCTCACCGCCGGCGGACCCGAAATAGGTGGAGTCCTCGAACGCGCCGCCGATGGCGCCGACGTCCTTGTGGTTCTGGGCGGCGACGGGACGGTCAGGACCGCGGTCGAAAAGCTGCGCGGACGCGGCGGATATCTCGTGCCACTACCAGGCGGGACGATGAACATGCTGCCAAAGGCCCTCTATGGCGAGAGCACGTGGCAATCGGCTCTCGCCGACACCTTGGCCGCCCCCGACATTCACCCGGTAAGCGGGGGACGTCTTGGGCCGCACAGCTTCTTCGTGGCCGCCCTCCTGGGCGCTCCCACGCTCTGGGCCGACGCTCGCGAGGCCGTGCGCGAGGGCGAGTTGGGGGTGGCGGCCCAGCGCGCGGTCACGGCCGCCAGGCGCAGCTTCGGCGAGCCGCTGGAATATGTGTTCGACGGCGGCCTCGGCGGAAAGGCCGAAGCGGTCGCGGTAATCTGTCCGTTGATCTCGAAGGTCATGAGCGAGGATGAAAGGATGCTCGAGGCCGCGGCGATCGACACCGCGGGCGCCGCCGAGGCGCTGCGGCTCGGCTTCCACGCGCTCTTCGACGACTGGCGCGCCGATCCGGCCGTGACCCGGGCCAAGGTGAAGACCGCCACCGTCACCGGCCACGGTCGCGTGCCGGTGATAGCCGACGGCGAGCGGGTGAGAATGGGACGCAGCGTCACCGTGGAATACGTGCCGGTCGCGTTCCGCGCCTTGGCGCCGGCGAAGAGCGAGTCGACACCCCCCTCCCCGACCGTTTGACCGCTCCCGCATTTGGTGCGTCGCCGCATGCGGTTGGCAGGCCGACGGTTCGCATCGACGATAGCGGATTCATGCGGATCTTGACGGTAAAGAGGAAGTTTATTCCGAGACAGCTTTGTGTTCTAGAGCTAGAATAACTACAGACGTGATTAATATAATTGTTACCTTATATTTCCCCACAGACGTTTACTGGGCCTTAACTGCTCTGATGTAACAGGGTTGATCGCGTCCGATCAGAGGCCATCGTCGTGAAACCCCGTATCTCTGTTCGTGATCTTGCCGCCATGATGCGACGAACCGTGAGACGAGCGCCGTCGGTCAACATCGGAACCCCCATAAACGGCATGCGGGATAATGCGGGCGCCGCGGCGGTCGAGTTCGGGCTGATCGCGCCGCTCCTGGTGATGCTCTTACTGGGAATAATGGAGTTCGGCCTGGTCTTGAACAACTACGTGGAGCTCACCAACGCCGCGCGCGCCGCCGGGCGTCAGTTGGCGATCAGCCGCACGAGCACCACGCCTTGGACCAATGCGACGAGCGAGTTCTATGCCTCGACGCCGAACATGACGAAGGCGAACATCACCATCACCCTGTCCGTCAACGGGGTCGCCTGCAGCAGCGATTCGACGTGCGCTACGGCCCTGGGTACGGCGCAGGGCGATCCCTCGGAGCTGACCGCCACTTACCCCTGCAACCTCGACATCCTCAACGTCAACTTCGTGCCCGGCTGCACCCTCAGCGCGCAAACCACGGAGCAGGTGGAATGAAACGGCCCCTGACCTTCCTCCACTCCATCCTCCGGCGGACTCGCAGCGAAAGGCGCGGCGCGGTCGCCATCACGGCCGCCCTCTCGGTGACGATGATTTTCGGGTTCGCCGCCTTCGTCTTCGACATCGGCCACGTCCTCTATGTCCAGCGCTCGCTCCAGGCGTCGGCGGACGCCGCGGCCCTCGCCGGCGCTGCTGAAATCAACTGCTGCGCCTCGGCGCCCGGGACGGCGGTCACGGCCGCGACGCAGTACAGCGCCGCCTCCGGCGAGAAGAATGCCAACAGCGCCGTCCCGGTCACCCTGGTCAGCGGCTATCCGGTGGAGAAGTGTATGACGTCTCTGGGCATCTCATGCGCGGGGCCGGATTCTGCCAACGCCATTCAGGTCAAGGAACAGGCGAACGTTCCCATGTGGTTCGCCCAGCTCCTCGGCGTAAACAGCCTCACGGTGACCGCAGTGTCGACCGCCGCTTATCGGGCCGGGCAAGGGCAGGTGCTCGACATCATGGTGGTTCTCGACACCACCGCGTCGATGAACGATGCCGACACGGCCTGCTCGGTCTCGGGAGCCTCGAGAGAGACCTGCGCCAAGGCTGGCGTGCTGGCGTTGCTCAACGGGCTGAACCCCAGCATGGACAGGATCGGACTGATGGTGTTCCCGCCGCTGGCGAGTTCTACCTACGCCACCGACGACTACACATGTCCGAGCACCAACCCGAAGATCGCTAGCTACGCCGCCTCGGCGCCGATGACCTATGACGTTCTTCCGCTCGCCAACACGTTTAAGACTTCCAGCAAGTCGACGTCGCTGAACACCAGCGCCCCCTCGGTCATCGCGGCTGGCGGCGGAGCCTGCAGCGGCCTGGCCGCGGTGGGGGGCTATGGCACCTACTATGGTGACGTGATCACCGCCGCCCAAAGCTATCTCGCCACGGATGGCCTCTCCAACTCGCAGAAGGTGATCATCTTCGCCAGCGATGGCGGCGCCAACGCCAAGTCCAGCAACATGCCTTCGGGAAAGGCCAGCAACCAGTGCCAGGAGGCGATCACCGCCGCCAAGGCCGCCGCCGCGGCGGGAACCTGGGTCTATTCGATCGCCTACGGCTCCTCGACGGCCACGGGGGTTTCGAGCACTTGCACGACCGATACGTCCGGCCCGCTGGCGGGCCTTTCGTCATGCACGACGATGCAGGATATCGCCTCGTCGCCGTCGAAATTCTACTCCGACTCCAGCGGAGGAGTTACCTGCCCGGGGGCGCTGAGCCTGAGCGACATGGTCGCCACGTTTCAGGACATATCGCAGTCTCTCCAGGGACCGCGGCTGATTCCTGACAATACGACTTGAACCCGACGTCCAGGAGAAAGTTCGCACTCGACATTACCGGTATTATGGCGCAAGCGCCACAAGCGCGCCGGCCAGCCGGGGCCATTTCTAGCCCGTATTCCTTGGGCTAGTCCCGTGAAAACCCTACGGTTTTTTTGGCGCTCAACCCCCCTCGCCAGCCGTTGCCGAGCTGCCCTCAGTCTGGGCAGAATCGGCGGATGGGCTTTTTTCTCCGATATTGGCGGCTCGTCCTCGTCCGCGCATGGCGAAGGACGTGGGCGATGGTAGTGCGTCGCTCAATTGGCGATATCGTCCGAGACGCCATGGTGGCCGTCCTCACCATAGGGGGCGCCATATGGCTGCACGGACTGCTGGTTCGCATGGGTGCGCTTCGTCTCCGCGATACCTTCGTTGTCGAAACCATCATTACCATCTCGATCGGCTTGTTCGTCGTTGTCGGCTTATTTGCCAGCCTGCTGACGGTCGAAGCGCTTTTCATCACCCCTTACGTCCTTTGGCGCGAGGCAAAGGAAGCCGAGCGGCGGCCACCGGCTCACCATCTTGGGACGGCGACGGAATTCGAGCTCTGGGAGGCCGCGTGCATCATCGCGGGGGTGCCATTTCAGCGCCCTGTAGCGCCGGGGGCGCCGTTTATGGCTCTTGAACAGCTAAGGCGTGCGTTCGGGCGCCGCGAGCTGAAATTGGTCCTCACGCCTCAGCAAAACGAGCTAATCAAACAATCGCGGGCCGCCGAGCTGATGGGGGTAGCGACTGCCCCATACCCCCTTGATGATCGAGTGAAAATCACGCGCGAAACGCTCGTCTCATACCTGGATCGCACCGATCAAACGGTGGATGGGCTCAACGCCTGATCCAGATTCCGCTAGGAAAGTCTCAGATCGGTGATGCCCATGGCCTCCATACACGCGATGAAAAATCCCGCCGTGAAGCCTCCCCTCGCGATCTTGTTCGACAGGTTGCGGGCGTTGTCCTGAACGCCGATCTCCGCCAGCTTCTTGGCTAGGTCGTCAAAGCTGAGGTTCCGGCGCGCGATCTCGGCCCGTAGAAGCCCCTTCGCCTTGTCCTGATACGCCTTGTTGGTATCGGTCATATGCGTCTCCGATTGCGTCGGAATTTCACCATATCCGATGAAAATGCGCTTGAACAGAGGCCAGTGATGCACTACATTCAATGCACGTTCATCGGATTTGGTGCAATTGTCTCAGCACTTCCTACTTTCGAGCCGAGCCAAGACGCTCAACCTTGCGTCGGTCTTCCGCATGACCGACACCGAGGCCGAGGACGCCTTCCGCAACGTCCGGTGGCCAGACACCCACGGCGATCCCGTCTGCCCGCTCTGTGGCGGCCTGGACGCCTACGATTGCCGCCGGCCGCACGGCGCCCCGCGTTGGCGCTGCCAAGCCTGCCAAAAGGATTTCAGCATCACGTCGGGGACGCTGTTCGCCAGCCACAAGCTGCCCCTGCGCGCCTACCTCGGCGCCATCGCCATCTTTTGCAATGAGGTGAAGGGCAAGAGCATGTTGGCGATGAGCCGCGACTTGGGGATCTCCTACAAGGCCGCGTTCGTCCTTTGCCACAAGATGCGCGAAGCGATGGCCGGCGAGCTGCGCGGCCGGACGCTTGGCGGCGAAGGCAAGATCGCCGAAGTCGATGGCGCTTACTTCGGCGGCTATGTGAAACCGGCCAACCGGAAGGAAGACCGGATCGACCGGCGCCTAGCCGAGCATCGCACCGGCAAGCGCCGCGTCGTCGTCGTGATCCGCGAGCGTGGCGGCGACAGCCTCCCGGCGGTGTTCCATAGCGAGAAGGCCGCGACCGACTTCATCCGCTCGCACGTCAAGCCAGGGACCATCGTCAACGCCGACGAAGCGCAGTCCTGGGATGGCCTGCATGCGAAATACGAAATGAAGCGGATCAACCACGCCGAGGCTTACAGCCTGGATGGCGCGTGCACGAATTGGGCGGAGGAGTATTTCAGCCGCCTTCGCCGCGCCGAGATTGGCCACCACCATCATATCAGCGGCCCCTACCTTCTCCGCTACGCCCAAGAGGCCGCGTGGCGCGAGGATAGCCGCCGGGTAGCCAATGGCGAGCAAGTCCAGCGCGTCGCGCAACTGGCGATGGGCCGAAAGCCGAGCGTTGATTTCAGCGGCTACTGGCAGCGGCACAAGGCGGCATAGCCGAAAGGGGCCGGACTCAACGCCCGGCCCCTCCCGCTCTATCCTAGGCGTCGCCAGACAGTCCTAGGAGAGAACGATGTTTGCTGAGATTGCTACGGGCATTCAGAGCCTCAACGCGGCGATGGGCCTCCTTAAGACCCTGAACGCCGCCTCCAACCAAGCAGCGATCAATGAGGTCAAGCTCGAGCTCCAAGCGCGACTTTTTGAAGCGCGAGACGCGTTGTCGGCGGCCCAGGATGCGCAGGCGACGGCCCTGGAGCGCATACGCGAGCTTGAACAGGAAATTGTGAAGCTCAAAGATTGGGAAGGTGAGAAGCAGCGCTATGAGCTTAGGGAGGTCGCTTCCGGCTCCTTCGCCTATTCGCTGAAGAGCACGATGGCTGGAGCGGAGCCACCTCATTGGACTTGTCCAAAATGCTATCAGGACGGCGTAAAATCGATCCTGCAAAAGGAGCCGGGAAGTCTGACCAAGACACACCTCAATATTCCGACGACCTACGCCTGCGCTAGGTGTCCGACAAAGATCGCGATGTGACATGACAGCCGCTTCCGATTCGCGTAGGTTCATCCACGCGATGGCTGGCGCCGTCGATGAGGACAGCGGCGAGGTCTCGACCCCTCGCCCGTCACCCCAATCCTAACCCCCTGGGTTCCAGCGGGCTAGATGCGATCTCGCAACTGCTTTTCGGATTGCTCCTCCATCACTAGGGAGCAGGTCGCGAGCAGGGCGATAACCGCAGCCCCGCCCAATAGGCCGATCACCAGCTGGCGCCGCTCCCACTTCTCCCTCGCCTCTCCCGTCAGAGGCTGCTTCTTCCCGCAGAATCGACAGACCGACGCGCCGTCGATGATCTCTTCAAGGCAGTAGGGACATTGCATCGGGCCTACCTTAGACCACGCTCCACCGCTTGGGCGCCGTCTCCGCGCGCAAATCCCCCTCCGCCGCTCGCCGGTCCAACGTCACCTGTAGCGAGCACTCGATTGAATAGAGCGTGCGGGGGTCTTTGATCCCGAGCTGCGTGGTGATCCGCCGGGCGATCTCCCGGCTTCCCATCGGCCGGTTGGCCTGGCGCAGCACTTCCAGCGCCAGGCGTGTCCACTGAGGGGCGTTTCGGCCTCGCCGGTTGCTCCACACGCGAATCGGCGCGATGGCCGCCACGTCGCACTCAGGCTCGAATAGCCGGATCACCCTGGCCAGGGCGCCGAGGTCGCCCATGATCCTCACGCGGTCAACCGGCGCGGCCCTAAGCTGGCCGAGTGTCAGCCCGTATTTCCGCTTCAAAGCAAAGAGCACATGGGATTGCGCCATGTGCTTGATTCTGCAACCTTACGGCCGCGCCGTCTTGTGGCGCTTGCGCCATAATACCGGACATTACCGCGATTTAAGTGGCGATTTCTTCGGCTTCGCAGCATGGGATAAACCCGTCCTAGTCGTGAAGGCGAAGAGACCAATGCCGCTTCTCTCCCGAACATGCTCGCCGCTGACCTTCGCGGGAATCGTCGCGGCAACCGCGCTCAGCCTGGCGCCTGCCGTCGCTTTTGCTCTTGATCTCGATCCTACGGTGCCCCGGCAGGTCTCCTTCGGGGGATCGTGCGTCAAATGTCAGCTGTCGGGCCGCAAGCTCGCGGGCAGCCGGTTCTTCGGCGCCGACTTTTCCGGCGCGGTGATGGTAGGGGCCGATCTGCGGAGCGCCTCGTTCACGGGCTCGGATTTCGAAGGCGCCGACCTTTCCCGAGCCGATTTGCGAGCCGCCTCAATGGAAGGGACGAATTTCGCCCAGGCGCGATTTTCCGACGCCAACCTCGCCGGCGTGAAGGCCGTGGGAGCGGACTTCGACAAGGCCGACCTCACCCGCGCCGTGCTCGACTCCGCCGCCCTCGAAGGCTCCAACCTCCAGGGCGTCAACGGTCGCGGCGCCAGTTTCGCGGCGGCGGCGTTCGCCGGCGCGGACCTCTCGGCGGGAACCTTCGACCGCGCTTCGTTCAAGGATGCGCGGTTGCCGGCCGCCAATCTTTCCGGATCCGCTTTCGCCGGCGCCGATTTCGCCGGCGCCGATCTGATGCGCGCATCTCTTCGAGGGACCGACCTGTCGACGGCGCGCGGCCTCAACCAGGAACAGTTGAACCGGGCGTGCTCCGACCGCGCCACTCGCCTTCCGGCCGGATTGATCGGCAGGCCCTGCCACTGAGGATCTATCCGGCTTTCGGCGACGCGACGCAGCGGAGGCCGAGCTCCTTGAGCTGAATTTCGCGCACGACAGAGGGCGCCCTCATCGTCAGATCCTCTCCCTGCTGGTTGAGCGGGAAGGCGATCACCTCGCGTATGGCCTGCTGACCGGCGAGCAGCATCACGATACGGTCGATGCCCGGCGCCATCCCTGCGTGAGGAGGCGCACCGAAGCGAAACGCGTTGAGCATTCCTCCGAACTCTTCCTCGACGCTGGCGGCGCTGTAGCCGGCGATCTCGAATGCCTTGAGCATGATGTCGGGACGGTGGTTACGAACGGCGCCCGTGCACAGCTCATAGCCATTGCAGACGATGTCGTACTGATAGGCGAGCACATCGAGCGGATCCTGGGTCTCGAGCGCCTCGAGTTCTCCCTGCGGCATCGAGAAGGGATTGTGAGAGAAATCGACGTGATTGGACTCTTCGTTGATCTCGTACATCGGAAAATCGACAATCCAGCAGAACGCGAACCGATCCTTTTCCATGAGGCCGAGTTCCTCGCCGATTTTGGTGCGCGCCTGACCGGCGAACCTGAAAAAGGTCTTGGGATCGCCGCCGACGAAGAAAGCGGCATCACCGACACCGAGGCCCAGTTGCTCCCGTAACGCCTCGGTCCGCTCAGACCCGAGATTGCGCGCGATCGGGCCGGCGGCGGCGCCCTCATCCAGCGCCGCCTCACGCCAGAAGATATAGCCTAATCCCGGCAGACCCTCGTTCTGCGCCCAGGAATTCATCCGGTCGCAGAATGCTCGCGACCCGCCACCGGGGGCGGGAATCGCCCAGACGGCCGCTCTCGGCTGCTCCAGCATTCGCGCGAAGAGCCCAAAACCGCCGCCGCGGAAGTGCTCCGATACATCCTGCATGACTATCGGATTGCGCAGGTCCGGCTTATCGGTGCCGAACCTGACGATGGCGTCGCGCCAGGTGATACGGGGAAACGGCGTGGGCGTAACCGGCTTGCCCTGGGCGAACTCGACGAAGACGTCGTGCAGGACCGGCTCCATGGCCGTGAAGACGTCCTCCTGGGTGACGAAGCTCATCTCGACATCGAGTTGATAGAACTCCAGCGACCGGTCGGCCCGCGGATCCTCGTCTCGGAAGCAGGGGGCGATCTGGAAATAGCGGTCGAAGCCGGCCACCATCAGCAGCTGCTTGAACTGCTGCGGCGCCTGGGGAAGGGCGTAAAACTTGCCGCGATGAAGGCGCGAGGGGACCAGGAAGTCGCGCGCCCCCTCGGGGCTCGAAACGGTCAGAATCGGGGTCTGGAACTCGGTGAATCCCTGCTCAACCATCCGGCGGCGAATGGAATCGATCACTTTCGACCTCAGTACGATGTTCCTGTGCAGAGTCTCGCGCCGCAGGTCGAGATAGCGGTGCGCCAGCCGGATCTCCTCGGGATAGTCCGGCTCGGCGAACACCGGGAAGGGAAGCTCGGCGGCCTCCGAGAGCACGGTCACCGCTCCCACCTTCACCTCCACTTCGCCGGTGGCGAGATTGGGATTCACGGTCTCGACCGATCGGGCGACGACCTTGCCGTCGACGGTGATGACGCTCTCTGGCCTCAGTCGCTCCAGGGCGGCGCCAGATGGCTCCGCGGGTTGCACAACGAGCTGGGTGATGCCGTAGTGATCTCGCAGATCGACAAAGAGCAGGCCCCCGTGGTCGCGCTTGCGATGGACCCAGCCGGAGAGCCGGACATTCGCCCCTTGGTCCGCGAGCCGCAGGGCCCCGCAGGTATGGGTGCGATAGGGGTGCATGAAGTCTTCGGAGGCCTTGATTTAGGAGGCGCGGAAGGGCGCATGGGGCCTGTGCGTTGTCAAGGCGAGAGCCGGCGTTTGCGAGACGCCCGAATCCGCGCCATAATCGGGCTCCCTGCTCAACAGCTGAAAGGAGGTGGTCCAGTGTCTCATTGTCTCCAGCCGCGGTCGCAAGCGACCTGGAGCCCCAAGACGGAGGCTCTCTCCTGACGGCGTCTTGACGCTCTGAAGGATCAGGTCGCGGCCTGTCGGTTCATCGCCGACGACGCCGCGGTCACGACGATGGAGGGGCCGTCCCAGCGATGGGGCGGCCC
>Ga0182024_10008656_pt1 | contig 21338 bp, 16 predicted proteins | sample P32metaG_FD_120480 | JGI IMG/M metagenome (GOLD analysis project Ga0182024, IMG submission 120480) | Permafrost microbial communities from Stordalen Mire, Sweden - P3-2 metaG (Illumina Assembly) | ecosystem: Environmental > Terrestrial > Soil > Wetlands > Permafrost | place: Sweden: Stordalen...
AACGCTACCGTGCAATGACGCAATCACGCACGGCTGCGACTGTCGAGTAGCTGGTCGCAACGACGAGATTCCACGGTCCCCGGGTCCGAGAGATGCAGGCGGATTTCAAACCGGCGTAATTGCTCGGGCCCGGCCTCCATTGAGCGGCCTGCGGACACGCACGATGGTTTCTTCCAAGCCATGCCGGACAACTTCCAGGCGGCCGGACGCCGCGAGGTGCTCCGGTGCCATCCGGCCGATCTGGAAAGGAAAGAGGCATGGGCCATTTACCAGGCCGTGGAAGTCCGTGACGCCATCCGGAGCAGAGGTGACCGCGGCTTCCAAGAGCCAAGTGGCCACCTTGGGGTCCGTAACCGGGAAAGAAGTCGAGGGGGAATACTCGCCCTTTCGTGCGGAATCGACGATCACGCCCCAATCCGCGAAAGCCCGTAGAACGTACCTTGCCGATCTTGCAACCGCTTCCCTCTCACCGAGCAACTCCTTGACGCGACGCTGAACCTGCGCTGGAGCGGCAGTCCCCTGTAAACGGAACAGCCGACCGGTCACGTCCGCTACCACCCGCCAGAATGGATAGACGGCCATCGTCATTCCCCAGTGAAGCGGCAATCTCTCTGATCGGCGCACTCCATGCAGGAGATGAACGCCTTCCTTCCGCAACTCTCGCAACGGCGGCGGCACGCGCACCCAGGTCCTCATCAGAATCGTGATCGTCTTCTCGCGGCTGCCGCGCGGGGCTGTGCTCCCCACCGAAAGCTCGTCCTTCAAACGCTCACGCAGCGCCTCATAAATGTCGCCGTCGGACATACCGGCCAGGAACAGGTCCACTGTCTCATCCAGCCAACGGAGTTTGACCGTCCGGTTATATCCGATCATGCGCTGGCGATCACTCAATCCTTTCCTCCCACGACCCGAATGAACGGCACAATGGCCTCTTCCAGTGTCACTCCACCGTGCGCAACAGTCCGTTGCCCCTCCTGGACGAAGGCACTGCGATCTGCGGACAACAGCGGCAGGAAGTCTTCCGGAAGCCCCAGAGGTTTCCAAGAGATCGCGGTCGCAAACCTCACCGCAACATTAGCGCGGAGGACAGCGTCGGAATAGATCCTCGCCCGTTCACCGCGCACGTCAGCCGTCATGCCCTCTTTCGGCCTTCCACAGCCCACGCACTCCACATTGCCGTGATCTGCGGTTAAGTACACCACAAACCCGTTCGAAAGCAGCAAATCCAAGAGCGCGGATAGGAATCCTTCGGCCGCCCACTGCCGCACTTGGTTATGCATCCCCGCCGCACCCAACTCCATGCCGTGCATGATACGGTCGACCTTGTCGACAACGGCACCGATCACTTTGAGCTTGGGTGCCGACAACGCATCTTCGAGCGCTTGCAGCGTCGACGGCTCACCAAGGCCCTTAAGGTAAGCGACCTCGCTGCCGACGAGACCATGATCAACCCAAAACTGCTGCCAGAGGCTCTCTTCTCTGCCTGTGCCATATATGCTCGACGGAAAGTAGAGCGGTGCCTTTCCAGCGAAAATGGCCTGTCGCGACACACAGGTAATCGTCGGCACCCAGGCAAAGGCAGCGCCCTCGTCGAACCGCCACGCGGGACGTTGCTGGCTGAGTTCTTGGCGGACCACCAGCCACTGGTCGAATGCGAGCCCGTCCACTACGACGAGGGCCGCCCTACCGCCGCCATCGCGTTGCGCGGCGAGAAAACGTGCGATGTGGTGCACCATCACTGGCGGCGTGGCCGGCAAGCTATACAGGCTGCCGAACCGCCTTTGCAGCCACTGACTGAAACGGGCATCGACCTGAGATCGAATGCTGGAGACTCGCGCGGTTACATCCAGATTGGATCTGGCACCGATCTCGCAAACCAGGAGATTGAATTGCGCCCAGATTGTGGCGAAAGACAGCCAGTCCCCGTGACGAGCGTCCTCGCTAGGTAGCTCCCGCGCCGCAGCCTCAGCGAGTGCCGCGAAACGGCTTATGCGATCCTGCTCAGGATCGTGCCGCACGCCGGCGGCGGCCCAACCCTTGGGAACGCTGGTCCATTCGATAGGCTGCAGCGTGCCTTCCATGAACAGGTTATCGATGTAGACGCGCACGTCCGGGTTATCGAACGGAAGATCCGCTGGTCCCTCAACGGATAGTGGAATGTCTGCGGGCAACGGCACCTGGCTTAGGATGCCGAGGAATCTCGGCCAGCGCTCCTGCAAAAAGGCGAAAAACAGGCTTCGGTCCGTGAACAGCTCGGCAAGCGGCCAGCCTCGAAAGCGCCCACTCTGATGCAGGATGGCTACCAGCCGGTCGACGAAGGGCCTTGGAATCAACTGGAGCCTGTAGTGCCTCCGCAACAACGTCCGCAAGAGATCTGCATCGGTTTTGATCAGCTCCGCCGCGATCTCGAAGATGTGGCGTAGAATGAAGTCCTTCGTGGCGTTTTCCCCAAGAACCCCAGGATTGAAGCGATGCTGCGCTTCATAGAGTAGGTCGAGGTACTGAGGCTCCAAGGCGCGCAGCACTGGATAGCTAAACTGGGGGAACATATCCGCCAGCGCGAAGGAGAGCCTCCGGGCGCCGGCGAAAACATCAAAAGGCAGCTTCACCAAGGAAGAGGTGTCGTCGCCAACCAGCACTACCAGATCGACGCTCTCGCCAGCATCCAGCCGTGATCGAAAGCGTGACTCGTAAGCGAATCGGAATGAGATCGAATCCTCAAACAGGACCGACTCGAAGCCGCGTTCGGCGAGCGCCTGGCTCAGGCGGGGCTCTGTTAGTAGTCCGTCCGGATCGGCAACCGCCGTTATCGGCTGGACACCCGGCGTGAACTCCTTCAGAATGTGGCCGCGCCAATCAGACATCGCCGAGACCCTCCACTCGGATTATCAACCGCGGAACCAGCTCGGGATGAACGTGGGTGCGCGATTCCGATTCAAGGTTCCACGCTGTCTCTTCCTTGGCAAGTTCGTTCAGGCGATGTTGGCGCACGGCAGGTAGCCCGATCCGCTCGATTCCGCGACGCCGGGCGTCGAAGGCATAGCGCTTATTCTTTCTTTCCCGCTCGAGCCGCCCCTGATGGAACCGCAACAGTTCTTCGTACAGAGGATGGCCATGGCGCTCCGCAGCCGTTGTCACTTCCGCGAAGACCCGGTTCGACTCACCGCCATCCAAATAGCGGCCAGGACTCGCCATCTGTTCCAGCAACAGCGTCCAGAGGTGCCGGGCAGTTGGAGGCAGCACGCGTCCATCGTCGTGCAAAAACAACGCGAGTACCCGTTCCTTGCCCCATCCCTCGCTGCGAATCGCGACCGTCCACAGAGACCAATACCCTCGGATTTCCCATGGGATGCCGGTCACCTCAATGGATGGAATGGGTTGGCCTGGCACGAAACGCGGAACCCGCGTCGCGATGCCCCGAATCCGTGGCTCTTCCAACGTCAAATGGACTGCGGCAGGCTGGCTCTGTGCGTCGGCGAGTATGAAGACTGCGGATGGCGTGGTCGTCCCATCGGGCCATCGCAGTTTCCAGCCAGCCTTGGCTTTCTCGGCCTTACCTCCGGTACTTTCGAGATAGTTGGCCGTCATCCTCTCAACCCAGTAGGGCAGCGGATGGCCGAGCAGCCGCTGCGCCTCTGACGGACTCAGCGCCGCTGTCTGTGCCAGCAGACTAGTGCTTCTCCGCATAGCATCTGCTTGCGCCCGGACCTTGGTGAGAACCGATTCCACCTTACTCTCGACGTCGGCGGGATTGATAATGGCGTCGCGATACAACTCATCAAAGATCTCTCCGGCATCGGCGGAATCCAGTACATCGCCGGTCTTGTCGACGCCGAACTCGCGTAGAATCACGGCCAGCTTCTCTTCCAGGACCTCCCGCACACGGAATTCAACAGTGTCCTCAAGGACCAAGTTTAGGGCCCGAACCACATGGCCCTGGCCAATTCGGTCCACGCGGCCGATGCGCTGTTCGAGCCGCATCGGATTCCACGGGATGTCGAAGTTGACCACAACGTGGCAGAACTGTAAGTTCAGGCCTTCTCCGCCGGCGTCGGTGGAAACCAGGATGCGCACGTCGCCCGCAAACGCCTGAAGAACCTGCTTGCGCGCATCCAAATCCATGCTGCCGTTCAAACACGCGACCGAGAAGCCCCGCTCCGTAAGAAAATCCCGCAGCATCTCCTGAGACGGTACGAACTCCGTGAACAGCAAAACCTTCAGGTCCGGATCGGATTCTTCCTGTTGCAACTGGTAGATCCAATCGAGCAGAGCCTCGGCCTTAGCGTCCGCGGTGGTCGCCTCGGTACGCTTCGCGAGATCGAGCAGTAGTTGCACCTCGGCGCGTTCGTTCCGCAGGGCCTTGGTTCGCATCCGGAGCAGCATCTCGATCTGTTCCTGGCCATCCATGTCCGGCCACTCGTCGTCGAAGCCTGGCGGGAAAAGCGATAACTGCTCCTCCGGTGCCTGCAGCATCTCCAGCCTGCGCTCCAGTGTGGTCCGAATCGCGCGTGTGGAGGATGTCACCAAGCGCTGCATCAGGATCAGGAGGAAGCCCACATAGTTCTTCTTCTCCCGGATCGCCTGGTTGTAGCCGATGCGTACGTACTCGGAAATCGCTTCGTACAGTTGCCGCTGCTGCACGTGACGATCATTCCAGTGGACGGGCACCAACTGCGTTCTTCGCGGCTTGAAGAGCGGATTGCCCTGCGCGTCGATGGCCTTGCGCTTCTCGGTCCGAACCAAATACGGTTCCAACCGCTCGCGACTGACCGAACTGGGATCGGGAAATGCCGTCTTATCGAGAAGCGAGACCAGGCGATGAAAGGAATCCGTCTTGCCTTGGTGAGGCGTTGCCGTGAGGAGCAGAAGATACGGGGCGGATTCCGCCAATCCCTGCCCGAGCCTGAACCTGGCTACCTGGTCCGTCATCCCGCCCAGGCGGTGCGCCTCATCGATCACAATCAAATCCCAATTTGCCGCCAGTAGGTCTTCGAAGCGGTCCCGGTTGTACTCGGCCAGTTGTTCTTTGGACCACCCGCGCCGGGTGTCGATGGGCTTCACTGCGTCCATGGGGCAGATGATCTGGTCGTACATCTTCCAGACGTTGTCCTGCCCGGCGACGCGACGGAAAGCCGGGAAGTCACTCGGCAGCAGCAACCGGAAGTCTTCACCAAAGTGGGTCCGCATTTCGGCAGCCCACTGGCTCATCAGACCCTTCGGAGCGACGACGAGAACGCGGCGGATCAATCCACGTAGCTTCAATTCCTTGATGATCAGCCCAGCCTCGATGGTCTTGCCCAGCCCCACTTCGTCGGCCAGAAGCAACCGCACCCGGTCTGAGGAAACGGCCTTCAGCAACGCAAGAATCTGGTGGGGAAGAGGAATCACCGACGATTCAATCGGCGCTAGAAGTGCGTTCTCCTCAAGCGCGTCCGCTACTTTGGCGGCGGCAGTGATATAGGCGATCTCTTGTGGACTGGTGCGGAGGTCCTCGACCGGCTTCAGTTGCTCGGGCGCGACGAGAAGGATGGCTTGGGCTTCTGGATACCAGACCCGCACGACGGTCTGGCCCCAAGTGTCGACGTGCTCCAACATCTGGCACCGCAGGCGCCGGGCTTCGTCGAAGTACCATGCTCCACTCGATAGCTGCATCTAAGGCTTCGTAATCGGATTCTAAGTTTGCGACGAGTTCCCCGCGAAACGCGACGGCTTATTGAATCACAAGCTCGCGTTTCGGGCCCACATTGGCGAACTCTATAGTCCCGTCTGCCATCTCCCAAAACATTAATCGGTATCCGGGCCCATCCGAAGTAAGATGTGTTCGGAACGCTTTGGCACCATCGCTTCTGGTTCGCTGCGTCTCGGAATCTTCGCTCACCCGAAAGGGCTTGACCGGTTTCTTCGGTATTTCGAGAAGAATCCGCGCGCAGGAATCTACTACGTTCAACCTTGAAGCAAATCCGTTGGTTCTGGCCGTATCCAGAAACCGAGATCCAACCCGAAACGGCTTAGCCGCCCCGGCGTCGGCTGCACCGGAGAGAGCCAATTCCTTAATTCGTGAATTAATTGCGTCTCTTGCCTGCATGTCCGATTGTGCGAGCTCCCACAATGCGAGGCTACCCAAACGTCCAGTTACCGCATCGCGCCCGAACGCGACCGGCATTGTGTGTTCTATCCTTGCAGGCAACTTCAGTGGCAGATTTATTTTGACCTCAGGATTGTCAAGGTCGATTACAGTGACCGAGAATCTCAGATGGTCTCTATCGTTTTCCTCCGCGTCACCCGGCTCGGCGGACCCGACAGACGCAAGCATGAACTCGTCCTGGGATGCGGCATGGTGGCATGCGATCACGCTGAAGGTGTGTTTGAGGCTCCACGACAGCGCTTCCGAAAGCCGAGAAGTTAGGAATGCGGGTTCAACAAGAAACGAGGCATCATCAAAATCTAGAATCCCAATGCAGCATTTGTCTTCCAACCTTGGCGTTCTGTCCAGAATCCATTGGGCAGTACTGCAAGCAAAGTCAACTGGCAGTTCACTGAGTTCGAAGCGTTTCATCAGGTTCTTAAGGTTGTGACCGTAGGGGTAATGCTCTTCTTGGAGAAGCGTATCGCAGCAGTGTTCGGAGAAATAGACCTTGACGTCCTCTCGCTGAAGAAGTTCGCCCCACGAAATCAGATTGTCGATGAAGTCCTCCACTTCGCCAGCAGTTCGGCAATTCTGCGGAAGACACACCAGATAGGGGTCAACGACAATGCTCTGAAGTGCCACTACCGCTTCCTCGCTTGCTGCTCGCGCCTTTTCTTCATCGCCGCCTTCAATGTTGCCTCCGCTTCCCGTTGCGACTGATCGAAGAAACCTTCCGGCCAATCTTCAACCGCACCGAATTCATTGACCTTCACCTGTTTGAACTGTGATGAACCATCGCGTTTTTCGACAAAGTACATCTTGATTCGATTTGAAACGTCGGCTGCCGTGGCGGTCGCGGCTCGAAACCGCAATCGGTTGATCAGATACTCGCTATGTGTTTCGATGATGCACTGCCTATCCATCAGCGTCATAGACAGGAAAAAATCACCCAAGAGAGTCTGAACTTTCGGGTGCAAGTGAAGTTCAGGCTGCTCGAAAAGCAGAACCGAATCTCTTTCCGCAAGCAGACACATCACCAGGATCGGCAAGACTTGGCTCACGCCGACGCCGACATGAGTCAAATCTTGCTGTCCGCTGTGGCCATCCACGCGAACCTTCAATTCGTGTCCTAACTTGCCCTTGTCCACGGATTCAACATTTTCCGCTACCCCGAGGTGCTTAAGCCAGTCGCCTACTGCAACCTGCAACGTGCGAACGATGGGTTCGCCAGTCACTCCAGGTTGCGCGAAAGCACTTGGCGGCATGAAGCGAATGAGTTTTGCTTTATGGAGATCCAGTACCGCAGCGGTATTCTCGCCTTGCAAGCCAACATCAAACGGATCTGATCCATTCGACAACGGATAAAGTGCCTTTGGCTCATCTCGTAAGGGTCCAAGATACTTGATCGCTTGAGAAAAATACCTCCGGATATACTGGCACGACGCCTGCACGCCACTTGAAGGGGCTACAAACGCTGTGCGGTACTCGTCCGCAAGCTCTGACCTGACTGCGGCCGCAAACTCTTCCTGCGAGGCTGGGTTACTCTGGAAAGCCTCCTGAACATGCCGCCTTCGAGCGAAAGGAAGTGCTCTTAGAGCCTCTTGAAATATCTCTAGAGAAATGGGCTCCTCGCCAATCAGTACTCGATCAAATAGTGTCTGGTTGTCAGAGAGCGCAGTGCTGGCCGCGCCGAGAACGCGGACCAGCACCCTCAATCCCGACACCGGAATATATAGCCCGCGGCCCTGACCCCGCCATCGGGTTGGTGCCCTGCCAACACCAAAGATCGCGTTAGTCAAAACGTGCGTCTGCTCTTCCGCAGAGTTAAACGCTATCGCGATCCGGGACGGAAGGAAGTGGAGAAGATCGCAACCTACCGCCTCACCGGAGACGAAGCGCCGCTTGATTTGCTGCTTTGAGTTCTCATCTAGGTCAAGGTGCACCTCCGCAGCTGGCCGTACTCGATCAAGTTCCGTTTCGGCAATACTGTGTTGACGTAGGCTGGACAATTCTTGTTCACCGCCATCGGGCGAACGACTCAAGCTCACCACTGTCAGGTGGTCAGTCCCGTCAGAATCTCTTTGCCTCGCGCGTATGACCGTAGAGAATAGCTGGGGATTTAGTTGGGTGGGATCGGTGGGGGAGTCTGTCTTCGTATCGAATGCGACGTCACAGGTCAGCGAAACCAGGGGGCCATCCTCTTCGTCGAAGGCGTCATCAGCCCAAGCTATGTACTCTTCCTGCTCCGCAGGTCCGGTGGCCCGAGCTCGCTGGAGTTCGCATCCAATCAGAATTTGATTTGCGTCCGATCCGAACGATTTCAAATCACTGAATTGTCCAAGGCGAGTGAGCGCGCCGTTAAGGATCACCGAACGAGATCCGATTTGATTACGCAAGGTCTGGCATATCAACAACACCGACTGGATGCAAGTACTCTTACCGCTGCTGTTGGGTCCGGCGAAGATTGTGAGCGGTCCGAAATCGAGGTTTGTGTCGCTCTTCACTGACTTGAAATTGAAAAGCCTCCATCGGGTAATCATGACTGCCTCCCCGTTCGGGTCAGGCTGTTGGTGTACCACAGCAACAGCATGGCGTCCTCCTGCAGAATGTCATCGGGAATCTTCTCGGCCACCGCCAAGATTGCTGCGTAGTCGTTTTGCTGCCAAGCGAATCTGAAGCCTGCGCGAACGGCCTCGACTCGGAAGACTTTGAGCTTCTTCAGCTTTGATTCGCGATATTCGCCGAACTCTCGCAGGAGAGCCCGTTCCCGCAGTTTTTCCAAATCGCCAGCTTTTGCGGGATCAGGAACATACCACCGGTCTTTGGCCTTGGCCCGGAGTGTAGGATCGTCCTTAGGAATACCCCGGAGATCCTTGAAGTTACTTGAGAGGTAGCTGTGAATCTGACCCGGAACCTGACCAGCCCCGTCAAACCGCAGAAAGCTTTGCTCCAGCAGGGTCGACAATTCCAGTGGCTCCTCACTCTTACTCCAGCCACCTAGTTCGCGCAAGAATTGCGGATGGATCTCCGCATATGTTTGCGGCTTTTGCTTCAGAATCTGGCGCAGCCACTGAATAGCGGAAGATTCATCGCAGACAAATAACTCACCTTGGATGACCTGCCCGACCGCCATCCGCTTTCGATCATACTCCGCTGCCTGTTCAGGGAGCATGTACATACCGTCGCGTTCCAGGAAGCGCTGACTCAACCCGAGCTGAAAGTCCTGACTAGAGATCGGAATCGGATACCCCTTGCGCACGTAGTAGGCAAGCATCTGATCGAACAAGATTCGGGGATCACGCTCAGGAATTGTAGCCAGTTGGTCTCCCTGCTTTTTGATGACAGGAAGGTACCGGAGGTGCGTGCGAACGAAATCCCAGACTCCGTCCTCTGACGCCGCCTCCACATCAAAGCGGTCTTCAAAGCCGCCGTTTGGCTTGTAGGCGGATATGACTAAGTCCTGCTTGACAGCCGTGGGTGTAGTCACGGCGCGGTATCCTTTATGGCTCTTCTCGAGAATTGACACGTTCGCAACAACGAAGCCAACGTCACTGAGTGCGGTCTGAATACAATTCCACACGGCCGCTCGGGTATTCGAAAACTCCACAGTCATCCAACGGCCCGGCTTGAGCACCCGATAGCATTCCTTGAAACACTCACGCATCAGAACCCGGTACTCGGCGAGACCCTTCCCATGGGGCTTGTTTTCAATCGCCTCGGACTCTATGCGCGTGAACACCCGGAGCCATGATTCCCAAAGAAAGTTCAGTTCCGAATATGCAATGTTCGCACCAAAGGGAGGATCGACAAACAGGTAGTCTGCCGAATTGTCTGGCATGTCAAGACCCTGAGTAGAACAGGTGGAAGTTAATGTACCGGACGTGGGAGCGGTAAATGGGACTGAGCTGACTCTAAGATCGAATCGCTCTATAGCATTTGTTTCAATTGCGACCGAGCTAATATATAGTGTGCCTTGCAAAGTCTGACCGATAACTCCGCCTCGTTTCTTGAAGTAATTCGAGACGAGTAGGCGATTCAATCGCGTGGCCCACACATGGGACGATGTGAACCACAGGCCCAGAGTGGGGCAATTCTCACGCGATTTCCATATCCTGTCCCTGAATGCAGAAAGCGCCATCAGATTGCGCGCGGAGTAGAAGTGATGAACATGGGTGATTCCGTCTCGGTCGTTACGTCGCGTCTCGCCACCAGCCATCATCCGATTGTCGGGAAACCACACTGGCGGAGCCACATCCTGGATCCTCCGAATAAGTTCTAGGTCGTCCTTGTCAGTGCGCTTCTCGAAGCGCTTGCCGTTAACGCTGTAGTTGATGAGGACAGGCACTTGTTTCTTCGCCTTGACCACCGTACGGCTGGCTGCGTCAAAGCTGTGAGCCCACGCACGCTCGCACCCTCGCTTGTCGACCATCGCTTTACAGGAAGGACAGGCAAACTTGTCTTCGACCTTGCCAGCCTCGGCATTGACAGCACTGTCCCAGAACACAATTTCGGACTGGCAATGCGGGCATGAAAACACGTCGCTCCAGAGAGTAAAGTTGATCCAACCCTTGGTCTTTCCGTCGGTATGGGCGGTCTGGTACATCCAGCCGAGTTCGTTCTTGACCTCGCTCAATATCCGTTTTGCTTCTCTTTCGAAAATGGACGGGTCAACTGGAGTGTTGTAGTTGGATGCGATGAATGTGGCGACCGGCGAGAGATCATTGAGGACGGTGAAGCGAGCGCCCAGTCGTGAGAATGGCTCCCCGTCCTCATCTAGGATAGTGCCATCGTCGAGTACCCGATATCCGAGGTCCAGTACGGCTTCTCGACTCCCGCAGAATTGCGCGGCGACTCCGGTCATTCCCGTCCCACAGAAACCGTCGAAGACGATGTCCCCAGGCTCGGTGTAGTGCAGAATGTATCGCATGATCGCCTTGTGCGGTACTTTTGTGTGATAGGAATGAGCGTTGTAAACTGGATCATTCTTGCCCTCGGAAACGTCAGCCGCAAAAGGCTCACGACTATAGGGCTGGCTGGGATCATACGGCTTTCCATAGTGTTGAATGAACAGCGGGAGGAATGGATTCGGGCAGGCAACGTAGTATGGCGGATCAGAAAGCTGCAGGATATCCTCATCTGAGCCGATTGGAAATCCCTTGGTCTCATGAAAAACCGGATCCTCCAATTTGTTCTTAAGGAGTCCGCGGAAATATTTGCGCCGCGCGACTTCGCTCTCAAATCGCATTCCTAGGCATTCGACCGCCCCCGATTCCGACGTAGTCTGGTCGCCCAGAAGAGACCCTTGCTGCTCCGGCTGCTTTGTAATCATGAATTCTCTCCCGTAGATGCGATGTTCGGCGTCACTCCAGAACCACCCTGATCTTAGTGGGATCTTTGCCCTTGCTGATTTCGACCAGGTAATCCTCAAACCGCTTCTTCAACTCGGGCACAGTTGCGGGCGATCCGGCCTCAAGCAACGCGACCCGAAGGCTTTCGGTAGTGATCACGACCTTCGAGAGACCGGACAAGGCCTCCTGTAGAGCCGCGACGAAGTCATGGTTCACGTCGTCTGGCACGGATCGTGTTGCGAGGAAGGCGTCCACGATCTTCCGGGGCGCTGGCTTGAGCAACGCCAGATTTTGTTGTGTGGTGGGGTCCTCCAGGTTGTTCAGGAGCGTCTTAGTCCAACCTTCGTGCACCCGTTCCAGCTCATCTCCCAGCCTTTTGACAGCCTGACTAGCGGGAACAGAATCAGGTTCCGAAACCAGCCTGAAATTGCAGTGCGGGCACACCGGCGATGCGTCGATATCCGGCTCAGTCAGCGCGAAACATGTGCGCAGAGATCCTAGGCGGTTCTGGTAGTCACTGAGCTGCTGCCGAGGCATCAGTTCAATAGTCGAGATTCTCTGCAACTGTCCCAATCGCGCGTCCCTCGCCAGTTGCGCCTTCAGCTTGTCGTCTTTCGCGCCAAGTCGCGCGCGGCCGTGAGCCGTGCCGTAAAGGTCAGAATAGTCCTTCTTCAATCCGGATAGCTTCTGAAGGCCCTGCTGCCGGAATGAGTGCGATTCGCGTTTCCCGGCGTCCAGCATGTCCGAGAGCAGTTCGTGGCGCACCGCCTGAACTTTCTTGATCCAGGCATGATCGGTGGGCAGGGCCGCTTCCGCTGTGGCCAGATAGGACGCCAGCGGACCGAGCTCAGCGGCGATTACCTGGAACGCTTCCACCTGTTTCAGCGCCTCCAGCCCGTCGCGCTTGGCGGTCACGTCTTGTGGTTCATGTCGGAAGTTTTTGAGTTGTCCGGCGGTCGTGTATGCCTGGAGTGATTCCAGGAACTGCTTGGAGTCATCCATCCGCCCGCGCAGCGCCTCGGAATCCTCAGGGGCAAGCAGGTTACGCGCCCAGAGCTTCACGCCGCCCTGCAACGCTTGTTGCGCCTGAACAATCCGCTCGGTCAGCCTCTTGGATTCACCTGCCATGGTTCTCACGGCATTGCCGGCCTGCTCGCCACCCTGCGTAAGAGCCTGCGCAAGACCAGGAGCTTGGCCCAATAGCTCAAACAGAGCCTTCAATGCAGGAAGGTTCCAATCCTTAGGTCGCTCGATGTGCTTGAAGTTGAGCAGTTCATCGATGGGTGTGGCCGTTAACTGGGCGATGTTCGTCGCGTCGAGCTTCTTGCCGGGGATCGCAAGCACGAGATCCCCAGAATGCACCAGTGCGGCGAGCAGGACCACCAGCCACTCGGGCTCCAAACGGAAGTGCTCGGGCGCGAAGTATTCGACGCCGTAAACTTCGTGAACGAGTTCGCTCCGGTTTACGACTTGGCCGTGGCCCTTCTTCTTCAGCGTGTCGACGACCAGGCCGGCGAACTTCGACTTCGCCGAATCCAACCGCTCGCCGTCCAGCAACTCCAACGCTTCGAGCACGGCAGTGCCGAGCTTCGTTCGCGCACCGCCGGCGATTGCCTTCAACGCATCCTGGGTCGCCAACTCGCGGTTGGCGGTGGTGATGAGAAGAGAGAACGCCGGGTAATTGGGTGCGAGGTCTTCGAAATGCGGCGCCAAACAGACAGAGCCAACCGTGTTCACGACGTCACGCACGTTGATACGGCTGCCGCTGCCCAGCAGTTTGCCCTTCACCCAGCCCAGGAGAGGCTTGGCCTTTCCCTGATAAGTAACTTCGAAGGCCGTGGTCATGTGCTCTTGCAGCCACTTGACCAGATCTCGAAGGAATCCGTTTCCCCTGCGTTCGTAAGTGTCCTTGGCGTTCCCCGACGATGTCGATCCGAGGTTAACCGCCGCGGCATAGCTGCGCAGGATCGTTCTGAATGCGTCGTCAGCTGCGGTGAGGTTAAGCCGGAAAAACACTTCGTCCTTCCTCTTCTCGTCCTGGTAGCGCGGCGGATCGAAGGGCTGAAGGAAATACAAGTAGAAGTCGCGGGGCGGTGCGGCCGTTGAGCGCTCATTGGGAGCGCCGAAGAAAAGATATCCGCGGCGGGCGACCTTCCGCTCAATCCATTCGAGCTCGTGCTCCCAGACGCGGTAACCGCTGACATAGGTTTGGTCCGTGCACTCCATCACCCGTTTCAGTGCTTCGTAATAGTAGCGGTCCAGTTGAGTGGAATCCAACGATTCGGCGCGCTTTTCGATGATGGCGTCGTAGTCCTCAGTCTTCTTCAGGTCGAGGTAGACCTGGCCGTTGTCTGGATTCCGCGAAATGAACTGACCGTTGACGCTGCTCTTGATCTGGCCGACCACGTTCTCGACGTGGGTCAGCAGATCTTCAGCGCCGTCCCCTCCCATGGCCGCGACCTCGGCTTGGTAGAGGCAGAGCGTGTCGCGTAGTTCCGCAGCCGTGGGCCCGACCGGAACATGGATGTCTCCGGTAGTGAGCCGATGAACCGAAAGCGCCTGGACGATTCGCCGCGCCATAGGCTTGTACGCCTTCATGGCTGCGTCGACACGAGATTCCAGGACTTGACTACAATCGATGACGGCCCGGATATCGGGGACCGCACGGAAGGACGGGTTTTCCCGGAGCGTGTTCCAGTAGTTGTCGTAGGCGATCAGGCCCGGCTCGTTCATGGGAAGCGAGTCGTTTAGCCTCTTGCGCATTGCAATCGAGAGGCTCTTCAGCACCTCGCGCTTCTCCACGGCGGTCACCCGTTCGAAGGTGTCGATGTAGTCCGGATGCACAGGAAACAGGCGAACGAACTCGTCCATACGCTCGTTCATGTTGCCGTAGAACTTCGCGAAAGGCAGCAGATAGTCTCGAATTTGAGCCTGCTGCGCTGGGCTCTTGCGCAAGAGCCGTTCCGCGACGACGAACTTCACGTCGTTGCGGGCGATGAGGATCTGCTCGAAGCGATCCTTCACGCGGCGGACACTCTCCGCGACGAACGAAAAGCGCGGGCTGTCGAAAATGGCTTCCTGGATGCCGGCGACGAAACGGAATCGCAGGTCCTTGCAGACCTCGCCCACTTCGCGGAGAAAGTTCAGATCGAGGATTAGTTCCTGATCTTTCCGGCTTCGCAGGTAGTCGAGCAGCTCGTCAACAACGACGAGGAGACCCTGGTCGGGAAACTTTTGGTGGAACAGCGCCATCATCTCTTCGAAGGCGCGCTTGTTATTCGTAAGCGTGGCAGCGGAAGGGAAGGTGAAGCTGACGCCCAGTTTTGAGAGATGCTCTTCGATCTCCGCAGTGAGAATATCGCGGAGAGACATAGTCACCGCGCCGATCTCGGTGCGGATAACCTTGAACTTGCCCGCGATCCGCTGGGCAGCCTTGGCTACCGGCTCGCACCGCACCAGTGGCAGGGTTGCTGCATCTTCCGCGATAGCCGAAAGGACCGACATGAGGTGGGACTTACCTGTGCCGTAGTTGCCCACGACCATCAGCCCCTTGTTGTCCGCCGGCGCGTCGAACTGAAGGTCCGGAATGACCAGTGACGTCAGCTTTTCCGCCATCTCATCCGAGATGACGTAAGTGGAGACGAGCTGCTTCGCCGCGTCCATCTGATCCGCGTTGCGGAGTTGTACCACCGACTCAATCGGTTCGAATTGGATTAGATCGCCGTATTTCATCTCTCTACCTTCGCGGGCTCACAGTTATGCCTGAGGCAAACAACCAACAGATCAGCCGATGGGTATCGGCGAAACTCCGGGTGCTCCGGCGCCGCATACGTCAAATGCACACCATCCACATCGCCGAGCCAACTGGCAACGATGGTTCGATCCCTGGACAGCCCTTGCAACAGGCGCAGAGGATCTTGCTTGAGCACGGGATTGAAAAGAACCTCAGTATTGTCCAGGATCGTCAGGTTGCCTGGAAGTCCGGCAACCGCTTCTTCCACCAGTTTTGGCAATTGAAGGACCCTCTGACGCTCGGTGAGGTCCAGAAGCCGGCGCGAGATCTCGGTGCCCACGTTGAGTACCGGAGCTTTTTCGGCATCCGCGAGCGCACGAAGCACCGCCGTCCGGCCGCTGCCGGAAGGTCCGACCAGGAGCACTAGCCGGTTGTAGTTGTCGGCGATTCCCGAGAGCCTCTCCCGAATTTGATCCACTGCGCCCTGCGTCTGCATTGCCTATTTGTCCGGTTCGCTGGCGGCACCGCTCCTCACCCACGCGTCGATTTCTTCTTTCCGGAATTTCCAGAGCCGGCCCACCTTGTGCGCGGGCATGCTGCGGCGGGTGATCCACTTGTAGACGGTGTCCCGCTTGATCCCGAGGTAGCCAGCCAGTTCGTCAACCGACAACCATCGGTCTTGTACCGGAGAGGTGGGCAAGCTGTTCATCGCATTTGTCCAATACATCAGGATACAGCAGATCTGGTTGGGCGTGGTCCGGTTTGAGGACGGCAGCGAGAGGAGACCCTTGTTGCTGCCGATCCGGGACTGGCAGGAGGAGGTATGGGATAGGGCTTTCTGGGTGGGGGCGGTCTACAGGCTGCTCAAGGGTGGGCGGCCTGCGTGATAATCATTTGAAACCGAGATTTCAAACTTCGAGCGGTCGGGGATTGCCGCATGTCCTCCAACGTTTCGAACGGGCGGGGGCATCGGCCATGGCGTCCTGATTAACCCCTGGACACCGGACGCGGATGAAGCCGCTTGACATCATCGCCGGAAATGACGATGATCGTTCCATGCGGTATCCAGGAGGCAAGGGCAAGTGCTACCAGCACATCATCAACGTCCTTCCGCCGCACCTGACATACATCGAGACACACCTGGGCGGCGGTGCAGTCCTTCTGCACAAGAAGCCGGCGCGCGTCAGCATCGGAGTCGACCGAGATCCCGCGGTCATTCGGAGCTGGCAGCACCTTTTTCCGTCGCTTGCTTCTTACATCGAGGGTGATGCGGTCGAGTTCCTGGCGTCCCACCGCCTGTCGGGAGACGACTTGGTGTACTGCGACCCACCTTATCTCCCGAGCACGCGGCGTCGTGCGCGCGTCTACCGGCACGACTACGGCGAAACCGACCACGTTCGGCTGCTTGAGACGCTGCGGAAGCTACCTTGCCGGGTCGTGGTCTCGGGCTACCCGTCCGAGTTGTATGATGAGTTCCTCAGCGGCTGGCAATCGCAAAGGTACTCGGCGAAAGCGCATGACGGAATTCGACAGGAGAAGATCTGGTTCAACTTCGAAAATCCGGTCCGGTTGCATGACACACGGCACCTTGGACGGGACTTTCGGGAGCGCCAGACCATCAAACGGCGCCTGCAGAGGCTCCAGACACGTATTTCAACACTCTCTCCTCAGGAGCAGCAGTTTCTGTCGGAGTGGCTTGACGATCATTTGCAGGAAGAGGACTGCGATGCAGGTTTTCTACTTCCTAAAGAGTGACCAGGTCGTCGAGCGATACATCCCTGCGCCGGAGGTGTCCGTGTTGCCGGGCGTCGTTTGGGGCCGGCCCGACGTGCTTTTCACTGCTGCGTATTGGCTGACGCAGTACTGGATGCGCGAGGACGGCTTTCCCAATCGGTGTCACCGCCTAGGCCGGACCTTCGAGGAGGAGGTTGTGGCTTGCCTGCTGGGAGGTCATGGTATCCCCGCCGAGGTAGGCCTAGCCGCTTTCGAACGGTTGCGTGATCGAGGTCTCATTGCCGGGCATCCTCCAAGCGCCGAGGTACTTTCCGACAACCTCCGAGAGCCCCTGATGCTAGAAGGCCGCGACATCGTTTATCGGTTCTGGTCGCAGAAAGCTCGCTATGTGTCCTGCGTGCTCAAGAGCTTAGGGGAACAACCGGCACCTCTTGACTCGCCCCGCGCACTGCGGGATCACCTGGTCCAGTTGCCTGGGATCGGCCCCAAAACGGCTTCCTGGATTGTTCGCAACTGGCTCGGGTCAAACGACGTAGCGATCCTTGACATCCATGTGGTCCGAGCAGGACAACTGATGGGCCTTTTCTCGACCATCGACCGCGTCGAGCAGCATTATCTGAGGATGGAGGGGCGCTTTCTGGAATTGGCTGCGGCGATGAACGTGCCGGCCGCCAATCTCGATTCGCTCATCTGGCAAAACATGCGGAACAGCCCCCGACTGGTTGCCGGCCTGTTTGGGGAGCCACTCAACACGGTTCGGCCACTCAAACGGCGCGGCCACCACCTACCCAGGCAAGGCCAGTTGCAACAGGCCTGAACGGCAGTTCTCGCACCAAACGCTCAAGAAGCGGTGTTCCGGTGCGGCCCAGAATCCTGAATTCCAGTCCAAGCGACGCAGCAACAAGAGCCGCATGCCCGAACAGAACACCACCGTCTCGAAGCAGGAGTGAGTGCGGATTGAGGTAATAGTGAGACGCGAGATCAAGATCGGCAAGTAGAGCGACGAGGGTCGCCTCTTGGGTCTGAAAGCACTCCTGCGCTTTTGCGCGGAGTGCTGCGGCCGTCGCTGGGTCTATTTCGATGGAGCCCAGGACATGTCTTGCCGACACGTAGGCACTCCACGAGCCATTCGGGTCGCCCAGCAGGACGTGCGCCGGATGCAGAGCGCCGAATGACGCCACATGCCGCCGCTGTCGGTTCGAGTCCTCGGCGTTGACTGCTTGGACTGAGATCGTGTAGTGCAGCCAAGTGGCAAGCTCGTCGGTCGAGATCGGCGTGAAGACCTCAGCCGAGCGGCGCTGTGCAAGAGCCGTGATGAAGGAACATCGAAGCTCCAACGGCTGTGGAAGGGGCGTCTCCTGGAGCACGGGTAGCTGAGACCGAACGTACGGGCCCGGAGCTTCGAGTCTGATTGGCTCGTCCTCAATACTCGCCATAGCCCAATTCGCGCATGCTCTCCCGGTGTTTGCAACATCCCCGACAACGGCCGCAGGCGAACTCGGCGACATGGCACGAATGCGACCACGCCAGGATCTCGAACGGAACGGACGCGCGTCGGCACAGTGAAACCGTTGTGTCTTCGACCGCAGGCGTCTCCAACTCCATTCCTCCTTCCTGCATTTGCAGGAGTCTGTTCATCGCCTCGAAAAACTCACGCCGTCCATCCACGTGTGATGCGTCGGTTGCCACCGCACCGATTGCGAGGCAGGTCATTCCGGCCTGAATCGCTGCGGCGGCACCCAACGTAATGATGAGTTGATTCCGGAACGGCCACCATTCGCTCACTGGCGCGAACGTCATCGAGTTGGTGCCAGCCATGTCCCCGGACCCAAGACACCGGCAATCAACCCGGACGACGCGTTGCTGGATTCGAAGTGTCTGACAAACCGACGCCGCCGCGCGGATTTCGCCTTCGGCAGCCAACTGGCCATAATCAATCGTTATGGCCAGATCTGGTCGCAGCGCCCATGCGAGCGCAGTCGAATCCATCCCACCTGAAAGCAGAAGCGCCCGTTTGGTCAAGCTCGCGCCGCCCATGCTGTTCGATATAGCGCCGTGACGAAGTCGGACACAACTTCGCATGACGTACCCGTCAACATCTTGAGCGGCTCTTCCGGCGTTGATTGTGCGAGCACAACGACTGGCCTGCCCAGGGAGCGCGCGTATCCGATCTCAAATAAGGTTCCCGCATCGAGTCCGTCGACCAAGGCCAGCACGGCTCGACTGACCTTGAGCGCCTCGATATCCTTCGGAGCGACGTCGTGCGCACGTCCCATGCCGACGTCATGGAGCGGGGAAAAGACGCGAAGACCCATCCCGAGGAGTGCCAGGCGCGACTCCTCGACTAACCATCGCTGCGCAATGTTGAAGAAGGGGCCGGCCAGGTAAACGTGGAATTCCCCATCCCGAAGCGCCACTCCTTCGTCGATCAGAATGGGACTGAATGGGAAGGGGCTAGAGGCGGCTAAGCTCTCGGCGGGTATCGGCAGCACTCGGTCGTTGACGTACAACGCAGCGGCCCGCGAAGCCTGCGCTGCGGCCTCGACAGCAGGCAAGCCTTCTCCTGCCCACCGGGCCGCAAACACCGCAGCAAAAACGTCTCCTGAGCCGATTGGCCAGATTTTCGGAGTTGCGTATGCGGGGATTCGTTCAGAACGGCCGCCTTCACAGACCAGGGCTCCCCAGGCACCGCGCTTCACAACGACAACCTCAGCGCTGCAATCGGCGGCGATTTTGCGCGCAGCTTCTTCTGGATTTCCACCCTGCGCGAGTTTAGCCGCCTCCGTGCCGTTCAGGACGTAGGCAACCCGAGGCAAAGAGCCCGCCGCAGGTTTGAAAGGTTCGGGCGAAATTGGATTTTGCGGGTCGTAGACGACACGGTTGGCGCGCACCTCTGCACGAGCCTCAAGCATGCCGAAGACCAGTGCGTTTTCCTCATCGACGCTGAGATTGACGCTCTCACCCTGTCCTATTGGCGGCCAGATGACCGGCGATGAGAGCGCGTGATCGTACTGGAACTGGCGAGTGACATCGACCTTGGCAGCGACCGTCTCGAACTGAAAGGTCTGCGCAAGGCTTGCCAGAAGTCCCTCAGTCTCTTTGTCAACCGCCGTATAAAGAGTGGTCTCCAGTCCGAGCCCGGCGATCACGGCCGCAGCACGTCCGCCGCTGCCCCAGGTTTCGTCGCTGTTGTACGGCAGGCGGCAGCGTTCGCGATAAACACCGCCAACCACTGCAACTCGCCTCTTCACTTCACGTGAATCTGAACCCGGCATGCGCCCCCCTGAACGTCAATGACCTCGGCGACGTATTGGTAGCCTTGCTCAATGCATTCGGCCAGGCGTTGGATAATCGAAGCGGTAATCGTTCCAGCCACCTGCCCGTTGAAAAGTGCCTCGACTGTCACCGCCTTACCGCTCTTGTTGATGCTGACCTCGAGTTCCGTCCCTTTGCTGAGTTGAGCCAATACCGCTCTGTTCGGCGAGTTCAGCGTGGTCTGCTGCGCGTCGCGCAACTATCACCGGGCTGGTCAATCCACGTTCCGCCGCCCGATCCTGACATCTTTCACCTCCAATAGGAGTCGTCCCGTGAACAAATATAGCGCGCGGCGCTTGTTCGCGCCGGGCGCGACGCGGGAGCACGCGACCAGATACGCCTTCGCGTCCAGCGGCCAACTTCAATAGATAAATGAGCTGTCATCGCTCTTAGGCAGCGGTATCGGCCATCCGAACAGGCACAGGTGGTCGTAAGCCCAGAGCTTGATTGCCGGGAGCCCGAGACGGGTGGCGTTCACGTATTCCCGCAGCCACGGCCAGGTGCCGTAATAAAGGCCCATCAGGTAACGGCAGTGCGGCTGGTCCCATGAGAGTTCCTTCCACGGGTACGACGCGCAACGAATGGCCTGGTCGAGGTTGTGATTGATTCCCGGATACTGGTAACCCTCGATCAGGAACGTGTCGAAGCCGGAGCCCGCGCGCGTTGTCCACTGGGAAGGCAGGTTGATGTACCGCAGGAGCTTGCAGGTGTCCGGGTCGTTGACGTCCATGGGCCACAGCAGTTCGAAGGTGGCCGATGGGCACTGCGACAGGACATAGCTCTGGATCGCCTCCACGTAGTTGTACAGGCGCGTCCGGAGAAAGTTCGCGTCGGCGTAGCTGTTGAGCGAGGGATCGTCGTTCGGCGTGTGGAAGGTCGCCAGCGCGCGGCCGAGTGCCGACTGTGCAGCGGCCTGCGTGTCCGCGTCGTGAAACGCCATCCCGGACGCGTTCGCCACGAACCACCAGAGGATTTCGCCGAACTGGAGTTTGGGCGTCAATCCTGCCGCCAGCATCAGGGCCGCCATCGCGGCGAAGGCCTGCCCTATGTAGTTCTGTGGCCCGGAACTGAAGGCGATCTG
>Ga0182024_10008657_pt1 | contig 21338 bp, 18 predicted proteins | sample P32metaG_FD_120480 | JGI IMG/M metagenome (GOLD analysis project Ga0182024, IMG submission 120480) | Permafrost microbial communities from Stordalen Mire, Sweden - P3-2 metaG (Illumina Assembly) | ecosystem: Environmental > Terrestrial > Soil > Wetlands > Permafrost | place: Sweden: Stordalen...
ACCACGTACCGACCGCCAACGCTCTCGTAACGTTAGCGTTAGCTTATCCGGTCGGGGACGCGTGCGCACCAGCAGATAGGACCGGCAGGGCAAGCGAAGCGCGCGGGCCAGGGGTCGGGCAATCAACTCCGCCTGGTTATAACCGCGCTCTCGCATCCGGGCCGGATGCAGCGGAACTGGAACCACGACGTCGGCCGCGCACTGTTCCGCATGAATCCGAGCAACCTCCAGAAGGCGCTTAGCAAAGAAGCGGCCCAGCGGAACCAACTCTTCGTATTTCAGGAGGACGATGGCACGCGCCACTTTCGGCGTATAAGACGCAGAGCTGCGCGCAAAATCAAAATCGTAAAGGCCCCGCCGGCAGACGTTGCAAAGCGGCTCCGCTCCGTCCTCGGTCACCACCGTGGAGATGAGCGGGCGTCCGCAACGGTGGCAGATCGGCCCGGCACAAGGCGCCAAGGAGGAGAGGCAGGCGGGACAAAGCGGGATCCGGCTGGCGTTCTCGAGCCATTCGCCGCAAATCCTGCACGGCGCTGGGAAAATAACCGCAGCCAACGCGCCGGCCAGCTTCCGCACACGCCCAGCAAGCGGGCTGATGTCCTGCCGCATATAGCCGACAGGTTAGTTCATGAGCCGCCTAACCCCTTGAGTACATTTGTCCCAGGAAAACTGCGAACTGCGTTCTGAGGTTACAGCAATCCCTGCTCTTGCTTTTCCTGACAACTGGTGCAGTTGCGAGCCCAGGGCACAGCCTCAAGGCGCTTCTGCTGCAGTTCGGTTTCGCAATACTCGCATTGGCCAAACGCGCCGTTCTTGATGCGCTCGAGGGCCTCATCGATCAGTTGCAATGTTGCACGATCGGTGTTGTTTTGTCCGAAGAGAAACTCCTTGGTGTAGGAGTTTGCGGCCTTATCGGCCAGGTCTACGGTCGGATCGTCGTCGGCCGCGCGACCCTCTTCTTCGGTTCGCGCGATACTCTTGAGAAGCTCTTCGCGCCTGACCTTAAGCTTCTTCTTGTAGTATTCAAGACGCTTCTTGTCCATAGATGAAGCACCAGCGCGCTCTTTCGCCTATTTTCAAAACGCTCATTGTAGGGACCTCCCTCGACGCTGTCAAGAAAGCCTCTCGCGCAAGTCCGCGGGCTTTCGCTCCATGGCGTCGCGCCGGATTTCCTCTCCGGCCTTTGTTCTGCTCGTTCCCCATCGGGAACAGAACAGCGGTAAGATGCGTCAGACGGCCGGAAAGATTCGCGCGATTCGCAGGCCCGGTGAATTGCTGCCGCGCAAAGCAGTGTGCTATGGTGCGTTCGATGCGAAGTCTAAGCTGGCAGCCCCGCTCCAGGGCACTTTGTAACGCCAGCCAGGAGAGGCCAGGAGAGAATTGAACTCGTTGCGTCAAGCCCGGACGGGTCCGGTATGCCTGACCTGAATCCAATCGCGAACGACTCCGCTTCCGCAAGGCCAAATGTTTCCGTGGTAATTCCAGTTTACAATAGTGAGCAGATTCTCCCCGAGTTGACCCGCCGCCTGGCAGCCGTACTGCCGCTGACATCCGAGCAATACGAACTGGTGCTCGTCAATGACGGTAGCCGCGATGGGAGTTGGCAGCAAATCAGCGGGTTGGCCGCGGCTTACCCATGGATTCGCGGCATTAGTTTGATGCGCAACTACGGCCAGCACAATGCGCTGCTGTGCGGCGTCCGGGCGGCAAGGTATCCGATCACGATCATCATGGATGATGATTTGCAGCACCCGCCCGAGGAGATCCCCAGCCTGCTGGCGAAGCTGGCGGAGGGCTATGACGTGGTCTACGCGGCCCCGCAGGAAGGACAGCACGGCTTCTGGCGCAACACCGCCGCACAAGTCACCAAGCTGGCCTTGCAAAGTGTTCTCGGCGCGGAAACCGCTGGCAAGGTGAGCCCCTTCCGTGCGTTCCGCACCAGGCTCAGGGATGCATTTGCCACCTTTCAAGGCTCCTTCGTATCGATCGACGTCTTATTGTCCTGGGCCACCAACCGTTTTGCCGCAATTTCGGTGCGCTACGATCCGCGTCAACAGGGAAGATCGCAATACACCTTTCGGCGGCTGGTCACGCACGCGCTGAACATGATGACCGGCTTTAGCATTCTTCCGCTGCAGCTGGCGGCTCTGGTCGGTTTTGGCTTCACGCTGTTCGGCGTGCTCATTTTCCTGTACGTGATCGGCCGCTACCTGGTCCATGGCGTGGACGTCCCCGGCTTCACGTTTCTGGCTTCGGTGATCATCATCTTCGCCGGAGCCCAGCTCTTTGCCTTGGGCGTATTCGGAGAATATCTCGCCAGGATTCATTTTCGGATGATGGAGCGTCCCTCCTATTTCGTTCGTTCCGATATTCCAGAGCATTCGACGCCAGCCCGGCGTGCTTCGGCGGAGTTGCCCGGAAGCGCGACGGTCAGTGCGGGTCACGGCGAAGAGGATTCATCCCTATGACTCCTGGCCGGTGCCTGGTTCTTGGCGGCTCTGGCTTCATGGGGTCCCACGTCGTGGAGCTCTTGGCGAGCCGAGGATGGGAAGTGCGCGGCTTCAGCCAATCCCAATCGGCGAACCGCTGGCAAACCGCAGCCTCCAACGTCACCTGGGTTACGGGCGACTTTCGGGACCGCAAGGCTGTGGCCGATGCCGTCGAAGGTTGCGATTACGTGTATCACTTGGTTGGCGCGACGAATCCCGCCAGCTCGAACCGCGATGTCATCTTCGACACGGAGACCAACCTGATTCCTACGTTGCGATTGCTCGAAGCCTGCGTTCGGGCCAAGGTGCGGCGGATCGTATTCTCGTCCTCCGGAGGAACGGTATACGGAGCCGCCAACCGCGGCCTCATTTCCGAAGAACATTCGACCGAACCGCGATCCTCCTACGGAATCGTCAAGCTGGCGACCGAGAAATATCTGGAGCTGTTCCATCATCTTCACGGATTGGACTACACGGTTCTGCGTGTCGCCAATTGCTACGGGCCGCGACTGCCGGTCGCCGGGGAACAGGGAGTCGTAGGATCGTTTCTCGATCGTCTGAATCGCGGAGAGCCCATCGAAATCTGGGGCGACGGCGCGGTGACTCGGGATTACGTTTACGTTGGCGATGTGGCGCAGGCATTTTTGGCCGCCCTGGACCAGCGATCGCCCTTCAAAATCTTTAACGTCGGTACAGGCATGGGCACCTCGCTCCTTGAGCTGCTCGCGCTCATGGAGCGAGTAACCGGCCGGCGGGCTGCGGTTGTGAAAAAGCCTGGGCGTCCGGTAGATGTTCCCGTCAATATCCTCGATCCGGCCAGGGCGCGCCAGTTCCTGAGCTGGCAAGCCGGCACGCCCTTGGAGGCGGGACTTCTGCATACCTGGAATTGGGTTCGAGCCGCGCGCGGTGTCGTGGCGCGCGCCCCGTCGCATGCCTGAGCCTTCATGGCAGCGTCGCTTCGTTCGCGTAGTTCCACCAAAGACGGCCGCAAAACAACGACAAGACCAGGAACGGTCAGGGAAGCATCGTAATGCCCACGGAATTTGATCATTACGCCGCGGAAGGCTATTCCAAGCTCTTACTCGATCCGATTCGCCGGCGGTTCGCTGGATCGGAATTTTACTATCGAAGGAAACTCGCGCTTCTGCGAGAGTTCTGCCTGCAGTGCGGCATTTCGACGGAACGCGCCGACTGGCTCGATGTCGGCTGCGGAGAGGGCGCGCTCCTGAAAATGGGCCAGCCGTATTTCCATGCCGTGGCGGGATGCGACGTCTCCGAGGGGATGCTCGGGCACTGCCAGGGCTTGAACGTAAAGCACCAGGATTCCACCCGGCGCGTTCCGTTCGACGACGCAAGCTTCGACATCGTGACCGTCGTTTGCGTGTACCACCACGTGGAGCTTGCGGATCGAACCGCTCTGACCAGCGACCTCTTCCGAGTGCTGAAGCCCGGAGGAATACTCTGCGTCATCGAGCACAACCCATTCAATCCGGTGACTCGCCTTATCGTTTGGCGGGCGGCCGTCGATACCCACGCACGCCTACTGGCTGCGGGAGAGATGCGGCACCTGGCGCAAGCCGCGCAACTGGAAATCCTGGCCACGCGCTATTTTCTCTTCTTCCCGGAGCGCTTTTATTCCGCCCTGGCCGCAACGGAAGCCAAACTCTCTGCAGTTCCACTCGGGGGACAGTACGCCGTGTTCTGCCGCAAGCGCTGAGCGCCCGGTCTTCACCGCGCCGGGCCCGCGATTTGCGACCCCTCGGAGCGGTTGATAGAATTAAATATCGTTGTGTTGCATGAGGCCCACTCGGCCGGGCAACCCGGCGGCGTCTGACGTTCCGTTTTCTCGATACTCGTTTCTGGCGGCCGTGTGCCGCGGAGGTTGCTCTTGCCATCTTACGATCTGGCTATCATCGGCAGCGGGCCGGGCGGTTACGTGACCGCCATTCGCGCCGCGCAGTGGGGTTTGAAAACACTGGTCATTGAAAAGGATGGTTTCCTCGGAGGAACCTGCCTGCACGTTGGCTGCATCCCCACCAAGGTCCTGTTGCACCACGCGGAAATCTACGACACCTTCAAGAATGCCAAGGAATTTGGCATCGACGTCTCCGAATTCAAGCTGAATTGGCCGGCCACGCTGGCGCGCAAGGACCGCATCGTCAGCCGGCACGCCAAGGGCATCGAGTTTCTCTTTCGCAAAAATAAAGTCGAGACCATGCGAGGCTGGGGCCGCTGGGCGGGACCGGGTCGCGTGTCGGTCGAAACTGATGGAAAGGTCACGGAAGTCGAGGCCACACACATCATGTTTGCCGCCGGCTCGGAAGCGCGCTCGCTGCCAGGCGTCGACTTCGACGGCACCGTGGTTCTGGGCAACCGGGAAATCCTAAACGTCCCGGAGGTGCCGAAGTCGCTGGTCATCGTGGGGGCCGGCGCGGTCGGAGTTGAATTCGCCTCGATTTTTCAGTCGTTCGGAACCGCGGTCACAATTCTGGAGATGCTGCCGCGGATGGTGCCTCTCGAGGACGAAGAGATTTCCGCCGAACTCGAGAAGGCTTTCCGCAAACGCGGCATTCAAATTTTTCTCGAGGCCAAGGTCGAGTCGGTGCAGAAAAACGCCGAGGGTGCCACAGTGGCCTTTCGTGACAAATCCGGCCAGGCGCAGGCGGTGTCGGCCGAGCGAGTGCTGATGGCCGTGGGGCGGGCGCCTCTGACGCACAACCTGGGTCTGGACAAAACCCGCGCAAAGATCGAGCGCGGGTTCGTGCACGTCGGGCCGTTTATGGAGACGGACGAGCCGCACGTTTACGCCATCGGGGACATCGTCGCGGGTATGCCGCAACTCGCGCATGCCGCTTCTATGGAGGGCATCATCGCCGTCGGAAAAATCACCGGCAAAGCGGTGCGGCCACTCGAACGCAGGCGTATCCCCAATTGCACCTATTGCGAACCGCAGATCGGCTCGATCGGTCTGACCGAGCGGCAGGCGCGCGAGGCGGGACACGACGTGAAGATCGGTAAATTTCCGTTCCTGGCGAACAGCAAGGCCTCCATCCTCAATCACCACGAGGGTTTCATCAAGGTGGTGGCCGAGGAGAAAAGCGGGGAACTGCTCGGTGTGCACATCATCGGCCCGCTGGCGACGGAAATTCTTGCCGAGCCGGTTACGGCGTTGCAACTGGAAGCCACGGTCGACGACATGATGTTCATGGTGCACGCGCACCCGACGGTGTGGGAGGCTCTGGGCGACGCCTTCAGTTCGGTGCGCGGAGTCGCGATTCACATCTGACGGCGGGTTGGTCCGCTCTTACGAATATGGCTGCGCAGCGCAAGGTCTGCCGGGTGGTTGACTTGGGCCGGATCGGCTATGCCGATGCGTTTGCGCTGCAGCAGCGGCTGGTGGCTGCGCGCAAGGCGGGAGCCGTACCCGACGTCCTGCTGCTCTGCGAACACCCGCACGTGCTTACACTCGGCCGCAGCGGTAAACTCGAGCACTTGCGCGTTTCCGGCGATCTGCTGCGCGAGATGGGCGTTGAATTCCATTCGAGCGACCGCGGCGGCGACATCACTTATCATGGCCCGGGACAGATTGTCGGCTACCCCATACTGCAACTCGCCGAAATCCGCCGCGATGTGGTCTGGTACGTCCGGCAGCTTGAGGAGGCCATGATTCGGGCGACGGCCAGCTTTGGCGTCACTGCGTTCCGGGTGCCCGGGCGCACTGGCGTCTGGGTGCATCCCGCCCCGAACGATCTCGGTGCGGCCTCGGCGAAAGATGTTGCGAGAAATGTGGCGGAAGAAAAGCTGGGGGCGATCGGCGTGCACATCAGCCGCTGGGTCACCTCGCACGGCTTTGCCTACAACGTTTCGAGCGATCTGCGCTACTTCGATTTGATCGTTCCCTGCGGCATCGCCGATCGCCGGGCAACCTCGCTTGAAAAAGTGCTGGGCCGGCCCGTGTCGATCGCCGAGGTCGCGCCGCATCTAACGGATGCGTTAGGCTGTGTCCTGGGCCTGGAGATGGCTAGCGCCTCGCGCGAGGAATTGTGCGAATGGCTGGCTGAAGCGGAAGCCGTGACGGCGGGGCTGGCAACTCCCCGCTATGAAGCGCCAGTGCGAAGTGCTCGTGAGAACCCGTGAAAAGTTGATTGGTTCCCGATGAATGCAACTCCCACGCGCGAGCAAGCCCTCGATCTCTACTACTACCTGCGCCTGAATCGCTCGCTCGAAGAACTCCTCGCCCGACTCTTCCGGCAAGACAAAATCAACGGCGGTCTGTATGGCAGCCGTGGGCAGGAGGCCATTTCCGTCGGCGCGGCCTACGCACTTGGGCCGGACGACTGGATGGCGCCGATGGTCCGCAACATTGGCGCGTTGCTGGTGCGAGGCTTCCGGCCGCGCGACGTCCTCACGCAGCACATGGGGCGAGTCACCTCGCCGACCCAAGGCAAAGACGGAACCTCGCATTTTGGCGACCTCTCCGTGCGTCACGTGATCGCGCCCATCTCCATGCTGGGCGATCTGATCCCGGTGATGACCGGCGCAGCCATGGCCGGCCGCTACCTCGGCCAGAAAATCGTGGCCATGACTTGGATCGGCGACGGGGGCTCCTCGACCGGCGCGTTTCACGAAGGCTTGAACTTTGCTGCGGTTCAGAAGGCGCCGCTGGTCCTGGTGATCGAGAACAATCAATGGGCGTATTCGACGCCGGTGAGCCGCCAGGCCGCCCTTCGCGATCTGGCCGGCCGCGCACGAGCGTACGGTATCGAGGGCCAGGTGATCGACGGCAACGATGTGCTCGAAGTGTGGAGCGCGGCGCGCGCGGCAGTCGAGCGCGCACGCGATGGCGGCGGCCCTGTTTTGATCGAGGCCAAGACCATGCGCATGACCGGCCACGCGCAGCACGATGCCGCCGAATACGTGCCGCGCGAAATGTTCGAGTACTGGAAGGCGCGCGACCCGCTCGAGCGCTACGAGAAATATCTCAGCGAAAATCGCCTCTGGGATGAAAAGACAAAGGCGGACATCGACGCGCGCGTGGAGCGCGAGCTGGCCGAAGACCTGGCGTTTGCGGAGAGCTCCCCTTTCCCTTCGCCGGAGCTTGCCGAACAAGGCGTCTACTGCGATGGCTGCCATACGGTCGAAGCGCGCTGGCGGCGGCCGAAAGAGGAGATGCTGCCGCCGAAATCGAGCGTCACCGCGGCCTGGACGGTCAACGATTTTGGTGGCATCACGCCGCCCGATGCGTCGCTGGATCAGGCGCAAGGGCAAGCACGGCAAAAGGTCCGGAGATAAACGCTTGCCGCTCGTCACCTATCTCGAAGCGATTCGCCAGGCCCTGCTCGAAGAGATGGAGCGCGACCCGGCCGTGGTCCTGCTCGGCGAAGATATTGGCGTCTATGGCGGAGCCTTCAAGGTTACCGCGGGCTTGCTCGAGCGCTTCGGCTGGGAGCGCGTGATCGATACACCGATCAGCGAGACCGCCATCATCGGCGCAGCGGCGGGCATGAGCTACCTCGGCTTGCGGCCGGTAGCGGAAATGCAGTTCATCGATTTCATCGCCTGCGCTTTCAATCAGGTAACGAATTACGTCGCCAAGTCGCACTACTTGCGTGGCGCGCCCGTCCCCATGGTCATTCGCGGGCCCGCGGGTGGCGGCGTGCACGGCGGCGCGTTCCATTCCGCCAACCCGGAGATGTACTTCGTGCATACGCCAGGCCTCAAAGTCGTCTATCCCGCAACAGCCTACGACGCCAAGGGCCTGCTGAAATCCGCGATCCGCGACAATAATCCGGTGCTTTTTTTCGAGCACAAGCTGCTCTACCGCCGCGTCAAGGAAGAAGTGCCGAGCGAAGAATATTTAGTTCCGCTGGGCAAAGCCGTCATCCGCCGGCCTGGGCGCGATTTGACCATCGTCACTTACGCCGCGATGGTGCATGCATCGCTCGAAGCCGCCGAGCAACTGGCTGGCGAAGGGCTGGAGATCGAGGTCGTGGACCTGCGCACTCTTCTCCCGCTCGACCGCGAGACGGTCCTCGAATCGGTGCGCCGGACCAACAAGCTGCTGGTGGTTCACGAGGACACGCGCACCGGCGGCATTGCCGGCGAAATAGCTGCCCTGGTCAGCGAGGCGGCCTTTGACGATCTGGACGGGCCGATACGCCGGGTCACCTCGCTCGATACGCCGGTGCCGTTCTCGCCTCCACTCGAAGAACACTTTCTGCCCAATGCCGCGCGCATCGCCGCGGCGGCACGTGATCTGGCACACTATTGAGGCGCAGCTCGTAGGCGAAACAGGAGCAGCTCATGGCCGTTGACGTCGTCATGCCCCAGATGGGCGAGAGCATCTTCGAGGGCACCATCACCAAGTGGCTCAAGAAGCTCGGCGACAAGGTCGAGCGCGATGAGCCGCTATTCGAGATTTCGACCGACAAGGTCGACGCCGAGATTCCTGCGCCGGCCGCCGGCGTGCTCCGCGAGATCAAGGTCGCCGAGGGGCAAACAGTCCCGGTCAAAACGGTGGTCGCGGTGATTGATGCGGCGAACGCGGATTCCTCCGTTTCGCCACGTACGCCCGCCCCTGAGTCCGTACCCGCGTCGGTCTCCGCATCGGTAAGCAAACAGCCGCCCGCAACAGCTCAAACGTGCCCGGCGGAAAAAGCCGTCGAAGCAGCTTTCGAGCCACGCTCTGCCGCAGCAGCGTCTCCTGCGCCAGCGCAGCGCGGGAATGGCCAAGCGATTCGCAGTTCACCTTTCGTCCGGCGAATGGCGCGCGAGAAGAACATCGACCTGGCCGCCGTGCGTGGCACCGGAACCGGCGGGCGCATCAGCAAGAGCGACATTTTGGCCGCCATCTCCTCGACTGCCGCGCCCTCCGCTCAGCCATCCGCAGGCGCTGTTGGCCCCGGACCGCACGTGCTCCTCGAGGCGGCCGTCCCGCGGGAACGCATCTATTTCGGCCATTACCAGGTGCAGCCGATGAGCGTGATGCGCCAGCGCATCGCCGAGCACATGGTGCTTTCGAAACGGGTCTCGCCGCACGTCTACTCCATCGACGAAGCCGATATGACTCATGTCGCCCAGTTGCGCGCGGCCGCCAAAATCGAATTCGAGAAGCGCAACGAGACCAAGCTCACCTTCATGCCTTTCTTCGTGCGCGCCTGCGCCGAGGCTCTGCGCGCGTTTCCGCTGGTGAACGCTTCCGTCGACGGCGCAAACGTCGTGCTGCACGGCGAAATCAATATCGGCATCGCCGTAGCCCTGGAGGCTGGTTTGATCGTGCCGGTGGTGAAGAACGCCGGAGAGAAAAAATTCGTGGCTTTGCAGCGCTCGATCAACGACCTAGCCGAGCGCGCGCGCGGCAAAAAGCTCAAGCCCGAGGAAGTTCAGGAAAGCACCTTCTCCATCACCAATCCCGGCATCTTCGGCGGGCTGCTGGGCCTGCCGGTGATCAACCAGCCGAATGCGGCCATTCTAGCCATCGGCGCGATTCAGAAACGGCCCGTGGTGATCGACGATGCCATCGCCATTCGCTCCTTGGTGTATCTGGTTCTCAGTTACGACCATCGCATCGTGGACGGCGCCATCGCGCACCAGTTCATGGGGCAAGTGAAACGGCGCCTGGAAACCTGGGACGAGGAGATTTTGTAGCGGCGGGATTGCATAGCAATGGATCGCAATGGCCTGGCGCCGCGCTCGCCTTTCTCCAGTGGGCGAATGGGAAGCTGGCTAGTGCCCGTTGGGAGCGAGCAGCGAAGGCCGCATGCGCTGCGCCCATTCGGCCAGCCGGGCCAGCGGCACGACCGGGATGTCGCGTTCCTCGAGCAGCCCGGTGACGAAGTGATCCCGGGCACTTTCCAGCGGACGCGGCTCGACCTCCGAGACGGCCAGAAATTCCGTCTTGGCCAGCTTGGCGCGAATGGCCTCGGCGGTAAAGGCCAGCACCTTGGCTTGTCCTGGGTCCCGCCCCAGCGGCAGAGCTTGCACAAACCCTCGCGTGCCGTTGCGGCGGTAGGCGTAGTCCAGGCGCATGGGGTCGCCCGCGTAGGTGAACTCCTCGACGCGGACGCGGCGTTCCAGGCGCGTCCAAATGCCGGCGCCACGGAATACCTGGTTGACGCGCGTGCGGATGGCGTTGCGCGTCGACAGCTCTTCCGACCTGCGGCCGTGCTGCAGTGGTTCGACTTGATCGTGGTAGAGCCGGTCGAGCTCGGCGTCCAGGTCCTCGGTGAGCAAGCCTGTTTGTGGGCTAAGTTGCACGGCATTGGAAAGCGTCTGCGACAACCGGTCTAATTGCTCCAAAGGGCGCTCCGCGAGCTGCGCCTCGAACTCTTCGGGCAGCCGCCTCAGTAAGTTCCCGTCGGCCTGCGGGTAGCGCTTGCGCAGGCGGTCGAAATCGGTCTCTTCCAACAGGCGGCGCAGGACCTGGCCACTGGCCGGGTCAAACAGAACCACACCAATATTGACCCACTCGTCGCGCACCAAGTTTGGAATATAGCGGACCACTTGGTAAGCGCAGGGGATTCGCTTCGGCTCGGGCTGCTTCGCTTCGACCATGGCTTCACTTCCAGTTGGGAAAGGGCTGGCGGCCCGAATCACGGGCCGAGAAAATCAGTTCCCGCACGCGCGCCCGGCGGGCAATCAGCCTGTCGAGCATCGCGCCCAGAATCTCGTATTCGTCATTGTACCATTCGGGCGGAATCTCGTCGGCGATCTCGCCCAGCTCGGCTTTCCCTACTCGCCGTTCGACCCGCGCAAGCCAAGGCTCGAACGAATCGATGCCCGTGACGTGCTCGTACACGCGGTGCCGCGGATAGAGCCCCCGAAGCGGAGCGTCCGGAAAATTCCACTCGCCCGCGTTGAAACAGAAACCCTGGTCGATCATCATCGCCTGATAGCGCGAGCGTCCCGGCTCGATCGAAAACACGGCCTGCCGCCCGTTGGTGTTGCAGGTCCACTTGTCGAAGACCAGCATCCCAGCGAAATCCGCCAGGTTTTCGGTCTCCCGCAATTGCTCGTCGGGCAGAAAATCGTGGACCGTCAGGCGCGCCGGATCCCCCGGATAACGCGAGCCAAACTGCTTGCCGGGACGGCACGGTTCCTTCCCGAGACCCAGTTGCATGGCCAGCTCGCCCGTCAACTCAATCAGTTCGCGCCGTACCTCGACCACTTCTGTGCGAGGCACCGGCAGCCCCAGCCTCGCCGCCAGCCTTGTTCCCAGCATTTCGTTCGCCAGAATGCGCACATGCTGGGGGTTATTTTGGAACTTGACCACATAGTATCCGCCGTCGTCGCAGCGCATCAGGTGCGACTGCGCTCCACCTCTCATTCGGCGTATGTGTTCGAGGGCCAGCACCATGGCGGTGCATGCGATTCATCCGCTGTGTACGCGGCAAGCGCCTGCTAGGCGGCCAACCACTGCTTCCGGGAATGGACAACGCATCGCCCGAGTTGGGCCGCCCCCTTCTCCGGGCGCGTGCCGCAATGGGCGTAACCCAACCCCTTCCCGGAACGCTCGCCATCACCGCACCGAACTCACCGGGCCCCAGGGCGCTGGAAAGAGGGACACGAAAAATCGTTCTTTGCGCGAGCCCGCTAGCGCTTCTTGCGGCCCTTGGCCGGCGTCTTCTTCGCAGCCGTTTTTTTCTTCGCCGGCTTCGCTTTCGCCTTGGGCTTGGCCTTGGCCTTTGCTTTCGGCTTGACCTTGGCCTTCGGCTTGGGCTTTGATTTCCCGGAAGCTGGTAACGGAGGCGCCGCCACGGGCGCGCCCACACGCTCGGTTACGATCACTTCCTCGGTTTCTTCCTCTACAGGCTCTTCCTTCTCGCCGCCTTCTTCGTCATCAAACGTCAATTCCTCTTCGTCCCCGTTATCGTGTAGCCACGCCATCCGTTCCTCCGTCAGGTTATCCGCGTTCCGAGTCTGCCGTACGCCGCCGCGGCATCGGCGCGTTATAGACGGAGTTCCCGCGGTTGTCAATAGCTTGCAGCTGAACCGCTGCTCGCTCGGCAAACGCAGAACTCGTCCGCACGAACGGCTAGCCTTCGCTAACGCTTCTTTCGGGGTTACGGCTGCGGCAGAGGCGGGGTTACGGCTGCAGAAACGAGGTACAAGGTTAGAGGTACAAGGCTAGAGGTACAAGGCTAAAGGAGACGTGGCGGCTAGCGTGGCGGCAAAATCATGAGCGTATCGCCGGCTTGCAGAGGGCGGCTGAATAGGAATTGGTTCCCGGAGCGCAGCGCTTCCACCGTCGTCTTATAAGCCTTGGCGATCGACCACAACGTCTCGCCGGCCTGCACGCGATGGGCAATGGCCTTTGTCTCGGTCCGGGGTGCAGCCTTGGTCTCGCTCGTATTTTCAGTTTTGGCGCCGACAATGGCTTCAGCAGGCACCGTTTCTCCCGCGGCGGCCTTCGCCGGTACTCGCCCGGCGCTGGCCGCCGCCGGACCGGCTGCCGCTGGCGGAACCGCTCCCCCGAGATAGATCGTGAGCCGCGTCCCGCGAACCAGCTTGCCCGCCCGCAGCCGGTTCCACCTCTTCACTTCCGCCACGCTCACATCGAATTCGTCAGCCACGCTTTCGAGCGTGTCGCTGGCGCGTACCCGGTAATGCACCAGCTTGGCGGGTCCAGACTGCGCCTGCGCGGATACGGGGATAATCAGCTTGTTCCCAGCCTCCAGCGCCTCGTGCGCGTCCAGCCCGTTGGTGTCGACAATGGCCGCCGCGCTGACGTGGTACTTGGCCGCAATGCCCGTCAGCGTCTCTCCCTCGAGGACCTGATGGCGCCGCCAGATCACCCACTTGTCCGGGGGAATGTCGGCCATCGCCGCGGTAAATTCATCGCCCGTGCCTTCCGGCAGGTACAGCGAAAACGAGGGCGTCGCCGGCGTCACCAGGCGCAGGAGCTGCGGATTCAACGACCGCAAGGTGTCCACGTCCACGTCGATGGTGTCGGCCACCAGGCGCAAATCGATCGGATGGTCCAGCCGGACCGTGTCGGTGCGCAGCGGCTCCTCGGGTTCGACGTCAATCCCATAGCGCACCGGGTCTTTAGCAATAAGCGTTAGCGCCAGAATGATGGGCACGTAGTTGCGCGTCTCCTTGGGCAGCGCGTTGCGCCTGTACAGCTCCCAGAAGTCGGCATATCCGGTGCGTTCCACCGCTCGCTGCACCGCGCCCGGCCCGGAATCGTAGGCCGCCATGGCCAGATACCAGTCGCCGAACATGTCGTAGAGGTCACGCAGGTGGTGCGCCGCGGCTTCGGTGGCCTTTTCCGGGTCCTGGCGGTCGTCCACCCACCAACTGTGCTGCAGCCCGTATTCCTCGCCCCGGAAGGACATAAACTGCCACAAACCCCGCGCGCCCGCGCTCGAAAGCGCCTGCGGCTGGAAAGCGCTCTCGGCCTGCGCCATGTACATCAGGTCGCTCGGCAGGCCCTGCTCGCGAAGCACACGCTGAATCATCGGGCGATACCGTCCTGCGCGGCGCAGTCCGGTCTCCACCACGGCACGGCCCTTGGCGCTCTTCGAGAAAAAGTTCAAGAACGCCAGCACGCTGTCGTTTACCGTCAGCGGCAGATCGTGGGGCAGGTCCTGCACTTCGCCCTCCGCGCTGCTGCGCAGCCTGGGGTCCACCGGCCCCTCGGGGATGCCTTCGGACGAGAAACCGACGCCGGAAAGTTCATCGCCCGTGCCAGACTCGCCGGGTTCTCCCTTTCCGCTGCCCTGCTGGGAAGCAATGGTTTCGTCGTTGTGCGCCGTCTCCACGATTCGGCCAAATAAATCCGCCAATTGCGGTTCCGACTGCACGTCGAAGCCGCTTTCCTGCAGCACGCTCAGCCCCTCAGCGAACTCCAGTCGCGCGCCGCTCAAATCGCCTCTCTGGAAATCGCGCTCTCCCGCCTCCAAGACGGATTCCGCCTGACGAGCCAAAAGCCCCACGCCGTCCGGCAGCGCCACGGCCAGCGGGGCCACGCGCCAATGCGCCGAATTCAGCGGCAACGAATCCAAATTTGGCCTTGCTGTGCTGGGAATTGGTATGGGATGGTAGGCAGCGGTCGGGTTGCGCGCGGAATCCTCACAACCAGTCAGGCCCAGAATCGCGACACCCACTAGGACCAATGCGGCGGCTGTCAGGCACACCTGCAGCCCGGTCTTATCTGTGCGGTGTTTCCCCTGTCGCCACTCGGGCTGGCTTAGTCCCATGGCCTGATTTACGCCCCTCAATGCCGATCAGCGGTGGCTGATTCTAGGGCGTGCCTCTTCCTGAATATGCATCCTAAACCACACGGGACCCGGGCGCAATCTCTAAAAAAATCCCCTAAGCCTATAGGATACTGTCCATTAAGCCAGCGCCTGGTGCAGGTCCTCGAGCAAGTCCATGGCCTCTTCAACCGGCCTCAGGCCACCTCTTCGTCCGGTATCTCGCCTTCCCGCGCGGCCTTGGCTTGTGCGATCACCTTTTCCGCGATTTCATTGGGCACGAAGTCATAGTGCGAGAACTCCATCGAGTAGCTAGCCCGGCCTTGGGTCATCGAGGTCAGGTCCGTCGCATAGCTCAGCATCTCGGCGAAGGGCACCTGCGCCTTGACCACCACGTTCGTGCCCCGCGCCTCGCTGCCGGCAATGCGCCCGCGCCGCGAACTCAAATCGCCCATGATGTCGCCCGAGTACTGATCCGGCGCGTAGACTTCCACGTGCATGACGGGCTCGAGCAGCGTCGGCCGGGCCTGCTTCATGCCTTCCTTGAACGCCAGCGATCCGGCGATCTTGAAGGCCATATCCGAGGAATCCACGTCGTGATACTTGCCGTCGTAAAGCACCGCGCGGAAATCGACCACCGGAAATCCCGCCAGATAGCCGCGCTCGGCCGACGCGCGAATGCCCTTCTCGACCGAGGGAATCCAGTTCTTGGGAATCGCCCCACCGAAGATGTCGTCCACGAACTCGAAGCCCGCGCCCCGAGGGAGCGGCTCAAACCGCACCCGGCAGACGCCGAACTGCCCATGGCCTCCGGTCTGTTTCTTGTGCTTGCCCTCCGTATCGGACTTGGCTCGAATGGTTTCGCGATAGGGCACCTTCGGAGGCTTCAGCGTCAGGTCCACGTGGAATCGTTTGCGCAGCTTGGCGACGACCACTTCGATGTGCTGCTGTCCCGAGCCGGACAGCAGAAACTCCTTGGTCTGCGGATCCTTCGAGAAGCGCAGCGCCAGGTCCTCTTCGAGAATCTTGTGGATGCCCACGCCGATGCGGTCTTCGTCGGCGCGGGTCTTGGGTTCGATGGCGAAGGTGATCGACGGCTCGGGAATGTGCGCCTGCGGATAGTAAATCGTAGACGCTTTATCGCCGAGCGTGTCGCCCGTCAGCGTCTCCTTGAGCTTGGCGATGGCCCCGATGTCCCCGGCATGCAGTTCCGGCACCTCCGTGCCGCTCTTCCCCTGCATCGTCTGTGTGTGCTGGAAGCGCTCGGGGATTCCGCGAACGAAATTCGCCACGTTGGCGTCGTTGTGCAGCACGCCGGACATCACCTTGAAATAATTAATGCGGCCGGCGAAGGGATCGGAAAACGTCTTGAAGATGAAAATCGATAGCGGCTCCGCGTCCGCCACTTTGTGCTCGACCGGCTGGCCCTTTCCGCTTGGCTCGCTCGTTCCGCTAAAACTGCCGCGCGCCCCGGGATCGGGAAAAATGTTCACCAGCACGTCGAGGATGGCGTCGCTGCCGATGTTGTGCAGCGCCGAGCTGACCAGGACCGGTGAAATACGCCGATCTTTGAACGCCGATTTCAACCCGCGCAACAAGTCTTCCACGGGGAGGGTGCCCATTTCAAAAAACTCCTCCATGAGTTTGTCGTCGCCCTCGGCAATCATCTCCACCAGCTTTTCGTGCGCCTCTTTGGCCTCCGCCGCCATCTCCGCCGGAATCTCTTCCACCTTGGCGCGGCCGTTTCCGTCCGCTGTGTACAGCAGCGCTTTCATGTTCAGCAGATCGATCACGCCTCTAAAATTCTTTTGCGCTCCGATGGGCAGCTCGATCGGTACTACGCCGCGTCCGAAGGCCTGTTGCACCGACGCCAGGGCGCGGCCGAAATCAGCCAACTCGCGGTCCATCCAGTTGACCACGATCGCGCGCGGCAATTCATACTCGGTGCAATAGTCCCAAGCCTTTTCCGTGACCACCTGCACTCCAGCCAATGCGTCCACCACCACCAGCGCCGCATCCGCCGCAATCAGCGTCGCCCGGGTTTCGTTGATGAAGGTGCTGTAGCCCGGCGTATCCAGAAAATTGATTTTGGTCTTTTCTCCCTGGCCGCCAGGCGCCCACTCGGCGTAGGCGATGCCCGTCTGAATGGAGATCTTGCGGGCGATTTCTTCCTCGTCCCAATCGGTTACCGTGTTGCCCTCGGCCACTTTGCCCGGTCTCGGCGTCATCCCAGCCGTAAACAGTAACGACGACACCAGCTGGGTTTTTCCGGTGCCACCGTGGCCGACAATGCCAATGTTGCGAAGGAAGGAAGTTGCGTAGGCTCTCATCGATTCCCCCTGTGCGAGCGCGGGGTAGCCCTCGATCACCGAGCAACTGGGGAAGAGGGTCCCGAGCGCCGTGTTCGTCCTGCCGAATGGCGGCATGCTAACACTGTCGGGTGCGAGGGGGCAATTGTTCCGCAACGCGATCCGGCGCCGGTCTTGGCGCTGCGTCCGGCGCGACGGTCGGGCTAGCTTTCTTCGTGGATGGTTTTGACGCGCAGAACCTCGAAGGTCTTTACGCCTGCCGGAGTTTGCACATTCACTTCGTCGCCTACATGCCGGCCGAGCAGGGCCTTGCCGATCGGCGAGGTCGTGGAAATAAATCCATTGGCGGCATCGGCTTCCTCGGAGGTCACCAGCTTGTACTCGACTTCGTTGTTTTTGGCGATGTCCAGCAGCCAGACGCGCGAGCCGTAGCCGGCGCGGTCGTGCGGGATGTTGTTGAGGTTGAGCATGCCCACGTCGCCCATGCGCTTCTTGAGCTGGCCGAGCCGCGCGGAAACAAATCCCTGGCGCTCCTTGGCGTACTTGTACTCGGCATTCTCGGAGAGATCGCCGTGCGCCCGCGCTTTCATCAATTCCTTGGGCAGCTCGAGATTCAGCTCGTGTTCGAGCGCATTGATTTCGTCTTGCAGTTTCTGTTTGATCTTGGCAAGTGGGTCAGTCATGACACGTCTGCTTCTGTCCTTCCTTGCGCGGGAAATTCCTCTGGCCAATTTGAGGAGGCCATGCCGGATTGAACGCGGCGCGATTTTCGCTCGGGCGCGCCGCCAGATTTCCTCAGTCCCAAGGACGTCATTATTATCCTCGAAGGCCCTGGAAAAGGGTAGTCCGCAGCCCGGCGCGGCGGTAGAATTTTGTTGATGCGCTTCAAGGACTCCTTTTCTGGATTGCTCGCCGTTCTTCTTCTGGCGATGTCGTCCTGGTCTTCCGCCTGCGATCTTTCTTGTTCGCTCGCGAGCCATCATCTGGGGTGCGAGGCGAGCCAAACCGCTCAGACGCCACAGACCGCGGAAGCCGCTGCGTCGCAGATGGACATGCAGGATTGCCCGCACGCAGCTTCCGTCGCGCCGGACCTGGCCTCGGGTGAGCAACCGGCAGCCGCTCCGTCGCTTACCACGGCACCTTGCTTGCACGAAGCTTGCCGGCAGGCTGGCGTTTCCACGGCCGCCAAACGCGGCGCGAATCGCGCACAGCGAAGTACGGCCCACTGGACTGCGATGGCCATTGCTCAGCCGGCGGTCTGCAGCGCCCTTTTCCGCCCGGTGGAACGCGAAGACCCGCCACCCGAAACGCCTCCGCTCGTCCCGCTCTCGACAAACCTCCGAATCTAGAAAGCCTGCACCCGTCCGCGTGCAGCTTTTTCGGACAGCGCGATTTCCGCGCGTCCCTGAGGAGGGCTGGCTTTGATGGCAACGAAACTGATTCGTTTTGTCGTGCTTTGGTTCGTGCTTTTCCCATCCTTGGTCGCTGCGCAGGAGAATGGGGCGCAACAAGCCGCCACGCAGCAGCCCGGCGCGCCTTGCATGCCCGGCATGCAAATGCCCGGATGTCCGCAACCTGCCCCGACGCAGCAGAACGGCGTTGCTGCTCTGATGACCATGCAGCCACAGAACTTTCTGCAGGCGATCGTCAGCCACACAACCTCCGGCACGGACGCAGAGCCCGCGTCGACTCCGGCGCCGATGCTCATGACCCGGAAGGGCGCGTGGCTGCTCATGTTCCATGCCAACGTTTTTGTCTTGGACGAGCAGCAATCCAGCCCCCGCGGCGGAGACAAATTCTTCTCGACGAATTGGTTCATGCCCATGGCGCAACGGCAGCTCGGCCCCGGCGTCTTTACGGCGCGGGTGATGCTGAGTCTCGAACCTGCGACGATCACGGACGAGCGCTATCCGCTGCTTTTTCAGCAAGGCGAGACTGCCTACGGCTTGCCCATCGCCGACGGCCAGCATCCGCACAATTTCGTCATGGAGATCGCCGCGCTCTACGATTTGAAAATGGGAGAGCACACGCTGCTCTCGTTCTATGCTGCGCCGGTGGGTGATCCGGCTCTGGGCCCGACGGCATACCCGCATCGGGCGTCGGCGATCGAGGATCCCGTCGCCGCCCTCGGCCACCACCAGGAGGATTCGACGCATATCTCGGATGACGTGGTGACGGTCGGCCTGGCGTATCGCTTCGCGCGCATTGAGGCCTCCGGATTCCATGGACGCGAGCCGGGCGAGGATCGCTGGGAGATCGAGCAGGGCGGCATCGATTCTTGGTCGACGCGGCTGACCATCGAGCCGGGGAAAAACTGGAGCGGGCAATATTCCTACGGCCGGATCGCTAGTCCGGAGGCGCTTTTCCCGGCCGAAAATCAGGAGCGCATGACGGCTTCGGTGATGTACAACCGGCGGTTTCACGATGGCAATTGGGCCAGCACGGTGCTTTGGGGCCACACGGGTTCGCTGCTGGATCAGGCGATCTTTGACAGCTACCTGCTGGAATCGACGGTGGGCTTCCGCACCCGGAATCATGCGTGGACCCGCATCGAGAACGTGGAGCGGTCGAACGAATTGCTCGTCGGCGAGAACCCTTTGCCTGCGGGCTTTGCGGAGCAGCCGATCGGACGCGTGCAGGCCTACACGCTGGGCTACGATCGCGACGTGGATCTGATTCCGCATGTCGCGTCGGCCATCGGCGTACAAGCGACGACGTACGGCGTGCCGGAGATTTTGCGGCCGATTTACGGAACGCATCCGGCAGGCGTGGCGGTGTTTCTGCGGTTGCGGCCATACTCGGGCACGGACAGATAGCGGCCTCATATCACCGCCTCGCTTACGGCAGGGGCTTTGGCCAACTCGGCTCCAGCGAGTCCTTCCTCGGGCTTCATCCAGAACGCCAGAACCGAGCCAAACAGGAGCAAACCGATGCTGCCCAGGAACGGCAATTCCCAATTGCCGGTCTTATCGATCACAAATCCGGCGATGAGCGGCGAGACGATGGCTGCCAAGGCCGATCCGGTATTCATGAGGCCGCTGGCGGAACCGGAAAATCGCGGGGCGATATCCATGGGGATGGCCCACATCGGCCCGATCGTAAATTCGGAGAAGAAGAAGGCGCCGCTGAGACAGAGGGCCGCGCCGGTGAGATTGTGCATGAAGAGGATCGGCGTCATCGAGGCGATCGAGCAGAGGAAACCGGTGACGACCAGGTTGCGGCGCGCCTTGTTACGGTCGCCGGTGGCCACCAGGACGCGATCGCTGATGATGCCCCCGACGAGATTACCCAGCACTCCCGCGAAAAATACGCCGGCGGAAAATAGCGCGGAATTTTTCAGATCGAGTTTGTAGCTGTGCTGAAAGAACTGGGGAATCCAGGCGAGATAGAGCCAGAGCGTCCAGCCGTAGCAGAAGTAGACGAGCGTCACCGGAAACATGCGGCGCGCCAGCGGCAGCCAGGGCACGGGCGATTTTTTCTTTTCGGCGCGCAGGACGTAGCGCGGCAATTGTTGCAACTCGGCGGAGGTGACCCCGTGATGTTCGGATGGGTTGTCGCGGAAATGGAATGCCCAGGCCACAGCCCACGCGATGCTGACGGTTCCTAGCACGGCGAACGACAGGCGCCAGTTGCCGATGGCGATGAGCCAGGCCACGACGGGCGGCGTTAGCGCGGTGCCGATCCGGGCGCAGGAGTGCGTGATGCCCTGGGCGAAGGCGCGCTTGCCCTCGGGCATCCAGTCGCATAAGGCGCGGGTAGCGGTGGGGAAGGTCGCTCCTTCGCCAAATCCCAGCAAGACGCGCGCGAGGAGCATGGCCGTGAGGGTGCCGGCGATTCCGGTGAGCAGCGTGGCTCCGCCCCAGATGAGGGCGCACATGGTGAGCGTCAAGCGCGCTCCGAAGCGGTCGCCCACCCAGCCGCCGATGATCTGAAAGATCAGATAGGGATAGGCAAAGGCGGAAAAAACCAGCCCGACTTGGGTGTTATTGAGATGGAGGTCCTTTTGGAAGATCGAGGATGCGGTGCTCACGTTGGTGCGGTCGATGTAGGTGAGGCCGTACATGACGCAGACCAGGCCGAGGACGATGGCGGTCGCGGAAAATGCGCGGCCGGGCGTCGCAATTTTGTTGGTTGTGGCGGACATGATTTACCCCGGTGCCTCAGAGTCTACACCCCGGCTGCGAATCTGTTTCCGGTGTTTTTGTTCAGAGGGCACCCCTACCCCCTCCCCGGTGGTTTTTCCAAAGAGTGCGCAAGTCGATGAAAGCACGGGCGTTGAGCTTTGCTCGTGTGCACAAGAGCGCAAAGAGCGTGCGACCTTGCGAGTGGCGACCACCCCCACC
>Ga0182024_10008658_pt1 | contig 21337 bp, 16 predicted proteins | sample P32metaG_FD_120480 | JGI IMG/M metagenome (GOLD analysis project Ga0182024, IMG submission 120480) | Permafrost microbial communities from Stordalen Mire, Sweden - P3-2 metaG (Illumina Assembly) | ecosystem: Environmental > Terrestrial > Soil > Wetlands > Permafrost | place: Sweden: Stordalen...
CTTCCGATCTCTTGTGCGTCGCGCGATTGTAGAGGCGCAATGTCACACTGCGGCTGTACCGCTTCGGACACGCGAAGTCGCCGTCTTCCAGATTGCCGTCACCCTGCCAGAACGGACGGATCACCGACGTCCCCTCGCACGAATACCAGTCGTGATTGTTGACCAGCCGATGGCGGAGTATACGGTAGTGCGTGCGCCACGTTCCCATGAGAAAATCCCAATCGTTGCGCGCGTCGTGCGCCGTGGCAGAGGCCGCCGGCTGGGCGAGCGCGGGCACCCCAGGGAGCAGTTCGATCGTCAGAGCGGCTGCAGCCAGCAGGGCGGCAGCAAGGGTCTTCATCGAGGATCTCATGGAATGACGATATCAAGCGAACTTGACATCCGACGTCAGGTTTGGCGGAGCCGGCGCCGAAGGCCCGGGGATGCGCTCCGGCCGGCAGATCGCTTTGCTGCTCAATCTTCAAACTCGCGGGGGCGCGACGGCGCCCGCGCTTGCCGCCGACCTCGGGGTCTCGATCCGCACGATCTATCGCGATGTCGAGCAGCTTTCCGAAGCGGGGATTCCAGTCTACGCGGAGCGCGGGAACGGCGGGGGTATCCGGCTCGTCGAGGGGTACCGCACGCGCCTCACGGGACTCGATCTCGCCGAATCGGAAGCGCTCTCGCTCGCCGGATGGTCGACCGTGGCTGATGCGCTCGGGGTCGGTTCGGCTGCCGCCGGCGCGCAGCGGAAGCTGCTCGCCGCAATTCCGCCGTCCGCCGCGACCAAAGCGCGGCGCACGCGAGCGCGCATTCACTTCGACCTCGCTCGCTGGTACGATGCGACCGCGACGCCGCAGCAACTGCCGCAGCTCGCACGAGCGGTCTGGGATCAGCGGAGGATCCGCATCGACTACACGAGTTGGACCGCTCGCAGGAAGCGCGAGGTTGACCCGCTCGGGCTCGTGCTGAAAAACGCGACCTGGTATCTTGTCGGCCGCCACCTCGGAAAAGTCCGCACATATCGCGTTTCCGAGATTGCGAGCCTCGAGATGCTCGAAGGCACGTTTACGGTATCGGACGATTTCGATCTCCCGGCTTACTGGGATGCATCGAAAACGCGCTTCGAGGATAGCCTCACTCGCGGCAGCGCGACGCTGCGATTATCGGAGCGGACCGAACCTTTGCTGGCGAGCCTCGGTGTGCGAGCCGCGCGCCTGGTGCGGGATCCGCTCGATCCAAGCGTCGTGACCGTGCCAATCGAATCGACCGACAAGGCCGCGCGCGAGTTCCTGGCGTTCGGCGACGCGATCGAAGTGCTCGGGCCGCCGGAGTTGCGCACGCGCATTGCACGCCTCGCGAGCGCTACAGCAGCCCTCTACCACTCCGCTTCCTGCCGCCTTTAACCGCGGACGCGACGCTCAGTGCACTGTTGAGGTCGTGACCTACCGAGCTTCGCGGACCATCTCGTCCATCTTTACGCCCAGCGCTCCTGAGAGGGCTTGCAGCGTCAGGTACGACGGATTGCCCGTCCCGCGCTCAATCCGTCGCAGGAACTGGACTGAGATGCCGGCCGCCTCGGCCACATCCTCTTGGGTCTTCCCAGTCAGTATCCGCCGTCGCACAACGGAGTCTCCGAGCCTCTTTAGCGCGGCAGTGGCCGCTGGCTTCCTCACTGGCATCAAGCCATGGTCGCGCTCGACCGGCGAGAAGGAACAGAAACTATAGTGGCGGTATGCTACCGACACCTCACAGCGTCAGGCCGCCAGGAGGGCCTTAAAATGTCTCGATCCAGCGCCTTGGTCACTAAAGAACCGTTGGGGCGACGCCTTCGTCGACTGCGGAAAGAGCGACGGCTAACATTGGGTGCGCTCGCCGAGCGATGCGGCGCCGCGCGAACTGAAATCCAAGACGTTGAGACAGGGCGAGTGACCGACCCCGAGTTGGTCTTGGGAATGCGGCTCGCTGAGGCCCTGAGTGTTGACGTGGAATATCTAGCGTTTGGACCGGACGCACAGGTTCATTTACGCCATAACTCTTAGCGCGTGCGGCGAGCTGTACACCCCGTCGCTAAGAGATTAGTGCCTTGGGTCCGCCGACGCGGCTGTTCGTCGTCCAAGAGCGGACCGTGTACCTGCGGGCGACGTCCACAATGACCGTCCTGCCATGAGGCGGCGCACGCGCTTGACTGCGCTCTCGGCGGCGGCGTCTATCTCAGCGGGGGTCGACCCGAAGATCCGCGCGGCCTTCGGCACGGCACGTGCGTTGTGACGCCCTAAGCAGGATCTGACCTCGACGAGTGTTCGCCGTTATGTGGAATCGAAAATCAAACACTTGTTCAGTAGACCGCCTGGTCGGCTAGCTAGTGAAGCCCGGTTTGACAAACGGCGGCGCCTCGGGGGAGCCTTCGAACTCGTCAGGATCGTTTTCGCCGGCTCACATCGGCGACCACTACTATAGGTGACTGCTGCCCTCCCTCGTTGCCGTGACGCGTCAACTGGCGACGCGGCCGTTACGGGCGGCGCACCCTTGTTGCCGCCCGCCGGGTTGTATCATATTCAGGTAGGCGAGCCAGCAAGATGAACTGACCAGTGAAGCGGTCGACATTCATACAGACTAGGGGGAATGGGAGACAAGATCACGGATGCGCATCGAATAGGGCCAAAAAAACGCGCAGCCGAGGGTACTGTTTGCGAACATTGCCTGAACGGTCGATAACTTTGGGCCAAACGAAGCCACGACTCGCGATGGATTTTCCGAGCGTGTCTGGCTGAATGTGTCAGCTTGTCTTGCAACGTGTTTCTGTAGGGCATCGGCGTCGACTCGCCTAGACAACAATGTTGCAAACAAGACCCCGTACGTAGCATAGCCGGCGGGCGTCAATGCGCAATGGGCGGGGATATCTAGGCCAGCATGGCGCAAAATCCGTGATATGGCCAAACTCGAGGGGGCGACCAAAGGGCTTGCTCAACGTATACGCGCCGCCCCGGCGCTCCTTCGCCTCATGGCAGCCGTACTCACGGTCAGCGCGATTAGCTCCGCGACCGCCGCTGCGGCTCCGTGCGCGAAGGCCGTCTATACCCGAACGGCCGCCCAGGAGCGCTGCCCGCGGACTCTGCACACCGCTGACTACGAACTGGCCGTCAATATCTGCATGGATGCGGCGCAGGATGCCGATGCCTTCGAACAACGCGTCAGTTGTAATCCGGACCAGTATTACGCGGTGCAGCTCGACGTTGCACATTGGCTGCTTGACGCCGCGTACGCAGCGCGAGCGCTCGGTTTCTCTGCGCGAGCAGCACGCTACGTCGTTCGTGCGCGCGGGTTGATCTTGGGCGTAAAGAATAACCGCTACGCGAGTGCCGAGGTCCGCCAGATCGCTGCGTTCGATCTGCGCGTCATCAATGACGAGCCGATCGATGTGCGCTTCTAACGGTCGCCACCCGTCCGATGAGCTCGTACTCGAAACCAGCACGAGGGTCCATCGTCGAGGGCATCTTGCCCGGCGCCATCATCGTCACGAACGGGGTCGACGTGCACGCGGCGATGACGATGGTCGCAAGCGGCTGAGGACCTGACCTTCGCCGATCCGTATCACTTCGGAACTGAGGAAGGACGCAAAGGTGCCGGCGCAACTTTTCCGCGGGCTGTCGTGGTTTTGCGTAGGATGGGATTTGCCCGCGGCGGTCATCGATGACGGACGCAGCCACTCCCGCGGCAAACGCCGCGGGCACGCCGGCTGTTGCGAGTCCGTTGGCGACCGGCGATTACGGCGGGCGCTTTCAGGACGCTGTCGGCGGCTGGTTTCTTGCCAAGCTGCTGACGGAAGAACCGATCGCGGGCATTCGCGGGGAGCTCGTAGGCGTGGGGTTCCAACGCGCGTTGCACGGTGCGCAGCTCGACGACATCGTCGCGGAGACCTCAGCAGGGTTCCGCGTCGAATTCTCCATCAAAGCCGGCGTGACGGTCCGCCCTCGCGATCGGGAACTGCGTGAGACACTCACACGCGCGTGGGCAGGCTTACAGGCTAACGGTAACGCCATGAGCGGGCTGGTCGCGCCGCCGACTGCTACCGGCATCGGCGATCTTGCGTGGCTGGTCAGCCTGGCACGCCAGCACGCCGACGTCGCCGACTTCATGCGCGCGACGATGACGCCGGAAACCGTCTCGGACGAACGGCGCCGGCGCTACGCTGCCTGCCGCACGATTCTCGATGGGGCCAACGGTGCGCCGCTCGCCGATCCGCAGTTCCATGCCTTCTTGCGACGATTCGTCGTGATTACGCTGGACTTTGCGATTCCGGGCCACGGGGCGCTCGATCCGATCTTCACGACGCTGAGCGTCGCTCGCGCGATTTCCCGCGAGCAAGCCCGTGCGCTGTTCGATCGCCTCGTGGCGATCAGCGAAGAAGCCGCCATTGCGTCGACCCGGCTCGATCGCCCAGCGCTGCTCGAGCGCTTGCGGCACGACGGTGTTGCGGCCGGTTTCGCCGCCGATCTCGCGCCGGACGTCGCTGCGCTCGATGCGTACGCGCAGCGGACCTTCGAGTCGCGCAGCAATACGGTCGCCGGCGTGAAAATCGACCGCGCGGGCACCGTCGATGTGATCGTCGCGGCGATCGAAAGTGGCAAGACCGCGCTGCTCGGCGGGCCCTCTGGCTACGGCAAATCGGCCGTCCTGAACGAGGTGTACGGACGGCTCGCCGGCGACGGTCCGGTGCTACATCTTTCGGGGCGCCGAGTTGCCACTGCGGGATCGTGGGCGGCGCTTGCTGACGACATCGGGATTCCGCACGATCGCGCGCGGCTGGCTGAGATTCTTGGGGCGAACGCGCGCGGTGCGACCGTGCTCCTCGATGCCCTCGAGCACGTACAAACCGCAGGTGCGCGCGCCGTCGTCAACGATTTGCTTCGCGATCTGCAAACGCGTTGCGGCACGGTCAACGTCGTGTTGACGACGCGCGACCTCTTGATCGCGGACGTGCTGCGGTGGCTTGACGCTGCCGCCATTCCGCCGCTCGAACGCGTCACGCTCGAGACTCTCGACTCCGCCGACGCCATCCGGATCGGCGAAGCGGCGCCGGCGCTCCGTGCGCTCATCGCACGCGTCGCCGGAAACCGGATACCGGGCGGACTATTCGTCCTTGAGCTGCTGCACGATGCACGCGTTCCTCCGGCGGCGCTTGCCGCGACGCCGGCGACGGAGGCAGATCTACTCGACATCTGGTGGGACCACATCGTTCTCGGCAACGATACCGATCGGCACGCGCGGCGGACGGTCGCGCGCGCCGCTGCCGACGCGGTCGTGCACGTTCCCGGCGCGTTATTTCAACTGCCCGACTGGCTCGACGGCAACGCGATCGGCGCACTGACCGTCGACGGTGTGCTCGTTCTCGACGCGCAGCTCGACGCTTATCGCTTTGGCCACGACATCATTCAAGACTGGGCTACCGTGCGCTGGATTGACAGTGCCGGGACCGATGCTGAAGCGCACGTTACCGCGCTGGCGCAAGCGCCTGGCTTCTATCGTTGCGTCGCGTTGTTTGCGCAGCGCCTTGCTGAACGCGATCCGGAACGCTATGATGCGTTCCTCCACCGGCTTGAGAACGCCGGCGATGCACGCGGTGTTCAGGCATTTCTTTCCGCGCTCGCGCTCTCACCGCACGCGCAAGCGCTCCTGAATGCGCGCGCTAGCGTGCTTTTGGAAGACGGTGCCGCACGCCTGGCCGAACTGCTAAATGTACTGCGGACCGAACAGGTCGAGATCAACGTCAACGTCGTCGATTACGCGCGTGGACGTAGCATGGATATCGGAAGCGCGATTCTCGGCGGCGTCATGTACGGGACACCGCGTTTCGTCGTCTGGGTGGCAGCGCTGCGTTTCTGTGTCACCCATCTCGATGCACTCGCACGCGCAACGTTGCCGTTCGTGCAGATGACCGATCGCTGGCAACAGACCACGCCACCCGGCTTTGCCTTGCGCGCGGACCTCTTTGCGGCGACGATGCAGATCCTCGCTCAGCTCGAGCGCTGGCGCCGGCGCGAGGTCGAGCCTAGCGCGATCGCGATCCGTTACGAGGACGAGGATTCCATCGAGAAGTCGGCGCGATCGGCCATCGCGCAGGCGGCCGACGTCGACCCCGCGGCCATGGCTAGCTATCTCGAGGATCTGCGCGAGCACGGATATGGCGATGCGCAAGATGACATGCTCGGGCACGCCGGTGCCGTCGGTCGCGCGCTGACGGACGAGGTCGTCGCGTACGTCGTCGCGGTCCTCTGCGCGCCGGAGCGTCGAACCCCGTGGGAACGTGACTTCTCCGAACTCGGCCTGCGCCCACACAAGTATTATCCGGCGAGCGATCTGCAGGGTCCATTTCTTGCACTCTTGCGCAGCAACGAAGCCGCCGGTCTTGCGGTTGTGCGGCAATTGACGAAGCGTTCGCTCGCGCATTACGAGCGCGACGCCGACCGGGCGGAGCTCAGCCGCAAGCGCGCGCACTTACGCCCACTCACCTTCGCGTTTCGCGGACGCGCGGTCACGGTACGCGGCGACGAGCGGGTCTACACGTGGTTTCGTCCTGGAACGAGCGACGACTCGGCGGTGCTCACGTCGGCGTTGATGGCGCTGGAAACTTGGGCGCTCGAAAGCGTTCGCAATGGACGCGATCCCGGCGAGATCGCCGACCTGCTGCTCACCGATACGGAATGCGTCGCGCTCCTGGGAATCGCTGTCGGGTTGGCGTACGACGTACCCGCGCTCGCTCCCGAGTTCGTCGACGTAGTCGGGCAGCCATGGCTGTGGCGCTTGGAGTTCTTTCGCGGCCGACGCGACGCGATGCCGGACGACGTGAACACATTGCTTCCGGCAGAATGGCAACTGCCGACGCTGCGTCCGGATCTGGAAAGGCGCAACCGTGAGCGTGACGCGGGACGATCCCGCCGGCGACATCCGGCGCAGTTCGCGATGACGTATCTGTTCTTAAGCGACCCGGCGGTCCGTCAAGCGTTCATCGATCGAACGACGGCAGTGCAGCTCGTCGATGCGGCCCTTTGGGTTGAAGAACAGACGCGCGTCGGCGAATCTCCTGATGCGCAAGAGGACTTTGAGATCTTTCGGGCCTTCGTGAATCCGGATAACTACGGAAACACGGAGGACGAGATTTCGTTCCGACCGACGGCGCATATGCAGCAGCGTGCCCAAGAGCAGCAGGTCGACCTCGCGCACGCCGGTATGATGATGGTCGGCTTAACGGCCGCGAATGCGTTGCACGATTACGCTGCGCCGAAGAACATGCAGGTCGCCGGGTTCGAGGTGATCGGCCGCGGGCTCGAGGAGGACCTGAATGCCGGACGCTTTAGCGGTGATGAGGAGCAGTACGCGCGCGAGGGGGTTGTACGTTGCGCCGGCGTGACCGTGACCTTTGGTCCGCAAGCCGATCTGCCCGCAAGCGCGTGGGCAGCGAACATCATTCGCATTGCGGCGCGCTCGCAAGCCGCCGTGAATTGGTCACCCGATCGTGACGACGGGAGTGCGCTTGACGAGCGAATCGGCGTCGCGACCGCGCTCGGTGCGCTTCTTGCCGCAGACCCAGACAATGGAGAACTTCGTTCGCTTGTGCTGCGTGCCGCGGCAAAGGGCCCGGTGATGGTCGGCGCGAGTATTTTGCGTGGTTTGACTCCCGCGTGGGAGATACGGCCGCGGCTCGCGCTCAACGTTTTCTTCTTGCTGATCGAGGCCGCGTTACGCGACGGCGACGGCGGCGTGCCCGACAATCTCGTCGCGGTGTACGAAGCGGCCGAACGCGACGGGGTGCTGGGGCCGGTCCCTGCCGTGCGGGTGTGCTCGGCCATGGCGATGTATCGCTTGGAGCGGGTTTTGCCCGCGCTACCCGACACATTCACGGGGGCTGGGACGCTCGACGTGCTCGTCGCGATCGCGCAAGAGCTGCTCGCGATTGCACGCTGCGAGGAAACCGAGGACGATCGCCAGTTCCGCTTTTCATTCGCGTGGCAGGTCGGGCGGTTTGCCGCAGATGTGTTCGTTTCACTTCCGGCCCACGGGTACGCGGCGTTCCGCGCGAGCGTCACCGACTGGACGGTGTCCCTCGACGTGTTCAGCGAGGCCGTGCTCCGCATTATCTACCGCCATGTCGCGATGTACCAGATTGCCGAGAACGCCGTGGAACGCTTCTGTGCCCTTGCGGAGCCATTCTTGAGAGCGGATCACCGCAAACAACTTGACCGCCAGCACATCGCCTCGGAGTTCCAGAAGGCGTGTTGGGCGCTCGTGTTCTGCGAGTCGCTCCAAGGCGTGATAATCAAGGCGGATTGGCCGCACGCGGCGCGTTTTGCCGAACACATCGATCGTTGGGTGCGCGCCGTGGGCGGCCATCCCTCGACAGCAAGCGCGCTCGTCGCGTTCTTGGACCGTTTTGTTGTGGCGTTCTCGACGGCGCAGCTCGTGGATTGGATCGCAATTGCCGCGGCGCAAACCGCGGAGCGCAACCTTTCAGAGTTCTGGCGACGTAACGGTGACACGATCGGCGCGCTTTTGCTTCGCTTGCGGGATGAGCGGCCCGGCGACTTCGGCGATCCCGCCTTGCGTACGGCGGCCGCGGCGATCGCCGATTCGCTCGTCACTGCTGGTGTGGCGATCGCTGGAGAGGTTCGCCGCGCGGTCGAGGTTCAAACGGCGACGCGCTGATCGGCGCTCTTCTGCGCGCGCGCGTAATAATTTACCAAAAAAGTGACGAGCGCGCTGGCGAGACGCGCCCGTGGACGAGGTCGCTTCCGTCACTGGTGCTTTGCTAAGCGTATAGTCGACATCGCACAATCTATCACTACGACGGCATCACATTGTGCCCGGCAGCTCATTCAGCCCATGTTCATCGAAGCTTGCGCTTGAACCAGCCTATGAGATTCGGCCGTGGAGAAAGTCGACGGATGGCCAGAAGGTATTCATATTTGAACTCATTCACTTTCGTTCGACGCTGCATCGCAGCAGCCACGCCGGCTACAACCATTGAGGCCGCGACGCCACCGTCAATCGCGAAAGGGGGTAGCTGAACGCCGTGAGCATTGAGAACCGTAGTCGCAACGCCAAAGCCACTTGCGCCCAATATCGCTTTACCAAAGTCGAAACCGGCCGACCTCATGACTGCCCTATGCTTCTTAATCGCTCGTTCAATTTTGGACCGCTCGTTGCTGAGTGCGTCCAGATACCGGTCAGTGCTTGCGCCGTGAGTCAGGTTTGCAAGGCTACTTTCGATCGTTTCGCGGAACTCCGCCATTTCAAAAGCAAACTGTCGTCTGAAATCCAGGACCGCTCTCATTGACATATTGTCAAGTGCTCTTGGCGAGACAAAATCGACCACCAGATCCTGTATTACCGTTTGCGCATCAGCTTGATTACGAGAATCGGAACATTCTGATAGCATCTCGCGGGCGGCAACGGCATACCGAATCTTGTCGGTGACCATTGGTGCCTCGAGTTCAGCGGCCTTACTTTCCGCTAACGCTGTTCTCATCGTCATATCAAGCGAGACAATTGTAGCGATCACATTAGTGCCACTGTCCCTCGCGTAGAGGTCTTCGTAGTCCTCTCGATACCAAGCCCAGTCGTTATCAAAGTAAATGGGCTGCCTTTCCGTCGGCATGAGAAATCGCTCAAAAAAGAGCCGCGTAAACGAGGACTGGCCGGCCTCGCTTTCGCCTCCAAAGCCAGCTAGTATCGCTCGCGTTGCCTCCGTGGCAGCTTCGCACTCATCATTTGTTAGCTCCATGTTTATAATTGCGCCGGCTTCGACCGCCTCAGAAACTTCCGTGCTATCGGGCAAAGTAAAAAATAAGGAGCCGGACCCCGGAAACACGAAGTCGTCGAAGATTCCGGCACCAATAATTGCTTCTTGCCCCGCAATTGGTGAACAATATTCTGGGGGAAGCACCATTCGGCGAATACCGTTATCCCAGAACAATAGGGCCCATTTTAACCATGTGAGGTCCCTGAAGCAGGTTTCTGGATAGAAAAGAGCTGTGCCGTTGCTCATAACGGGCGCTTCGCTGTTGCGGCCGATTCACAGTCCCAATCGACTTCCTCGTTCAGCAGGACGTGTATGTCGGACAGCTTCGCGCGGTGCAACGACTCGAATGCGGCGCACTTCGTGCGAACGCGCCAGTCGCCACGATCCTTCTCCGCGAGCACGCAGCCGCAACGGAACCGCCGCCGACCCATTTCCGGCCGGGCGGGGTCCGTGCCCCACTCGACCTCCTCGCCGAAGACCTCGCGTGTCCGCCCCGAGTCCATCGCCGCCGTGTTTCCAGGCACGTGGATGCCGTCCCTCATGCCGGGTGTTAAGGCTGCAAGGTCGCGCCGCGGCGACCCCGAGGGCCGGCGAATGCCGGAGGCGGACGTCATCGCCGGCCCGTCGTAGAGCGGCGGACTATGCTGAGCGCTAGGCACCTGCGCGCTGCGGCTAGCGCGAAGGAGCGACGAATGGGCGGCGGCGAGCGGGAGTGAGCAGTTTGAACAAGGGGGACCTCAGTCTTGCGGTCCTGACCTCCCTCCGTCAACGCCTTGACGACACGAGCGACGACTACAAGGGTTGGACCTTGCCGATCACCGTCGCGATCGCGGTCGGTGCGAAACCCGCTGTCGTCTTTGAGGAATTCCACGTACTCGCGGCTGACGGCGAGGTGGACCTGAACGAGAAGATCGGCGGACTCCAGACCTTGGCGAAGATAACGAGCAGGGGCATCGCGCGGCTCGCAAAGCTCGCGAAGGCGAAGCGCGCAGCCGCAACTCGCCCGACGATCACGCAGAAGGCGACAAGCGGTGCGTATCAGTACGACGTGTTCGTCTCGCATGCGTCCGAGGACACTGAAGACTTTGTAGAACCACTCGTCGACGAACTGAAGCGTCGCGGGGTGACGAGCTGGTACGACCGTGAGCGAATGACGTACGGCGATGCGATCCTCCAGCGGATGAAGGATGGGTTGCGCGACTCGCGCTCCGGTGTCATAGTCGCGAGCCCGCACTACTTCGGCAAGATGTTCACCAAGCCGGAACTCAACGCACTGCTCATGCGCGCGCTCGCGGACGAAAGTCGCAAGGTCATCGCCGTACTATACCAAATGAATGGGCGCGAACTCAGCGAAGCAGACCCGATTCTCGCTACGCACATGTACATTGACGCGGCGCAGTACAATCCGGCGGAGATCGCGGCCTTCATCCACGCGGCTGTCTCGCCGGACGTAGAGCGACTGGCCGCAGCCGTCGCGCTCGATGCGACGGCGGACACCGATGTGCGGCGGGCTCGCGAACTCGGCATCAGCCCGTTCTCTCCTGGGACGCACGATGCGCCGTACGACGCGCTCCCCGAGCAGCCGCACCTCGCCGCGTTCCGCCCCCGGATCGAAATAGCGTGGTACGCACCCGCCCACAAGGACGGCCATCCCGCGATCAGTTGGACGCTCACGAATGCGGGTGCCGGCGACGCGCGCGACGTGCACGTCTTCCTTCCGGGAATCGCATCCTACGACGCGGGGGGGCTGACAGTCGGCGAGCGGCGCGACGAGACGCGGCGGTTCGACGACCGATACGCGTACCACGAGATCATGAAGCCGCCCATCCAGGCCATCGTGGAGTTTGCGGATGCTCACGGCAACGTCTACCGCGAGTACGCCGACGTGCACGCCGGTGTGCGTTGGAACGAGACGCCGGCGGACTACACGACGACGCAGTTCGGACACGCATACCCCGTCTCAGGGCGCATTGTGCACCCAGACACCGAGCGCGACAGCTTCTTTCTCACGGGGCCGATGGACCTTGGGTTTGGGATGTAGTCCCCGGGGCTCGCTCGGTTCGCTTCCATCCAGCGGCCAGACGCCCGCACAAAGGGGGGCTGGCCACCGCTTACTCCGCGCAGCGTGGCAGCCGCTCGAAACGGCCGCCGGGTTGGTTGCACGATATACACCACGTATGATACCATCATCTTCGATGACGGCCTTCACCCAGCGGTGCCCTGATGATCTGCACGCGGCTATGCGCGCCTTTCTGAACGACCGCTCGTGGCTAAACCAGAACGAACTTGTCAATGGAGCGATTTCGGCGATGATAGGCTTCCCTGAATACCGCATAGACACAGCACCCCCGACTCTCGACGATTACGTTTCCGCCGACGCGATGAATGATGCGACGCGCAACGCGCTCCGCGGCGCGCTCATTCACGGAAACCGCATTCTCATTGTCGGTCCGCCGAACAGCGGTCGAAGTTCGCTGTTGCGCGCTGTGCTGCGTGAGTATCAGCGGCTCGCCAATCCAGCGCGCGCAATGACGATCTCGGTCGATCGGGATGCCCAGCTCGCGAAAATCCAACCGCTACTTGCGATGCGGCTCGACCATCCGGACACTCGCGCGAAAGGCGTTCGAGCGGTGCCAGAATGGATTGACACAGTGTTCGCCGATGGTCTTCGTATCGAAGAGATGCCCGGCGTGCTGGAGGCGTGGAGCCAGGGCAAAGGCGGGGCCATAACTCAAGAAGGTACGTCTTTTGACTGGGAGAGCAACCCGAAACTCAATGCGCTCGTGAATGTGCGCGTTTTGCTCAGCGGCGATCGCAAGATTGCCATGATGCTCGACAACCTTCCTCACGAGAACACGCCCGAGAAGATCGCCGCACGTCGGGCGGAACTAGACGCAGCTCGTGAGGCAGACTATCTGTTCGACGATCTAGTCGGTCATTACGAAACGCTGAGCAAGCTCGTCCGGCGAGGGCCGAACTCCGGACGTTCGCCGAATTCCATGACGCGGCGCGCATCGATCGCCAGTCCAGACGGGGCTATCGGGCTCTTGGAGGTCTCCACAGTAATGACATCGGCAGCCTCACATAAGCGGGTTTTGACATGGACGACCAATGTTCGTGAGGCTCCAAATTCGACGGGTCGACCCAAGGGATCATCGACGCACGAGTTGTCTTCGTTCGAACAAGCGATTTCGATTATCGACGGCTGATGAAGCCGGCCTATGGAAGACCCGCAAATGGCGGAAGGTAACACTGGCAATGGCGGGGCGGGCCGTTCGGTGGCCTTTCGTCGTCTGGCCAGCACGAGTAAGCTATCGACGTAGGCGCCGTCTCGCGGTTCGGCCGAAATCGCACCCGGATTTGCCGCCCACGCGGTCGGTGCCGCCCGGCCGACCGTGACGTCGACCCTACGATGTAAAGCGGTCAGGGCCTCGACAATCCGGTCAAGCACTGCTCAAACCGGGCAAAGCAGCACTGATCGCGCGGCCCATAAGAGCGGCGGAGGGGAAGGGCGTCGTAGGCTCTCACTTATGGCATTCAGCGAAGCGCTCAAGTCCACGGTCCGAAAACGGGCGCACCTGGCCTGCTGCCTCTGCAAGACCGTCGGGGTGGAGATCCACCACATCGTACCTCAGGAGGAAGGCGGACCCGACACCGATGAAAATGCGGCCCCGCTGTGTCCGTCCTGTCACGAGATGTACGGAGCAAACCACACCAAGCGTAAGTTCATCCGAGAGGCGCGCGACTTGTGGTACGAGATCTGCGAGCGTCGTTACGCATCTGATGCCGACCGGCTTGACGAACTGAAGCGACTGCTCAAGAACGCTGTCACGTACGAAGACTTCCAGGCGTTCAAATCGGAAATCATCGACACGTTTGCGTCGACCCTTCAAACTCCTCGGACCGAAGAAGAGATCGTTGCGGCGATGGACCGCTTCTGGGACCAAATCTGGTACAACCGACATCTCAATTGGAAGTCGAAGGTCGATCGCGGGATCGAGAAGGCTGATCCCGGCGTATGGAAGGTCGCGCTTGAGGCCGCGGAACGCGTCCGTTCCAAGATCGAATCTGCCGACCTACCGCCTTACGACGATTTTGAGTGGGGCATGCTCAACGGCAAGTTATCTGCGCTACGGTGGGTCCTTGGTGACGAATGGGACTTCCTGGATACATGATGCGCTAACATGGCCAAAGAAGATCAAGAAGAAAATCGCCCCCAGACGACGGTACGTTCGCTGCTTGAACGCGCAGAGCAGAACAAAGCGAGTCTCGAAGGGCACTTCGCTGAGACCGGCGTACGCGTCAGGGGCTTCAATGATCTCTTGCGCCACCTAGATGCGGCTGCCGAGGTCGCGGCCACCGAGGAACCCCTTCGGCTCTTGGCGTTCTTTGTCGCACGCGCGCGAACCAATGTCCAGATGGCTATCGCTGCATCGTACTTCGGTTTGTTGAGCGTCGCAGCGGATGCTATGCGCGATACGATGGAGATCGCGCTTCTATTGCGCGAGTTCAGCCAGGATGTCGCTTCACTCGAGCGCTGGTTCAAACTTAGCGAGCGCGAGCGCCAACGAGAATTCGGTCCAAACCGACTCCGTCAACTGCACGCGAACCGGATCGGGATGCCGGTCGAGGACCTCCCGGATAGTCGTGACTATCGCGCACATAGCATGACTCTGCACGTTGGGCCGAACCGGACCGTCTTTCGACGAGGCCTGGTTTCCTCACCCGATGTCCTGACTGAGACGGACGTTGCGTTTGCCGAGATCTTGGGCCACGCGCGGCAGGTCACGGTACTTTCGCACGAGCTGGCGCAGATTCTGCATCCGGGGACCGCAATGCCAGATCCAGCCAGCGCGACGGAGTTTCAGCGCGCGGCGGACAACGCCCAAGAGTTCACTTTACCGGTCTTGATCTCGATGCTTGAGGTGATACGGGACGAACGTAGGTCGCGGACCGAGGGGGACTTGGGGCTCGGGCTTCCAGTACCCGACGAGAGCAAGCGTCATACGGCTATACACGAAGCAGGGCATGCGGTCGTTGCTGCCGCCTTGAAGTTTCTCGTCGAAGCGGTCAGTCTCGGCTCCGAACTCGGCGGAGCCATCCAGGGACGCGTCGTCACTAACGCCGCGCAATATGATCTGCCGACTGATCGGCTCGAAGATGCTGTGGTGGTGGCGCTGGCGGGAAATCTCGCGGAGGAGATGCTGCTTGGCAAGGTGGAGCGGGTCCCCGGTATCGTGGCCGAGCGGGAGCACGACGAGCAACAGCTGCAATGGCTGTTCTCTGTTCTCTGTCCCTGGGGATCGGACGAGGTTCGCAAACGGTGCGATGCTCGCGCTCGCGAGCTCATCGAAGGGACCCGCGAAGCGATAACCGACCTAGCCGAGAGGCTCATGACTGGCGAGGTCATCAAGCACTATGAGATATTGCAAGAAGACCCAGACTAGCCGGTTCGACACAACGACCGGTGGTGTGGGCCGGGTATTCACCGCCGTGTCACTTCGTAGGCAATCGCCTTCGCATCGTACTTCGACTTCCCCCAATCGGGAATGTGGTCGACCTCGCCGCCGCTCGCCCTGTAGCCGGCGCCCGAGTCGCCGCGGATGCGGATGCCCTTCACGACATAGAGGTCGACTGGCTCGCTTTGCGCGAGCGCGACCTCAGCGGCGGAGAACAGGAGTGATTCGCCGGTTCCGCGCGTACCCTTCACCTCTACCTTCACCGCGCTTGCACCCGATCCACAGAGGAAGTCGTACGACGCGGACGCGCTCACGTCCACGGGTTGCGTCCGGAATCGCTTCTTGAGGATGCCTTCGACGCGCCGCATCGCATGCCGCTCCAAGGCACGACGCATCTTCGCGTTCTCGAGTATCCCCTGACCCCGCAACGCGCTTTCGGCCTCCAGGTCACTTAGTTCCCTGCTCGCCGCTCTGCGGCCGAGACCCGTCAACGATCCTCCGTCGTAGTTTAGGATGAAGTCGCGCACCCGTCGCAGCCACGGGCGTTTTACAAGGCGGCCAGCATTGTCGCGGGCGTACGTCGATTGAGCCTGCCCTGTACCGCCCTTTGTCTTCGGGATGATAAGCGTGCGCCGCGCTCTCGGGAGCAGAATCGCGTCCTCTGCGGCGCACGACCACAGGTACACACCGTCCGCTTTAGCGGGACGGTCCCGGTACTCCAGATCGTCATTCAGCCGTGCGTGACGGTGCCAGCCGACAAGTCGCTGGCGTCCGGCATACGGGTTCGTCGCCATCAAGGCGACGACGACGTCCCCATGTCCGGTGTCATCGGAGCCAACGATCCGACGAGGCTTGAGGCCTTGGTGCACGTAGCCGTAGACGCGACCGTTGATTACCCGGAAGTTGTACCATTCGGATCCGACCTCGGTGTCGTTATAGGCGCCGCCAGCCCGGGGCTCGTCACCCATCGTACCGTTGTAGAACTCGCACCAACCCATCCGCGCGACGATAAGCCGCTCGCGGACGTCCTGATTGCGATCCCTTCGCAGTGAACCCGCCATGGCGACCTGTTACGGCGTAGAGAGTGGGCATCCCGCCGGCGCTCGCCTGGGTGCCCGGATCGCCTCGGGCTCATCCTAGCCGCCCTCACCGATCCGCATAACGCAGACAGTGCAGCTCAGTGTCCGTCTTTCTTCGACAGCACTGTCGTGTTCCAGCCAACAACGTCGCCCTCGACGTCGACCCAAAGAACCCCGATGCGCGCGCCGAGAAGAACCGAGGTAATGCCGCCAAGGCGCCGCCGCATAGCTCCGTGCTCGGGTGCTGCGATTCCGACCTGCGCGTCAGGATACATGCTGCGAAGTTCCGCTGTCTTGAGGAGCGCCGCGGCGACCTGGATGAAGATCTGGCTGGACGTCTGTACAGCGCCGAAGCGATTCGATGACTGATTTGCCGACGTCACGCCCTTCGCCTCAACATAAAGGCGTGTGCCGTGGCGCTCCGCAATGATGTCCACGCCGTGGTCTCTCGTCGTCGCGGCTTGGATAATGCTCCAGCGCGCGCGCCGTAATGCGCAGCAGGCGTGAGCGACAACCTCATTTTCGTTCAGTAGTCTTTCCATGAGGTTACTGTACGACGCGACCCTCCTCTCCAACCTCGCCGTTCTTGGGATAGGCAAATGACATCCGGATAGGTGGTATCGCAGCGGCGAGTAGTGGGCAAGCGCAGACCGCACGGAACAACAACGGTCGTGGGCGAAACGTTCCGACTACATGGGCGACACCAAGATCGAATGGACCGAAAAGACGTGGAATCCCGCGACGGGTTGCACCCAAGTCTCCCCCGGGTGCGACCACTGCTACGCCATGACGCTCGTCAACACGCGGCAGGTGGTCAACCCGCGTCATCCGCGATTCGGTCACTCGTTCGACGAGGTCTTGATCCACGAGAACCGGCTGCCCTATCCGGCCTCATTGAAAACTCCGTCGCGGATCTTCGTCAACTCGATGAGCGACCTGTTCCATCGCGACATCCCCGACGACGCCGTGGATGCGATCTTCGACGTCATGGAGCAGGTGAGGCGCCATACTTATCAAGTCTTGACTAAACGGTCAGAGCGCATGCGCCGCTACATCAATCGGCGTTATACAAGTGCGCCGGCGCCGCAGCACATTTGGATGGGCGTCAGCGTCGAGAACAGTGACTACGGCTGGCGCGTGGACGATCTGCGGCGCGCGAACGTGTCGCTACGCTGGGTTTCGGCAGAGCCACTCCTTGGGCCGCTGGACCGTGTCAGTTTCGACGGAATCGACTGGGTCGTGGCCGGAGGGGAGAGTGGCCGGGGCGCCCGGCCGATGAGCCTTGACTGGGCTCGCGGAATCCGTGATCGCTGTCTCCAGCAAAAGATCCCGTTCTTCCTCAAGCAGCTGGGTGGGGAGATCAAAAAGCGGGGCGGAGACGCTGCGATCCTAGACCGTCGTCGCTGGACCCAGTACCCACGCGCGAACGAAGCGGTACGGAACCATGGCCGATGAGCCGGACGCGCCAGACGACCTGGATGATGTCGGCATTTGGTCGATTCGGAAGAACGACATCGTTGAGTACTACGCCGCTGTCTACGCGGAGATCACGAAGAACGCTAAGGCGCATTTCATGCGCTACTACGTCGACGGCTTCGCGAACCGGGGCCTGAGCCGGCTTCGGGGCGATGGCCGCGTCGTCCGGGGCAGCGCGCTTCGTCTGCTCAACCTCCGTACGCCGTTCGACCGGTACGTCTTCGTTGAGAAGAACGCGAAGCGTATGGCAGACCTCAAGCGCAACGTCGGGAACGCGAAGAACGTCGAGTTCATCGAGGCCGATGCCAACGTCGTCCTCCCCAGTACCGTTCTGCCTGGGATCCGTTACGAACGCTACGAACGCGCGCTGTGTTTCCTCGACCCGTACAACATGCGGGGCTTACGCTGGACGACCATCGCAGCTTCCGCCGCGAACCGCGCCATTGACGGCATCATCCACTTTCCGACGATGGACGCGCACCGGACGGTGCTCCTTGCCGACGAGGGACAAATCCGTCCGACGATGCGGGCGAAGATGAACGCCTACTGGGGCGACGAGACCTGGCTGGACGACCTGTACTCTACGGATGGCATGCTGCCCATCGACGGGCTCACGCGCCGAAAGCGCGAGCCACGTGCCTTGATCGACGCATTCCGGCAGCGCCTGATCACCGCTGGTGGCTACTCGGTTGTGAGCAACGGTATCCCTATGCGCAACACCAAGGGCAACGTCGTCTACCATCTCCTTGTGGGCTCACACAGTGCAAAGGCCGCGCAGGTCATTCGTGCGCTCGAAAAGCGCTTTACCTAGGAAACGGGTCGTTACTGACGCTGAGCCGGCGGATCGCCGTGATAACGATCATCCGAAGCCGCCTGAGGCGCCGTCGAATCACAGATGGAGCGACTGAGTGCTGTATTCGCGCACGTCGCGCCAAGGGATCTCATCGAGGTCGACGGAGAGCGGGTCTGCGTCCCATGGGACGTCGATTTCGTCAAACTCGTCGGCCCAAGCGCTCATCCCAACCGATGCTTCGGAATCGTGTGCGTCCGGTGACGACGTGTGAAACTCGTCACGCGTGCCGAGGATGCCGCAGCGCGTCGTTTCGATCCAGTAATTTAGGTCGCTGAGAGCATCCAAGAACTCTTGCCACGCAGTATTGACCGCGACGTCAGGAGCGACGCCCGTCCCGTCCCGCCGAAGCGCCTGCCGCAGGTGAAACTCAGCGCGGTCAACCGCCGCCAAAGCGATGTCGCGGTCGGCGATCTGTTCGTCTGAAAGTCCGAACCGCTCGGCGTCCCAGTTGTCGAAGTATATGTCCCAGTCGTCTTCGGGGCGCTCGTCCTCGAGGAGCGCGATCTTCTCCGGAAGATGGCCAGCATGATCCTCGACAGCAGATATGGTGCCATGCGAAAGGTAATTCGCGAAGCGCTTGACCTGAGCGTCCTTCTTCGGAACGGTCACGGAGGCAAACCACGCTGCGAGATCGGTCGGCAATGTGCCGACGTCGCCGCCGTTCTGCGGCGCCTCAGCCGCCCATGCGACCAACTTCTCGTACATCGGGCCGCCCGGTTTGCCTTCAAGGCTTCGCTCGTACACTTTGATTGGCTGTCCGCGGCGGCTCACGACGCCGGCGAGGCACGCGACCACCTCGTCCGTCAGGCTCGTTCCGTTCACGGAGATCGGATTGACGAGCACGTACATCACGTCGGCTAAGTAGAGCGTTCCGCCCACGATTTGCACTTCACCGCCGCGTGCCCATCCGTTCGCATCGTAGAGCGCGTCGATGGCGTCCGGATCCAGCACTCGGCGGCCCTCGTCGTCCGCGCGCCAGATCGCGTTGCGGCGGACGCTGACCTCACTGGCGCCGGAGCGGAGCAGTGCGTCGTGAGGAAATACGAGCGTGATGGGTCCGTAGGCGTTCGGAATGCCGCGCCCGCTCTTCATGAACTGACCTTGATCCAGAAGGTTCCCAAAGACGTCGTTGTCGCAGTTCATGACTGCGACGTCGTCGGCGTCGGAGTCAAACGGCGTGTAAGCGGCCGGCCCGCGCTCGAACAGTTCAGCGCGAGACGCGACGTGCCCGAGTGCGGCGTACGTGCGCAGATCTCGCAGTTGCGCGGCGTGGTAGATACGTCCGCCAGCTTTCTTGCTCAGCAGGCCGCTTAGTTCGGTCGTCTTCACACCCCATCGCTCCTATGTCGGCGTGCCTCTTCGAAGTTCAAACGAGCGCATCACGAACAATCCGGTCCTGTTCGACAGCATGAGCACCCGGGTAGCCCTCGGACGGACTCGCCCTGTACGGCCGACCTACGTAGTCGATGTCGGTCAACCCGTTCGGCAGTCGCTCCACCAGCCGCCGGCGGATGTGGGCTCGGGCGCCCATGTTCTTCGGCTCTTCTTGGACCCAGATCACTTCCTTCGCGTTCGAGTAGCTGGCGATGATGCGGAGGATCTCTTCATGGGGGAGGGGGCTTAGAAGCTCTACTCGGACGATCGCCGTCTTCGTGGCCTTCTCGTAGAGCGGGCTGGACGTTAGGTCGTAATAGATGTGGCCGCTGCAGAGCAGGACACGCTCGATGCCGGACTTGTCGTTGTTCTCGTAGCGTGGGTCGTCGATGACTTCGCGAAACGTACCGGTGGCGAGCTCGTCGATCGTGCCGTAGGCGGCGCGGTTCCGGAGCAGCGACTTCGGGGTCATCACCACGAGCGGATATGCCTGCGTCGCCTTTGCCTGCGCACGCAACAGATGGAAGTATTGCGACGCGGTCGAGCAATTCGCCACGCGGATGTTCCCCTCAGCGCTCAGCTGTAGAAACCGCTCCAGCCGCGCGCTCGAGTGTTCCGGACCGGCCCCCTCGTAGCCGTGCGGCAACAGCAGCGTGAGGCGGGTTTGCTGGCCCCACTTGGCGGCGCCGGCGGCGATGAACTGGTCGATGATGATCTGGGCGCCGTTGTTGAAGTCGCCGAACTGCGCTTCCCACAGCACCAGCGCGTTCGGCTGCTCGAACCCGTAGCCGTACTCGAAGCCGAGGCACGCGTACTCGCTGAGCGGCGAGTTATAGATCTCGAACGAGGCCTTTGCGCCGTTGAGGTGCTGCAGCGGCACGTACTTCGCGTTCGTGAGCGAGTCGTGCAGCACGGCGTGACGGTGCGAGAACGTCCCGCGTTCGGTGTCCTGACCGGTCAGCCGAACCGGCGTCCCGTCGCTGAGCAACGACGCGAACGCGAGCGCCTCGGCCAGGCCCCAATCCACCTCGCCGGTCTCGCGCAACGCTTGGGCGCGCTTCGCGAACTGCTGCTGCAGCTTGCGATTGACGTTGAACCCGTCGGGCGCGCTGACGACCTCGTCGCTCCACTTCATCAGCCGCACCTTGGCGACCGTCGTGTCGGGCGGCGGCTCGTTGATGGTCGACTTCGGCGTCGCGCTTATCAGCTTGGCCTTGGCCTTGCCGCTCTTGACCTTCTTGTGCGCTTCGGTGATGCGGGCCGTCGCGGCGTCCTGCATCTCCTTGACCTGCTCGTTGGTGAGCACGCCCTGCGCGAC
>Ga0182024_10008659_pt1 | contig 21335 bp, 19 predicted proteins | sample P32metaG_FD_120480 | JGI IMG/M metagenome (GOLD analysis project Ga0182024, IMG submission 120480) | Permafrost microbial communities from Stordalen Mire, Sweden - P3-2 metaG (Illumina Assembly) | ecosystem: Environmental > Terrestrial > Soil > Wetlands > Permafrost | place: Sweden: Stordalen...
ATTCCGGCGATTTTCGCCGTCACGCAAAAGGCCTTCATCGTGTTTACCTCGAACATTTTTGCGATCCTTGGTTTGCGGTCGCTTTATTTCGCGGTCACAGGCGCCATCCAATACTTCCGTTTTTTAAAAGCCGGCCTGGCCGGTGTGTTAATTTTTGTCGGGGCCAAAATGCTGGCCACCTCGTGGTACGCCGTGCCGACAGGTTTGTCCCTGGCAGTGGTGGCCGCAATTATTGCGCTTTCGATGGGACTTTCCATCCTCGCCGTCAGCAGGGAGAAAACCACATGAAATTCACGTGGACAGCGGCGCCGCCGCAAACCGATTTATGCGCGCAGATATCGGCTGGCGCGGGCATCTCTCCCCTGCTTGCCCAGTGCCTTGTCAATCGCGGCTTTTCCGAGCCGGACGGAATTTCCCGATTTCTGCAACCTCGCCTCAAGCATTTGGCCGATCCCTATTTGCTTCCAAACATGGCGGCGGCGGTGGAACGTTTGCTTGCCGCCCGCGAAAAGGAGGAATTGCTGGTCATTTTTGGCGATTACGATGTCGATGGCGTCACGACCACCGCCCTGCTGATTGAAACGCTGGGCGTCTTGGGATGGAAGGTGGCGCATTATTTGCCGCATCGTCTTGAGGAAGGTTACGGCTTCAGTCAGGAAGCGGTGAAAAATTGCCTCGAACAATTCCCGGCTAAACTCATGCTGGCCGTCGATTGCGGTTCAACTTCCTGTGATTCCATTGCCGCCCTCGGCGCGATGGGCATCGACGTCATCGTGCTCGATCATCATCAGGTTTCGACGCCCCCGCCAGCAGCGGTCGCGCTGGTCAACCCGCAGTTAGGCTCCGATTTCCATGAACTGTGCTCGGTGGGACTGGCGTTCAAATTGGTTCACGCCCTCGTGAAACGAATGCGCGAACGGAACATGCCCGGCGCGGCGGAGCTGGATTTGCGAACTCACCTGGATTTGGTGGCGCTGGGCACCATCGCCGACTTGGTTCCCCTGCGCGGCGAGAACCGAATTTTTGTCACGACCGGCCTGGAGCGCTTGAACGCGACACAGCGCCCCGGTCTTTTGGCATTGAAAGCCGTGGCAAAAAGTCCCGCATCCCTTGGCGGTTACGAGGTCGCTTTCCAACTGGCCCCGCGCTTGAATGCAGCCGGGCGCATGCAGAATGCCGATGATGCCCTGCGGTTATTGCTGGCCCGCCACGCCGCGGAAGCGGAACCAATCGCCCGCGTTCTCGATGACCGCAACCGCGAACGCCGGGAAATTGAACGCGGGATTTGCGACGAAGTCATCACCTCGCTGCGCGGACGTTTTGACGGCGCGAAGGACTTTGTCATCGTCGAAGGCCATGCGCAATGGCATATCGGTGTGGTTGGAATCGTGGCCGCGCGGGTCTTGCACGAATTTTATCGCCCCACCATCATTCTGGGCGGCGACGGCGCAACAATGTGGCGCGGGTCCGGCCGCAGCATCGAGGGATTCGACCTGGCGGCGGCGTTACGAGGTTGCAACGAATTGCTGGCGCGGCACGGCGGCCACGCCATGGCGGCGGGAATGACGCTGGCCGCGGAAAAAGTCGATCTCTTTCGAACGCGTTTAAACGAACTAGCCCGCCAAACCTTGCAGCCCGCGCAATTGCAGCCTTCCCTTATGATTGACGCCACTGTGGGTCTGGCTGAATTGAGCGTCGCGCGGGTCGAAGAATTAAGCCAATTGGAGCCAATGGGACAGGGCAACCCGACCGTGCGCCTGGTTGTTGGCGGTCTGCGTCATCAACAATCCCCGCAACGCATGGGCAAGGAAAATCAGCACGTCAAATTCCGCGTGACGGATGGCAAACAAGTGCTGGAAGCAGTCTGGTGGAACGGCGGCAAGGCCCCATGGCCCGAGGAAAAGTTTGATCTGGCCGTGACAGCCGGGATCAATGATTACAAGGGTCGTCGCACCGTGCAGTTGAAGGTGCTGGATTGGCGGCCGCTCGCGTGAGCCTGGGAAATTTCTCGCGCACTTTGTCTCTTGAACTCCCGCCCGGCCTTCTTTAGGATGCCGCCCATTGTGAAACATTTCTGTCTTTTTGCCATCGCAGCTTCCCTGGCTTTCGGCCTGGCGGCTCAAGCTGAGTTGGTTGACGGGGTGAGCGTTGTGGTCAATGACGATGTCATTACTTATGGTGAAATCACCGCTTCCACCGAGCGCAGCCTGGATATGGTGGGCACGCTTTATGCCAACGACCGGCAGCGTTTTGAGGAGGAAGCGCGAAAAGTGCGCGACCAGCAAATTGAGGACCTGGTTGACCGCAAGCTGATCCTGCACGAATTCACCTCCTCCGGCTATGTCACCAACGTCCTGGAAGCGTTCATTGACGACCAAATCCAAAAGAAAATCAAAAAGGAGTTTTACGGCGATCGCGCCCGTTTCATCAATACCCTCCATGCCGAGGGCTTGACCTATGAGATGTACCGCCGCCAGGAACGCGAGAACTTTATTGTCAATTATATGGGCTATCATAATCTGGACGAGCCCAAGAAGATCCTCATTTCCCCGCTGAAAATCGACCAGTATTACAAGGATCATCCCGAAGAGTTTAAGGTGGATGACCAAGTTAAACTGCGATTGATCACCATCAACCAGCCGGCGGACGGCTCCCCCGGCGAGGCCCGAAGGATTGCCGACGAGGTTTTGGCCAAAATCGACAGCGGCGGCGCTTCCTTTGAGGAAATGGCGGGCGTCTATTCTTCCGGCGCGTTGCGGGATGAAAAAGGCGAGCGCGGCTGGGTGGACCACAGTTATTTTAAGCCGGAATTGGCCAAGATCGCTTTTTCGCTCAAACCCGGCCAGCACAGTGGCGTGATCGAATTGCACGAGGCGTGTTATATCATGCTGGTGGAAGACACGCGCACGGCTCACATCAAAACTTTGGCTGAAGTCCGGGCGGACATTGAACGAACGCTCAAGGGCCAGGAGAGGTCCCGCCTGCACAAGCAATGGATCGAGCGGCTGAAAAATAAATCCTTCATCGAGTACTATTAATCCCATGATGGGCCGGATTGCCATCTCTCTCGGAGACGTTACCGGAATCGGCCCTGAAGTGGCGCTGAAGGCGTTGGCGGAGGAGGCGCAAACCGACGACACTCGCTACTTGTTGATCGGGGACAGCGATTATACCACGACGCTTCACAAGCAGCTTGGGCTGAAGTTTCCGCTGCAACCTTTTTCGGAATTTGGCGGAGAAGGCCGCGTTTTCCTGCATAACCCTCTGCGCGAACCGCTGTCGGCCGGTTTGGAGGCCGGTTCTCCCGCAGCCGCCCGTGCCGCGCTGGCCTGGTTGACCGATGGCGCGCAACGCTGTTTGAGGCATGAGATGGACGCCCTGGTCACCGCGCCTTTAAACAAGAACGCCATTGTGCGCTCCGGCCAGCCCTTCATCGGCCAGACGGAATTCCTCTCCCAATTGGCCGGCACGACTCAAACCGCCATGATGTTGCTCGGCCAGGATGACCGGGGCCGCTGGTTGCGCGTCGCACTGGCCACCACTCATGTGCCCGTCAAATTGCTGGCCACTCAAGTGCGCGGCGACAAAATCATATTGGCCATTGAATTAGCCGCCCAGGCTTGTCGCGATTTGGGCCTGTCGCGCAGCCGCATCGCCGTCTGCGGCCTCAATCCTCACGCCGGCGAAGGCGGGGAATTTGGCGACGAGGAAATCACCACCATCAAGCCCGCCGTGGACACCGCCCGTCAAAAGGGAATCGACGTTATCGGCCCTTTGCCTGCGGACACGTTGTTTCATTACGCCTATCGGGGGGATTACGACGCCGTCGTCGCAATGTATCACGATCAGGGCTTGGTCCCGCTAAAAATGGTGGCGTTCGAGAGCGGGGTGAATTGGACATTGGGTTTGCCCTTCGTTCGCACCTCCCCAGACCACGGCACAGCCTACGACATTGCCGGCCAGAAAAAAGCCGACCCATCCAGCATGATCGCCGCCATCCGCCTGGCCAAACAACTGGCCCAAAATAACTCACATTAGTCCCGTCTGTATGATTCATCCTTGAGCGGCGCCCGCAACTGCGTTATCAACGTCCCCGTGATCTCAGCTCTGATCGTAGCCGCCGGCAAAAGCACACGCATGGGAAAAGAAACGGACAAACTGTTTCTAGCCGTCGCCGGGCGGCCCCTCGTCGCCCAAACCTGGGGCCGCTTTGACAGCGCGCCCTTCATTGCCGAAATCATCCTTGTCGTCCGCGACGGCAGGCAAAGCGAGTTTGCCAATCTGGCGAAAAAATATCACTTCACCAAAAAGTTCCGCATCGTTGTGGGCGGAAAGGAACGGCAAGATTCCGTCTGGAACGGCCTGCAACATCTGGCAACGGAAACCGAGATTGTGGCCATCCAGGACGCCGCCCGCCCCTGCACCAGCCTGGCATTGATCCAGGCGACCATCGAAGCCGCCCGCCAGGACGGCGCCGCCGTCGCCGCGCAGCCGGTGACAGACACAATCAAACATTCCGAAGACGGCAAATTCATCGCCCGCCATTTGGACCGCCAGCATTTGTGGGCCGTGCAAACTCCGCAGACATTTCGGGTGGAAGTCATCCGCCGCGCCCTGGCCAAAGTGCGAGAAAAAGGTTTGACAGTAACCGACGACACCGCCGCCTGCGAATTGATAGGCCAACCCGTCCGGCTGATCCTTGGGACAGAACCAAACCCCAAAGTAACAGTGCCCGATGACGTGCCGTATGTGGAAATGTTGCTCACGCAAAAAGGCTAAAGGCTGAGAGAGTTGGTGATTGGAAACTCGTTGTTCCCTCTTTCCAAAAATGCTAGAAGGTGGTATGCGGAAGACATGAAAGCCAGCGGTTTCTTGATTTTTTCAATCGCGATTTTGTTATTTGCCAGCGTCGTGATTCCGTCGAAGGCGACGGATTTGACTGACGCAACCGAACCTCTAAACCTATTGGGCATCGTTTTGAGTTCGAGGGGCACACCCGTCACGAACGCTTCCATTTTTATTTATACCGCCGGGCCGCGGAAAGGTGCCGGGGTTGTCTGTCCATCCTGCTACGCGGATTGTCGTAAGAGCACCAACTCTGATTCGTCTGGAAAATTTAAAATTAAATTGCTATCTCCGACGTTGCTGTTCCAGGTGCTGATTGTCGCGCCCGGTTATGCACCAAAATTCTTCAACCGTGTGGACCCGTTGAAGGGAATGCTGGAAGCCAAATTGGATGTGCGTTCGGTAACAAACATTCCACCGCAACAAACGATTGCTGGTCGTGTGGTGAATACCAAAGGAGAATTGCTGGCAAACGCCATCGTGTCCGTTGAGGATACGAAGATTGGCGGTACGGTTTTCGGCTATCCGCCCGAAGGCACAGACGCGCTGGCAATCACCGACGACGAAGGCCAGTTTTCCATTCAATCGCCGGCGAAGTTCGATGCGATGGATTTGCGCGTTGAAGCTCGCGGTTATGCCCGCCGAAGTTTTTCCCAAGTCCGGCCCGCTTTGAAGCTTGTGGAGTTCGTCGTGTCTGAAGGCGCCGCGCTGACTGGGCAAGTTGTGTCGCACGGCCAACCACTGATCAATGTCAGTATCGGAGTTGCCGGAGTGGATCGGACCCTGGGTTATTTCACCGGCGATTTCATCTGTGGAACCGGCGAAAACGGCCGATTTATATTTATGAACCTTCCGCCGGATCGTGATTACGCCCTCTATGGATTGATGAATTCCCTCCAACCGTTTGGCGCTGTGCCTGTGCGGATCGTTCATGCCGGAAATCAAGGTTCAGTGATAGATGTCGGAACGCTTCAAGTCGTACCAGGCTACCGGCTTGCTGGCCAGGTAAAATTATCGGATGGCAAACCGATCCCTGATCACACCCACCTGTTTATCGGGCGTGAAGCCGCGTGGGACACTTCTGTTGTTGTAGAATTGCCCACGGATGGCCTGTTTGATTTCACAAACATTCCGGCAGAGACGATTTCGCTCAAAACGTCCATCAAAGGCTATCGTCTTTCTGAACGCAATATCAGCCTCGACCCGATGAATCCTTTCGTACTTATAGGCCGGCTCGATACACACAAAACTAACTTGACCGTCTTGCTCGAACCCGGCGAAGACATTCTGCCATATTATGCGGGCACACCCGAAAAACTTCCGCTGGCCGGCGCCGAAAACGAACGCGTCATTCCTCGACGTTGAAACAAAAAGCTATTTCCAGCTTTCCAAGGGTTCCAGCACTTGCGGCGTTGTGCGGCAGCCCGGTTGCCAGCCCGTGGTGAGAAGCGGCCGTGATTTATTTCGCAGGAGACCAAGAAGGCGAGCTTGATGAAGACGGAAAAGGTAATGTACCCAACCACGCTCGGCGTGCCGAATGTGGAAATGTTGCTTAAGCAAAAGGGCTAGTACTGACGGCCAGACCCTAAAGTTAGGAGCTAACGTCACCAGGACTTGTGCTTCCCGTCATTACACGTAAAGCCGCTCATTTTCCGGCCGGTTTTTCTTGACTCAACCGCGAAATTACTGGAATATTTGAATGGTATGAAAGCAACCATCTCCGCTCTTGTAGGCTTGATGCTCTTGGCCACGCCGGCTGCGGTGCAAGCTCAATTCGGTTGCATGACCAATGCCAACAATACTCTTACGATCACGAATTACACCGGGTCTGGGGGCGCTGTGACCATCCCAACGAACATCAACGGTCTGACTGTCTCCGGCATAGATTATCCGGCGTTTTACAAAAACTCCACTTTGACCGAAATCACAATTCCGGACACTGTCAACACGATTGGGTCGATTGCGTTCCAAGGTTGCCTCGACCTGACCAACGCCACACTCGCCAACGGTCTCACCAACATCGCGGCTTCTGCGTTCCAAGGTTGCGCCAGCCTGACCAGTCTCACGATACCGGCCAGCGTCACCTTTATTGGAGACGAGGCGTTCGCTGGCTGCACGAGCCTGGCCAACGTCTATTTCCCGGCCAGCGCCCCCTACGTTATTTCCGATTCATTCGATGGCGATCCCGCGTCCGTCTATTATTTGCCTTGCACCGGTGGCTGGAGTTCCAGTTTTGCCGGTCTTCCCACCGTGCCGTGGTGGGAAGTTCTGCTCAGTTACACGACAAATGCCGGCGCGATTACCATCACAGGATGCTCCGGGCTGTGCGGCACCGAGGCTATGGCCCTTCCGGCCACCATTAACGGCCTGCCAGTCACCAGCATAGGGCCGAGTTCATTTGTAAACTTCACCAATCTGATCAGCGTCACGATTCCCGACAGTGTCACCAGTGTCGGGATCGATGCTTTCGAAGACTGCCTCAGCCTGACTAGTGTATATTTCAATAGTAATGCCCCCGCGGCTGATGTGTCGGCGTTCGATGGGGACACAAACGCGACGGTCTATTATTTGTTTGACACGACGGGTTGGAGTTCTCCTTTCGGCGGTCTGCCAGCGGTGTCGGCGTCACCGCAAGCCCAATTCAACTTCACAACAAATGCCGGCATCATCACCCTCACCGGTTATACAGGACCAAGCGGCCCCGCAGTCATTCCAGATGTTATCAATGGGCTGCCCGTCACCAGCATTGCCGAGAATGCATTTTCAGGCAACGCCAACCTGACCAGCATGACAATTCCCTACGGTGTCACCAGTATCGGGATCGATGCTTTCGAAGACTGCCTCAGTATGACCAACGTCACCATTCCCGACAGCGTCACCAGTATCGGGGCTAACGCCAACTCTGGAGGCTTAGCGTTCGCCAACAGCGGCCTGATCAACGTTACGATTCCCGCCAGTGTCACGAGCATCGCGTATGGGTCATTTTTCGGGTGCAGCAACCTGACGAGCGTCACGATCAGCAACGGCGTCACCGGCATCGGCGAGACAGCATTCTACGGCTGCACCAACTTGAGGGAGATCACGATTCCCGCCAGCGTCAGCAGCATCGGATTATATGCGTTCGAAGACTGTTCCAGCCTGACAGCCATAACCGTAGATACAAACAATTCCGCCTATAGCAGTGTCAACGGGGTGGTGTTCAATAAGACCCAAACCACGCTCGTTGAATATCCAGGCGGCTTGGTCGGCAGTTACACGGTTCCCAGCACGGTCACCAACATCGCGGAATTTTCGTTCACTTTCTGCGCCAATCTGACGAGTGTGATGATTCCCGGCAGCGTCACCAGCATCGGGGAAAGTGCGTTTGTCGGCTGCGCCCGACTGGCCAGCGTTTACTTCGAGGGCAACCCTCCTACCGTTCCCGATCCATCCGATATCTTTGTTTACCCTGCGTTCCAAGGTGACAACAACACGACCGCCTATTATTTGCCTGGCACAACTGGCTGGAGCAATCCTTTTGCCGGTCTTCCAGCATTTCTCTGGAACCCCCTGATCCAAGCCAGTGGCGCGAACTTTGGCATGAAAAACAATCATTTTGGATTCAACATCACCGGCACGGCCAACATCCCCATCGCGGTTCAAGGCTGCACCAATCTGGCCAGCCCGGTTTGGATGTCTCTAACGAACGTCAATCTCACCAACGGCCTGTTTTATTTCAGCGAACCTTTCCAAGCGAATACCCCCGCCCGCTACTACCGCATCAGCTCGCCCTGACCTCGGAAAAGCTGAAATGTGAAAGCAGAAAACGGAGAGCGGAAACGGAAGCGGCAGACGGGTGCAGTCAGGCTCCGTCAACCTGAATCAAACCGATATGGCCAGCAAATGGACGGTCAAGTTTATGCAACTGCCTTTATATAAATTGGTTGCGTGAGGCAGCCTTCTTTGCCGTTTTCAGTTGGACACGAAAGAAGTGGGGGCTACATGTTACTGCCGCGTAGCCTTTTGTGTTACTGGTTAAGTCGCTGACTATAATGGGACGTATCGGCAGTCTCGGCCGAGCGCCGCCGATCCAGTCATTCGCCGCCAATGGATTGTCGGCAAACAATCCGTTATTTGTCTTAAGAAAACCATGCCAAGACAGGAAACATACTTGACAACACGACACTCGACCCCCGTTTCAACCAATGTTTATGCGGGTTTTGTGTTATAAAAAAAGATCGGTTCATGGGATGCGGGTTTTTGGGCTTTTGTGCCAGAATTGACCTGCAAAATAAGAATTATGAATCTTGATCGTATGAACAGGATAAAAGCTTCCCCTAATCGCATTCGAGGCTCAGGGGTTGTTCGCGTGTTTGGCATCCACTGCTGCTGCCTCTCATTACGGTCAATTACGGCTAATTACGGCTAAAATAATAAACCCAAAAAACCCGCAATAACAACCATTCACCCCTGAAATACCATGAGTCGCATTGGAAAAATCGCCCGGTTACCGGGGCCCATTCGTGAACAAATCAATAACCGTCTGGAAGATGGCGAAAATGGCCGGGAAATCATCTTCTGGCTCAACTCGCTCGACGAAGTGAAAACAGTGCTGGCGGAATCGTTCGGCGGCCGCCCGATGATGGACAACAATTTTTCGGAATGGAGGCGGGGCGGGTATCGCGATTGGCAGGAGCAGCAAAGCGTGCTGGCGGAAGCGCGCCGTGTTGTGGCCGAGGGCGGCGAATTGGCGGAGATCGGGGCGGGTGCCATGGCCGATAATCTGGCCGTGTGGCTGACGGGCCGATACATCGTGGCCACGCGGCGATTAATGGAAGCCGGCGACGGCCCGGAGGCGTGGAAGCTGTTGCGCGAGATGTGCCACGATGTGGTGGCATTGCGCCGGGGGGATCACGGCGCGGAATGGCTGCGCCTGGATCGGGAACGGTTGAAATTGCTGCGGCAGAAAAATGCCAGGGAACGGAAAAAGGAGAAGTTGGCAGTGGAGGAGGAGGATCCGCCGTTGCCGCCCATGAGCGAGGAGGAAAAGGAACGCCACTATGCCCAGATATTTGGATTCGATCTGGAGTCGCATCCCATGTATCAGAAGAAAAACCCATTCGCACCCGTTTCTGAACCTGCTGACACACCGGCTCCCCCGCACGAGGCAGCCAAGCCGCCCCTCCGTCCCGTCCGCCGGAGCGGCTCCAGCGAAGCAGGAGGAAGCCGTTGCGGCAAAGACTGAGGACGAGGGATTAGGAGTAAGATTAGAATTAGGAGTAAGATTAGGATTAGGAACTGAAGAGGAGAATCCCGATACCGTGGAGTTGCAACGGAGGACAGAATTGGCGGAGAAAGGCGATGCGTATAGCGCCTATTGCCTGGGGGTGTATTACCAGGATGGGTTTCGGGTCCCGAAGGACTTGGCGAAAGCGCGGGAGTGGCTGGGCAAAGCAGCTTCCCATGGGATCGGCCCCGCCAAAATTGCATTACATGTCTTGCAGATGCGCTACGGAGATGAGATTTGAAAGGCCCAATGTCCGCTTATTTCCGCATGCTTCCGCATACTTCCGCATTTTTCCGCATAATTCCGGGTAAGGGCTTGGTTGGGCTTGCCGGAAAACCCGGAAAATGGGCTTTTAGTCCGTTTTCCTCCGGAAACCACTGCCGCCAAACTGGTTCCAATGAAAATCACACGGCTTCAACCCGGTTCCAGTCACGGTCAGTCACGGTCAGTCACGGTGATAATTACGGCCAATTACGGCAAAAAAGAAAAGGAAAGCTATGCAAACATTTTTTGGAGAGCGCGACCGTCCCGGTCGCTGCGCGGGCGTCCCGCGCGGACTTTCCCCGAATGCTGTGTTTGGCGAGACACCAAACACGGCGCGCGAGATGCACGCGCTCCCATCCATGGTGGCCAATTATGGGTAATTACGGCCAATTACGGGCAATTAATAAACCTAAAAAATGAGTTCAACCACATTTCTGGTGAAAACACACATGCATCATTTAGCCGCTCGCAAGCGGGCGATGACGCTCTCGACCGACTCCGCCTTGAGCTTGCCGGAGCGCAAGGCTTTGACCGCCTTTTTTGCTTCCGAAGCCGTGTCGCGCCGCCATGCTTCAATCCGGCGCTGGCGCAAAAGGTTTTCCAGCATTTCCTGCTCGTCGGCAGGCAACGCTTCGGCAGGGGTCAGAACTCGATCCAATGTCAGGGCGGCCATAGATTTAAGTTTGTGTTATTTACCCTCAAACCCACGAAGCGTCAATCAGCCATTGTTGTCGTTGCAAGAGCTGTGGAGGACTGTCGCGGCGCTTGCCAATCTGGCGGGGGCGAATTATGGTAGTTCGTTGTTGGTTTAAGTGTTTATGAAACGCCGCATTTTATTTGGTTTTTTAATCGCTGTTTTGGGCGTCAATCTGTTCTTCGGCGCACAGCTTTACATCACTTCCGCACACGCTTCGCAGAAGGATGATCCTTACGAGAATTACAAGCTCCTGGCCGATGTCCTGGAAAAAATCCGCCAGGAATATGTGGACGGCGACAAGCTGACTTATCAGGACCTGATCCACGGCGCGCTCACCGGCATGATGAGCATGCTGGATCCCCACAGCGAATTCATGGACCAGGCCAAATTCGATGAGTTGAAAAAAGACACCGAAGGCGAGTTTGGCGGTTTGGGCATTGTCGTGGAGATGGACAAGGACAAAATCCTTACGGTGGTCGCGCCCATGGAGGATTCGCCGGGGTATAGCGCCGGGATTCTGCCCCATGACCAAATCATTAAAATCGCCGGCAAGAGCACCAGCAAGATCGGCCTGGAAGATGCCGTCAAAGAGTTGCGGGGTGAGGCGGGAACTTCCATCACCATCACCATCCGCCGCCCCTCCACCGGACAGATCAAGGATTACACCCTGGTTCGGGCCAATATCAAGGTGGACACCGTCAAAGATATTAATGACAGGCGCGAGTTCCCGCTGGCCGAGGACGGCATCGGCTATATTCGCATCCTTCAGTTTGGCGAAAAGACCTCGGACGACCTTGGGGTGGCGCTGCAAAAATTGACGGAGCAGGGTATGAAGGCGCTGATCATTGATTTGCGCGACAACCCGGGCGGTTTGCTGGAACAGGCTGAAAAGGTCTGCGAGAAATTTCTTCCCCGCGGCAAACTGGTCGTGTCCACTGAAGGACGCGGGCCCACGCCCAAGTATGAATACATGGCCGAGGGTCACGGCAAACGCATTGATTTGCCCATGGTCATCCTCGTCAACGGATACAGCGCGAGCGCCTCGGAGATCGTGGCCGGATGCCTGCAGGATTATCAACCCATCACGCACGCCATCCTTGTCGGCAAGCAGACGTTTGGCAAAGGCTCGGTGCAGAGTATTTTGCCGCTGTCCGACGGCTCGGCCTTGCGCCTGACGACCGCCAAATATTATACGCCCAGCCACAAGGTCATTCACGAGCACGGCGTCACCCCGGACATCTATGTGCCCATGTCGAAACAGGACGAGGATGATTTGCACCTCAAACATATGCCGGGCGCCATCGAAGTGTTGAATGCCGCAGATCGGGAGAGGATTGAAAGAGTCCACGACGTGCAAATGGAGCGGGCCGTCGATTTGTTGAAGGGCGTTTTGCTCTATTCCCAACACGGTCCAGAACGATGGAAACGCGCCTCGTTGGCTCCGGACCCCCATGTGGCGCTTCAACCTTGACCTTCCTTGCCATCGAAACTTCGTGCGATGAAACCAGCGTGGCGGTGGTGCGGGAGGGATGTCCGTTATCCAACGTTGTTTCCTCGCAGATCGCGCTTCATGCGGAATACGGGGGAGTCGTGCCGGAGTTGGCCACCCGCGAGCATTTGCGCCAGTTGATGCCCGTCACCGTGCAAGCCCTGCGCGAGGCGGGTGTGACAACCAAAGAACTCGATGCAGTGGCGGCAACACAAGGGCCGGGTTTGCCCAGCGCGCTGATGGTGGGATTAAAAGCCGCCCAAGCCCTGGCCTTCAGTTTGCGCAAACCATTTTTGGGAATCCACCATCACGAGGCGCATCTCTATTCTCCGTGGATTACGGGCGAACCGCCCCGCGCTGATTTCACTGAATTCCAACCGTCGGTCTCACTGATTGTCAGTGGCGGGCACACGTTGCTTGTCCATGTGCGGAGCGAGTTTAAACATCGGGTCCTGGGCGGAACGATGGATGATGCGGCGGGAGAATGCTTCGACAAGGTCGGCAAATTAATTGGCCTCGCCTATCCGGGCGGACCGGAAATTGACCGGCTCGCGGCCCACGGCAATCCAAAAGCCTTCAACTTCCCCCGCCCCATGTTGCATGAGCCGGGCGACAATTTTAGTTTTGCCGGTTTGAAAACTTCCGTCCGTTATTTTTTGGAGAAAAATCCGGGAGCCCTCGATTCCGCGCCGCGTCTGCATGATTTTTGCGCCAGCGTGCAAGCGGCCATCGTCGAAGTGCTGACGGTCAAGACGGTGCGGGCGGCGGAGCGGCTGGGCGTCAGTTGCGTGACGGCGTCCGGCGGAGTGATCTGCAACAGCGCTCTGCGCAGGGAATTGACCTCTGCCTGCCGGAAAGCCGGATTAAGACTGCGCCTGGCCGAGCGGAAATATTCCACAGACAATGCCGTCATGATCGGCATTCTTGCCGAACGAAAGTTCAGTTCAGGCAATTTTCAAACATCGCTCGACGCTGAAATTGAACCGAGTTGGGCATTGTAACTGTATTAAAGCGATGCTAAGCTTCACTCGATGAACGCGCGACGACGACCCTTCTATCTTGGCCTTGCGGCTCTGGTGGGCGCCTGGCTGCTGGCCATGGCCGGTTATGCGTTGGCGGATCATTGGAGGATGACGGCGGATAAATTGCGGGCGTATCTGGCCCGGACCGATCTGAACCAGTTGTCTGGCGAGGCCCGGGCCAAAGCGTTGCGGGATTTGGAAGCCAAAATTAACGCGCTCTCCCCGGAAGAACGGCGCAACGCCCGTTTGGGGCAGCTCTGGGCGCAATGGTTTGCCGAGATGACCGACGCGGAGAAATCGGCCTTCCTTGACGCCACGCTGCCCACGGGGTTCAAGCAGATGCTGACCTCTTTTGAACAATTGGCGCCGGAAAAGCGCAAGGAAGCGATCGACAGCGCCATCAAAAACCTCAAAGACGCCCGCGAAAAGTCACCGGAGGAATACAAAAAATCGAACGCCAGCCATACCAATGGCCCGGTGTTGAGCGAAGATTTGCAGAAACAGGTTGCGGTCATCGGCCTGAAATCCGTTTATAGCGATAGCTCGGCCGAAGCCAAGGCGGAACTGGCGCCCTTGCTCGAGGAAATTCAAAGGAATATGGAGTCGGGCCGGATGTTTCGCGGAGGCCATTGATGCAGCGAAACTCCGCCGCTGCTTTCAGCTTGATTGAATTGCTGGTGACTATTGCGATTATCGGGATTCTGGCCGCCTTGATCCTCCCCGCGCTAAGCCGGGCAAAGGAAAGTGGACGGGCCACTTTCTGCCAGAGCAACCTGCATCAAATCGGCCTCGCGCTGCAAATCTACGTCGGGGAGAGCAAGAACCGAATGCCAACGATGTATGATCAATCGGCCGGCACGAATTTCCAGACGAACCTTGCCACCATTAATGTTGTGTTATCCAACCAGCTCGGCTCGTTGCAGGTTCTTTGTTGTCCCTCCGACAATGCGCAGGTTTTCCAGCAGACCGGATCGAGTTATGCCTGGAACAACCTCGTCAATGGCCAGGATGCGGACCATTTGCAGGTCTTCGCCACGGCTTACGCCCTGGCTAAAATCCCATTGATGTTCGACAAGCAATCATTCCATCTCCTGCTCGGCACAAACCGGGCAGTCAACTATTTATATGCCGACGGCCACATCAAAAATCTCCTGATATTGGGAGGCACGCCGTGATCCAATTGCAAAACGTCAGCAAAAAATTCGGCCAGCGCCTGGCGGTTGACCACCTGACATTGCGGGTGCCCCAGGGCGAGATCTTTGGCTTGCTCGGCCACAATGGCGCCGAGAAAAGCACCGCCATCGGCATGATGCTGGGACAAGTGTGGCCAACGGCTGGGGACGTCAAAATCTGCGGGCACGACATTGCCGGCAACCGGCGGCTGGCGCTGCAAAAAGTTGGGGCCATCTTCGAGACGCCGGTGTTTTACGATTACTTGAGCGGCTGGCGCAATTTGGAAATCCTCAGCCACTACACCGCGCGTTGTTCGCCGGCGAGAATCCGGGAAGTTATTGCCTGGGTCGGTTTGAGCGGCCGGGAAAAAGGCGCTGTCAAAACGTATTCTCACGGTATGCGCGCCCGGCTGGCCCTGGCCCAGGCGTTGCTGCCGCAGCCGGAATTGCTGATCCTGGACGAGCCGGGCGACGGGCTTGATCCGGAAGGCATTCACGAGATGCGGCAGACTATTTTGCGCCTGCGCCGGGAACTGGGGTTGACGATTTTGCTCTCGTCGCACTTGCTCAGCGAAATGGAACAACTCTGCACCAGCATCGCGGTCATGAATCAGGGACGGAAAGTTTTCGAAGGGCCCATGGCAGAAACCCGGCGGGCGGGCGGCTGGGTCCACCTGCGCACCGGCAATTTTGCCCGCGCCGCGGCAATTTTGCGCGAGGAAGGGTTGATCGATCAGGAGCGGGAGGAAAAGTTTATTCTCCCGGCCTATGGCATCGGCACGGATCGAATTGTCGAGCGCCTGGTGGCGCGGCAACAGCCTGTTTTCGAAATTGCGCCGGAGAAGGATACCCTGGAAAGTTTTTATCTTTCGCTGATGCGAAAATAATCCGGCGCCGCCATGTTTTATTACCAATTCCGCAACGAACTTTGGAAACTGTTTGGCAAAAAGCGGACTTACATCGGCTTCGGCATGTGCCTCCTGGCCGAGGCCATTATTATTCTGCTTTTTCGCTACACGCACGGTCCGCGGCGGAACATGGTGCGCCACTTGGAACTGATGGGCTATTCCAGCGATAAATTCATGACCAATCTGACGATGGCCACGGCGGTGTTGTTGCCGGTCGCGATTGTTCTGCTGCCCCTTTATGCGGCGTTGGTCGGAGGTGACCTGATGGCCAAGGAGGCTGAAGACGGCACGTTGCGCATGATCCTTTCGCGCCCGATTTCCCGCTTGCGGCTGGTCACGATCAAGTGGCTGGCCGGAGCATTTTTCTCCGTGTTGCTGGCGCTGGTTTTTGGGAGTTTTGGGATACTTTTTGCCTCGTTCTTTTTTCCATCGGGCGGGCTGTTCGCGTTGCTGCCAATTGGGACCTTCACCCTGATTGATCCGGCCGCGGGCTGGCAATGTTACACCGCCGCCACGCTGGCCCTGAGCGTCGCTGCGATTACCATCACGGGACTGGCCTGGATGTTTTCGTGTTGCAATGTCAAACCTGCCGCGGCGACGATCCTGGCCTTGTCGTTCCTATTGACAAACCAGATCATTGAGCAAATTCCGTATTTTCACGACTGGCAGGCCTGGTTCATTACTTATCATCTTGGATTTTGGATGAAGATGTTTCAACAACCGGTTCCGTTGTGGGACATCGGGCAATCGCTCAGCATTTTGTTTGGATTCAACCTTACTTTTTTCATCATTGGCAGCTCGATCTTCCAGATGCGCGACATTAAATCGTGACCACTGGTCAGACGATTCTTTTGGCCAAAGGTGCGGCGCCGATGATCATTCCCATGAGCAAGCCGACAACGTGACAAGCATTGGCCACGCTGCCAATCACGCCGAAAAGACACAGAAAAAACCAAACGATCATTACAGTTATGGTCATGGGAGCCAGGAAAAGTCCCGAGGCGGGATCGCATTGGCTGCGTACCCAAATATACCCCAACAATCCATAGAGGACGCCCGACATTCCTCCAAAACCAGGTCCGCCGTAGTAGTATTGACCCAAATTGGAACCGATGCCAATGATGACGACTAGGAGAACAAAGGTTTTCGAACTTTGACGAATTTCGATCAATGAACCCAAGTCGCGCAACATGAGCATGTTAAACACTATATGCAGCACTCCGAAATGAATGAAAATTGGAGTGATCAAACGCCAGATTTGGCCGTGGCAAACTTCGGGCAGATTGCGGCCCATGGTTTCACTGATGCCCAGCAGGTCGAAGACTGAAAAGGGCAAATTCAGATTGCCAAGAAGGGTCACGACAACGGAAGCAACAATCAAACCCAAGGTGACGGATCCGATGGTCGATGAAGTCCATATCCGATCCCGGGTGTGGATCCGTTTCTCAAATTTGGCTTTTTCAAGCCGTTTGCGCTCCTCCACAGCCGCCGCGTTTTGGCTGGCAGTTTGAAACTTGCTGTCGCTGGGGTTCCGAAGATAAGTGGATAACGCCTTTCGACCAGCTTCAATTTCATCTTCGGAATAAACCCATATCGCCCAACCCTCCGCGTCTGGCTCAACCAGTGTTCTGATTTCGCGAGAAATTAAATAGTCCGCCAATGTCTTCGCACTCGATTCATTTTGCAGATGGCCGATCAGACGCATAGAGTCGCTTCCACCATCTCCCATTTGCTAACGGAAAACAGCAAAATTCTGCGCTTATGAAACGAATGTTTTCGCCTGATAAAACGGGTCTAACTGCGAAGCCTCGCAAACCACCGAGAATTCCCCATCGAGGTGGCGTTTGAGTTGAACTTAATTGATCAACCGTTTCCCAGTTGACCATTGCAGATGTAGAAGTTCTTGACCGAATTCTAACGTCAGAAACCGGCTTTTTTCTTCAGAACGGATCCGAAAGGCAAAAGCAGCATCATCCCGACTAACAACGGCATCGTGCTCGTCGAATCTGGGACGAAGGGGACAGGCACCGGATTGCCATCGGGGGACGAATCCCACGGGGACGGCGGGTTCGCATCCGAAGCAGACGCATCACCCATGATAGGCGCGTCAAGCGATTCAAATGACAGTGGCCCGCTGTTAGCACCTGCAGCAACGTTCGGAGTCAACAAAAACCACGATATTCCGAAGATCCCATTGTTCTCCCCAAATGTACCGCCGGTTGGGGTGCCAAGCACCGCACCTAGAACAGAAGCGTTGAAATCAACCGAAAACAAGTCAAGGATTTCAGGTTGACCAGCATCTGCTCCGCCGAGAATGACGTCGCCAGCGGGATTGTTAACCGTATAGGTGTAGGTGTAAATGTCGGAAATCGTATCCTTCGTAACGGAATAACCCACAGTGAGAGCTTCGGGGCCAGTGTTTGCACCCAATATATCGGCCAAGACAGCAGTGTTGGTTTCCACCATAACAGTTGCGGCGTGCGCTGTTTGGCAGAGCAAGCCAGCCAATAAAATAGGCCCAGATACTAGAGCAATAAGTGGTTTTTTATGCATTTTCATATCGTTTTTTCCAATTCCTTAGTGATTTTTTTATGTCCGTTTGAGAATATTGGGCCGAAAAGCCAGGAGCAGCAAGGTCAACGCGAACAGGGTCGTCGTTGCTGGCTCAGGAACAACAGGGACGTTTGGAACAGCAACCACTCCGTCCGTTGGGTCATCAGGATCGGTTCCCCACCCACCCGGCGGATTGGCGCCGCCCGACGCATTGGCATTGCCATCATTGATCGGTGCAAAACTTGATTCAAATGACAACATCCCACTGTTGTTACCTTGTGTAATAGTTTGAGTTTCAAAGTACCAATTCACTCCGGCACCTCCAACATTCTGATTCGGCAGAGGGCCATTGCCGCCCGTTATGGAGCTCGGCAAAACTGCGTCCGGGGCGTTGGCATCGAAGCCAACATTGAAATCCGCAACGTTTCCAGAACTGGGATTGTAAACCGTATAATCGTAAGTGTAGTAATCGGAGCCAATTGCTGGCGTGGTAAAGTAAACCGAATAATCCACCGTAAGCGAGTCAAATCCCAAGTCATCTACAGCGGGCAAAACCGCTGTTCCGCTGTCGACAAGGGTGCTTTGGGCTTGAGTGGTTTGGCAAAGCACACCGAAGAGTAAAATTGATCCGGAAGCCAGAGCAATAATTGGTTTTGATTGCATTTTCATATTAGTTTTTGTTTTTGCCACGTTTTAACTCAGTAATTCAGGTTGTTGGGTGCAATAAGACATCATTTATTGGGAGATGTCAAGCGGTTATTTTTAAATATTTTGCAAGAAAAGTGCTTCACAAAACCCGTCGCTAACAACCCGATATCACTGCCGGTTGAAGCGGCGGTCCTCAGCCCCTCTGTCACCCCGATGATCAATTTGGTTCTCATTTAACTGCTTTTTCCTGCCCGACCATTTATGCCAAACATGCTCTGCACGTCGCCTGTTGTTGCGGCCTTAGTTTTACCCGCAGTGTCCTGTTTCAATGCAGGACTGTAGCTGAACTGGACAGTGCCTGCAAGAGAAATCTTGCGAAATCTGCAATTATTTTTGAACATTGAATACATTTGGAAAGGGCCAGTTTAACTAATTCATTTATAGCCACTTACATCGATAGCGAGATATGTTGGAGAGCGAAATGGTTCAATTGCCAACCAGATGAAAACGTTTTTTTGTCTGCCTTTTGGAGTCAAAACCCGCTTTTTGTGGCATTTCGCGCCAATCTGGGCGGTTCTCCTCCACATTGGAGGCATCGCAAAGGTCGCCGGTTGGAACTTGTGCTTTTTGCGCGGGCAACTTTGATGCGTATTCCGAATCATTAGCGATATGCTTGCGGATTCACCAAAAAGGTGGGGCGATTCCGTACGATAAATTCCGTCGGTGAGACGCCGACGGATGCGGCCAGGACGGTCGCCCTCCCAACAAAGTCGCCAAGGATTGGGGTGCGTATACGGTGCAAAAGGAAGCGCTGTCAAAAGGAAGCGCTTGACTCAGGCTGTTGAAAACATTAGACTGCATGTCAGTAATAAAAAACCTCACCCAAGTCATGTCGTTGGAGGGGCAGCGGCTTTTTACCACTCTGGGCTTGAGGTATAAAAATAATGACTGCAAAATTGAAAGCCATGCCGCGCATCTTGGCAGCCTGCTTGTTAGCGTCGAGTTGCGCCGCGGTAAACCTTGAGCAAGCACCGTCTTTCCCCGCAAGCGCACCGACCTTTGAAGCCATCGCCGGGCCGGGCGATTTAAAAGCCATCAGCACCAATAATTGCGTTGACAGCAACGATTGCACAAATTCCAGCAGTGTCTGGATCGCCAACATGTCGGCAGCGCAGTCCAATGGGCGGGTTACGCTGACCTTTACCATTGCAGGCGGCTCGAATGGTGTGCCCTATGATGTTTTTGCCGCCACGGCCCTGGCTAACCCGCTTACTAATGCGGATTGGACATGGATGGGACAAGGTTATCAGGATGTCACATATACCCTGCCCGCGCCGGCGAATACTCCCCTGTTTTTGCTTTTGGGAACGCCACTTGATTCGGATGGGGACGGTTTAACAGATGCCTATGAACTTCTCGTCAGCCATAGCAACCCCTCCGTGAGCAACTCCATTAATCCGTCGATGCTGGATGGATGGGCGGTCCTTTGGAATTTAAATCCGGTCGCCATTTACGATCAACATTCCTTCGCGGCCGCCCCGCAAACGCGGCTGGATTATTGGCGATTTAACACCAACACTTACCAAAGTGAAGCTGGCTTGATGCCAGCAAACGCCCTCGACGTCAGCCTCGTGCCAAGCTGGAGCGGCACTGCGCTGTGCGCGACGAATTACCTCAATTGGCTCTCCTATCCTCTGGCGGGGCCTGACGGCCCCAGTTTTAATCCAAACAGCGGAACAATTCGCTTTTGGTATATGCCTTCATATAGCTCCGGAACTGCCAATGGGTCGGGTATCTACGGTACGCTCCTCAATTTCGGCGCAGGCGATAACTCTTGGACATTTAGCATGGAGAATAACGAAACCGAACTACAGTTCAGCAGTGCCAATTGTTCATTTTTCGAGCCTCAATATCTTGGTTTCCAACTTCAGGCCAATCTTTGGTATCAATTCACCCTAACGTATAGCCCAACCAACGTTGCTATTTATACGAATGGAACTTTGTTCGTAACTAGCTATCTGGCCCCCACTTCGAACTCCCTCCCCGTCTACAATCTTGGCAACGGAGTTGTATATAATTCATCACCCGCCGACCAAGCGGGGGGATTCTCCTTTGGCAACAATAATCACAGTTACGCCGCGGTGCCCGCCAACGGCTTGCTGGACGAATTGGAAACCTTCAATTATCCACTGACACCACAAGCCATTGCGGCGGGGTATCCGAACTTCGGCGGAAACGCAACAAACATGCTCGATACGTATTATGTGGGGCGCAGTGACATGCTGCAATCTTACGTGGATGGCATCTTTCCACCGGCATCCAACACTGCCGTCCCATGCCGCTTGGGCTACTGGCGTTTTGATTCCGATGCGTTGCTGGCGGAGCAAGGGCAGCTTCCCCTTTCCTATAACGACGTGAGCCTGACGCCGAGCTGGAGCGGGACGGCCCTGAACATCAACAGCGATCCCGCC
>Ga0182024_10008660_pt1 | contig 21334 bp, 23 predicted proteins | sample P32metaG_FD_120480 | JGI IMG/M metagenome (GOLD analysis project Ga0182024, IMG submission 120480) | Permafrost microbial communities from Stordalen Mire, Sweden - P3-2 metaG (Illumina Assembly) | ecosystem: Environmental > Terrestrial > Soil > Wetlands > Permafrost | place: Sweden: Stordalen...
AGCAGCCCGGCGACATCGCCGATTTCTACCTCAGCGGAGACGTCGCGCCGGAGGGGCGGTTTATGTATCGATACGTTTCAGAGTAGTTGCCACCGCGACCATGGTGTTCGGAGTGGAAAACCACGTATCGATACTTGGTTTTTCCAAAAGCACCCTTGGCGGTTATTGCGCCGTTCGTCCACGGGCGAGGACGCCCGTGCCACGAAAAAGAGGGCCATGCCCCTCACGGCGCATGCTGCGGGGTTGGGGCGGTTGTGGGATGGGGGACCAGGAACTCTGTGAGGCGCTTGGATTCGAAGACCTTTTCATTTCCCCGATCGTCGAGGGTGATGACGCGGGCGGCGGCGCCGGGGATTTTGTCGATCATGGCGATTCCCTTTTCGGGGCCGAGGATGCTGATGGCGGTGGCGGTCCAATCGGCGATGACCGCCTGCGGCGCGACGGTGCTGACGCCGATGCGGCTGGTCAGGCCAAGGCCGGTGCGGGAGTCGATGATGTGGGAGTATCGCTTGCCGTCCACGACCGCCGAGCGGTAGGTGTCGCCGGAGGTGGAGACGCCGTAGTCGTGAACGCGAAGGTAGTCGGAGGTCTGATCGGGATTCTTGAGGGATTGGATGGCGATGCGCCAATCCTCGCGGCCGGGGGGCGCGTCGCCGGTGGCGATGTCGCCGGCGGCGCCGCAGAGGGCGCGGGGGATTCCTCTTTCACGAAGGAGTTTGATGACCAAATCGGAGGTGAAGCCCTTGGCGATGCCGCCGACGTCGAGTTGCATCCGCTCGTGCAAGAGTTGCACGCGGTGGGCGCTGGGATCGAGGCGAATGTTTCGCCAGCCGATCCGGCTCATCGCGTCCTTTAGCTCGGCAGGGGCCGGAAGCTTTCCGGTTTTGCGCGTTTGACGCTGAAGACGGGAAAGCGGGCCGACGGTGATATCGAACGCGCCGTCCGAGAGCCGGGCGGCTTCGATCGAGTGCTGCAGCATCAGGTAAAAAGCGTCACTAATCGTGATCGGCTCGGTCATCGGGCCGTGGTCGGTCAGGCGGGAGAGGCGGTTCAGTTCACTCTCGGGGTCGTAATCGCTGAGGGTTTTGTTTAGGCCATCGATTCGCGCCCAAGCCGCCTCGGCGGCATCATCGGCCTGCTGCTGGTTTGGCGCCCAGATAAGCAGTTGGAAGATGGTCCCCATCTTGGGTTGGGTATATTGGAATTCTTGCAGATCAGTCGATTGGGAAGCGGGCGCAGTCTGGGCAAGGCATCGAAGGGGTAGAGTCACGAACACAAGCAGCAGGGCAAGGTTGGGGCAGTTCTGCGGTTTCATGCGCGATTTCATTGAGGTCGTTTCTCCGAACGATCGCTTTCCCGGAGACCGCCGCTTGCGGCTTCGCGAACGAAGGAACGTGCTGTGATGGGACAGCAGTACCCGGCGATTTCGAGATTCTTCGTTCGCGAAGCCGCAAGCGGCGGTCGGAGCGCGGGCAAATTGCTTCAACAACGGCCGGCAATTAGGATACTCACCTGAAAGTCAGGTAGTCCTTCCACAGTATAGAACAAAAGGAACTTCCCGTGGTCCGATTCGCGTTTTCGCACCGTCGGTGGCGGGCGGCCCTGAAACTGGCTTTGGCGGCGGCGGCCTCCTCGGCCGTGTTGGGACTGGTAGGTGTCGCGTGCTCTCGTGCCGAGTCTCCCGCGCCCCAGGCCGCGGCTTCGGCCAACCCATCTGAGGCCTACGTCGAAAAGATCCCCGGCACCGATGCCAGCTTCAAGATGGTGCCGATCCCCGGCGGCACTTATACGATGGGCAGCCCCGCGGCGGAGAAGGAGCGGAAAGATGATGAGGGCCCGCAGCACGATGTGAAGATCGAGCCGTTCTTCATGGAGGAGCACGAGGTCACCTGGGCCGAGTACAATTTGTTCCTGGATAACTACAACCGGCTGTCGAGCAAGCCGCCGGTTCCGATTCCGACGGATAAACTGGCCGATGCGGTGACGTATCCGACCCCGATGTACGATGTCGAAGCGGCGCCGAAGCTCGAGCGGATGGGCGGCCGCGGGCCGAAGTTTCCCGCGGTGATCATGTCGCAGTTTGCCGCCCGGCAGTACACCAAGTGGCTGAGCCGCAAGACCAACCGATTCTATCGGCTCCCAAGTGAAGCCGAGTGGGAATTCGCGGCGCGGGCCAATACCAAGACCGCTTATTTCTTCGGCGACGATCCGGCCAAGCTCGGCGATTACGGCTGGTTCAACAAGAATGCCAACGAATCAGATGGCGACACGGGATACCACGAAATCATGAAGAAAAAGCCCAACCCGTGGGGCCTGTACGATATTTACGGCAACGCTGCCGAGTGGTGCGTCGATCAATACGATGCGGATTGGTACAAGCGGTTCGCTGGCAAAGTGACCGACAACAAAGACACGATCAACTGGCCCAAGACGCAGTATCCGCGAGTGCTTCGCGGAGGCTTTTATGATTCGGAGGCAGCGGAGTGCAGGTCGGCCGCCCGACTTGGGTCGAACAAGCTGATGAACGCGGTGGACCCGCAGATCCCTCGCAGCCCGCACTGGATGAGCGACGGGTTTTTCATTGGGTTCCGAATCATTTCCCCGGTCACTGCGCCGCCGGCGGCGGAGCAGGACAAGTGGTGGGACGCCGACGACGCGACGACCATCGATACGATCAAGCGCGACCGCGAGCGCAAGGAACTGGTGACCCCCGGCGCCACGAAGTAGACGAAGAATGCGCGTGTGCGAAGCGGGCCGCGAGGCCCGTCCTTTGGAATTAGAAATTGATCCATTTCAACCCTTCATCCCTTTAGACAGGAGACGCGATGAGCGAACCGACTACCGCGACGCGACGTGACTTTCTGAAAACATCGGCGGCAGTTGCCGCGGCTGCCGCGCTGACCGGCCCGCTGGTGCGGCCGGCCGGGGCATTTGTTTCGGCCAGCGACGAGATCAAGATCGGCCTGATTGGCTGCGGCGGCCGCGGGACCGGCGCCGCCGGACAGGCGCTCAGCACGCAGGGACCGGTGAAACTGATCGCCGTGGCCGACGCCTTCGAGGACAACGCCCGCAGGGCGGTCAAGGGCCTCAAGGGCGAGCATGGCGATCGAGTCGACGTGAAGGATGACAACATCTTCGTTGGCTTCGACGCCTACAAGCACTGCATCGATTCCGGGATCGACCTGATCGTGATCGCCACCTCGCCCGGCTTCCGCCCGATTCACTTCGCGTACGCAGTGCAGCAGGGCAAGAACGTCTTCATGGAAAAGCCGGTCGGCACCGACGCGCCGGGCATCCGCCAGTTGCTCGAGGCCAACAAGATCGCCAAACAGAAGAATCTGAAGGTAGCCGTCGGCCTGCAACGGCATCACCAAGCCCGCTACATCGAAACAATCAAGCGCATCCACGACGGAGCGCTGGGCAACGCGACCGAGAACGGCGAGCTGGATCTGCTTCGCGTCTATTGGAACGGCACCACGCCGTGGGTTCGCCCCCGGAAGCCCGAACAGACCGAGATCGAATACCAGATGCGAAATTGGTACTACTTTGTTTGGCTTTGCGGCGACCACATCACCGAGCAGCACATCCATAACCTGGATGTGGCCAACTGGATCAAGAAGGGGCCGCCGGTGAAGGCGTCGGGCATGGGCGGCCGGACGCTACGGTACGGTCCGGACAACGGGCAGATCTATGATCACCACGCCGTCGAATACACCTATGCCGACGGCACCAAGATGGCCAGCCAGTGCCGGCACTGGGCCAACTGCAAGGACGATGTCTCCGAGCATGCTTCGGGGATCAAGGGATATTCCGATGTCAGCTCCGCGATGATGAAGCTTCGCAATGGCGACGAGTGGCGCTACAAGCATCCGGGCGGCAGGGAGCCGGACGCGTATCAAGTCGAGCACGATGATCTGTTCGACGCGATCCGCAACAACAAGGATTACAACGAGGCCGATTACGGCGCATCGAGCACAATGACCTCGATTCTGGGACGGATGGCGACCTATTCGGGCAAGGAAGTCACCTACGAGCAGGCGATCAATTCCGACCTGGACTTGCATCCGAAGGTGTATGACTTCAAGGCGACGGCCGAGGAGGCGTGGCCCGATGCCGAGTGGCGGGTGTGGCCGGACAAGGACGGGAAGTACTGGCTCCCGACGCCGGGCGTAAGGCGGTCGTTTTAGGACAAGGCTGGTTTGAACTGAATCCGCCGCTTGCGGCTTCGCGAACAAGGGGCTCGCCCGATTCGCGAAGCCGCAAGCGGCGTCTTTATTGGTATAGCAGTCGTATTCTCACGCCCCTATACCGCGAAGGGGAACGCTACGAAGACTTCTTCTTCGCTGACGACGATTTGGCTTGAGGCGCTGGAGCCGGCTTGGTTTCGGGCTTGGCCGGCGTCGTGGTGGCGGCGGTGGCGGCCTCAGTCTTGGCCGCCGGAGTCGCAGGTTTGCTTTCGGCGGTTCCTGCGCTCGCCGCGGGCTTGGCATCCTTGGCGGCCGTCCCACCCCCGGCTTCGGCCTTGGCTTTTTCCTTGTAACCTTCGGAGCGGTAGTCGGTGATGTAGAAGCCGCTGCCCTTGAAGATTAGGCCGGCGCCCGTGCCGATCAGGCGCCGCACTTTATTCTTCTTGCACACCGGGCACTGCTTGATCCGGTCGGCAGTCATCGACTGAAACCGCTCGAACGCGTGCCCGCAAGCGTCACATTTATACTCGTATGTTGGCATAGTTGAACCATTGCGGATTTCGGATTGCGGATTGCGGATTGAAGAAAAGGCCAGCCGTCATCAATCAGCAATCCGCAATCCGCAATTCCAATCATCAAACGCTTTTGCTCACCGCAACCTGGGCCGGTCGTAGCGTTCGTCCGTGCAACGCGTAGCCCTTTTGCAGCAACTGCACCACGGTGGGAACCGGGTAGACGGCGTCCTGCTGCATGATCGCCTGGTGCTGGTTCGGATCGAACGGGGTTCCGGGCGTCGGTGCGATCTCCTCCACCTGTTGCTGCTTCAGCACGTTCATCCACTGATCGTGAACGATCTGCATTCCCTTGAGGATGGAAGCCGCGTCGGCTTTGGCCGGATCCACCGCCAGGGCGCGCTCGAAGTTGTCGATCACGGGGAGAAGGCTCTTGATCAGCGAGCTGTTGGCATATTGCATCCGCTGATCGGATTCCTGCTCGAGCCGCTTCTGGGTGTTCTTGAAGTCGGCGGTGGTGCGGGCAAGCCGCTCGAAGAGCGAATCGCGCTCGGCGCGGAGCTGCTGCACTTCCTCTTCCGCGGGGATATCGCGATCGAGCTGGTCCGGGGCGGCGCCGCCGCGGGCATCATCCGGTACGGCTTGCGGCCGCTGCTGCTCGTTGGGGTCGTCAATGGGTATGCGAGGCATTTCTGTACTCTCTGGTTCTTGTTCTGGGTCAGGCTGTCGCAAGCTGTTTTGCAAACCGCGAACCACCGGCCGTGCGAACTACTGTTCAGTGGCAAAAACTTTCTTGAGCTTGTCCACAAACGACTTACGTTGCGGCATGAGCTTCTCATCCTCGCTGGCGGCAAATTCCTTGAGCAACTGTTTCTGCCGATCTGACAGCTTTTTGGGAATCTCAATCAGAATCTGGACGATCTCGTCGCCGGTGCGGCTGGTTCGCAGGTCGGGCAGGCCCTTACCCTTGAGCTTGAAGACTTCGCCATGCTGCGTTCCCGGCGATACTTCGAGGTCTTCGGTCCCTTTGAGCGTCGGCACCTCGATCGTTGACCCGAGCGCCGCCTGGGTGAACGAGATGGGAATCTGGCACACGATGTCGTTGTGATGGCGGCTGAAGATCGGGTGCGGCTTGACGGAGATGTAACAGTGCAGGTCGCCGGGAGGCGCGCCGTTTTCTCCGGCCTCGCCTTCTCCCGCGATTCGCACCGCCTGGCCTTCGTGTACGCCTGCGGGAATTTTCACCGTGACGGTCCGCTGGCGGACCTGCCGGCCCGAACCTTTGCAGGTGGGGCAGTGGTCGCGAATGATCGTCCCGCGGCCGCGGCAGTTGGGGCAGGTGGTGACCATGCGGAACATCCCGCCGAATCCCTGCTGGGCGATCCGTCCCTGCCCGCCGCACTGGACGCAAACCACTGGCGGGCTGCCGGGCTTGGCGCCGCTTCCCTTGCAGGTGTCGCACGTATCCTGCTTCTCAAATTCCAACGTCTTTTCCGCGCCGCTGGCGACTTCCTGAAGGCTGAGTTCGACCTGGGTTTCGAGGTCGAATCCTCGCTGTGAGCGACGCCCCCCCGCGGTGCGCGCGCCGGATCGGCCGCCAAATGCGCCGCCGAAGATATCGTCGAACATCGAGAAGATGTCGCCGACGTCCATGTGGGAGAAATCGTGCCCGCCCGAGACCCCGGCATGGCCGAATTGGTCGTATCGACGGCGTTTTTCGGTGTCGGACAGCACCTCATACGCCTCGGCGCATTCCTTGAACAGCACCTCGGCTTCGGCTTTGTTCTCGTGATTGCGATCCGGATGATACTTCATCGCGAGCCGGCGGTAGGAGCGCTTGATCTCCTCGTCGGCGGCCGTTCGCGTCACGCTGAGGACTTGGTAGTAATCGCGTTTGGTCGTTGCCACGTTCATCCTACGTTCACAATCGGTTCGGGGTCGCCGCAAGCGGCGTAACCAGGGCGCAACATATCAGGCGCGCAATGCCCAAACGCGCGAAGACACGAAGATCTTTACATTCTTCGTGTCTTCGCGGCTTAGCGGTTGAGTTTTTATCAGACCCGGCGATCAGGAGACCGCGCCGGCGACCAACTGGGGTTCCTTCTCGCCCTTCTTCTCCTTGAGCTCAGTGATCATCACATCGGTCGTGAGGGCCAATCCCGCGACGCTCGCGGCGTTCTGCAAAGCAGTCTTGGCGACCTTGGTCGGGTCGATGATGCCGAGCTTGAACATATCGCCGTACTCGTCGGTGGCCGCGTTGTAGCCGTAGGCGGGGTTCTTGTTCTCGAGGATTCGATCGACGATGACTTCCCCGTCCTCGCCGGCGTTGTCGGCAATCTGCCGGGCGGGCGAGCGGAGGGCTTGCGCGAGGATGTCGAAGCCGATCTTCTCATCGCCCTTGGCTTGGCGCTTGCCGTTCTCGACGGCTTCGATGGCGCGGAGGAACGCCACGCCGCCGCCGGGCACGATTCCCTCTTCGGCGGCTGCGCGGGTCGCGTGCAAGGCATCGTCGATGAGGTCCTTGCGCTCCTTCATCTCGGTTTCAGTGGCGGCCCCCGCGCGAATGACGGCCACGCCGCCGGTCAGCTTCGCGAGGCGCTCCTGGAGCTTTTCCTTGTCGTAGTCGCTGGTGGTCTTTTCGATCTGCGAGCGGATTTGGTCGGCCCGCGCGTCGATCTCCTTGCGCTTGCCAGCGCCTTCGACGATCAGAGTGCGGTCCTTATTCACCGAGATTCGCTTGGCGCTGCCCAACTGATCGGGCTCGACGTTTTCGAGCTTGAGGCCCAGGTCCTCGCTGATGAACGTTGCGCCGGTGACGACGGCCAGATCGGCCATCATCGCCTTGCGGCGATCGCCAAAGCCCGGCGCCTTGACGGCACAGACGTTCAATACGCCGCGAAGCTTGTTCACCACGAGCGCGGCCAGCGCCTCGCTCTCGACGTCTTCGGCGATGATCAGCAGCGGCCGGCCTCCGCCAACCACTTTGTTCAGCAGCGGCAGCAACTCGGTCAGGTTCGAGATCTTCTTCTCGTGCAGCAGGATGTAGGCGTTTTCCAACTGCGCTTCGAGCGTGTTGGGATTGGTCATGAAGTAGGGCGAGAGGTAGCCCTTGTCGAACTGCATGCCCTCGGTGTATTCGAGGACGGACTCGATACTCTTGCCCTCATCGACGGTGATGACGCCTTCCTTGCCGACTCTTTCCATCGCGTCGGCCATCAGGTCGCCGATCTTCTCGTCGCCGTTGGCGGAGATGGTCGCCACGCGCTTGTAGTCCTCGCGGCCCTTCACTTTCTTGGCCAGGGCGGTGATCGCCTCGTTGGCCACCTCGGTGGCCTTGGTGATGCCGCGCTGGATCAGCACCGGGTTGACGCCGGTGCGCACGTATTTGAGGCCTTCGAGATAGATTGCCTCGGCCAGCACGGTAGCAGTCGTGGTGCCGTCACCGGCCACGTCGCCGGTCTTGCTGGCCACCATGTTCACGAGCTTGGCGCCCATGTTCTCGAACGGCTGCGGCAGCTCGATCTCCTTGGCGACGGTCACGCCGTCCTTGGTGATGCGGGGGCTGCCGAACGACTTCTGCAACACGACGTTGCGCCCGCGGGGGCCGAGCGTCGCCTTCACCGCCCGCGCCAATTGGCTCAAACCGGCCGCGATCTCCGCGCGGGCGTCGCTCTCAAACTTCATTTGTTTCGCTGCCATTTCAGTTGCTCCGTTTTGAATCTTGTTGAATGTTTCCCGCCGCCAGAATGGGTCCTGCCGCCACGAGTTGCTTGCCTTCCGGGTCCACACGCACGTTCAGGCCTTCGAGGCTCCGCGCGCCCAACAGGGAAAGATCGCCGTCCTCGGCAAAGACGACCTCGTCGACAGTCTTGAAGTTTGGGGCGACTTCCAGCACTGCATAGCCCACGGTGCGCGTGATCACCTGCCCGTTGGCCATGACGAACGACCGGTCCTTTTGCTCGGGCTGAACGCCAAGGCTTTCCAGGATGCGACGAGGCGCCCATGTGGCTTCGCTGCCGGTATCGACGAGCATTTGCGGCACGACCGCCGTGCGGCCGCGATCGGCCACGTTGAACAGCTTCACATCGACCCGGAAGATGCCCATGGGTTGTCCTACTCCAGCACGCCGAGCACATCGGACTCTTTGAGGATGACGAACTTCTCGCCATTGACCTCGATTTCGGTGCCGGACCACTTACCGTAGTAGACGGTGTCGCCCGAGCGGAGGCCGATCTCCATCGGCTTGCCCTTTTCGTCCAGCTTGCCGGGGCCGACGGAAATGACTTTGCCCTTGGTGGGCTTTTCCTTGGCCGAGTCCGGCAGCACAATGCCGGTCTTGGTCTTCTGCTCCGCTTCCGATTGTTTCACGATTACGCGATCTGCCAGGGGTCGAAGTTTCATAGCGTTAGTCCTCTATCCTCTGCAACTGTTGCACAATGTGTCCTACGGCCGGACCATCTTCACGATCGCGTCTCGCACGCGGTCGAATGCTGTCGGAATCAGACAGCCAATCTCGCGACCGATCAGAGAGACATGCGCCGTGAAGAGCTTGCCCGGCCGTGCATAACTTGTCTGACGCAACGACCCCCGGATCAGATCATTTGTTCCGATCTGGATCGAACGTGGATCGCCATACGGGTTGCTCGTCACCATGCAGAGCAGCCAATCGTCCTTTCCGACATCCGCGATTAAGATAGCCGGCCGCAATTTCGCGGCGGATAAATCGCTGAAAGGGAACGGCACCAAAGCGATCATGGCTCCTGCAGGTACGCCCACGCCTCGTCCTCCTCCGGCCTGTTCCAATCTGCAAGGGCTGGCTCACTCATCAACGTAACGTCGTCCACGACCGGCGCATCCAGAATCGTCAACAACGCCCGCGAGCGGCGCGAAACCTGCACGGGTTCGCTTAGACGGACCTCGCCATTGGCGTCGATGATGGCTTCCACGGTTCGAAGCATGGGTCACTCTTTAGACGAGAGTCGAATTTACATCATATCCATCCCGCCCATTCCACCCGGCCCGTGCTCGTGGTGGTGGTCGCCGTGGTCATCTTTTTCCTTCGGAGCATCGACGATGATGCAGTCGGTCGTGAGCAGGAGGATGGCGACTTCAGAAGCGTTTTGCAGGGCGGTGCGCTCGACTTTGGTCGGCGTGATGATGCCGGCCTTGACCACGTCCACGTATTCGCCGGTCAGGGCGTTATAGCCTTCGTTGTCCTTGGACTCCATCACCCGGCGGACGACGACCGAGCCGGACGTGCCGGCGTTGTCGGCGATCTGCCGGAGCGGAGCGGTCAGAGCTTGACGGACGATCTTCACGCCGGCGGCTTCGTCGCCTTCCAGCTTGAGGTTTGATCCGCCGTTAAGGGCCTTCATGGCTCGGATCAGCGCCACCCCGCCACCGGCGACGACGCCTTCCTCCACCGCAGCGCGGGTCGCGTGTAGGGCGTCTTCGATGCGGGCTTTTTTCTCTTTCAGCTCGGCTTCGGTCGCCGCGCCGACGTTGATCTGTGCCACGCCGCCCGCCAGCTTCGCGAGGCGCTCCTGGAGCTTCTCGCGGTCGTAGTCGCTGGTGGTGACGCTGATCTCGTTGCGGATCTGCGCGATTCGGCCTTGAATCGCCTTGGTGTCGCCGGCGCCTTCGATCATGGTGGTATTGTCGTTATCGACGCGGACCAGCTTCGCCTGGCCCAGGTGTTCCATTTCCACCTTGTCCAGTTCGATGCCAAGGTCCTTCATGATCGCCTGGCCGCCGGTCAGGATGGCGATGTCTTCGAGCATCGCCTTGCGGCGATCGCCATATCCGGGAGCCTTCACAGCGCAGACGTTCAGGATGCCGCGGAGCTTATTGACGACGAGCGTCGCCAGGGCTTCGCCCTCCACGTCCTCTGCGATAATGAGCAATGGCCGCTTGGCCTTCTGAATCTTTTCGAGCAGCGGAATGAGCTTCGTCGCCGAGGAGATCTTTTCCTCATAGACCAGCACGAACGCCTTCTCCAATTCGACCACCATCTCGTCGGGATTGGTGACGAAGTTGGGAGAGAGGAATCCGCGGTCGAACTGCATGCCTTCGACGACATCGACGAAGGTTTCGAGGCTCTTGCCTTCCTCGACGGTGATGACGCCGTCCTTGCCAACCCGCTCAAATGCGTCGGCCATGATGCCGCCGATCTCGCGGTCGTTGTTGGCGCTGATGGAAGCGACCGAGGCGATGTCGGCCTTGCCGTTGATCGGCTTGGATTGTTTCTTGAGGTTCGCGGTAACCGCTTCGACGGCTTTGCGGATACCGCGAGCCAACGCCATCGCATCTGCGCCGGCGGTCAGGTTGCGATAACCTTCCCTAAAGATGGCCTCGGCGAGCACCGTCGCGGTGGTGGTTCCGTCGCCGGCCACGTCGCTGGTTTTGCTGGCCGCTTCCTTCACGAGCTTGGCGCCGATGTTCTCGAACTTGTCGCTCAACTCGATTTCTTCGGCGACACTCACGCCATCCTTGGTAACGGTGGGGGCACCCCAGCCCTTGTCCAGGACCGCGTTGCGTCCCTTCGGCCCCAACGTGGCCTTCACGGCGCGGGCCAGTTTTGTTACTCCGGCCAGCAATGACTTGCGTGCATCAATATCGAATTCCAACAGCTTTGCGCCCATGCCACGTCTCCTTAGAAGAGTCAGCTTGTTTGAGGTGGATTCGCGGAGAAAGGTGCCAAACGCCCTCGTCGCCTTTAAGACAATCCACCGCCCAAGACTAAAACAAACACAATGCCGTGGAAAAACCGAGGGCGGGATGCATATAACCAACATGAATATAGTTACTTACGGTGCGAGCGGCGCAAGCGGCAAACTTGCTGCTCCTGTCAGGCTGGCAGTCGGCCCGGCTCGATGAAATAATAGCTTGCCATTGTGGCAGGCCCCGGCCGATACGCGACGGAACCCTCGCCAGGCGGAAGAAACTGCGGGGGTCATGGGACTAAACAGGTGACGCCATTACGGAGCGGGTCGGACAGGGAGTTGGCCGGTTGCAGGTGACAGACGCCGAGCTCGTCCGCCGAATCCGCGCCGGCGAGGAGTCGGCGTTTACGGAATTGGTGGATCGTCACTCGGATGGCCTTTACCGCATGGCCTACTCCGTCATGGGCAGCGCCGCCGATGCCGAGGATGTGCTTCAGGAGACGTTCCTGGGCGCCTTCAATCGCCTGTCGGCCTTTGAGGGACGGTCTTCGGTCAAGACGTGGCTGGTTCGGATCCTGCTGAACCACGCGTCCAAGATCCGCCGATCGCAGCGCGTCCGCAAGGCCGACCCGCTGCCCGAGCAGATCGGCCCGGCATCGGGCGACGAAAAGTATGCAGCCTCGTCCCCGGCCGCGGCAGTCCAGACTCGGATTGACGTGAACGAAATGCTCCAAAATCTCTCGCCCGAGCACCGCGAGGTGATTGTCTTGCGCGAGTTGCAGCAGATGTCGTATGACGAGATCGCGGGCGCGCTGCGAATTCCGCGAGGGACGGTCGAGTCTCGCTTGCATCGTGCTCGGCAGGAGCTGAAACGCCGATACGAGGGATATCTGACGTAGCATGTTCGCTTGCCGGAAGCATCGCGGCATGAGAGGTATATGATGGAAATTTGCCCTTACAGCCCGCAGATCAGTGCCTACCACGACGGCGAACTCGCCGGCGAGGCCCGGGTTCAACTCGAGCAACACCTGAGCTCCGCCTGCCCGGCCTGCGCGCTGGAACTGCAACAGTGGCGGCGGCTTTCTTCCGTCCTGCTCTCAATGGCGATCCCGGCGCTGCCCGAACGCGCCCGTCAGAAGCTGTATCGGCTCGCCCCAGTCGTGCGCGAAGCCAGCTTTATTCGCTTGGCCGAGTGGACGACGGCCCTGGCGGCTTCGGTCCTCATCGCCGTTTCCGCATGGATGATGGTGAATCGGCAGTCGTCGTCACCGAGCGCGAGCGAACCCGCCCAGTGGAAAACATACGCCTTCGGCGATTCACTGGCGATCACCGCCGATGTGTCGAGTGAGACGCAGGCCGAGCCCCAATTTGTTGATTACGTTGTGACCAGCTATGCCGCCGGTGGAAGCAAGGGTCCATGAATAAGGCAAGAGTGCTGCTGGTGCTCGCTTTCGTCGTGGTCTGCGCCGCCGGTGCGGTCGTGGGAACTGCGGTGGACAGGCGCGTTCGGCCGGTCGCTGTTGAGGACCCGTTGCACATCGGGCTCACGGCTGACCAAGCTCCAAAGGTGAAATCTTATTGGGACGAGGTCGGCAAACTTCGCCATCAAATCTACGGTACACGTCACGAGCTCGAGCATCAGCGACACGACGAATTCGAGAAGATTCTGACGCCGGAACAGCTTGCTGTTTACAAGAAATTGCAGCAAGAATACGACGCAAAATTTAAGGCGCTCGACGATCAACTCCGGCAGGCGGCCCACGACGCCGATCAGAGGACTCGGGCGCTGCTGACGCCCCCGCAATTGGCCAATTACGATGCGATTCGCGCCAGAATGGGCCCACCTGGAATGGGTCCTCCGCCCGGCTTCGGCCCTCCCGGTATGGGCCCCGGCCATCCGCACCACGACCGCGACCGGGACCGCGAACATTTCCGCCCCAACCCGACCACCGCTCCCGCGACTGCGCCTGCCAGCGGCGCGGTCTAACGCAGGCCAATCGCATTTGCCCTTTGTGGTGCAGGCTTCCAAGCCTGCTCAACGGTAATGGCAGGCTTGGAAGCCTGCACCACAAAGATACCCGTGTGGGTTGGCGTCCCAAGGCGGATCGCCCTAACCCCCGCATCTGGCCAGCCACGCCCGATTCCGCCAAGCATTACGTGAAACGCCGGTGCGTCGATTCCGTCTTCTCTTCGTTGACAGTTGAAGATGTCCACAATGTGGTCGCCATGCGTGAATGGTCGGCGAAAATGCAGCGGGCCGAGCGGGCTCAGGTTCATTATACGCAATGCGAATTGTGCGAGCATCGCTGCGCCGTCAACCGCTGGGCGGGGGAGTTGGGCCGCTGTAAGGCCGGTGCAACGGCCCGGGTGTTTCGTCACCGGATCGAATACGGCGAAGAACTGGAACTGATCCCATCCCACCTGTTTTACCTTTCCGGCTGCGACCTGCGCTGCGCCTTTTGCATCGCCGGTATCAACGCGTTTGACCCCTCACGCGGCATCGAATTGACTCAGGATTTTTTTAATGCAACCGTGGCGTGGGGAACCGCGCGCGGCGCGAGGAATATCCAGTGGGTCGGTGGCGAGCCGACCATCCATCTGCCAGCAATTCTTCGCGTGATCGCGGATTGTCCGAAGCTTCCGCCGGTGGTGTGGAAGTCGGATTTCCATTGCACGCCGGAGGCGTTGGCGCTGCTTGATGGATCTGTTGACGTGTACGTGGCGGATTTCAAATTCGGCAATGACGCGTGCGCCCACCGCCTGGCGGGCATCACGAATTATTTGGCCATCGTCACCCGAAATCTGGCCATCGCCGAAAGGCAGGGCCGGCTGATCGTCCGGCATCTGCTGCTGCCGGGGCATTTTGAGTGTTGCTATCGTCCGGTCGTGCAGTGGATGCGCGTCAATCTTCCGAACGTCCCGTTCAGTTTACGGGAGGGCTATCTTCCGAGCTGGCGGTCGGCGCATTTTACGGAACTTGCCGGCCCGCTCGAGCCGCACGTTGCTCGCGAGGCCCGGGAACTGGCCCATCACGTGGGCCTGAAGTTGATTCAATGATTCAGGATCGCGACGCCAATATTTTCGCGGAGGAAACGGCACTGACGGAAATCACCATTCAGCCAGACGGCCGGGTGTACGTGTTCGGGGCGTCGCGAGAGGTGCTTGAAGTTCTGGATTTGATTAGCCCGCACGACTTGCGGTTGCGAGCGATTCTCGACTGTACACGCCACCTTGATGGTACAATCGCAGGGCAGAATCATTCGGGAGGGCGAGGCTCCGGTTCGACTGAGTTCACCGAAGTCAGCCGAGCCGAAGCCCGTTCGAAAACGCGGCTTCCAAGGAACCTCATACCGCCAAGGATCACTTCTCCCTCCGCCGCTTGCGGCTTCGCGAATCAGGACACGTGCCGATTCGCGAAGCCGCAAGCGGCAGAGGGAGTGACGTCACCTGGCGCGAATGTTCCTCGACATTACCCGTGGCTCCGCCGTCGCTAAGGAAGGCTCGGCCGGAGCCTCGCCCTCCCGAAACGGCCAAATGATTCTGTCCTGGGGACAATCGAATGATCCGTCGTTTTTGTGTGAGAGGAAGATCGAGTGCCGCCAGATCCCGTCCCCGCAATCGCACTTCGAAGTCCAGCGCCGGCACCAGCCGCGCGGCTACCGCCATCGCCATCGCCGCCGCCGTCGATTCCGCCCAAGACGCTATTGAAATGTCTTGGGCCGGAAGACGAGTTGGAAGTGCTTATTCGCGCCAGGTATCCGATCATCTACGTGCTGAGTTGGGAGGAGGAGCGCGTCGAGAAGCAGTTGGCGCAGATCGCCGCGGCACGCAACAAGAAGTTCCACGTTTGGACCTACACCCAGGGCATCGTCCGCTACGGCGCCGAGCCGCAGCGTGCCAAGTCGGGGACCGGCAGCACCACCGACCCGCTTGCCGCTCTCGACGCCGTTCTGCAGCACGTTGAGCCGGCCATCTATCTCTTCAAGGACTTCCATCCGTTCACGGAGGAGAATCGCGCCAATCTGGCGGTGATCCGGCGGCTAAAAGACGTCGCCTACCACCTGCGCGATACCTACAAGACGATTGTGATCGTCGCGCCGGTGATGCGGATCGCGCCGGAATTGGACAAGGACGTGACCCTGGTGGAATTCCGTCCGCCGGACGTAAAGGACTTCAGCAAGCTGCTGGACCGGATCATCGAGGACGTGAAGGACAAGCCGCAGGTGCGGATCAATTTGGATGCCGCGGGCCGCGAGCGGCTGGTCCACGCGGCGCGCGGGCTGACGCTCAAGGAAGCCGAGAACGTCTTTGCCAAGACGCTCGTCCTGGGCGGCACGCTTGACGCCGACGATGTCAGCATCGTCTTCAGCGAAAAGCAACAGATCATCCGCAAGAGCGGGCTGCTCGAATATTTTTCCAGCGACGAACAGTTCGATCACGTGGCCGGCCTTGAGAACCTCAAGCAATGGCTGGTAAAGCGCAGCGCGGCATTCACCGAGCGGGCCGCCGAGTTCGGCTTGCCGCCCCCGCGCGGGGTGCTGCTGCTGGGCGTTCAGGGGTGCGGCAAGAGCTTGTGCGCCAAGGCAGTCTCAAGCCTGTGGAAGCTCCCGCTGCTACGTTTCGATGTGGGCCGCATGTTCGGCAGCCTGGTCGGATCGAGCGAGGAAAACATCCGCCGCGCGATTCAAACCGCCGAGAGCGTGGCGCCGGCAATTCTGTGGGTGGACGAAATCGACAAGGCCTTTGCCGGCTCAGTCGGTTCCGGCGGAAGCGACGGCGGGACCGCCGCCCGCGTGTTCGGCACGTTCCTCACCTGGCTGTCGGACAAAACCGCGCCGGTGTTCGTGATCGCCACCGCCAACGACATCAGCCAGCTTCCACCGGAACTGCTCCGCAAGGGTCGGCTGGACGAAATATTTTTCGTCGATCTTCCCACCGACGCCGAACGGCGCACGATCTTCCAGATCCATCTGGAGAAGCGCGGCCGCGTGCCCGATGGCTTCGATCTTGACATCCTGGCCCGCCATAGCGACGGGTTCAGCGGCGCGGAAATCGAGCAGGCGATCGTCTCGGGGTTATTTGACGCGTTTAGCGACGGCACCGAGCTCGACACCGCCACGCTCATGGTCAGTCTGGCCGAAACCGTCCCACTCTCAAAGACCATGAGCGAAGATCTCAATCGTTTAAGAACCTGGGCGCAGGGCCGGGCGCGGCCCGCGACCGGAAAAGCAGTCGCGCCGGCGCCAGACGTACGGAGAAAAATTGAGCTGTAGAATGAGTTCCATTTTGATGTTCGCGTAGCCACTTACCAGGTGCTCTATATTGTCACGCGCCCTCTTCTCCCTCTCCCTCCGGGAGAGGGCTGGGGTGAGGGGAAGTCGGAGAAGATCTGATCAGCAAGGGAAGGCGCCTCCGGTTTCCCCTCACCCTAACCCTCTTCCGGAGGGAGAGGGAAATGGAGGCATTCATCCCCGCAGGAGGCCATTATGAGTTCAGTCGTCGTCCTCACGCCGCTCATCATTGCCGGCTGGCCGGTCATTACCGCCGCGGTCACGGCCGCGATTGGATCGATGGGCTTTACCGTCGCCACGAGCAGCACTGCTCCGGTGGCAGCAACAACCAAAATCAAAACCCGGGCCGAGATTGATGTGGAAGACAGCGAGGTTCTCCAGGAGGCTGCCACGGCCGGGGCGGAAATGGTCGTCGAGCGCGACGGCGTCCGCGTGAGCTTCAGCCGCGACGCCCGCGGCGCGCTCAAGCTGTGCGTTGAGGGGGAAGGCCATTCCAAGGCCGAGCTGAAACGCATCGGCGAGGAGCTGCTGGGCCGGGTCACGCAGCAATACGTTTACCATCGCGTGGTGACCGAATTGCAGGAACGGAACATGAGCATCGTCGACGAGCAGGTCAGCGCCGATCGCACGGTGAAAATTCGCGTCCGCAATTTGTAAAGGAGCGTCATGGCTCAGGAAGAACTGGAAATCGAAATCGCGCCCGACGGCCAGGTGACGGTTCGCACCATCGGGATCAAAGGCCCCGCCTGCATGGATTACGCCGACCTGCTTGCCCAGATCGTCGGCCGCGAAGAACACCGCGAGAAGACGGCGGAGTATTACGAAGCGACCGAGAGCCAGGAACGACACGTGAATGTGAAGCAAAAACGGTATTGAGCGCGTATGACGCGCGGAGGCGCGGTCTTCACTCCCTCTCCCTCCGGGAGAGGGCCGGGGTGAGGGGAAGTCGGAGAAGACTTGGATCAGCAAGGGAAGGCGCTTCCGGTTTCCCCTCACCCTAACCCTCTCCCGGAGGGAGAGGGAAACAGAAGGTGTTCGCGACGATTAACCAACTCGCCGGTGAACCCGATGTGCTGGCGCCCTCTGGCGCCGGCGTAAATGAGGCGGCGATGCAGTGCCGAAATTGCCGGTTTCAGAACATGCCGGGCACCGAGTTGTGCGGCCGCTGCGGCACGTCACTGGGGCTGGCGACTGCGGTCTTCGATGTCAATCCGCCACGTGCGGGGCGATGGACCAAACGATTCCGCCGGCTCGTGCCCACTGGTCGGGCTTACTACGCCTCGAGAGATGCGATGACGCGGCCGCGCTTTGCCGCGACTGCGGCCGTCAATCGCATTGCTTCACACACGCCGGTCTTTCCGCCGCTGGCGGTGATGGCGCGGATGATCGTTCCCGGGTGGTCGCATTTCTATGTCGGCCAACGCTGGCGCGGGCGCATCGCCATGTGGGGCTGCCTGTCGTGCCTCGTTCCGGGATTGTTCTGGTTCGGCACGACCGCCGGCAGCATCCTGATTGGGCTGGCCTTCAGCGTGCATTCGTCGGCGGCACTCGACTCCTTCACCCAGCTCACTCCTGATCAGGGGCTGCGCCATCGCATGGCAATGTCGATTGGATTGTCGCTGCTGCTCTTTCTCGCCCTCTACTTGCCAGTGGGGCATCTGATCACCGCCGTTGCGGATCCGCGGGTGATGCAAACCGACGACGGCACGTTCGCGGAAGATGATGTGGTGTTGGTCAATCACTGGAGGACGCCGCGGCTCGGCAGCGTCGTGCTTTACGAGATCCCAGAGCAACGCCTCGGTCAGCGGGGCTACGGTCGCGAACGGGCCTACCTGCAATTTACCGGCGAGCGGGTGGATCGCATTCTTGCCGGGCCCGGCGACCGCGTGCGCTGGGCCGACGGCCGGCTGGAAGTCAACGGCCAGTCGTCGGCGCTCCTGCCTCTGAACCCGGGACGGATTGTGGGCGCGCTGGATTTCAATGTGCCTCCGGGCCACGTCCTGATCCTGCCGAGCACCACGCCGCAGCTCCGAAATGTGCAAGACCCACCGCTCTGGCAGAGCCTCAGTCTCGTTCCGGTGGAGAACATCGTGGGCCGAGCGTACGTGCGCAGTCATCCGCTGCGACGATTCAAATTGCTTCGATAGCGGAGAGTATCGATGAGTCGGTTCGATCGTCTGGAATTCGGCGAGCAGCAGCCGCACCTCGGCACCACCGGGGAGCAGAACCAACGCTATCGCGAGCCGGACCATGACGAGCGCCACTGGCTGCGCCTGGCCGGCGACGAGCGCAGGCGCGGCCTGCACGAAAGCGCGCTGCGATATTACTCCCGGGCGCTGGAATTGGACCGATCGCTGGTGGACGGTTGGGTGGGGCAGGTGCAGATGCTGATCGCGCTGGCGGAATACCCCGAGGCGGAACTCTGGAGCCGCAAGGCGCTCGAGCTATTCAAGAACAATGCCGAGCTTCTGGCCGGCCGCGCTCAGGCGCTGTGCCGGTCGGGCGATCTGCGCTCGGCCCAGGCCAGTTGCGATGCGGCCATCGGACAGCAGGGGATGTTCGCCTACCCGTGGGTCGCGCGCGGGGAAGTGATGTTGGCGCGGAAGGAAAACCTCGACGAATACTGCTTCGACAAAGCCGTCCAACTCGATCCGGACTGGCTGGTTCCGCTGGAGATCGGCGGGATTTATTTGCACTATGGCCGGGACGCCAAGGCGCTGATCCGGATCCGCCAGGCGGTGGAGAAGGCCCCGGACCAGGCCTATTGCTGGTATCGTCAGGGCGTTTGCGAATTATCGCTGGGACTGACCCGCGCGGCGGAGCGGAGTTATGCGCGGTGCCTGCAATTAGTCCCCAATCACGCCGAGGCCCGGACGGCGCTCGCCGGGTTGGCGAATAATCGCAGCGTCGTGCGGCGATTTTTCCGCCGACTTTTCAACCGCTCCTGAGATTTCCAATATGCCTATCACCCTCGATCAAATCCTGCGTGGCGGACGCGAGCTGGGCGCCAGCGACATCCATCTCTGCCGCGGCGTCGCGCCGGCTTATCGCGTCAACGGGGACATCCGCCTGGCGCGGCTCGAGCCGCTGACCGAGGAAGTGCTTCGCAAGCTCCTCGATGAGCTGCTGACCGAGAAACACAAGAAGATCCTGGAAGACGAGTGGCAGCTTTGCTTTTCGAGATACTGGGAGGGCATCGGCCGGTTTCGCGCCAGCATCTACTATCACGGCGGGTGCCCGGAGATGGCCATCCGCGTTTCGGAATCCACCATTCGGCCCCGCGAGGCGCTGCGCCTCCCGCCGGTGATCGACGAGTTGACCCGCCGGCCCAACGGTTTGATCCTGATCACCGGCCCGACCGGCGTCGGAAAGACCACTACGTTGAATTACATGGTGGACCTGATCAATCGCGAGCGCCGTGCCAAGATCATCACCATTGAAGACCCGGTCGAATTCGTTCACGAGAATCGCAATAGCATCGTCATTCAGCAGGAGGTCCACACCGATACGCCGTCCTTCGGGCGGGCACTGGTCCACGTCCTGCGACAGGATCCGGACGTGATCGCGGTGGGCGAAATGCGCGACTTGGACACGATCGCCACCGCGCTCACCGCCGCCGAGACCGGGCACCTGGTGTTGGCGACGCTTCATACGCCGGATGCGGTGCAAACCATCCAGCGCATCTATGGCGCGTTCCCGCCCGAGCAGCAGAACCACATCATCCTTCAACTGGCCAATTCGCTTCAGGCGATTGTTGCGCAGAACTTGCTGCCGCGGGCGGATGGCAAAGGGCAGGTCGTCGCGTGCGAAATCTGCATCATGACTCCCGCGATCCGCAAACTGATCCGCGATGGCGAATCCCATCTCATGGTCAACGAGATCCAAATGGGAAAGAAATTCCAAATGCAAAACATGGACATGGCCCTGCTGGAACTCTACCAGCGCGGCGAGATCTCCTACGACACGGCCGTGTCGGCCGCCAGAGACCCGAATCAGTTCCGGCATAAGACGGAATAACGCGGGCTCCGTAGAGGTGGCAACGATCAGTGCAACGGTTCCTCGGCTGTGTTCGACCGAAGGTCGAAACGCATTGCCGCGGGTGTACCGCTTGATTGTGGCGATCCCCCCGGTGGGGCGGACAGGACTGTCTACCCCACCAAGGCGCCACGAAGAGGACTTACACCCCATTACCGCGGGGGTGGGGGGGACACAGCCGAGGGCGGCTATCCCATAAGCTACTTGAGCTGCCCCTTCATCCGCTTGTAGCGCGCCAGCGCCGTCAGCGGGAAATAGAGACGGTAGAGGTGATAGTTGAGGTAGAAGACCTTGGGGAAGCCGGTGCCGGTGTAGAAATCTTCGTCCCAGTTGCCGTCGGGGCGCTGGGTGTCGGCAAGGTAGTACAGCGCGCGCTGGACTGCCGGATCATCCGGGCCGCAGGCGGCCATCAGGGCCATGGCGGCCCAGGCTGTCTGGCTCGGCGTCGATTCGCCCTGGCCTTTCAATGTCGGGTCATCATAGCTCTGGCAGGATTCTCCGAATGAGCCATCGGGCTTTTGCACGTCCTTCAGCCAGACGGCGGCTTTCTGGATGTAGGGCTGATTCATGTCTTCGCCGACGCTGCGCAGGCCGGTGAGGATTTGCCAGGTGCCGTAGACGTAGTTGACGCCCCAGCGGCCCCACCA
>Ga0182024_10008661_pt1 | contig 21334 bp, 19 predicted proteins | sample P32metaG_FD_120480 | JGI IMG/M metagenome (GOLD analysis project Ga0182024, IMG submission 120480) | Permafrost microbial communities from Stordalen Mire, Sweden - P3-2 metaG (Illumina Assembly) | ecosystem: Environmental > Terrestrial > Soil > Wetlands > Permafrost | place: Sweden: Stordalen...
AGGCGGTGACGCGGAAGACAGAGGCAGGTGTGCCATGGGTGAGCGTGGTGCTGTGTTCGGTGGGGTGGGCACTGGCGCTGGGATTGTCGTTTGAACGATTAATCTCGATCGACCTGGTGCTGTATGGGGCGGCGCTGCTGCTGGAGTTCGTCGCACTGGTGGTGCTGCGGGTGAAGGAGCCAGAGTTGGCGAGACCGTTCAAGGTGCCGGGTGGCGTGTGGGGTGCGGTGGGGATGGGGGTCGGGCCGGCTCTGCTGATCGGGTTTGCGCTCTGGGCGGCTCGGGGTGAGAGAGTGGCAGGGCTGCCGGCTCTGGGGTTTGCCGCGATGGTGGCCGCGGCAGGGCCGTTGGTTTACCTTCTGGCTCGGGGGATGAGGAGGGCCGCTTAGCCGCGATTCTCCCCTGCTATTTGTGGGGGATCGGCTTGGGTTCGGGATTGGTCTTGTTGTCGATGAAGCGTTGCTGCGCTTCAGACACCTTGTGCCGCGCAAAGGAGGCGTCACGCCAGCCTTTTATCTCGACACGCTTGCCTTCGAGATCTTTATAGATGGCGAAAAAGTGAGTGATCTCTTTGAGCATGTGAGGGTAGATCTCGGAGAAGTTCCAGACGTCCTTGTAGCGGGGGTTGCCCTGGCCGACACAGAGGACCTTTTCGTCGCCGAGACCCTGGTCGAGCATCTCGAGCAGACCGATGGGGCGGACCTCCATGACGCAGCCTGGGAAGCTGGGTGCGTCGACGAGGACGAGGCAGTCGAGGGGGTCGCCGTCGTCGCCGAGGGTGCTGGGAATGAAGCCATAGTCGCCGGGATAGTGGACGGGCGAATAGAGATTGCGATCAAGACGAAAGACGTGGAGAACTTTGTCGTACTCGTATTTATTGGTCCCCTCGTACGGAATCTCGATGACGGCGTTGATGACCTCGGGGCTGTTGGGCCCTACGGGGAGTTCCATATAGTTCGGCATAAGACTGCATCTCTTTCGGGTGTAAATGATTTGGCGCTTGCAGGTGCGATGCTGATTCTGTCGCAGCGCTTGCTTACTTGCTAATCGTAGCCTCGTTCGCGAACGAAAGCTGCACCTTGTCTATAATCAGACAGGATGAAGGCTCATGTCTATGTCACTCTGAAACGAACGGTGCTGGATGCCCAGGGGCAGACAGTTGCAGATGCATTGCGACGCATGGAATATCGCGGCATTGCAGATGTGCGGCAAGGAAAGTATTTCCTGCTGACTCTGGAAGATGGGCAGGAACAGAACGCAGCGCAGGCTGAGGTGGAACGGATTGCGCGCGAGGTTTTGACGAACCCGGTGATCGAAGAGTTTACGTTTCGACTCGAGCCCTGAGTTGAGCGGTGGGACTGTCTTCGGCTCCGATTTGCCGCTGCTTTGCCATGAATTTTCGCTGCCGCCACATTGAGCCGAGAGGCCGGGTGCGTACGGTCAGCGCTGGTGCTAGGCTCGAAAGAGCAGCGACGGAGAGCCTTTGAGTGATGCTTCAGTAGAACGCGCGACAGGATTTCAGACTGTCGAACCGGTGCCGGCCGGAAGCCGCTTTCTGCGGGCGTGCCTGCGCCTTCCCGTGGATCGGACTCCCGTGTGGTTTTTGCGGCAGGCCGGACGGTATATGCCCGAGTACATGGCGGTGCGGAAACACTATTCGTTGCTGGAGATCTGCCGGACACCGGAGATTGCAGCCGAGGTGACGATTACGGCGGCGGAGCGGCTGGGCGTGGATGCTGCGATTATCTTTGCCGATCTGCTGCTGCCGTTTACGCCGATGGGACTGGACTTCGAGTTTGTTGCCGGTGAGGGGCCGGTGGTGCACACGCCTGTCCGGTCGCTGGAGCATGTGCAAACGCTGCGGACCGACCGCACCGACGAACTGAGCTACGTGGCGCGCGCTATCGAGAAGGTGGCGAGACACTTCGCCGCTCCACGGGCCGACGGCGACACCCTGGGAATCATCGGCTTCTGCGGGGCACCGTGGACCCTTGCCGGTTACATGATCGAAGGCGGCAAGCAGAGCGGCGGTGACCGCAACTATATCGAAACCAAAAAGCTGATGTACTCGAATGGAGCAGCGTGGTCGCTGTTGATGGAGAAGATTGTAACCGTTCTGGTTGCATATTCCAGGCAGCAGGTTGAGGCGGGCGCAGATGTCATCCAGGTCTTCGACAGCTGGGTGGGCAAGCTGAGCGTCGCGGATTACAAAGGATATTGTCTGGGCTGGACGACCGAGTTGGTGCAGCGCATTAAGGCGATGGGCGTACCCGTGATTTACTTCGGCGTGGAGACCGCTTCCCTGCTTCCGGCGATGAGCGAGACAGGAGCGGATGTCATCGGACTCGACTGGCGAGTGCCACTGGATGTGGGCTGGAAGGCGGTGGGTGCGGGCTGCGCGGTGCAGGGCAATCTTGACCCCATCACGCTGTTTGCGCCGGAGGAAGTGCTGAAGGCGAAGGTGCAAGAGGTGCTGACGGCAGCGGGTGGACGGCCGGGGCATATCTTCAACCTGGGACACGGCATCGTGCCGGGCACGCCAGTGGAAAACGTGATTCGAGTGGTTGAATGGGTGAAGGAGTTTGGGGCGCGATGAGCGAAGAGCCGAGCCGAAGCGCAGTGTTGCTGCTCGCCCATGGAACGCCGGATGTGCTCGGGGAGATGGCAGAGTACCTCGGCAAAGTGACGGGTGGCCGCGCCCTCCCGAAGGAAGTTGTCGAAGAGTTGCAGCATCGCTATGGGCTGATTGGCCTGGGCGAGACGCCGGGCGCGGAGGCTCCGCCTCTGACTAAGTGGACGTTGACGCAGGGGCACCTGCTAGAGCAAATGTTGGGCGGCAGCAAGGTGTATGTGGGGATGCGGAACTGGCATCCATATATTGCTGATGTTGTCGCGCAGATGCGGATAGACGGCGTGACGCATATCAAGGCGGTGTGTCTTGCACCGCAGAACTCGCGGACCAGCGTGGGACTCTATCGACGGGCGGTACTGGCGGCTGCGGTGGATATTGAGGTTGAGTTCGTCGCTGGATGGGCCGAGAATCCCTTACTCGCGCAGGCATTCGCGGAAAAACTGAAGCCGGTTTGGAAGCTGGCTTGCGCGGAGTCGGGACGGCGGGTTCCGGTGTTGTTCACGGCGCACAGCGTACCTTGCCGCACGATTATGACGGGCGAGGCTTCCGTAGCGGGTGCTCGACCGGGAACACCAGAGCAGACCTCGCCCGATCCGTATCCGGTAGAGGCGAAGCGAACCGCCCAGATGGTTGCTGATCGGATGGCCCAGGTGGGCTTCGGCGAAAAAGATTGGTACTTTGCGTTTCAGAGTCAGGGTATTAGTGGTGGACCGTGGATCGGACCGACTGTAGAGGACACCCTGAAGGCGATCAAAGAGGAAGGGCACGTCGGCGTCGTCATGCAGCCGGTTGGCTTTCTCTGCGATCACGTCGAAATTCTGTACGACATCGACATCGCGTTCAAAGAGACCGCGCGGAAGCTCGGATTGAAGCTCTGGCGGGCTGAGAGCTTGAACGATTCGCCCGTGTTGGTGAAGGCGCTGGCGGAGGTGGTCTCCGGAGAGTACACAGCGACGGTCGATGAGGTCACAACGCCCGCGAGAGTATAGGCTGGCGTGAGGGCTGATGCGGGGGCTCTGGCTTCCGCTTTTTTTTGCGTCACACATTTTGGAGAATTGATGAAGCGGATTGCAATCATTGGCGGTGGAATAGCGGGAGTAGCGGCGGCGTATGAGCTGGCGCGGCTGGCTCGCGATGGCGCTGCCGTGGAGGTCGTGCTCTTCGAAGGTGCGACTCGACTGGGGGGAATCGTCGAGACGGTGCGCGAGGGCGGATTCGTCATGGAGTGCGGGCCGGACGCGTGGGTGACCGAAAAGCCCTGGGCGCGGGAGCTGGCCGAAGAGCTTGGCCTGGGCGATGAAGTGATGGCTTCGAACGACGCAACGCGAAAGACGTATGTGCTGATCGACAAGCGCCTGCAGGCAATGCCGAATGGGATGCGGATGATGGTCCCGTGCGATCTGAATGCGTTGGACGGATCGGAGATGTTCAGCGCAGACGCGAAGCAGGCCTATCGTGATGAGCTGGCGCGCGCGGATGAGTTGCGAGCGAACGCTCCCGAAGAGGATGAGAGCGTTGCTGAGTTTGTACGCCGGCACTTCGGCAACGAGGTGCTAGAGAAGATCGGCACCCCTCTGCTGAGCGGCGTGTTCGGCGGCGACGTGGCGAAGCTGAGCGTACGAGCCGTGATGGCCCCATTTGCGGCGATGGAGCGTGAGCACGGGAGTCTGATCGCGGCGCTGCAGTCGCGTGCTTTGTCGACGATGGCTCCCGTATTTACAACGCTGCGCAGTGGGATAGGAACACTGGTCGATCGCATGATCTCCACGATTCCCGAGGAGTGGATTCGGCTGGGAGCGGAGGTCGAATTTGTCTCTTACGGTGATGAAGGGTGGCTGGTCGGAACGGAAAAAACTGTGGACAGATTCGACGCTGTGTTGATGGCGGCTCCGGTCGATGTCGCTCGCTCCCTGCTGAATCCGGTGGATGCGCGAGCGGCAGAGTTGATGGAGATGGAGTCGAGTTCGGCCGTTGTAGTGGCGTTCGGGTTTCCGGATGCCACAAAGTTTTCGCTTCCCTCCGGTTTTGGGTTTCTCGTGCCGCCGGGTTCGGGCAGCCTGCTCCTCGCCTGTACTTTTGTTGATCAGAAGTTTGAGGATCGCGTGCCGCAGGGCGGCCGTCTGGTGCGAGCGTTCTTCGGCGGCGCTGCTGCAGAACGGCTGATGCGTTGCGGCAACGATGAGACCGCCGCGGTGGCACGGCTGGAGCTGGCGCGGATTCTTGGCCCACTGCCGGAGCCGCAGGTGACGGTCATACGGCGTTGGCCGCGAAGCCTTCCACAGTACGCGGTGGGACACCTAGAGCGCATGGCGGAGCTGGATGAACGAGTAAGCAAGCTCGATGGATTGTGGCTGCTCGGCAATGGCTACCGCGGCGTCGGATTGCCCGATCTGGTCCGCGATGCACGCTCCGCAGCGCGCCGGACAGCAGGCCGCGACTAGCGCGGTCGTGCTTTCGTAAAGTTGACCCCGGCCAGTAGCCGCGATAGTCTTTGATTAATCTGGTGTTGGGAAGACGGTGTGAATCCGTCGCTACCCCGTAACTGTAAGCGCTGAGAGTTTTGACAATTTCTTATAAGCCACTGGGATTCGTCCCGGGAAGGCGAGTCAAATCTCGATGAAGCGTAAGTCAGGAGACCCGCCAGAGGGAACCAGGCTTGATTCAGTTTCGCTGGGAGAGCTGAAGAGCATTCTCGCTGACCGCCACAAGGTCTGCACGAGGGCTGCCTAAATTTTTATTCCCGCTCTGCTTCATGGCGTTTCGTATGCCTGGGCAAGGAGCTGACGATGCAGGAGACCCGCCGAAATTCGGTGACACTCGTGCTTGGTGGTGTGCGTAGCCGCAAGAGCCGTTATGCGCAGCAGCTTGGGGAGCGGCCACGCCGCACGGTCTTTCTGGCCACGGCGGGCCTCTCTGAGAGCGCGAAGCGAATATTCTGCCTGCTATCCCTGCTTGGCCTGCTGGCGATTCCCTGCATCGCAAGCCGCACCGTAACCGATGAGCTGGGACGCAAAGTCGTGGTGCCGGACCATCCCCATCGCGTCATCTGCCTGATGCCCAGCGTGACCGACACCGTCTTCGCTCTCGGCGCTGGCGATGATGTCGTCGGCATCAGCGACTACACCGAATATCCGGCCGAAGCGCTGAAAAAGCCGAGCGTCGGCAATCTCATCAGTCCATCGATTGAGACGATCCTCGCGCTTCATCCTGACCTCGTGATTGGTGTTCAGCCGACAGGCCCGATGGAGTCGACCGAACAGCTGAAGCGCCTTGGCGTTCCCTTATTTCTGGTCAGTCCGCACGGCATTGCCGGAATTATCCACTCGGTCGAGACCATCGGACAGGCGCTCAATCGAACATCGCAGGCAGATGCCCTGGCCACGAGCCTTCAGCATCGCGTGGATGCGGTGCGAGCGCGGACGAAAGGTCTTCCCGAGCCGACAGTATTTATGCCGATCTGGTACGACCCCATCATCACCATCGGCAAACATGCGTTTACCACGGAGATCATTGAGGCCGCCGGAGCGCACTCGGTCACCGATGATCTCGCCCCAGACTGGCCAGAAATCAGTCTGGAGATCGTGCTCGAGCGCGCACCCGAAGCCCTCGTGCTGGTGCGCGGCGGAAAGACAACATTGGAGCTCTTGCAGAGTCGTCCCGGCTGGAGCAGTGTGCCTGCGGTGCAACAACACCGCGTCTACTACGTTGACCGACGAATCGATTTCCCCAGCCCGGTAGCGATTGATGCACTGGAGGATCTGTCCAAAGAATTTCATCCTTGAGGCCGAGCCGTTCAGTCTCGCAACCATCCACCAACAAGCTAGGTGCCGGGAAGCGCGGTGCGAATCCGCCACTACCCCGTAACTGTAAGCGCAGAGAGCCAAGACGTGGAAGCCCAACGCCACTGGAACGATGAGTTCTGGGAAGGCAGTCACGGCTCGATGAAGCGCAAGCCAGGAGACCGGCCTAGCTGCACCAATACCCGAGGGGGAAACATGTATCATTCGATCCGCAAATCGCGGACGATCCTATGGATCGTCTGCATCTCGCTCTCCATCGTCTCGTCGCCACTTGCAGCATCTGCCGCCGAACAGGGTTCTCTGCACGGAACCGTCAAAGATCCGCTCGGCGCTGTCGTTGCAGGCGCCACGGTTGAACTTCTGGATGGCACATCTGTCGTGCAGAAGGCGGCCACGGATGCATCCGGCAACTATTCCTTTGAAGTGGAGGCATCCTCGCGATATCACGTTCGTGCAGCCGCGCCAACCTTTCGAACCACGACAAGCCAGTCGCTCTACCTGACAAAATCGACGAAGGCAGAGCTTGATGTAACGCTAGCTACACAGACGCTGACGCAACAAATCTCTGTGACCGCAACGGCATCCCCTACGCCCATCGCGCAGATCGGAGCCTCCGTCACCGTCCTGACGGCAGACGATTCCTATCGCCATTCCACCGAAGTGCAAGATCCGCTCCGTCTCGTTCCCGGTCTGCAACTCACGCAGGTCGGAGAAGCAGGCGGCGCCACCGGCCTGTCGATTCGAGGCGGCAACACCGATGCAAACAAGGTGCTGATCGACGGCGTTCCTGTGAACGACATTGGTGGAGCAGTTGACTTCGCCAACCTGGCAACCGTTGGCATTCAAAAGATCGAAGTGCTGCGTGAGCCGAACAGCGCGCTCTATGGCTCCGACGCGCTTGCTGGCGTAGTAAGCCTCACCACGGCGCGCGGCACAACGAGTCTTCCGCTCTTCACCTATGCAGGGGACGGTGGCAACTTCAGCACCTATCACCAGGAGCTCACAGCAGGCGGCGTCGCGCGGCAGTTCGACTACTACGGCGCCTTCGCCCGCCTGGACACCAGGAACAATCTACCGAACGACGCCTTCCACGACGCCACCTACACCGCCAACTTCGGCTGGGACCCAAACTCGACGAACGACCTCCACTTCATCGTGCGTCATCTCGACGTATCCGGCGGCCAGCCCAACGGCATTCTGCTCTACGGCATCCCAGATGACGCCGCATCCAAGGCGCAGAACACGTACTACAGTGGAGCGTGGAACAACCAGGCGACCGCGAATTGGCACAATGAAATTCGTTACGGCGGCCTCCGTCTGCGCTCGCAGTATGACGACTTCGCAGCCACCGGCATTCCCGATCCCGCCGGCTCCGGCAACTTCCTCGGAGCTCCTGTCACCATCACGGGAGCAAATGGATACAGCGTCACCGGTCAGGCGATCTTCCAATTTGCCGGCGTCTATCCAAACCAATCCGCAGACATCACCAACCGCGACTTCGTCTACGCCCAGACCGACTATCGTCTCAACCCACACCTGCTCGCGCTTGGCGGCTTCAAGTACGAAGCCGAACGCGGCACAACGCAGTTCACCGGCTCGCCCGAAAGCGCTATCAGTCGCGGCAACTATAGCTACACCCTGCAGATCTCCGGCGACGTCCGCAATCGCCTCTACTACAACGTCGGCAGTGGCATCGAGGACAACGGATTGTTTGGACTGGCCGGCACTCCGCGCGCCTCGCTCGCCTACTATCTTGTGCGCCCTTCAGCGGCGGCCTGGCTCAGTGGAACCAAGCTGCATGCAAGCTTCGGCAAAGGAATCAAGGAGCCCACCATATCGCAACAAGGCAGTTCCCTCTTCGACATTCTTTCCAGCGTGCCGAACGGGAGTCAGTTGATATCGCAATATAACGTCGGCCAGATCGGCCCGGAGAACTCGCGCACCTACGATGGCGGTGTCGACCAACAGTTGTGGAACGGCCGCGCGCGTATCGGCCTCACCTACTTTCATAACGAGTTCACGAATGGCGTCGAATTCCTTTCGCAACCCGCGCTCGCTCAATTGGGAGTGCCCACAGCCAATCTGCCCGCAGTCGAGTTCGGCGCCTACGTCAATTCAGAAGCGTTTCGCTCGCAGGGCGTCGAGTTTGAATCGGAGTTCCGCATCAACAATCACCTCTTCGCGCGAGGAGGCTATACCTACACCGACGCAGTCGTGCAACATTCCTTCTCCAGCGACGCGTTCTGCCCAACCTGCAATCAGAACCCAAACTTTCCGAATATCGATATCGGCGCCTACTCCCCGTTGGTGGGTGCCCGACCGTTTCGCGTCGCTCCTCACTCCGGCTACTTCGGCCTCAACTACTCGCGTTCGAAGTTCTATAGTTCGCTTACAGGCACTCTCGTCAGCCGCCGCGACGACAGCGACTTCCTGTTGGACGCAAATTATTTGACAACGCTCTTGTTGCCGAATCGCAATCTCGACGGCGCCTATCAACGGCTCGACCTCAGCGGCGGCTATCAGGTCACATCCAGGCTGGCGGCGTATGCAAGCATCCAGAACCTCTTGAGCGAACACTATGCTGAGACAATCGGCTTCCCTTCCCTTCCGTTCACATTTCGGTCTGGAATCAAAATCACCTTCGGAGGCGAATCCTGGAAAATAAAGTAGCTCCCGACTTAACCCGGTTGACGGTATCGCCTCTGGCCTCTGCTCCTGAACACTCTCATGATCAGACGCCGGAGGTGTCTTCCGGTGACGGCCACTCAGCCCCGGGCAGAGCGCGCTTCATCACTTTGGTCGTGCTGCTCGCGGCGACGTTGGCCATCGTCATTCTGCTCTCCGTGGCGACGGGTGCTGTGCGTGTCTCTCCCGCGGACATCCTCGCCGCTCTCTTCCAGCATCATCCGCTGACCGAAACGCAGCAGATCATCCTGCTGCAAATTCGATTGCCGCGCGTGCTGGCCGCAGCCGTAGTCGGCGCCGCGCTCGCCATCTCAGGACTGATGTTTCAAGGCCTCTTTCGCAACCCAATGGCAGACCCCTACGTCATCGGCGCCTCCGGAGGAGCGGTTCTGGGAGCGTCCATCGGCATCTACTTCTTCTCGCAACTCTCGGCCTTTGGATTCAGTGCAACGGCGCTCTTCGCCTTTGCCGGATCGGTCGCGACCATGGCAATCGTCTATTCGCTTGCTCGCGCGCACGGAAAAACGCACGTGATCACGCTGCTGCTGGCAGGCTTCGCCGTCAGCACGATGCTCGGCTACTCCAGCTATTTCTTTGAGCTGCTGGACACCAACGGCAGCACAGGAAACAGGATCCTGCTCTCATGGCTGCACGGAGTCATCGGCATTCCGCGCTGGACGCAGCTCTCCGTAACGGCCGCTCTCCTGCTGCTCGCAACAGTGATCGCCCTGCCGTTAATGCGCCAACTCAATACCCTCGCTCTCGGCGACGAGTACGCCCATCAACTCGGCCTCCGCGTGGAATACACCCGCGTCGGCATCATCCTCACGGGCTCCTTACTCACTGCCGCAGCGGTATCGCTCGGCGGCCTCATCAGCTTCGCCGGGCTCATCGTGCCGCACGTCGCGCGCTTGCTTCTTGGCCCCGACCATGTGCGCCTTCTACCCGTCACAGCATTGGCAGGCGCGATCTTTCTGGTCGTCGCGGATACGTTGGCGCGCTCCGTCTTCGCCCCTACTGAGGTCCCCGTTGGCATCCTGATGGCCTTCATCGGCGGCCCGTTCTTCCTCTATCTGCTCCGCAAAACGAAACGGAGCTACGCCCTATGAACCCGCTCCTGCGCTTCGCTGATGTCAGCTTCGGCTACGACGACGGCAATGTGATCCAGTCCGCCAGCTTCGACCTGCATGAAGGAAGCTGCACCGCGCTCATCGGCCCCAACGGTATCGGCAAAACAACGCTTCTTCGTCTCGCCGCGGGCGTTCTGCGATGCAGCTCAGGCAACGTGCTCCTAGGCGATCAGCCGCTCAACAAGCTTGCGATCAGGACCGTGGCGCGCACGATTGCGTTCGTCCCCCAGCAACTCGATCTGCCGTTTCAGTTCACCGTCCGGCAGGTGGTGGAGCAGGGACGCACGCCCTATCTCGGCCTGTTGCGCGGGCTCCTGCGCGAAGACCGCATCGCGGTCGATCGAGCCCTCGAGCTGGCCGACGTCAGCGTGTTGCAGCACCGCATCTTCAACGAGCTAAGCGGAGGCGAACGTCAGCGCGTCAAGATCGCCCTTGGACTCGCGCAACAGCCGAAGCTGCTTCTGTTGGACGAGCCGACACAGAACCTCGACATCGGGCGCCAGGTTGAGTTAATCGACCTGCTGCACTTTCTTCGCGCGGAGGGCATCACCATCTTTGCTTCAATTCATGATCTTCAATTGATCGAAGGTAACTTCTCGACAGTGTTGTTGCTCAGCCCCGATGCGCCGCTGATGAGCGGCACTCCGGAAGAGATGCTGAAACCATCGCTTCTGGAGAAGGCGTTCAACTGTCCACCCCGCCGCCATCCCCTCCTGCTGGAACGCACGCAAAGTCACGCGAAGAAGGCCGGATGAGCTTGTGATGATTCCAAGGGTTGGTGGAGTGCTGGTCGGGGCGGAGGGATTCGAACCCCCGACCCTCTGGTCCCAAACCAGATGCGCTACCAGACTGCGCTACGCCCCGACAAAGTTAGTTTATCTCATCGACTCGGCTGCAGGACTTAGAACGTGCGGAAGAGTCAGTGACCGCCTACGCCAAATAGTGAATTCATGGCATGCCCGAAGACCCAGGTGAGCAGAAGCATCGGCAGCAGAACCAGCACGGCCAGCACTGCGCAGACGCCGCCGAGGAAGAACCAGCTCTGCACCGTATGCTTTCGCGGCTCCTCGACGCTGCCGATCAGTAGAGCGTAGTTGCGGCGGTTGGCGCGCCATGCGATGTCGAATATATCGCCGAGCACAGGAATCGAGCCGACCACGACTTCAATTGCAACGTTGGCCACCATGCGCGCCACCGTCACGTAGGAGACGCCGCGCACCCAGGCCGCGACGATGATGATGCAGGAGGCGATGCCGCCGATCAGGTCGCCGATGCCGGGGATGAACCCGACAATCCCATCCAGACCGAAGCGGATCGACGTGCCGGGAATTCGGATGAAGTCGTCCAGCACATGCGACAGCAGATCAAGATTCTCGTCGTCAAAGGCCTTTCCACCGCGTTTCAAGCGGGGCGACAACACCTCAGGTTTCGCGGTAAACGCCATCGGACTCTCCCTGTGTTCCCGCGGAATTGCCCCGCTGGCGCCCAGTGCTATAATTCCAGTATACGGCGGCTATAGTTCAGTGGCAGAACGCCGCTCTGTGGCAGCGGATGTCGTGGGTTCGAAACCCACTAGCCGCCCCAAACTTCTTCAGTCTTTCATGCGTCACCTGCGGAATAACCTTGCCCCGCTCACCTCAGTCCCCGCCTCCGCCCGCTTCAGTCGCCGCTTCGACATCATCCCCGCATCTCTACGCCGGAACTTCCGGGTGGGCCTACCCGACCTGGAAGCCTGACTTTTACCCGGCCGGCACGCCTGCAAAGCGGTTCCTCGAGTTCTACTCCTCGCAGCTTACATCGGTCGAGGTGAACTATACCTTCCGCGCGCTCCCCTCGATCAAGACGCTCGAAGGCTGGCTGGCCGCGACTCCGCCCGACTTTCGTTTCAGCTTCAAAGCTCCGCAGCGCATTACGCACTTCAGGCGATTGACGGACTGCGACGAGGATGTAGCCCAGTTGGTCTCCGTGCTTGAGCCTGTGCGCCAGGCCGGCAAGCTTGGTCTGCTGCTCTTTCAACTTCCTCCCAACTTCAAGGCCGATGCCCAACGACTCACCAGCTTTCTCTCCACGCGGGCGCTTCGTGCAGCGGGAGCGCCGCCGATTGCGTTCGAGTTCCGTCACGAAACCTGGTTCAGCGACGAAATCTACACTATCCTGCGCGAGCACAACGCCGCGCTGTGCATAGCCGAAAGCGACGACCTGACCACGCCCGAGGTACACACTGCAGCCAGCCACACCAGCTTCCGGCTGCGGCGCAACAGCGGCTACTCTGCGGAGGAGCTCGATGTCTTCGCCACGCGTTTTGCCGCACTCGCCGAGCAGCGCGACGTGTATGTTTACTTCAAGCATGAGGACGATCCAACTGGCGCACTCAACGCCACCGCCTTTCTCAAACGCGTTGGTGATCAAAATGGGACCCATCACCGGGCCGAAGCAGGTTCCCCCTGATCCAGTCAACCGAGCTCGAACCCATCGCGATCCAAGCCGCGGACTTTCAGCCAAGACGCTTTCTCAGCAACGGCCATCTGCAGACCCTCGCCGGCAACTTTCTGCCACGCGGCAACGATCTGCCACCAGCCGAGCCACAGCTTGTCGAGGTCTCGCCCGCGACTGCAGGCAAGATCGCAAGCCAGGTTCGCTGCGACTGCCACTGGCAGCCGCAGGAGGTTCGCTCGGAGCGGCCCACCGCCATCATCGTGCATGGGCTTGAGGGCTCGTCGGACTCGCAGTACGTGATCGGCAACTCGAACAAGCTGCGGCACGCCGGCTGCAACGTCATCCGCATGAACATGCGCAACTGCGGCGGTACCGATACGCTTTCGCCAACGCTTTATCACTCCGGCCTCTCGAACGATGTGCTCGAAGTGATGAACTTCTTCATCGCGCAATACAACTTGTCGTCGATGTCGCTGATCGGCTACTCGATGGGCGGCAATCTCGTGCTCAAGCTCGCCGGGGAGCTAGGCACGGCTGCGCCGCCGGAGCTTCGTTCGGTGATCGGGGTCTCGCCTGCCGTCGATCTTGGTCCCTCCGCCGACGCTCTGCACCTGCCGCAGAACCGTCTTTACGAGCTTAAATTTCTCCACCACCTTCTCCGCCGCTTCCGCCGCAAGGCCGTCCTGTTCCCGCACGCCTACGATGCCAGCCGCGCGACCGGAATCTATTCGCTGCGTGAGTTCGACGAGCGAATCACCGCCTTCTACGCGGGCTTCGCGGGAGCGAAGGATTACTACTACCGGGCCGCCGCTGCCCGCGTCCTCAGCCGCATCGCAGTGCCGACGCTCATCCTGCATGCGCTTGACGACCCCTTCGTTCGGCTCACCCCCGGGAGCTGTCGCACGATCGCGGCGAACCCCAATATCACGTTGATCGAAACTGAGCATGGCGGTCACTGCGCCTTTCTCGCCACGCCCGACCCCGACCGCAGCTACGACGGCTACTGGGCGGAGCATACGCTGCTGCGCTTCCTCCTGGACAACGCCTGAAGCTGCTGAACGGCCATGTCCTGCCGGACGGGCCCACTGCGCGTGGGGCGGGCGTTCGCACGCCTTTTTAAGTGGTCGAGGCAAGATGAAGTTCATTGGCCCTCCCGTTGGTCGGGATCATCTCTCTTCCGACCAACGGGAGGACCTGCGCTCATGATCCCTGCAAGACCGGTATACACGCCACGAAGTGGCCGCCCCACGCGCAGTGGGCCCGTCCGGCAGGACATCAGTTCTTCAACAGGCTCTAAGATAGTCAGTAATGCTCTCAGAATGGTCCGCAGAATGTTCCGCAGACGATCCCGTGCTCGTCGTTCCGTGGTCTGATCCCGCAGACCCTTCGGGCAACCGCCGCTTCATCGACCTGCGCGAGAACCCCTACGATCTCGACCACCTGCCCGAAGCCGAACATTACCCTGCCCTGATGCATGCCCTTCGCGCACTCAACGCCACCCGTTCGCCGGTCTTCACCGCCAAATGCGATGCGTGGCCGCTCGAGGGAGAAGAGCTCGCCGCGCTTCGCCTGAACCTCGACGAGATCGTGGACGACAATGCAGCCGGATTCGGCAGCTATATCGACATCCTCTGGCGCGAGCGATCGCTGTTCACTTCGTTCCACCAGCAGGAGCAGATGCTGCACCGCCTCACCCGGCACGCTGCCCTACTGGACCAACCCGCAGCCATGCTCGACTGCATCATTCGCCCCGCGCTCGTCGATCTCACCGGCCCGCAGGAGGGCTTTGCTGTCAGCCTCTACATGAAGGCCCTGGGCCACGACCCGCACAGCGCCGAGGAGAATTGGGCCACGGCGCTCGATGCGGTTGTCGCCTTGCTTCGCAGTAAGGATCTTGCGTTTAGCTAGGTTGATCGGCTAACGGCCTGGGGGGTACCCCCCTGGGGGTATACTTCGTTATAAGCCACATCAATACAGCAACTTACCAAAAACAATATCGCTAAAATATAGACGATAAATGGGTTACGGCTAAATATTAGCAATGAAAGCAGTTAGGGTGTGGCTTGCGTTGCAATACAAAAGTCCCGACGGATTGCCGGGATTTTTTCTATCTACTTCTATTCTACAACGTTGGATGAAACTCATAGGACAGGCGAATGTTGGCGTCTGGCGCGGGTTTGCGATGCTTCGGGGCTTGACAGAAAAATTCAGGCGAGAGGAAGCACGCGATTGCAGCGCTGTTCCCTTCTGCCTACTTCTTCTCGCTCCGCTTCCCCGCTACAATCAAAAGCAGATGTACGCAGGGCGAGTAGCTCAATTGGATAGAGCATCAGCCTTCTAAGCTGACGGTTGCAGGTTCGAGCCCTGCCTCGCTCACCATCTCCTGCGTATCCGCCGGTCGCGTCTATGCTTCCATGAGAATGTCTTCCACGGTCGCATGACACCGGTCTGCTTCACCCCGGCGTCCGGTCGCATGACGCATCGCTGCCAGCGCGATCAGCCCCAGCGCAAGGCAGCAGACACCGTTCCACTTCCAATGCACCCAGGCGATGGTCGCCAGCGCCGAGCCTATTGCTGCACCGGTGAAGTACACCGTCATGTAGACCGTGTTGATGCGACTTCGCGCCGACGGCACCAGGCCGAAGATCCGCGTCTGGTTGGCCACCTGGGTCATCTGCGCTCCCAGATCCAGCACGACCACTCCGACCACGAGCGCCGCCAGATGCAGAGCCGTGGAGATGCGCGCCGCCTCCGCGCCCCACAGCAGAAAGTAGGACGCCGCCAGCAGCGCAATTCCGACCGAGATGACCCATCGCGGCCCATGCTTGTCGGCCAGACGACCGGCAAGAGGTGCGACCATTGCACCTGCCGCGCCCACCACTCCAAACGTTCCAGCAACGCCGGCGCCGAGGCCATAGTGGCTATGTAGCAGAAAGGCCAGCGTCGTCCAGAAACAACTGAACGAGGCAAACACAAGAGCGCCTAGGAAGGAGGACTCGCGCAGCAGAGGCTGTGCCTGGAAGAGCGTCCACAGCGACTTCATCGCACCGCTGTAGCGCAATTTTTGCTTCGGCGGCAGCTTCGGCATCACACGCCCCATCAGCGGGACAAAAGAGGCATTCATCACGGCGGCCACCACAAAGACCCAGCGCCAGCCGTGGATTCCGCTGACCCAGCCGGCGAAGGTGCGGGCCAGAAGGATGCCCAGCAGAAGCCCGGTCATCACCATGCCGATCGCCCGCCCGCGCTGATCGTGCGATACAAGGTCCGGCGCAATCGGCAGCGCGACGTGGGTCACGGACGCAAACAGACCGATCAGCACACTGCCGGCAATCAGCCAGTTCAGGCCCGGTGCAACGGCGACCAGAAGCAGCGCCACCGCCGCCGCGCCATACATCCGCATCATCAGCCCACGGCGCTCCAGCACATCGCCCAGCGGGACAAACGTCAGCAACCCCACGGCATAGCCAACCTGGGTTGCGACGGCCACAAAGCCTGTTCGGCCAGCCGTTGCACCGTAGGTTCGACCCATCTCCAGCAATAGCGGCTGGTTGTAGTAAATGGTGGAGACGCCAATCGCACACGCAAGCCCAAGAAAAGCCAGCGGGGCGCGAGGTCCGGACGTTGAAGAAGTGGTCATACCAGAGGGCTGCCTCTAGTGTAACCTCTCGGGTCGGTTCGGCAACGTCCGTTGTGTTTTCACGCGAAGCTTCGAGAACGGCACGAAGTGCCTAGATCTTGCCCAGCGTCATCTTGGCGATGATCGCAAGTTGCATGAAGGACGTTCCCTCGTAGATTTTGCCGATCTTGGCATCGCGATAGAGCTTCTCCACGGGATAGTCTTTGACGAATCCGGAGCCGCCGTAGACCTCGACGGCGAGGCTGGCCACGCGCTCGGCCACCTGCGAGGTGAAGTACTTGCACATGGCCGCTTCCTTCAGGAAGTCGAGCTTCGCGTCCTTCAATCGGGCCGCGTTGTAGACCATCAGGCGAGCGGCCTCGATCTCGGTCGCCATCTCGGCCAGTTGGAATTGCATCGCCTGAAACTCCACCAGCGCCTTGCCGAACTGCTTGCGCTCCTTCGCCCACTTCGCCGCGTGGCCCCAGGCGCCTTCCGCCAGGCCGAGCATCTGCGAACCGATGCCGATGCGTCCCTCATTAAGCGTCTCGATGGCGATCTTGTAGCCCTTGCCCGGCTCGCCCAACACCTGCGCGGCCGGCACCACGCAGTCGTTGAAGATCAGTTCACAGGTGCTCGAAGCGCGAATCCCCAGCTTGTCTTCCTTCTTGCCGAGCGAGAATCCGGGCGCGCCCTTTTCGACCAGGAAGGCCGTAATCCCCTTGTATCCCGCGGCCGGATCGATCGTCGCGAAGACGATAAACAGGCCCGCCTCCTTCGCGTTCGTGATCCAAAGCTTCTGCCCGTTGAGGACGTATTCGTCGCCGCGCTTGACCGCGCGCGCCTGCAATGCAAAGGCATCGGACCCCGACGAGGCCTCGCTCAGCGCATACGATCCAATGGTGTCGGTCGCCAGCCGTGTCAGGTATTTTTTCTTCTGCTCCTCGGTTGCCCAGCGAATCAGCGCATTGATGCACAGCGTATTCTGCACGTCGACCATCACGCCGACCGAGGGGTCTACCGCAGAGATCTCCTCGACCGCCAGGATCGCCTGAAAGAACGTTCCACCCGCGCCGCCGTACTCCTCCGGAACCTCGATCCCCATCAACCCGAGGCCGAACAATTTTTGAATGAGCCCGGCGTCCATCTGCTGCGCCTCATCCATGTCGCGCACCAGCGGGCCGATCTGTTCTGTGGCAAAACGCCGCACCGTATCGCGAAACAACTGCTCGTCTTCACCCAACTGCGTCAGCGCCATCGGCCCAACCTGCTGCACCATCCACTCACCTCAACCTGAACACAGGAAAAGCTGAGTCTAGCATTTGGAAAGTATGACTGAATAGACGTTCACCTCGTCGCTTTTGAAGTCCGTCCACGCGTCAAGCATGAGGAACGCGGAGCCTAGAGGACCTCCGGCCACATCTGAGCGCCGTGAATCACCGAAAGAATTTCTACTCGATCCTGGCGGACTCGATATGGCAGGATGTACGGTGTACCAGGCACGACAAGTTCCCGCGTGGAATCCACTCTGCCGGGTCTCCCTGACTCAGGATGGACCGCCAGCCGTTGCGCCGACATCCTCAGTCGATTGGCGATCCGTACAGCGGCTTTGCGGTTGTCTTTCTCAATGTGCTCTCGAATCAGTAGAAGATTTTTCTGCGCCTGAAGAGTCCAAATCACCTTCACCGGCGAGTTCTCTTCTTCTGCATTTTGGGCGGCGGCAACTCATGATCGGTTCCCCACGACGCCAACCATTTATCCATGTCCTCACCAGCGATCACCAACCCCTCAGCCGCCTGTGTCATGCCCTCTTTGATCTCGGCAACCTGCCAGGACTCCTCTGCGACATACCGCTCCAGCGCCTCGGCAGCTAGAAACGACTTCGATCGCTGCGTCGCCTCAGCCAAAGACTCCAGCTTGCTTTTTAGCGTCTCATCGATTCGAAGTGTCAGTGTTGTGGACATTGTGTACCTCTGCTTACAGTGTATTACAGCCCACATGTCTTCAGCCGGCGGCCTTCACCAACCGCCCGCGCCGGCTCACGATCGATAGCTTCTCCGTATTCAAAATCTTGCGCGCCTGCTCCTTCGCATGGTTCGCCCAGGGTCCTACCGGGTCGAGCCGCACGTAGGCCAGCCAGTGACGCAGCGCTCGCCGCCGATAGCCTTGCCGCTCATACGAGAGCGCCAAATTATAGTGCGCGTCGGCGTACTGGGGAACCAGCGCGACCGCCTTCTGGTACGCAATGGTCGCCTCCGGCAGCCGCTGCAGCTCGTCCAGCACATTGCCGAGATCGAAGAACGCGAGCGCATAGTCGGGGTCCGACACCGTGGCCTGCCGGTAAAGCCGCTCGGCCTTCTCGTAGTCGCGCGTGTTGTAGTGGATCGTCCCCAGGTTGATCAGCGCAGGCGCATGCTGCGGCCGCATCGTGAGGATCGCATGGTAGATCTCGACAGCCTGCGGGGTCGTGGCGGGATTCTCCTCCATCTTGACAGCCCGCAGGAAAAGCTCCTGCACCTCTGCCGCCTGCCGTGCGGAAGCGTCTCCCCCGGCCCGCACTACGCACAACTGCCGTTCGGGAGAGGTATCGAAGTCGAACGCAAACTGCTGGGTCAGCGGATCCATCAGCGCGCCGCCATGCCGGAAACTCAGCCGCGATCCCCGGCGCACCGCAGTAGCCTCCATCAGGGGGTTCCGCATTCCCGCCACACGCTGCATCGCATCGACCGACGCCCGTATGCTCTTGGCCGAGATGCGTGTCGTTGCCTGCAAATCGCGCAGCATCCGCAACTGTCCCAGAGATTCAAAGGAGTAATGTTCGTTGGGGGAGATCAGCCCTGCTCGCTCCCACGCCGTAAGCTGGCGTGCCTGCAAGTGCAGAATTCGAATTACATCTTGACGGCTATAACGGGTCACGTAGGTGTCTCGGTTCGCACCGTCCTGCAAATTCGTACAGACTCTTTCTGGAGTATGCCTCTCAACCCCGCGTCAAACAAGGCATATCCAGCTAACTCCATCAAATACCGGTGGATAACGCGTACCAAACATGGTTCGGGTCAGACTTCATCGACAATCGCATGCAAGACTTTCTCTTCAGAGCGCGATGTCTTTGATTTCCACGTCAACGATCATCATGCTTCGCCGCCATGATCGCGTCTCGTACCGCGGCCTCTGGAGCGTGCTCATCGAGCTTCACCTGTCCCTGTCGCAGACCGACTCCCAACTGGCTCCATAACGCATCGAGGTCCACCTGCATCCGCGCCTGACCCATCTGTTTGTACAGATCGTGCAGCACCGTCGTCCCGGTGGCCGCGTCGCCTGCCCTTAGCGCCCGCTCCAAGGGCCACTCTTGTTCGATCGTTCCACCCGCCGCGACGATCCCGCGCAGAGCGTCCTCGAGACCCTTCCGGTTCCGCGTCTGCTCGCGAATCCTCACATCCGCCACCAGGCAGAACAGCGCTCCACCCCAGTAAGTGCTGCCCCACGAATGGCTCCGGTCCAGCCCTTCGGACGATGTCTCGGGCTCTCCGTTCGGCATGCCCTGCATCATGTCTCCCCACACTTTGGCCTGCGTCAAAGTTCCTAGCTGCACCCTGGCCACCGGCTCCACATAGGTCGCGATCCCTTCTTCGATCCAATGGTGCTCGTCGGCCACGGAAGGAAACGCCATGTGCACCAGCTCATGCGTCATCCTCCAGTCGTCCGTCAGGTCCTGCTGCTGTGTGTGCTCGCCCAGCGCGATCCGAGTGAATGCTGGAAACCCACCGATGTGTCCCCAGGTCGTTCCATGCAACACGCCGCGCCGTCCCGCGACTGGCTCGATCAAAATCCTCGCCCGCAGTACTGGAAAACGCCCATAGTACATCGACACAGCGCGCGCAGCGGTCTCCACCCAATGCACTACCTGATCGTGCGGCAGATCCAGCGCTCCCGCGGCGAAATCCACTTGCAGCGTCGCTCCACCAACCCGCAACAACTGCGATGAGACAACCTCATGAGTCCACGGCGGCGGCAGACCTCCCATCGATGCAGCCCCATCCGCAGACCTGCCCATGCAAATCAGCAACCCTGCGAGAAGCGCCGTCGTCCACCCCCGTTTCGACGCCATCGCCCACCCTCTCGCTTGGGGCAAGAACCCCGTCCCATTGACTAAGACGAAATTTCTTCACTCGGGTTGCGAGCCGGATAAAAAGAAAATGAATTTTAAGTTTGACCGGACTGGAAGCCCACACGCATTCCGCCGAAGAAAAATGGAGCCGATGAGCGGAGTTGAACCGCTGACCTACTGATTACGAATCAGGCATACTACCTTGAATCAGAGCGTTGCATCTTCTCCACTACACAGCATCTAACTGATAACAAATATATTTACTGCGACATTGAAAGACAGTCGATGACACTGAATGACAGAGACTGCTTAAGTTTTGTTGACACAGTGTTGACACCAAAACGGGCGACGGGGATGTCATCCTGCGCGCGTCTCTTATACATGGCCTTCATACTTCTTTCTGCTGAATGCAAGTGGCTGGGTGCCCTTTGGTTTGTGGCCGACAACTTGAACTGATGTAATTGAGGGCCATGAGCCGCCGTCCGTCACCGGTGGGATCTTAGTGAAGCTTTGATGCAATCATCGGGAAGCTTCTCTGCCTAAGAGGACTCTTCCGGATCCCCTGGTGTGATGTTCCTCTCTGGCTCTTCTTCCAGAGAGCACGCCCAAAAAAGCAGCTGCAAACGTCGCATGCGGTTGCGATGCAACGGCCATTGTCAGGACGGGACACGGAGCCTCCGTAATGATGCGGAAGGCGATGTGAGCAGGGATATGCGAGGCGCCCATCGAAGCTTGACGGACCCCGAGAACGATCAGCTTCGCTTTGTGCTGCTTGGCGTAGTCAACCACCGCGTTCGAGATCTCGCTGCCGTAGGTGATCGCACATACGGGCAGATCGATGATTGTGTCACTCTCGGTGGCGACTTGATGCAAGGCCTCCGTCATGATCTGCGGAACGACGTGACTTCTGGAGCAGCCTTCGAC
>Ga0182024_10008662_pt1 | contig 21330 bp, 14 predicted proteins | sample P32metaG_FD_120480 | JGI IMG/M metagenome (GOLD analysis project Ga0182024, IMG submission 120480) | Permafrost microbial communities from Stordalen Mire, Sweden - P3-2 metaG (Illumina Assembly) | ecosystem: Environmental > Terrestrial > Soil > Wetlands > Permafrost | place: Sweden: Stordalen...
CACAAGAAGCAGACCGGCGGATCGGGCCAGTTCGCCCACATCGTCGGCAAGCTGGAATGTCTGCCCGACGACAGTACGGAAATCTTCGAATTCGAAGATAACGTCGTCGGTGGCCGCATTCCGCGCGAATACATTCCCAGCGTGGAAAAGGGCTTCCGCGATTCGCTCTCCAAGGGCCCCGTGGCCGAATACCCGATCGTCGGCGTGAAGGCGATTCTCGAAGACGGCTCGTACCATGACGTCGACAGTTCGGACATGGCCTTCCAGACCTGTGCCCGCAACTGTTTCCGCGAAACCTTCCTGAAGACCAAACCGGTGCTGCTCGAGCCGATCATGAAGGTCGAAATCGAAGTCCCGTCGCAATATCAGGGGCCCGTGGCTGGCGAGTTGACCAGCCGCCGCGGCTTGATTGTCTCGACCGAAATGAACGGTGTGATCGCCACGATCCTCGGCGAAGTGCCGCTGGCCGAGACGTTCGGCTACTCGACCGACCTGCGCAGCATGACGCAAGGGCAGGGGACCTTCACCATGGAATTCGCCAAATACCGGCGGGTGCCTGCCAGCATCCAGGAAGAGATTGTGGCCGAGAAGAAGAAACAGTTGGTCGGCGCAAAGTGATTTTGACCGCGGGATGCTTTTGCGTCCCACGCGATACCTTGCCGACGCTTGCTCAGACGAAAATCGAAGCCCGGGGATTTGCTCCCCGGGCTTTTTCGTTTTCCGGTGCGGTACAGTGCCGGGAACGATTTTTTGGCCGTAATTGATCGACTCCCAAAGTTCCAGGGGGTATGCTACGGCCAAATCCGCCGGAGCGATCGCTGCCGCGCGGCTCTTCGTTGTTCTCGCTCGGAGAAACTGATATGTCGCCTGTTGCCCCTGTCGGTCCCTTCGCGCTGATCGCAGTGATTTGGGCCAGCCTCCTCGCGCCGTTTGGCGTTCCTCCCCTCCCTCCCGATGCAACCCTCCTGCGAGCCGCGCCGGAAGAATGCCTGTTCTTTGCCTCGTCGGCCGGAACCGCTCAGCCAGACGCAACGAGCGAGAACCACACCGAACAGTTGCTGGCCGCCAAGGAAATGCAGGGTTTTCTGTCGCAATTTGCCACTCAGTTCAACGCCGCAATCGAGCAGTACGGCCAACAAAACGAACGTCTGCAACCGTTTGTCGATATCGGTAAACCGCTCATTGAAACGCTGCTGTGCCGTCCGGCGGCGGTATATGTCGATCGTGTGGAGTTGGCCCCCGGTGCGCCTCCCAGTGGGGTCGCGGGGCTGATCGTCAATTGTGGCGAGCGTAAGGCCGAAGTCGCTACGGCCATCGAGGCGCTTGAGAAGTTGATTGCCGCCGGCGCGACCGAAGAGATCACCGACGCAAAAGTCGCCGGCGTCACGCTGCGCCGCCTGGTCCCCGCGCCCGGGGTTGAAATCCACTGGGGTTTCAAGGACGACTACTTCCTCGCTGCGATTGGCCCGGATGCCGCCGCCGAACTGCTGGCGCGGATTGGCGGCAACGCTCCCAAGCCACGTTGGATGACGGCCCTGGAAAAGCAGGCCGCCATCAAACGGATTAGCTCGATCCGCTACTTCGACGTGGCCCGACTGATCGCCGCACTCAAGCCGACGATTCCCAACGATGGCTTCGACGTTCCGGCGTTTTTGGATGCGACGGGCGTGGCCGATCTAGAATCGATCGGCAATGTTGCCGGCCTTAGCACGAAGGGAATGGTCGATCGCACCTTTGCCAACTTCAAGGGCACTCCCAAGGGACTCTTCGAGCTCCTGGCCGGCAAGCCACTAACGGCCGACGATTTGAAGCCGGTCCCCAGCACCGCGGTGTTTGCCGTTGCGCTGCGGCTCGATCCCTTCGAGGTCTACAAAAAGCTGATCGACCTGGCCGACAGAATCGATCCCAAAGCAACCAAGCAATTCAAACAAACCGCAAGCGGCACGGCACAGGCCTTTGGCTTTCGGCTTGAGGAAGACGTGTTAGGCTCGTTTGGAGATGTTTGGACTGTCCATAGCACCGTCGCCAGCGGTCCCGATCAATTGGCGGGAATGGTCGTGACGGTCACCGTTAAGAACAAGGAAATGCTGACCAAGATTCAGAAGACCGCCTTGCAAATGCTCAGCCTGCAAGCCGATTCGCTACCCTTCACCATTGCGGAGAAGAAAATCGACGATGTCCCGGCCTGGCAACTCGTGCCCGAGCGAACCGGCGCGCCTTCCCCCGCCTGGGCAATCGCGGGAGACCGGCTCATCCTCGGCGGATCGCTCGACGCGCTCAAAACCCAGATAGGGCAGGGGAGCGAGAGCAAGGGGTTGGCCGAGTTGCAGGCGGTGGCCAGCCGTTTGAAGACCGAATCGGTCCTGCTGACGTATCAAGACACCAAAACCCTGGTCGAGCAGTCGATCGGAATGCTGCAGGCCTTTGGGCCGACGGGAACGGCCATGCTCGCCCAGCAAGGGATCAAGTTCGAGATGCCGCAGTTGCCTCCGTTCAAAGCGATCGCGCCTCACATTTTGCCGCGGACAAGCACGCTACGGATCTCGAAACAGGCGATCATCTCCGAAGCCTATGACACCGTTCCGCTCATGGGGACCGGTCTATCGGCAATCCCGGCGGCCGGCCTGTCGGTGGCCATACTCTATCCCGCGATGCAATCAGCTCGCCAGGCGGCGGGCGGCAACCAGTCGATGAACAATCTCAAGCAGATTTCATTGGCCATGTTGAACGAAGAGGCTGCCAGAAAACGGCTTCCTCCCGCCGCGATTTGCGACAAAGACGGCAAGCCGCTGCTGAGTTGGCGCGTCAAGATTCTGCCTTTTCTCGGCGACGCGGATCTCTATCAGCAGTTCCACCTCGATGAGCCGTGGGACAGCGAACATAACAAGCCGCTCGCTGCCCTGATGCCCGCGGCCTATCGCAATCCAAGGCTGGGTGATCTGGGGGGTAAAACCGTCTATCTGGTGCCGACCGGCAAGGAGACGATCTTCTCGGATGACAAGGGAACGAAGCTGCGGCAAATCACCGATGGCACGAGCAAGACGATTTTGGTTGTTGAGGTCGACGCCCAGCACGCGGTTCCTTGGTCCAAGCCGGAGGACCTGGCCGTCGACGAGGAAAAGCCGGCCGCCGGGCTCGCGAGGATGCCAGGAAGCGGTGCAATCCTTGCCGCTTTCGCCGATGGATCGGTGCACATGTTGCCGGGTGACATCGATCCCGTCACGCTCTGGGCTTATTTCACATCGGCCGGCGGCGAGGTGGTCACCGGGCCGGGCCAGTGAGCTGGAAGCTTCAAACGCGCCCAGTAGCGATGCCCCATGGAATCCGCACTGTTCTCCAGAATAGTCGACGTACCTCCCGGCTCGTTGTATGCTGACGCGACCATTTCTCATCCGACGGTTGGGCCGGCCCACCGCCGAACCGTCCTCGACAAATCCTGATTCGGGAGACATCCCATGTTTGGCATCGGTCCTGCGGAACTGCTGATCGTGGCACTGTTGGCGGGCGCAACCAGTCCGCCGCTGGGCATCCCTCCCCTCGACGCAAAAATCGAGCGCGCGGCCCCCGAAAAATGCCTGTTCTATTTCAGCTCGGCCGGAATGGCCAAGCCCGTTGCCGGCAGCACCAATCACACCGAGCAACTTCTGGCCAACCCGGAAGTGCAAGCGTTTTTCAGCGAACTCGGCACCCAGATTACCGACGGGTTCCGGCAAGCGGGCAAAAAAAACGAAGAGTTCGCCCCCTGGATCGAGACCGCGATGCCGTTGGCCAAAATCGCGCTAACGCGTCCCGTTGCCTTCTACGTTGAACAGTTGGAAATCCATGCCGGCGGACCGCCGGACATCGCCGCGGCGCTGGTTCTCCACTGCGGCGACCGCACGGACGAAGTCCAAAAAATCGTCGAAAAAATTGTCGCCCTCGCCACGCGCCAGGGAGGGGCCGATAAAATCGACGACGTCGAGGTGGCGGGCGTTTCGCTGCATCGCCTGACGCAAGAAGACGCGCAACTCGATTGGGGTGTGCATGGCGAATATTTCTTATTGACCCTCGGCAAACAGACGTCGGCCGACTTGCTCGCTCGCCTCGATAAGTCCGGCTCACCACCAGAGTGGCTCGCGACACTGAAAAAACAGGCCGCGATCGAACGGGTTGGTACGGTTGCCTACCTGAACGGAAGCGGACTATGGGGGGCAATCGAACCCAAAATCACCGAACCGAAGGTCCGTGATCTGCTGAAGTCGCTCGGCGCCAGCAAGTTGGTTTCCGTCGGCGGTGTCGGCGGCCTCGACGGCGAAGGAATCGTGACGCGTCAATTCGTCGATTTTGGCGGCTGGCCGGCGGGTTTGGAGCAGAAACCGCTCACGGCGGCTGACTTCAAGCCGATCCCCGACAACGTGGAGTTTGCCTCCGTCGCTCGATTCGATTTGGGCTGGCTTTATCGTCGCGTCATCGATGCGGTCGACCAATTGAATCCCGCGGAGAGTATTCAGGAAAGAATCGCCCAGGCCGAGGGCCAACTTGGTTTTCAGGTGGAAGGCGACCTATTGGCTTCGCTCGGCGATGTCTGGACCGCCCATTCCAATTCCGGTGGCGGCATGCTCCCCATGAGTAACCTGGTATTGACGGTAACGGTACGCGACCAGGAAAAGCTGACCAAGGTCCACGATAAGCTGTTGGCGTTGGCCCAGGCCCTGCTTGCCCAGCAGCCCGAACCACCGGTGACGATCGAGACCAAGGACATGCGCGGCGTCACGGTGCATCATATTCAGCCGCGTGGGCCGGTCTCTTGGGACCCGGCTTGGGCCGTGGTCGACGGCCGCCTGGTCGTTGCGGCCACCCTTCAGGGGCTTAAAGCCCAGATTGCACGGGGCGGCAAAAAGAGTCTGGCGGAGCTGCCGGCCGTCGCCGATCGCCTCAAGGCTGGTCCGATGACGCTGACTTATCAAGATACTCGGTCAGCCGTTCGGCAACTTTATACCCTGATCCAGACGTTTGGGCCGATTCTCGTGAACCAACTCGCGGCACAGGGCATCAACGTCGAGTTGCCGACGCTGCCCGATTTGGAAGCGATCGAACCCCACATCTTGCCCCGTATCGATACGACTCGCCGCACGTCCAACGGTCTCGAAAGCGAATCGTTTTCAACCGTACCGTTTGCCTCGATGAACGTCGGATCACCGGCGACCGTCGGGGTGCTGGTGGCGCTGCTGTTGCCCGCCGTGCAACAAGCCAGAGAGGCGGCACGCAGAAACCAGGCGATGAACCAGCTCAAGCAGATCGCCTTGGCTCTGCAGAATTACCACGATGCCTTCAAAAAATTTCCGCCGGCGGCTGTCGGTGACGCCAAAGACAAGCCGCTGCTGAGTTGGCGCGTCAAGATTCTGCCCTATCTCGGCGAGGAGGCTCTCTACAACGAATTTCATCTGGATGAGCCTTGGGACAGCGAGCACAACAAACCGCTCTTGGAAAAGATGCCCGCTGCCTACAAGGATCCGCGATTCGGAGATCTTGGCAATCGGACGGTCTATCTTGTGCCGACCGGCGAGGAGATGGTGTTCTTCAACAACGTCGGCGCGAACATGAAAACGATCACCGATGGCACCAGCAAAACGATTCTGGCCCTCGAAGCCGATCCGGAAAAGGCGGTCCCCTGGACGAAGCCGGATGACTTGAAAATCGATCCCAAAGAGCCGGGCGCCGGACTGTCGAACATTCACGGCTTGCATTTGGTGGTGGCCGTCGATGGATCGGTTCACGTGGTGCCCAGCGATATCGACTCACAGACGCTCTGGGCTCTGTTCACGCGCGCCGGCCGCGAGCAGGTTGCTTTCCCCGACAATTGATTCCGGCAACCTGTACGGGAACTTCCGATTATGCCGGCCGAAATAGGCTCGGAATAAGGGTTTGCTTGCAATCCCGCCAATCGGGAATTAGCATAAGGTGCTGTCGATTGCAGCGGAAATCTCTCGTCCAGATCGAGGCCGTCGTCCAGACTTAACGACCGTCGGCTTGGCGGTGTCGGCCAGTGAACAGCCATTGCGATTTTCCGCCAACCGATGTCGTCGTCGCTCTCCGCGGAATCAGGAATAGAAGCAACGCCATGACGAGGAACTTTGTTTTTTGTGCCGCCCTCGCTTGGGCCGGGCTCGGGTCGATTGCAACCTCCGCAGTGGCCCAGGATCCCATCCTGGCTCAGCTCTATGGCTCCGGCGTCCACGAATATTTCAGCGGCGGATATCAGCAAGCCATCGCCGATTTGACCCAAGCGATCGACGGCGGAACGAAGGATCCTCGCGTCTATTACTTTCGCGCACTTTCCTGGTGGCGGCTCGGCGACACTCCCAAGGCCCAAACCGATCTGGCCGCCGGCGCCAAAATGGAAAGCGCCGACGTCAACCAATATTATCCCGTGAGCAAGTCGCTCGAACGTGTCCAGGGCGCGGGCCGGTTGTTGCTCGAGCGCTATCGCGTGCAGGCGCGTGCCGAGGCCTATCGCCGGGAAGAACGCCGGAATCTCGCTCGCTATGAGGCGCAGCGCAAGGCCGAGGCCGAAGTGCTGCGGGCCGTCCCCTTGCCGCCAACGCCTGGGGAAATGGCTCCTCCGGCGGCTGCGGTTGCCAAGCCGGCCGAAAAGCCACCGGCCGAGGAGCCCGAAACACCGGCCGCCGAAGCCGACCCGTTTGCCGACGATCCCGACACAGCGGCTTCAACGGACGCGATGCCCGACAAAGACGCGGCTCCGGCCGAGGGCGATGCCGATCCGGCCGATCCGGCCGATGAGATGACCCCCGAGGAATCGAGCGAAGACGAGCCGGCCGCCGGCGAGATGAAAGACGATTCCGACAAAGGCACAAAATAGCCTTTGCGGTCCGGGTCGCATGCGTCGGGCGGCGCCTCTGGCGACACTTCTTAAGCCGGCGAGGGGCGGCGTTTATTCGGCCGGCACCTGTTCGCCGCTATTCACGAACCGATAGCCGGTTCCTCGCACGCTGAGAAAGTGTTTGGGGCGCGCCGGATCGACCTCGAAGTATTTCCGCAGATTGACGATGAAATTATCGACCGTGCGGGTCGTTGGCGAGTGGTTCAATCCCCACACGTTCTCGAGCAGTTGTGCCCGGGTGACGACCGAGCCTTCATTCTCGGCAAAATAGCGCAGCAGCTTCATTTCGGTGTGAGTTAGCCGCACCGCTTTGCCGTTGACGGTGACCAGATAGGTGTCGAAATTGACATGGACCCGACCGAATTCGTAGGTCGAGCCGACGGTCTGGTCGCCCACGCTGGGGATTTTGCCGCGGCGGACGAGCAGATTGCGGACCATGCTCAGCAGTTCTTCCAGCTCGAACGGCTTTTCCAGGTACTGGTCCGCGCCGACGTCGTATCCCCGGATGCGGTCTTCGACCAGCGTGCGAGCACTCAGGATCAAAACCGGAACGTCGTTCCCCTGGCGACGGAGCGTCTCGCAAATGTTGTAGCCGCTCATGCCGGGAAGCATCAGATCGAGAATCAAGAGGTCAAAGCCCTGAGGATCGGCTTCGACCAGTTGCAGCGCCGCCGGGCCGTCGGCCACAACCTCGGCGTCGTAGCCCTCGGCTTCCAGGTTGTACTTGATCCCGAAGGCGATGTGCTGTTCGTCTTCGACAACCAGGATCCGTTTCATGGCGCACATGCCGACTAACCGGGCAGAAGTTCGTTTTGCTCTTTACTACGCAGCCTAAGCGCAGCGGGTCATCCATCGCAAGGGGGCAGGTCGGTGCTGAGCCGATGACTGGGCAGTTGCACCTCGAAAACCGTACCGGGCTGCCCGGCGCGGTCCCGAACCGTGATTTGGCCGCCCAGCCGTTTCACCAGGTTGCGGACGATGAACAGGCCCAGACCGGTGCCGGTTCGCGACCGCTCGAGCTCGTTGCCCAATCGGACGAAACGGCCGAAGATCTTGCGCCGTAGCTGCTGGGGAATGCCTCGACCGTTGTCGATGATTCGCGTGACGACGGCATTCTCTCCCTTGGCATGCGATTCGATTTCCACGCGAGGTTCATGGTCGGCATATTTGATGGCATTGTCGATCAAATTGCGAAAGATCATTTCCAAATCCATCGGTCGAGCGCGGACCAGCGCCGGCTCGACGCTCAGTTGGACAATCTCCGGGGAGAGGTGGTAGCGCAGACAAGCGGTGCTGGCGCAAGAGCGAAGGACTTCGGCGAGTTCGACGTCGCTTTCGGCCTCGACCGGCTGCTGATCGAGCCGCGCGGCGTCGAGCAGGTGGTTGATCAGACTGTCGAGCCGTTCGACGTCGTCGAGCATGAAGCGATAGAAATCGGCTTGCCGTTGTTCGTCGACGTTGCGCCGGCTGAGCGTTTGCAAGTAGAGCTTCAGCGAGGCGATCGGCGACTTCAGCTCGTGCGTGACACTGTCGATGAAGTTCGATTGACGCCGGTTCAGCCGGATTTCCTTGATCGAAATCAGCAGGTAAAGGACCACGCCCACCAGCACCAAGACCAGAAATGTGGTCCCCACGGCCAGCAAAGCCCAGTAGACGCCCGACTTCTCGGGCTGCTTCACGAAAAACAGCACGCATCCGACGATGAGCGCCACGATCAGCACGATCATGGTGACGCCAAGTGCGATCGGCAGTCTGAGCGAAGTTCGCATGCGGGTGAGCGGGGGGTTCGCCTGGATTCGTGACGGGTGAAATGCCGGTCCGTGCTTGGCGCCGGGCGGCCGCAGGGCAGGGGGCGCGAGGCTGTTTTGTACGGGCCGCCGAGCGTTCCCGCAAGCCGCCGCTTGCGGAGCCGCTCGGCACGGCTAGTATAACAACTCGCTGATACGCGGCCTAAACAGTTCCGAGGGCATCCGTAATGGCATGGCTGGTGGGGTCTTGGGAGTCGAGCGCGATTACGCCCGCGCATTTCACTCTGGGTGTCGTCGGTTTGATCTTCGCGCTGCTGACGGTTACGGCGATTCCGCCCGACATCATCCTGGTCGGCGGAGTCGTCTTGCTTCTGCTGACCAACATTCTGACGCCGGCCGAGGCTTTGGCCGGAATGGCCAACGAAGGCATGATCACGGTTGGTGTACTGTTTATCGTTGGTGCCGCGGTCCGTGACACGGGCGGAGTGGAATGGATCGCTAGCCGACTCTTCGGCCGCCCGAAGACGCCAACGACCGCCGTCGCCCGCATGATGCTGCCCACGATGGGCCTGAGCGCATTCATGAACAACACGCCGCTCGTGGCGATGCTCATCCCGGCCGTCAACGATTGGGCGCGGATGCTGCGAATGCCCGTCTCCAAATTCATGATTCCGCTCAGCTATGCGGCCATCCTGGGAGGAACATGCACGCTGATCGGCACCAGCACCAACCTGGTCGTCCAGGGACTCGTCATCAAGGAACACATCCACGGGCTGGAACACGGGCTGCGGATGTTCGACATCACCTGGGTCGGCTTGCCCTCCGCCATTCTCGGCTGTGCATATATCGTGCTGTCGAGCCGCTGGTTGTTGCCCGATCGCCGGCCAGCGCTGAGCACCCAAACCGACCCGCGCGAATATACCGTCGAGATGCAGGTCGCCGGCGACAGTGCGCTGGTGGGCCAAACGATCGAGGCGGCCGGTTTGCGACACTTGCCTGGCGTATACCTGGCCGAGATCGATCGCGATGGCATTGTCTTGGCGGCCGTTTCACCGCAAGAGACCTTGCGAGCCGACGACCGCTTATTGTTCGTCGGCGTGGTTGAATCGGTGGTCGATCTGCAGCGGATTCGGGGCCTGATGCCGGCGACCGACGAGGTCTTCAAGCTCAAAGAACCGCGTCCACAGCGCTGCTTGATCGAAGCGGTGGTCTCGAACAGTTGCCCGATGGTCGGCCAAACGATTCGCGACGGCCGGTTTCGCAACGTTTACAACGCGGTGGTGGTGGCAGTCGCCCGCAATGGCGAGCGACTGCACAAGAAGATCGGCGACATCGTGTTGCGACCCGGCGATACGCTGTTGGTAGAAGCCCATCCGTCGTTCGCCGACCAGCAGCGCAACAGCCGCGATTTTTTCCTCGTCAGCCGGGTGGACGAATCGAATCCTCCGCGCCACGACCGGGCAGTGATTGCGCTGGCGCTGCTGCTGGGACTTGTCATCACGGTGAGCATGGAATGGATCTCGATGCTCAAAGGGGCCATGCTCGTGGCCGGAATCATGATGCTCACCCGATGCGTCGGCTTGCGCAGCGCGCGGCGCAGCGTCGATTGGGAAGTACTCGTGGCGATCGCCGCTTCGTTCGCCTTGGGCACGGCCTTGGAGAAGACCGAGGCAGCCAAGGAAATTGCCGATCGCACGATTATCCTGGCCAACTCCGATCCTTGGATTTCGCTGGCGGTGATCTATGCCATCACGCTCGTCGTGACCGAGCTCATCACCAACAATGCGGCGGCGGCGCTAATGTTTCCCTTGGCCTTGGCGACGGCCCGCAACCTGGATGTCAGTGTAATGCCGTTTATCATCGTGGTGATGATGGCCGCTTCGGCCGGTTTCGCCACGCCGATCGGCTATCAAACCAATCTGATGGTCTATGGTCCGGGCGGTTACCGTTTCAGCGACTACGTGAAGATCGGCGTGCCGCTCGACATTCTGATCGGCATCGTGACGGTGATCTTGGCGCCGCTCATCTGGCCATTCGCGGCGACGCCATGACGGCGAGCAGAAGTACGCCCGGAGGGATTCGAACCCCCAACCCTCGGTTCCGAAGACCGATGCTCTATCCAATTGAGCTACAGGCGCACAAAGTTTTTGCCCTAAGCAGGCAAACAATGCACCCGCAAAGATACCGCATGTGGCTAACTCGGTGAAGCCCTGCGATGCTGTCGGCAGACCGATAAAGCCGGGCGAACTCCGCCGAAATCGAGATCAAGCGGCGGATCGCCGACTAGTCGGTCCGAGTTCCCGGCAAAACTCCGGCGCCACTGGCCACGATCACCAGCACTCCCGTCGCGGCCATGATCCAAGCATGGTAGGTACGAACCAGCCTGCGCGCGTCTCGGTGTGCGATCATCGCATTTTCCTGACGGCAACTCGCGATTTCACCCGCAATGTAGGGTACGGCCGTGAGGGTTCCGAAGTAGATGACAAGAAACCATAGGATTCCACTCAGGACTCTCATCGTGCTTCCTCTCCACCTCGTGATCACGAAGGTGCCGTAAGCGATCGGACGGGGCGTTGACCGCCGCCGGGCCCGAGGTTGGCCGTGCCAATTCGTTCCGCAGCGGGGAGAAAAAACATTGTCGGACAGTTCGTTCCTCCGATCGAACCCTAGCATTTTTTTGCCCGTTTCGGCGTGCAAATGCCGGCTATGATGGTATTGCTGGGCAGGGATAAACGGTTGGGTGGCAAGCCCAAGGCAGCCTTCGGCCATCCTCCACACGCTCCGGCCCGCTTGACCATGCTTTTGGCCCCATGCTATAAGCGCAAGCTGCGGCTTGGTTGCCGCTGGCAACATGCTCCTTCTTCTTGGCGTGCGGTGTCGCCCGTTGGCGTTTATGGCCGAGATTACGCTGCGCGTCTTGGATGGGGCCGACTGCGGTCGCGTCTACGAACAATTGCCCACTCCGGTCACCATTGGCCGAGAGGAGGGCAATACGATCCAGATCAACGACGAGCGGGTCAGCCGGTTTCACGTCAAAATCCAGGCCGATCAAGATAAAATCGTCATCACCGATCTGGAAAGCACCAACGGCACCCGGATCAACGGCGAGGATATTCAACTGCGGATCCTCCGCTACGGCGACACCATCATGGTCGGCCGCACCGTGCTCTTGTTCGGCTCGCGCGAACAAATCGCCGAGCGACTCGCGGTCTTGCGGGGCGATCCGGCCCTCACCGGCAGCGTCGAAAACATGCCGTCCCTCGACTTCGAGTTGAATTGGGCTGACTATCCCGACCTGCAAGGCGTGATCCATTTGCTGCAGCCTCCCGAGTTGCCCGACCGTTTGAGTCCGGGCCAGGCGGCCCAACTTTCGGAACTGCTCGAGTATCTCCACCGGCGTATTCGCGACCTGTTCCAAAGCGTCAAAGTCAAACCCGACGCCGAACGCGTCACGCTGGAAGCCCGCCAGTGGCAGAATCTGCTCGACCTGGAGTCCCGCTTGGCCGGTTACCTGCGGGCAATCGGCCAGCCGCGCGATGCCGAGGATTGAAGCTCCTTTGCTTCATCATCCTGGCACGGTCGGGTCGGAATGCTAGAATGAGCACTTGCTTTAGCTAGCATGGACGAACCGCTCGCCTAGCGCTCGAGGATGTCGATGAGCAACCCGCCCCCCGCGCACATGCCCTTTGCGCATCTGCATTGTCATAGCCACTATAGCCTGTTGGACGGAGCCAGTTCGATCGGCGGTCTGATCGATCGGGCCAAAGCCACGGGCATGAATTCGCTGGCTTTGACCGATCACGGAAATTTGCACGGTGCGCTGGAGTTCTATAGGAAGGCCAAAGCGGCCGGCATCAATCCGATTTTGGGCTACGAGGCCTACATCGCCCCCCACAGCCGGTTTCAAAAAGATGCCGGCGGGATGAAGGAGGCCAGCTTTCATCTCACGCTATTGGCCCAGAATCGGCAGGGATTCAAGAATCTGATCAAGCTCGCCTCGGCCGCTTTCTTGGAGGGATTTTATTTCAAGCCGCGAATCGATCGCGAACTGCTCGCGGCCCATAGCGAGGGGATCATCTGCCTGAGCGGCTGCGTGTCAGGGCAATTAAGCCGGACACTGCTTTCAGAGAATCTGAGCGACCCCGTTTGGCAACAGGCCACGGAGGTCGCCGCCTGGTTTCACGGCGTTTTCGGCGACCGCTACTTCATCGAGATCCAGAACAACGGTCTGGAGATCCAGCGGTTGGCCCTGGAACGCTCGGTCGAGATTGCCCAGCGAATGGGCTTGCCCGTCGTCGCGACCAGCGACGCACATTACGTCAATCGCGAGGATGCCGAGGCGCAGGACGTCCTGTTGTGCATCAACACAGGCAAGTTCCGTACCGACAAGAATCGGATGCGGATGGAGGGTGATCAGTTCTTTCTGCGGGCCCCTGAGGAAATGTATGCGGCCCTCGCCGGCCACGAGGACGCCTTGCGACAAAGTCAGGCAATCGCCGACAGCATCGACATCGAACTGGAACTGGGGCAACGGCATTTTCCCAACTACACGCCCCCTGCCGGCAAGACGCCAGCCGATTTTCTGCACGAGCTATGCCTCGTCGGCCTTACGGATCGCTACGCCACCGACGCCGACCGGCTCGGACCGGACGGCCAGTTATCCGAGGAGGTGATTCAGCGGCTGGATCGCGAATTGGGCGTGATCAACACGTTGGGTTTCGCCAACTACTTTTTGATCGTCTGGGATTTTGTGCGCTACGCGCGCCAACAGGGCATTCCGGCGACGGCGCGCGGTTCCGGCGTCGGCTCGCTGGTCTGCTACGCTCTTTACTTGAGCCACGTTTGCCCACTGAAATACGATCTCCTCTTCGAACGGTTTCTGGATGAAAACCGGCTCGAAGCGCCGGATATCGACATCGACTTTTGCCAGGACCGCCGGGGCGAAGTCATCCAATACGTCAAAGCCACGTACGGCACCGCCAACGTCGCTCAGATCGGCACGTTTGGCACTCTGGCGGCCCGGGCCGCCATTCGCGACGTGGGCCGGGCTTTGGGAATGCCGATTCCTCGCGTCGATGCCGTCGTCGCTCTCGTGCCCGAGGAATTGCACATCACCCTCAAAAAGGCGATCGCCACCAGCGCCGACCTCAAACGAGTTTACGAAAGCGATCCGGAAGTCCACGAGCTGATCGATCTGGCCATGAAGATCGAAGGCCTCGCCCGCAACGTCGGCACCCATGCGGCGGCAGTGGTGATCGCCGATCGGCCGCTGGTCGAGTACGTCCCCTTGGGCTGTGTGGCCGGTAAAGAAGAAATCATTACCCAGTGGGCGATGGGCGACGTCGAAAACGCCGGCCTGTTGAAGATGGATTTCTTGGGACTGCGCAACTTGACGGTTCTGGCCAAAAGCGTCGAACTGATCGAGCAAACCACGGGACAGCGGATCGATCCCTATCAATTTCCGCTGGACGATGACGAGACGTTTGCTCTGCTGCGGCGCGGCGAAACCAAGGGAATCTTCCAATTGGAGAGCGGCGGCATCCGCGACCTGTTACAGAAGATGAAGCCCGATCATTTCCGCGACATCATCGCCACCGCCGCCTTGTACCGGCCCGGTCCGCTCGAAGGAGGCATGGTCGACGACTACGTTCAGGTGAAGCATGGCCGCAAGCAAGCCGAGTATCTTCATCCCGTCATGCGCGAGGTGCTGGAAGAAACGCACGGGGTGATGGTCTACCAAGAGCAGGTGATGCGGATTCTGAACGCTCTGGGTGGGATCGAACTTTCCAATGCCTACACCTGCATCAAGGCCATCAGTAAAAAGAATCTGCCAAAGATTGCCAAATATCGCGAAGAGTTTGTCGCCGGCGCGGTCGTCCAAGGACTGCAGAAAAGCCAGGCGCAAGAACTCTTCGGTATGATCGAGAAATTTGCCGGCTATGGCTTCAACAAAAGCCATTCGACCGCCTACGCCTTGATTGCCTACATGACGGCCTACCTGAAGGCCCATTATCCAGTCGCATTCATGGCCGCCCTGTTGTCCGGCGACATTCCCGGTCGCAATTTCAAAAAGAAGGACAAGCTGGTCGAACATCTGGAAGATTGTCGCCGCATGGGCATCGAAACCCTCCCTCCCGACGTCAACCGTTCCGATGGCGACTTCACCGTGATCGACGGCAAGCTGCAGGTCGGACTTTCGGCGATCAAGGGCTGCGGCGGCGGGGCTGCGGCAGCCATCTCGGCCGCGCGCACCGCGGGTGGGCCATTTCGTAGCTTGTTCGACTTTTGCGAACGGATCGACTCCCAGCAAATCAGCCGGGCCGGCATCGAAACCCTGATCAGGGCCGGCGCCTTCGATTCGCTCGGCGCGCATCGCTCGCAGTGGATGGAGCTCCTCGACCGCGCGATCCAGTCCGGGGCTGCCATGCACGCCGACCGCCGTCGCGGCCAAAAGGGACTGTTCGAGTCGCTCGACGACGAGCCACAGACCACCGAAAACGTTCGGTTGCCCGACGTTCCCGAGTGGGACACGCACAAACTCTTGGCCGGTGAGAAGGAAGTCCTCGGCTTCTACCTATCGAGTCATCCGCTGACCGAACACCAGCAGACGCTTCAAACCTATTGCTCGCACAATACGCTGGAGGTGGCCGGGCTGCCGCCGCGCACCGACATCGTGCTGGGGGGCATCGTCTCGGCCATCAAGCTCTCGCAAACCAAGAATCCCCGCGCCGGCAGCACGAACACCAAGTACGCCATGTTCGATTTGGAGGACATCGGTGGTCTGATCCGTTGCATCGCCTGGCCGGAAGAATACGCCAACTTTGGTCATCTAATCACGCCCGATGCGATTCTCGTGGTCCGCGGTGCGGTCGACCGGCGGCCCGGTAGCGAGGAATCCAACCTGATCGTCAACGAGTTGATCCCCTTGGCTGAAGTGGCGGGCCGCTTCACGCGCGGCATCCGCGTTCGCTTGTCGGAATCGCAGCACGGCACGCGGGGCGTGAGTGAACTGCACGAAATCCTGCGTGGCTATCCCGGCAACTGTGAATTGCAACTGCTGGTCTGCCTGAACGATGGCCGCCGCGTGCTGATGAAAAGCGAACTGATGCGCATCGGATTAAACCCCGAGTTGCGCGGGCGGCTAGACGCCTTGCTCGGGCCAGGAAACGTCCAATTGCTCGCGGCCCCACCCCCGCCCCCAACGCGTGGCCCACAGAATGGGCGCCATCGTGAGCTTGCCGCCCGCTAGATCCAGGCGATCAGGCTGTTTTCCGGCGCGGCGTGTGTCCAGGGCAGGCACCGACGTGGTTGAGTCGGATCCATGCCTTCCCCCGAGCGGTGCGCGTTACGCCCTCCTCGCAAGCGGTCGGTTATGCCGGCTTTTCCGCCGAAAACGTGGCGACGCTGGGCTGGCCGAGACCGTTCCACAGCTCGCGCTGTCCAGGCCGGCCAGGGGGGGTATTGCTTTCCTACCTTTCTTGATTTGCCTGCCTTCAGCAATTAAGATCGAAGAAGTTCAGCATCGGATGTCGGGCTTTCAAAATTCGCTCAATCAACGCTTCCACCTCGTCTACAATCTGGTTGGCGGGTGGAGGCGTTTCCGGAACATCTGGCTCGTTGAGGAGGATTCCATGGTTTGGCGCAGATTCGTTTGTGCGTCGGTTTTCGCACTGCTCTTTTGGGAGTCGATCACCGGCGGACCGACCGGCAAATCAGCGGTTGCCCAGATACTCGGCGCCCAACCACTGGGTCAGAACCAGGGCCAAGGTCAGGGGCAGGGGGGCCAGGGCGCTCAGAGCGGCGGCGGCACCAGCATTACGTCCCATACGAATATCACTTCGTCGAACGCGAGCGGTGCCAACGGTGTGATCGTCGATGCCGATGGTGTGCTCCGCAAGAAAGAGTTTCCGGATCCCACGGGGCAACTTACGCGCGATCGTCTGTTGGCGGCGCGGGCCAATCTTGATCGTCGAGTTGCCAGGTCCAGCAAGTTGCGCAAAGTGTCGCTCAACCGTCTGGAAGCGGTCGTCAAAGCGAATCTTGAGAAGCGATTGCCCCCCTCGGACGAGATGCAGCACCTCGCCGGGCTGACCCGCGTGCAATACGTCTTCTATTATCCCGACACCAAGGACATTGTCCTCGCCGGACCGGCCGAGGGCTGGGGCGCCGATTTGTCGGGCCGCGTCTGCGGCATCGAAACCGGCCACGCGGTGCTCGAACTTGAAGATCTGGTGGTCGCGCTGCGGGCGTTTCCACCCAGCGGACAAAAGACCTCGGTCATTCTCTGTTCGATCGATCCCACGCCCGAAGGGCTGGCGAAAGTGCGCGCGTTCATCAAAAGCATCGGGCCACTGGAGTCGCCGGACCAGGCTGACATGATTGTCGACGGTTTGCGGACCAGTCTCGGGTTTCAGAACATCCGCGTCGAGGGTGTGCCTGTCAATTCCCATTTCGCCCAGGTGCTGATCGAGGCGGACTATCGCATGAAGCTCATTGGCCTCGGAATGGAAAAGCCCTCGGTGAAAATGGCCAGCTTCGTCGACAAGGCCCATCCGACCTCGAACGGCAACAGTTTGCAGCGTTGGTACTTTATTCCCGATTATCAGTGTGTTCGCGTCGCTGCCGACAGCTTGGGAATGCAGCTTGTCGGCGCTGGCGTCAAACTGGTCGACGAAGATGAAGTCATCAACGCCGACGGCAGTCGAAAAGTGACCGGCAAATCGAACAAGGCCAGCAAGGCTTTCGTGACCACCTTTACGAAAAACTATACGGCCATTGCCGAGCGGACCCCGGTCTACGCCCAACTGCGGAACTGCATCGATCTGGCCATTTCCGCCGCCTTCATCCAGCAGCAGGATTATTACGCCAAAGCTGGCTGGCGGATGAGCACCTTTGCCAACGAAGCGGCCATACCCGTCGCAACGCTGAACGTTCCCTCACGGGTGGAAACGGTCGTCGCGGCCGTGTTTAAGGATCATCAGTTGATGACACCGCTCGGCGGTGGCGTGCAGGTGCATCCCGGCCAGGCATTGAAAAAGCCTCTTCCCGACGAGGATGGCAAGATCAGCGAGCTGCGCGAATCGGTCAGCGTAAAAGATCTGCCCGCCGACCAATGGTGGTGGGACTAGTCTTCGACGCTTCAACATCGCGTTCTTCCCAAGGATTCGCGATTGTCGCTGGCACGAGCATCGCGAGACTTCTTGATTGCCGGCGCATCGCGGTCCGGCCGCGCGGCGGCTTAAGCCGGTCGACCGGGCCCTGTCACCACGCGATGAAAGTGCAGTTGCACTTCGCGATTGACGACTCGGCGCACACCTTCCACCAGGCAGTGCGGTTCGTTGTCGTCCTGGCCGCGGCGCACGATCTCGTCGAGCTTTTCCCCCGGTGCCACGGTGAACGTCGACTGGTAGATAATCTGGTTGCCCGCATCAAGCTCGGGCACGATGAAGTGGCACGTTGCGCCGTAGGTCAACATGCGAGCGGCGAACGCTTCGTGGTAGGGCCGAATACCGGGGAAGCTGGGCAGCAGCCCATGGTGCAGGTTGAGGATCCGCCCGCCCGCGTACTTCCAACAACTGGCCGGCGGCAACACGCGCATGTATCGGGCGAGCACAAGATAGTCGACTTCGTACTCGTCGCACAAGGCGATCAAACGCTCGTCGTCGGCGATCCCGTCCTCGTCGCCGACCAGGTGCCAGTCGATGCCGAACTGTTCGGCGATGCAGCGGCAGTTCGGCCGGCTGCCGATCATCACCACCGCGTCGGCGGCAATGTGACCGTCGCGGATTGCACGCAACACGGCCAGCGCCGATTCGGGACGGATCGTCGTGCATAGAGCCAACCGGGGCCGGTTGGCACGCTGATCCGGAGACCAGACCCGCACCGATAATGCTTTGCCGCGGCCGATCTCGCCAAGCACCGCCCCCAAGGAGAGGAACTGTTCGGCCGGCAATTCAATCCTCAGCAACATGGCAAACAATGACTGTTCGTCATGGTCGTACATCTGGATTTCGGTGATATTGGCCCCCTGCCCCGTCACATGATGGATGATCGGGTCGGCAAGGCCGCGATTGTCGGGGCCAACTGCGGTAATCACGATCTGCATCGCTTCCTCGCTTCCAGGTGGCAAATTCCCGTCCGGCAATTCGGTTCCGTCCCAAATGTGCCAACTCCGTCCCATCGGCCATTGGCCCCATAACTATAGCTTGGCGCCCAGCCGCTGGCCGGTCGGCCCAGCCAGTGGTATCCTGATGCACGCTCTTGGCCATGGATTCCGGCTCCGCACGCCAAGCGACGGGCGCTAGACGTAAGTGCTTTGACAGCATCGCCCTCGCCCGCAGCTAGTTCTCCCGGTCCCAGCTTCCGCGTAGAATGGCATCGCACAGTGATCTCGTTCTGAACCGTCCGCTAGCCACGCAAGCGAAACATGGAACAAGCCCGACCGGCACCGGAACCTCTCGGGTTTCCACCAAGGCCTGACCACATTACCCGAGCGGACGATGAGCGTGGCCAGTTTGTGGATGCCTCGGTTCCGCCGCTGACGAGGTACGAGCCGTTCGACACCGATCTGCGTCATCCAGGCCGCCGCAAAAGATGGTCCCTGTGGCTGTTCGCGGCCACTTGCCTCTCGACTTTTTGGGCGGGGGCTACCGACTGGATGCCCTACGCGTTTCTCGACGATTGGGCCGTTGCTTCCAGCATGGTCGCGGCTCATTGGCGTCAGGGGCTCGAATATATGCTGGCAGTGATGGCCATCCTGCTTACGCACGAGATGGGCCACTTCCTGCAGGCGCTTCGCTACCGCGTCCCGGCGACTTTCCCGCTGTTTATTCCGTTTCCGATCATGATGACCGGCACCATGGGGGCTGTGATCGGCATGGATGGCTCCCGTGCCAATCGCAAACAGCTCTTCGACATCGGTCTGACCGGCCCCTGGGCGGGCCTGCTGGTGGCGATTCCGATGATCTGGTTCGGCATCAAGCACGCGCATCCCGATCAGGCGATCGAATTTCGCCTCGGCACGCCCTGGATCTTTAAACTGATCTCCGCCTGGATCCGTCCCGAACTCGAATTGACCACGGTCTTTAAGAACCCGCTGTTCATGGCCGGCTGGGTCGGAATGTTGATCACAGGACTGAATATGCTTCCCGTAAGTCAACTGGACGGTGGCCACGTGATCTACGGATTGTTCGGCCGTCAAGCCAAATGGGTCGCCCGCTCGTTCGTCGTCGCGGCGATTGTCTTTATCGTCAGCCAGGAGCAGTACAACTGGGTGGTGATGTTAGTGCTGGTCCTACTGCTCGGAGTCGATCACCCGCCGTCCGAAAACGACAACGTGAAGCTCGGGCCTCTACGCTGGACGATCGGCCTGGTCTCGCTGCTGATCCCGGTCTTCTGCTTCACGCCGATGATCACGGGAGGGTAGCCCAAAAGGCTATCGCCCGCGGCGCGAAAGCGGTGTCTCGACCAGGAGCGGGTGGGAAATGAAGAAACGCACACGGCCGTGAGCGGCAACCGAAAGCCGCTCACGGCCGTGTGCGCTAGTGATTTTGATCGCCCAGGATCCAGCAAAAAGGCCGGACCCAAGCAGAAAACCTTGCCAACCGTTTAACGCTTCGAGAACTGGGTGCCGCGCCGTGCGCCACGCAGACCGTACTTCTTGCGTTCTTTCATCCGGCTGTCGCGCGTGAGCAGGCTGTGCTGACGCAAGGCTTCCTCGGTCCCGGCGTCGAATACCTTCAGCGCCCGGGCGATTCCGAGCTTGCAGGCACCCGACTGGCCCGACGGCCCTCCCCCAAGGACGCGAATGACCACGTCGACGTTGGCCGCCCGACCGGTCAGTTCCAGCGGGGTGAGCACCTGTCGGCGGTCTTGCTCGTTGGGAAAGTATTCGGTGAGCGAGCGGCTGTTGATCGTGATCGCCCCTTGGCCGGCCCGAACTCGCACGCGAGCCACCGACGTCTTACGGCGACCGGTCCCCAACGAATCGTTGGCGCCGCTAACCTTGCCCTGCTTTGCCGAAGCTTCTTTGACAACTACCATCGCTATTTGTTTCCGAGTTCTTTGGGCTGCGGGTTCTGGGCTTGATGCGGATGCTGATCGCCGGAATAAACCTTGAGCTTGGTCAGCCGCTTGTACGAAAGTTTGTTCTTGGGAAGCATGCGCCGCACAGCTTCGATCAAAATCAAGCTGGGATCGCGGGCAAATCGGGTCGCGGCGTTTTCGCTACGCAAACCCGGGTAATACGTCGTCCAGGTGTAGCGCTTCTGGTCCCATTTCTTGCCCGTCAGCACCACCTTCTCGGCGTTCACCACCACGACGAAATCCCCCGTGTCGACGTGCGGGGTGTAATCCGGACGATGCTTGCCCATCAGGATGACGGCAATCTCACTGGCCAGCCGGCCGACGACCTTGTCCTGAGCGTCGACGAGCCACCATTTTTGCTCGATTTCGCCCGCTTTGGCCATGTATGTTTTCGTGTGCGACACCATTTGCTTCTCCGCTCTGCTTCTCGTCGCCTGCCGAACTTGCCCGCTTTCGAGCGTGCCGCGCCTGGCGAAGGTGCTACGTGCTCTCCGCCTGGCCAGCTAGGTGGCCCCGAAGAGAAACTGCCAATTTACCGGCTTCGGGCCAATGCTTCAAGGGAGGAGCCCGACAAACCGCCGCGGCGCCGTCTTTGGCGATGCCCCCCAGGCAGTTTCC
>Ga0182024_10008663_pt1 | contig 21328 bp, 18 predicted proteins | sample P32metaG_FD_120480 | JGI IMG/M metagenome (GOLD analysis project Ga0182024, IMG submission 120480) | Permafrost microbial communities from Stordalen Mire, Sweden - P3-2 metaG (Illumina Assembly) | ecosystem: Environmental > Terrestrial > Soil > Wetlands > Permafrost | place: Sweden: Stordalen...
AGCGTACTCCGGATTTCCTGTCGAGCTTGTTGGCGCTGGCGAACTTCATGCGGCTTTTCTTAATGAAAGCCGCACACGCAGGTGTTGGTGGCGCCCCGTGCAGGAAATCCGGATACATGGGCCGAGAACGATGTTTTTCCAATGCCTTCACTCCACGCACCAACGGCCTTTGGTCCGCAAAACGGAGGCATTCGAAGGGGCTGCGCCCGATCTTTTTCGGCCCATGTACGCTGGGGCGAACATGGGGCACCCGTCCAGGGAGGCAGGCTTTGCAATCAGGGAAGAAAGCGTCGCCTGCATGTGGCGGTGAACCCGAGCGCGCGGCCACAATCGCTGCTGTAAAGGAGGGTTCTGGAGTCGGGCAGCCATGCGGGCCCAGTTTGATCACACGCTACGGTGGTGAGACGGCGCATCGCGCCGGTATTCAAGTCGCGCAAGGAGAGGTTCCAGTAGCCTGATCGAAAAATACTGAACGCAAGCCAGCGGCCATCGGGGGAAATTGCCGGGTAGCGTGCTTCGCCGACAGGAATTAGTTCCAATTGGTCGACCCCCCGCACTTCGGAGAGCCGAGAACTGGCGTTGCCTTTTGTCGCGGAGACCACGAGTGATCCGTTTGGCGAAATAGCGATTTCCTCCAGGTTCCAGGGAGAAGTAGCCGTCGTCAGTTGCTGCTCCGGTTCTCCTGGACGAGCAAGATCGCGCACGAAGAGGTGTTTACGGCCGTTCATCTCGCGCAGGAAGGCGAGCTTCTTTCCGTTCGCGAGCAAAGCCGGCGATTCAGCATCGAGGATCGGCGCACCGGAGCCAGACGAAGGCTCGACGACGGATCGGAGTCCTACTGTTTCCGTCCAAAGCTGATCGCCGCCGGCGGTGAGCGATAGCTCATCCTTCGCTTCGTCGCCTGCATTGGTAACAATGGAGTCACCTTCGATCGTTGTCCTGCGGTATCCAGTTGGCAGCAGCGCGATGGAATCAACTTCGTTTCCTCGGGGAACCGATTGCGTCGCCAGAAGCATTTCTCGTCCGATAGGAAGCCGATAGGAGTAGTCGTCAAACAGGTCGTGCTGATGCTTCAGGCCACTGGCAATACTGATGGTAAGGGCTACGGCACCACCCGCAAGCCACCATTTTGGAGCCCGTACCCGGGTGCCATTTTTGATCAAGTAGATGGCTACCGTGGTCAACAGGATGAGCGCATACAGACGCTTTACGTGGAGAAGAGCTTGCCAGCCATCCACGGGCGCCGTATTCCATTCTGGATACCCCACGGCGAGATAAAGCGCAATCACAACCACGAGCAGGGTGCTACGCCGTTCTTGCAGGAGGCGTGCACAAATAATAGCCACAGGCAGAACGAGAACAGTGAAGTGGTAGGAGGCGGGCAATGGCGTAAGTGTGAGGGTCGCCAGCAGGAGAGCCGACCATTCCAGTGAAATACGAGCAGGTGACGACTTACCGGTGTTGATCCAAAGTAACGCCGGCACCAGCAAAGCCAATTGAAACGCGGGGTGCAGAATAGCGAAGAGCCAGGGCGCCTGCAACGCGGGGTGCGCATTCAACTGTGGCTCGAAGATGAAGAGCCGGTGAAGCAGTGTGGAGAGGGAAGAGCTGGCAAGGTTATATGGATCGAGCACCTCACCTCGCAGTGTCCAGGGAAGGACCTGCAGCAAATAGGTGCGGTGCAGACTCCAGCCAAAGACCGAGATAGAGAGCAGCAGGCAAAGAATCCCGGTGAACAGGCACGCCAGGAGTGCTTCCCAGTTCTTCTTCCGGATAAAGTGAAGCGCCAGAATGACCGGAAAAATCTTGACGGCTACGCCGAGAGCAATCAGAGATCCGGCAATGCGATTTCGTTGCCGTTGTATCGCCCAACAGGCAGCGGTCAGAATGCCGAGCAGAACAATATAGTACTGGCCGTAGAGAAGGTTGCGATGCAAGGGGAAACAAAGTCCGAGCAGACACCCTACTTGCAACACGGATAAGCCGCTGACGGCACTTATCAGCCAGGCAATGGGAAAAAGAAGGGCGAGATTCAACAGAAGCCATGCGTGTTTTGCAACCAGTGGAGGGAAGCCCGTTAAAGGCCACATCGCCAGAGTAGAAAAGGGCGTAATGGGCACCAGCCCGATCACTCGCTGATCGATATTGCGATGGTCCTTTTCCCGCTGCAACCAGATCCACTCGTAGGCGCGCGACGGATCTACACCCTCACGGGTGAGTCTCGCTGCCAGGTAGTAATTAGGAAAGTCAGTGTTGAGCGAGCGCCAGGCGCGTGGCAGGGTGTGCCCAAACAGGTAGAAGCCCAATAGTATGCCCACCGCTCCTGCGATCACGCGCCTATGCACTATGCTTTCCCGCGTGCGGAGATTCTTCCCGGGGAAGACTTAGTTTGCCTAGATGCAGCAGGACACCTACCCGCAGGGACTGCCGTCCATCCAGGTAGTGCAACCACGAGCGCTTCGGGTCCTGGAGAAGACAGTCCAGTAACAACTGCTTCTCGCTCACGTGGACCGCCCCACCGGGGATAGTATCGGATGGCAAAGTTTCGCTCAGGGTTTTCACGATCCACTTCCTTCCAGATTACGAGCCAAGCCACGATGGCCGACAGTTTCTACGGCCGCGTCTGTGTGGCACAGATCGCTATAGAGCTGAAAGTACGCTTTCGCAATGCGATCACTGGAATAGCGATCGACGGTTGGCGTGCGAAATCTCAGCGTTGCGAGCGCCTCCCGCGTTGCGCGGACGAATGCGTCCTCCGCGGATGGTTCCAAAGGAACATAGTGGCAGTAGGATCCACCGACTTCACGAAACGCTGGAATATCGGAGCAGACCACCCGGCAGTGATGAAACATGGCCTCGACAATGGGCAGGCCAAAGCCTTCGATGAGAGACGGCGCCAGGAGGAGTTCGCAATGCTTGTAACACCATTCAAGCTCGGCATCCGAAATTCCCCGAAGGAAGACGACCTGGCGCTCCAGATTAAGTTCTTTGATGGCTCGATGAATGTTTTCCGTCTCCGGTCCTTCGATACCAATCACCACCATCAGTGCTGCCGGATTGATCTCCTTTTCCAGCAGCAGGCGGCGAAACACCTGCAAAGCAAGCACTATGTTCTTGTTCCGGCGGTGCTGGGCAACACAGAGGAGAAACGGTTGACCATACCAAGCCGGGATGGGGCTGGTTGCGGCGGCCGGCGGCCCGGGATCGACGCAGTTGTAGATGGTGACTGCCCGGCGGGCAGCAAGCCGCGGGGCATAAAAGGAGAGGCGCCTGAATGTGGTCTCGGAAACACAGGTGATCCTGTCAACCGCACGCAGACACTGTTGCAATATCAGGCGATTGAAGAGAACCTTGGGAAAGCCAAAGTTCGACGGAATATCGTAAGGGTAGAGGTCATGCAGCGTGACCACCGTGGGACAACGGAACGCTTGCCGATTGACGGGAGCAGGATACGCGAAGTGCACGATATCAGCTTTGAGCCGGCGGACGATGGCGGGCAGGTGGTTGTAATACCAGAGATTGCGGCTGATAGCATCCTTGCCTACAGACATCTCGTGAAGATGGAGTCTGGCGTCATTATGTGGCAGGGCCGCGTCCAGCGCATCCCACTGACATTCGGCAGCGATCACGTGGATTGCCGTTACGCCGGCACGCGAAAGCAGGCATCGGGCGAGATTAGCGGCATGACGAGTGACTCCCGAAAGATGCCCGGAGGCGCCGGCGACTGCGATGACGATCTTCATTGTTGGCCGTCCTTTGTCGGCGTACTCAACTCGAGCGATTCGAGTTGATGTGGGTTAAGGTGCATCATGAGCGAGCTGATTAGAAAAACAAACCAGAGCGGCAGGGTAAGTTCGAATCGATCAGTATCGCCAAGGCCCCGTATGACAATGAATAGAAGGAGCCCGAAAAGAAGCGCCTTAAGGGAGGGGAGGCGAAGGCGGCGGATCTGCAGGTAGATACTGCCGTAAACAGTAATGAAAAGTGCTATGCCCACGACTCCGTAGGCATAGAAGAGTTGCAGCAATTCATTGTGAGCATGCCAGGGTTCGAAGATGCCGAAGGCGGGTACGACATTGCGAAAGGAGTGAAATCCGTGCCCGATCCACGGCTGTTCGAGTGATCGTTCGAACACGTAGTCCCAGATGCCAACGCGTCCCGTGAGCGTCTCCGCTTCATTGCCGGTGGTGGTGTACACCTCAAAATAGGCTTGAATCAGCCTCCAGAAAGCTGCGACGACCAGGCCGGAACTAAGCAGGATCATGAGCAGTTTGCGGCGGCTGATGGCAGAATCGCGGACAAGCAAAAATGCTTCACCGGCGATAAAGGCAACAATGGTGGTTTTGCTCAGAGTGCGCAATAAGGTGATGGCGAGGAAAATGGCGGCCAGGTTCCAGGACCGGTGGGAACGGCTGAGAAACTGGGCCATAAACACACCGAAGGCGCAGATGAGTCCGATGGCGTTGGGGCTAAAAAAGTCGTCATTCCCCGGCCGCAGATCCTGCATGGTCGGAGAGATCCAGGTGATCACAGCGATGAAGCCGGCTCCCCACACATAGCCCTTCATGACGGAGGACGCCATGAGCTCCACCGGTCCGGTGCGAAACAGCAAGACCACCATCGCCAGGTCAGCGGCCACAGCGCACCAGTAAGCAAAGGCGACGGCTACCGAGATGGTCGCACTCCATAGCAAGCTGCAAAGAGCGAACAGAAGAAAGGCAAGTGCCGCGCGGAAGCACGGCACTTGTACGGTCGAGCGCAAGGTATTCGTAGCTGGTCCTAGCGAATGGAACACAACGACTGCGAACAGCAACAGATTGAGCCCAACGCCGAATGCGGCGCCCGCCCGCGGGTTGGACTGAAAGAACAAGTACTCGATGCAATAGCGAAAAGCAAAATAGAAGCCCACGGTCGCAGCCATCAGGCTGCCGGACTCGCTCTGGGCATGCACACTTGTTATGGCGACGCTGGTGCTCATACGTCCTCACAAACTGGGCGAATCTGTGCTGTCGGTAAAGAAGGGGCCCGTGCACCCCCCAGCGCACGGGCCAGCGGGACGTACATCAGTAAGGCGATGAGCCCGTAGGATAGACGTGCCATCGCGATTCCATGAACGCCCTGCAAAGGGAGGAGGCAGGCCATGAGCAGCAGCATGGCTACGCCTCCCGTGATATTCAGCGCAGTGACCATGTGGACACGGCCCAGCGCGAGCAATGCGTAATAGCCGGTGACGCTCAGACCCAGGAGCGCGAAGCTCCAGGTAATCGGAGCCAGGATTCCGGCTGCACTGTGAGCGACCGATTGGCCGACCCAGGCATTCAGGACTGCCCGGCCGAAGAGCAGCAGGAGGCCGGCACCGACAGCTACGATCAGAATGTTGACGGAGAAGGCTGCCAGAATCGCCTTTTTGACGGCTCCTGTCTGAGAGACAGCATTGCGGGCCGAAAGGTAAGGAAAGAGAAAATGCAATCCGGAGGACGCGATGCCATAGATTGGCTGGGCCATCTGCACGCACAACGCGTACGCAGTAACGGTAGTCGCGCCCAGCGAGACGCCGAGGAGCAGCCGGTCCGCCTGGGTAAAGATGACGCTCGCGACTGCAAGCAGCCAACTAAACGCGCCGAAGTGGAACAAGGCAGTCGTGGCGTGACGGTCGAACGACGGAAAAAGCGAGGCAGCTCCAAGATATTGCCGCAGGCGGATAAGCTGAGCCGCGGTTCCCAGAACCAGGAAGCAAGCTGTCGCTTCCATGATCCCAGCGACACCATATCCACGGATGCTGAGCACCACGGCTGCCGCCACGGTGATCACCCGGGTAAAAAGGCTGATGCGGATCGCCGCCCCATATCGCTCGAAAGCTCTCTGCGTGCTGACGCAGACGGTCTCGATTGCCCGCACCAGCATGAGCACGCTGGCAATCCGCAGCCCCAGGAGGCAGGCTGCGCGCAGACCGGCTGCAGAGCCGACCAGGTGGCCGACTGCGAGCGGTACGAGCATCCACGAGATGAGCGCAAGCGCTCCACCGAGCAGGAGGTTGATGCCGAGCATGCTGCTCACCGCCCGCAGCAACATATCCGCATCGCCCTGACTTCTGGCGCTTGCGATGTATTGGATGTTGGCGTCGCCAAAACCCGACGCAATGATGCTGCCGGTATTCAGCGCTGCGGTAGTTACGATCCAAATGCCGTACTGTTCTACCCCCAGGTGCTTGAGCAATGTGGGAGCCGAGAGCAGCATGGCAATGGGATAGGCTGCGTAATCCAGCACCCCGTAGGCGGCGTTCGAGAAATGAGCTCTCATTCCACACCCAACCTTCGTTGAAGGCGGCGCTCCATCTGTCTGCGCAAGCTTTCGCCAATCTCCTGCGCCAGTACCTTCCGCGGATCGCCTGTGCTCACGTGCTCCCACATGGAACGAAGGATGATGTAAAAGCAAGTTGCCGCTACAGACAGCGTGGTCAGAAGAAGAATGACGATCAATCGCGGAGGAAAGGACTTCTTCTCTGCGACCAGCGGCTGGTCGATCACCGAGACCACCGGAGTGTCTTTTGCCTCTTCGATCCGTGCCATCTCATATTGCTGGGACAACAATTCGAAAACGGTTTCCTGAATTCTGACCCGCCGGTAGAGGTCAGCATAGGGAACGGCGAGCCTTGGTAGCTGGCGCAGGGATGGGTATAGTTCAGAGCTTGTTTCGCTGCTCTGGTTAGAACTTTCCGCAGAAGTGCTGCCGCTCATCTTCGTAAGCTCGCTTTTCAAGACGCCGATCCGCGCGCGGGCAGCACGCACGCGCACATTGCCGTCGCCGTAAATCTGCTCTAGTGAGTCGAGCTCCGACTGACCCACAATCAGCTCGGCCTGCAGCTTGGCGGCTGCGTCAACCATCGCGTGGGTCTGCTCCTTGATGTCGAGCGTGACGTTGGTGCTGGAGAACTGACTGAGCGCCTTCTCCGCGGCCTGTAGTTCGGCTTGCACGCTGACCAGGCGCTTCTCAATGAACTCGCGTTCCCGGCGTGCGGAAGAAGTGTTCGCGAGAGTCACGATACGATTCAGCTCATCAAGATAGGCCTGCGTGATTGCCTGCGCCCGCCGCGGGTCAGTATCGCTGAAAGTAATGGTGATGACTCCACTCTTCTTGTCATCAATGACGGTTGTATGGCGGCCCAGATATTTGACCGTGTCGATGCGGTAGCGCTTCTTGTAAACGTGTTGCAGGTTGAAGCGATCAATGATGTGGTCACTGATGGTGCGGCTATGGAGAAGGTCGATAAACAGGGCGCCAGAAGTTCTTCCGCCCAACAGCCCCGCGAGATTGCCAAATCCAGCCAGTCCGCCCAAGGAATGGCCCGCGAGCGCCGCGAGCATCGCAGCTCCCGAAGAGGGTTGTTCCGGAGGCATCAGGCGCGCCACAGACTCGTAGCGCTTCGGAGTGAGGAAAGCGATGGCAGCGCTCAGAATGAGAGCCACCGCGGCCACCCTCACCAGCCGGCGCCGATGATCCCAAAGCAGGTTGGCATTTCTGACCCAATTCGCCATGGGTTGCGTTTTGCGTGCCATGATCTCGGCAGTGGCCATTAGAATTCTCCTGCTTTCGGGTGAAAGGAGAGCTGGATGGTAGTGGTCAGATTATTTTTTGTCGTCGTGGAAAGGAGTGGAAAGCTCCAGCGTTCCTGTTGCACCGCGCCGGCTAGCTGCCAGTGTGGGCTTAGAGCCACATCTGCGCTGACATTGAGATCGCGGAGAGAGCCACCACGAAGAAAGACATCACTGGCCGTTTGATGGCGCGCGCTCACTTGAACAGAGCTGCGAGACGAGAACCACCAGTTACTCCATAGCTGGTATCCGTTCGACTCGCGTCCGATCCAACTGCCCAGGAGTTGCCGATCATTCGTGTAGCCGCTCAGATAATGGACATTGAAGTAATAGAACCCCGGAAAAGATCGACGGGGCGTCAGATACCCCTCCGCGCGAAAGTCCATGTGCGGGAGATGCGGCAGGCGAGCAACATAAAATCCTGGCGACCACGCGCTATGTGTGGGGTAGGCAAGGGGAAAGAGCTCGTCGTCGGTGAACGTGTCCACATAAAGCTTCAGCAGATTGTGGAGCTTTGGAACTGTGTACTGGACGTCAACGTCAGACCGGCGATCGCCCGGATCGTTGGGACCGGGGGCGGAGTTGCTGGTGGAAAATAAGCTGCGCAAAAAGCTCTTTGTTGTGAAGGGAGCTCCTGCGCCGGCGAAGATCACGGTGCGGGAGACGCTAAATTCCAGGCTGGGTTTGGGCTTGAAGGAAAATTTCTGGCCGTTGATAAACGGCTGGTCGCTGAGCGCAACCCCCGGCTGCCCCAGAGTCTGACTTCCAACGTGGACGAATTGTTGCCCGGAAAGACGCCCCAGAAAGAACTGAGCTCGAATCGGACCCAGCCAGCGGCCGAACCCCGGGAGTTCAATGGGGGATACGCGATCGTAACGGAGCATGGTGATTGGCTCCGCATTGTTGCTGAAAAGAAGTGGCCCTCCTTTGCCCGGACCCCACCACAACGCTTGCTTCCCAAACGAGAATTGGTTGTTGTGAAAGGTGTACGAGGCGTACGCCTCGAGTACGCGTCCGCGGCTGAAACCGGAGATCGGCCCGGCCGCGGCGGCCGGAGTAAAGTCAGCCGCCGCGATGGCGGCATCCGCCGACGAAGGAGTCACTGCCGCTGGCGCGGTTCGTTGCAACTCCACCCGCACGTAAGACGCAAAAGAGCCGAAAGCCGAGCGACCAGAGATGCCGGTGTAGATGTTCGCTCCGCGACCGTAGGGCCGCCCATAGTCGTTGGTGAGGGTTTGGGCAAAGTGGTACCCGTCGGTTAGCGGAGCGCCGGCGATCGCTGTGCTACGCCAGTCAATTGAGTCGATCGCAGCCTGGCGATTACACTCTCCGTCCCGCTGCCGAAGCTCCACGGCGAACTCACCGGCCAGGTCCTTGATCAATCCCTCCATTTGCTCGTCCACCGCCTGATCGGAGTCGAGCTCGTTCTGCTGATCAGTTTGTTGCTCCTGGGCTTCAGCGACGAGTCGCGCACTTTCCATCCGCGTCCAGGGACGCAGCCCCGCGAACGCAGTCTGAATGTAGCCGGCAAGTGCCAGCCTCTCGATCGCGGGATAGATCCAGCTTTCAATCGGAATATAGGTGGACGCCATGTTGGAGGTTTCGCAGCCTGCGTCTCCATCCCCTGGCGGATTGGGATGTCCCAGGGCGTAACTATGCGCGAACACGAGTGACACCAACAGGAGCATCGCTGACCTTCGCATAGCGAACCTATATGACCCCGGCCACTGCGGCAGTTATGGCAATGGAAGAAGATATCTGGGCAACGGTAAGTAGATTTCTCCAGAAGAGAGAACCACCGATGATCCTCTGCGGAACGACAATGACGTCGCCAGGATCCAGGCGCGTAGAGAGAACGTTAGCCCCATACCATTCGCCAGAGCGTCTTCCAATGACCGAACCGTTGGCACGAATCACAAAGATCTCTTTGCGATTGGCAACATCGTTGGTTCCACCGGCCCGGCGGAGATACCAGCCCGCTTCTTTGCCAGGAACGTAGGTAATGGCGGAGGCGTTATAGACTTGGCCGCTGACCAACACGAACCCAGGGCGTTTAGGCACGGTCAGTATGTCGCCGGTATGCATCTCGATATCTGCTGGTGTGTTCGCCCAGCTATTGATATCCGCGCTGATGTGAATCACGAGTCGTCCGCTGGCCGGCTGACTCTTCAAGCGCTGAAGAACTTCAGCTTGCTGTTGCGAGGCTGCCTGTAGCAGCGCGCTCTGATCCTGGCCGCCTAAATTAGGCGCGAGGCGTGCGGATGCTGAGGATGTCTCGATCTGGTGAATGAGTTCAACCCTGGTTTTCTCTTCCAGCTCCTTCACCTGCGTACGAATAAGAATCGCGCCGCTCGCGTATGCGGTGCTTCGTAGTCCGCCGGCGCGGCGAAGCACGGAACTAAGACGCTCACCCTCCTGCAGACCATAGCTGCCGGGGTATGTCACCTCGCCTTCGAGAATGACGGAAGCGCCGATATCGTTCCATCCAGACAGCTGATGAATGGTGAGAATGTCGCCCGGCTTGAGCGGGACCGCATCAAACTCCTCCGAGCGGATCTCAATAGACGCGCGTTGGCTGATGACCTTCTTGCCGTCCTCGATGGTGTAGCTCGCCAAGTCGGCGCTGCTGAGCAATGCGTCGCGCTTGAAGCCGCCCGCCATGTTCGCCAGCTTCATTGGCGTCATATCGTGGGTAAGCGCATACGTGCCGGGACGTAAGACCTCACCACGAATCGTTACCTGCGGCGCATCCACTTCATAGCGGCCCAGGATGCGGACGGTGTCAAACGGTTGGAGAGCAAGGTTCGTGTTGCCGATCAGGGTGTCTGCCACGTCGAACTGAATCGTCTCCGGATGAAAGTCGGGGGCGACCAGGCGCACGATGTCGCCTTTGGCAGCGGGCTCTGGCAGCAAGTCTTGATAGGAGCGAAGAACATCGCTAAGCTGCATGCCGTCTCGAAATGGGAACTTGCCCGGCCGCACGACATGGCCCTCCACGTAAATAGCGCGCTCGCTGTAAGGCAAGATCGCTGCGACATGGATACGGTCGCCATCCTTTACCTCGAAGGCTGCGATCTGGGCCAGCGTAGACTGCGGTGTGCCCGAGGGCGGCGACTGGAGGCTCAGAGTCTCGCGTTGCTTATTTGCCTCAATGCGCTCAACGGTGATGTGGTCGAGCGCTGCGGCGACCGTGGCTCCGCCGGCATTGTCGAGCACTGCTTTCAGCGTCGAGCTTCCTTTGAGTTCATAAATCGCAGGGCGCTTTACCATGCCGAAGATGGCAACTTGCGGACCAGCCGGCGGAATCAGCAGCGTATCGCCGGCTTGCAGGCGATCGTCATCCATGCGCACGCCGTTCAGCAAAAAGTCATAAAGGTCAACTTCTCGGATCAGTTGCTGTCCGCGATAGTGGCGCACGATGCGCAGTGAGCCGACACTCGTCGGGCCACCGGCTTCGTAAATGGCGTTGAGTGGCGTGGAGAGTGAACTGACGTCATAAGCTCCAGGACGCTGCACGTCGCCGACGACATATACCCGTACCGTGCGCAGGCGGGCAATGGTCACATCGACCTGGGCATTGTGGTATTGCTGCTTGAGCGCGCCTTCGATACTGGACCGGGCCTGCTGCAGGGTGAGCCCGGCCACAACGAGAGAACCAGCTTCTGGCAGGGCGATCTTGCCCTCGCGGTCGATCACGCGGGCGAAGGTCTGGGAGATACCTCCCCAGAGGTTGATGGTGAGGCCGTCGCCTGTTCCTAGTACATAATCGGGACCGATGGGAAGATCGACCGGCAGCGTCCTGTTCCCCATTCCGCCGTGTGTCAGATCATCGCGGTTGACGAAGACCTCGGATCCGAAGCGCTTGAGCTTAATGCTATCCGGAGGTACCTGGGTGTAGAGGTCACGTAAAGAGCGCAGATTATATGGGGCGGGGAGATGGAGAGTTTCGGGCTCGTCGGTGACGCTGCGCGACTTGGTGTCGGGTGTTGTGCCCGAGCGCCGTGTCGAGCTACGAGCGGCCGAAACGCCGTTGTTAGCCAGAGAAGGCTGTCCGGCGGAGACCAATCCGCTTTGAGAGGTCGAGCCATCAAGAGACGCCCCAGATGCCAACGACGATGGGAGCGAAGATGGGAGCGACGACGAGAGCGATGATGAGGCTGAAGAGTAGGGCGACTGGTCAGTGTCATCATCGGAGCCGGCGCTCGAGAGTAGCCGATCCATCTCGGCTGCCGAAACATAGCCACGGGCGCGGAGCCAGACCGTTATGTTGGCACGCAAGGCGGCGTTGGTGGAGATCTGGCTGAGCAGCATCTCATCCGTGATCGAGTCGGCCTGCGTTGCGACGCCTTGCTGTTGAAGCTGGTCGGCTACCAGCGACTTGAGCTCGACAACCAGCTCGGGTTTCTGCTGAAGAATCGAAATAATCTGCGCCGCTGTCAGTGAATTGTGCTGGTTGAACTGCGAAGCAGAGGAGCTATTTAGATCAGAATCCGAAGAAGTTGCATCCGTGCCCGCAGACAAAGGAGCAGTTGCCGGGGCCGCCACCTGCTGGGCAAAAGCGGAGCCGCACAATGCAAGCAGAGCGACAACTCTCAAGGAGAGATGTGTGAATCGGGTTGTCGTTCGTGTCTTCATGGTCATCGTTCAGTCAACAATCAGATTGGGTTTGTAGTTCGGTAAAGCAGCGAGCCGTCGTTTCCAGCGAAAGGCCTCAACCAGGTAGTGCACTCCTTCGACAACGTGGAAGCGCAAGCGAAAAACAAGGAAGCGCAGCTGGAAAACCTCGCTCCGGATCCGCTCCCACACGTTGGCCTCGATACTTACGCTCACGATCCGTGGTGCCCGATGCAATGGCAACAGGCTGCTGCGTTTCGCCTGTTTCCACGAGTCATCGTTGCCCCTCAACTCTTCCTGCAGGAGCAGGTAGAGTTTCGTACCAGGAAAGTCCGCCAGGATCGACTCTCTTCCGTAGTGGTCGGCCCATAGCCTGACGCCGGCAGGTAGCCGGTCAGAAGTCCATTTCTCAAGCTGGCCCGGAACTTCCCCACCAAAGATTCGGGATGAGAGCAACGTCGTTAGGCCGATGGCCATGGATGCGTGAGGGTCACCTTCTGCATGCTTTCGCACCTCATCCCAGAAGGACTGATCCTGGTAACGAACAGAAACGTGATGTTGGTACTCAAGTAGCCAGGAGAGGCGTGTACACGCACTACAAAGGTGCTTGAAAATGTGCAGCGCCTGGGCGATAAATTGGTCGGTGGGCGCAAGTGCAGGGAAGGTAACGCCGCCCCAGGAATGGCGGATCCGTCTTTCGAGTCGCGAGTCGCGGAAAGGCAGATGTTTTGGCGGTCCTGAGGTTGCAAAATGCAGTTCGACACAGCGCTGCGGTCTCGGTTTGTAATGATCCGTGATACTTGTCAGCTCATGGGATCCGGCTTTGAACTCCCACACGTCCGGGGTTGCGGCCATTAGCTCGTAGCCTGTTTTACTGAGGATTCTTCTGCAGAGATCCAATTGAGTCCCATCGACCAGGAAGTCAAAGTCCAGCTGGCAGCGCAGTTCGGGCCGTGGGCAGGACTCCGGTGAAAGAGTGAAACCTTTGAGATTTGCGTACACCACGCCGGCCCGCTGAAGCGATTGGTTCAGAGAAGCAAACTCAACCAACATGGTCGAGCTTCGTTGACGGTTGTCTGCGAGATTGCCGCGGAGTCGTTCCAGCGTTGCGGCAGGCAAGGCATTCTCGATGTGCAACGACTCAACCTGGTCGAGAAAATACAGAGCCATGCCACTTGCATCGAGCCAGTGATAGGACCGCTGCCAGTCCCGAGCTGTCAACCCCGATAGACGATGGGCAGACTTCTCGACCGAATCGTGGAAGGCGGCAACAACAGCCTCGACCACCTGCTTACTTGCGCGTCCGCTCCATTTCATAACTATCTCCGGCTCGTGAATCTGCTTAGTGGCTGTAAACTTCGGGCTCGCCAAGGCTGCCTGCGGGCGGCAAATGACGAAGAAAGAGAACAATTGACCAGATCTCCTCGTCGTTGAGCGTGCCTTTCGAAGCAGGCATGCCAGAAGGCGCCAGGCCGTTGTCGATCACCCACTTCAGCTGCCCGTCGCTGTAGTCCTGTACCTGCCGCGAAGCCAGCGAAGGGATTGGCGGAGACATGTGGGCGGCGAACGGAATGCCGGTGAGCTGGCCGTCAAGTCCGTGGCAAACGACGCAATAGTGATCAAAGGCTTCCTTACCCGCCGCCAACGTCTCTTTGGTTAAGGGCAACGGGTTCTTTTGCGACCGGTTCCCTACGGTAAAGTCGTGCTCAGCGGCGACAACGACCTTGCGCTCCAGGGGGCTCGGCTCGCTCACTTTGCAGCCACAAAGCAAGAGAGACAAGCCAAGGAAACAAGCGTGGTGCGCCCGAAGCATGGTTACTCCGCAACGTGCACGGTCAACTTCATTGATCCGTGCCCTGATCCGCAAAAGCTGGCGCATTGCGCGACAAACGTTCCGGCCTCGCCCGGAGTGAACTCCACCTGGCTGCTCTCGCCTTTTTTTGCGATGACAACCTGGTTAAATGCATCGAGCTTCAACCCGTGCTGCACGTCCTTGCTGGTCAGCACCAGAATTACGGGTTCTCCTTTCTTGAGCGTGATTTCGCTGGGGCTGAAATCGAAACGCTTGGCGACGACTTCGACGCGGCGTGGAGGTTCCTGGGCATGCGACATGAGCCGGGCGCATGAAATAGTGGCAAACAGTGCAACGATCAAAATGCGGGAAGTCAAATTGAGTTTCATCAGCTTTTCTCTTCTCTGTTTCATAGGTCAGGGAGTCAGATATTTCAGAATGTCGCGCTCGTCCTGGGGGCTGAGCAACGCTCGTTCCCGCATATGACGGAGCACCGTTCCAGTGATTCGGGGTGAAAGTTGCTCGGGTGGATTGTGGCAGCGGCCGCAGTTCGCCTGAAACGCACGCTCCCCCGGGTTGGTTGCAGCAGGCTTTGCGTGTTGAGCCGACGGCGATGGTGTTCGCCCGGCACTCTGGGGAGGTGTGGCCGCTTGCGCCCAGGCCAGCAAGCTGCCGAGCAAAAATATTGCCAGAGGCACTGCCGGACCGAGATATTTCGAAATTGAGCGAATGTTCTTCATTGGTGACCTCGCCACATGGGAAAGAGGAAACGGTAGGTCAGTGATATGTCCCAGATATTGCCGTTGCCGCTAGCGGAGAGCTTGCGTGAATAGCTTGCATTCAGGCGCACCTCGTGAGGCAGGTGATAGTCGAGGCCAAAGTCAGCCTGCTTGGTATCGGCAGCGGGAAGGCCGTCACCAGCACCCGGGCTGTTACGGAAGGTCTGCTGCATGCGAAATACTGGCTCGAGACGGCCGAAAAGGCTGTCGGGACCTCTCCACTGCGAGAGGCGGTAGGTGCTCTCTATCCAGTACCCTTGCGCGTGTGCCCCGTGGGCATACTCCGAACGCACTTCTAAAGGAAACCGCCACGGTTGCCACCAGAAATGGGCTCCGCTGGAATTGTTGTGTGTTCCCTGCAGGAATCGTCCGTAGGAGGTTCCTAGTTCGACTCGTTTGCCAGGAAAATAGAAATCAAAACGATAGCCGGCCGCACGCCCTGCCTGGAATTGGGCGGCATTGCTGGACGCGGAAAAATACCCAATGTAGTTGACATGTATGGCCGGCTTGGCAATCAGTGCTCCTCTTGCCATCACGCCATCACTCGACCCAGTCGTTCGCGTACCAATGGGAAAAATGAGCGGAGCATCCTGTAACTTCTGGATCCAGATGGCCGTGAGACGCTCGTTGTAGGTTCCAAATGGAGTGAGGAAGCGGCCAGCCGTAAGCGTTAACCTGTCCGATGCGAAATAGTCCAGCTGGAGATATTGGGTTGACCCCACGAAAGTGCCCTGGTAGGGGCCGCTGTTGCCATTCTTCCGCTCATAGAATCCACGCAAATCGAATCGGGATTCCGCAAGGAAGTGCTTGCCGAGCGGAGCAACAACCACAGGGGCGACCACCGGTTGGAAGAAATTAATCCCGGTATTTTTGCTGTCAAAGAAGCCGACGGCACCAGAAACGATTGGGACATCCTGTGCTGATAACAAATGACCGGAAAGCAGCAGCAGGAAGCTGGCCAATCGCAACGCGATGGCTACACGCGGGCACTGCGTTCGCTTGAGCTTGGCTGACTTGATTCGTCGCATAGGGGAAACTCGTCTCGCATCCCCAACGTAACAACGCCCGCTATGGGGCGTGTCAGTGCTCTGTCATCACAATGTCAATGGTTTGTAATGGAGAGAAAGCCTGGTGGGGTCCGCTGCGCCTCCACATCCGCACCCCTGCGTCTTCTCTGTAGCCATCGATACGTCCAAGGTGCTACGTACGCGATCAGAAATCAGCCGATGTCTTGCCTAGCGACAATCCAAGGGTGTGAGCGAGAAATCACCCCGCAACGATCTAGGAGGATCTCGAGATGCTGGTATCTGTTGGGTCGACAAAAGATTTTGAAGAGTGGATGCAGCAGTACGAAGCATCGCTGAGCGAGGGAGTTCACAAGTGCCTCGGCCCTTCGGAGGGTGTCAGCAACAGTCCAGTCGCGGTGAGGCGATCGAAAACTTCCCTTTGTGTCATCGATGGGTGTTCTGTGGATGCGGAGAAACTGTACCGGGAAGATAAGCTGGGGTGCGCACGCGGTGTGGTTTGGGCGCTGATTTTCGAGGCAGGGCTGGTGATCGCCGCCATGGTTTGTTGGAAGCTCCATCTCTTCGCTCGCTAGTGTTTACGTAGGGCGCTCAAGAAGACCCCTTGCTTATGGTCGAAATCGACCATAAGCATTACCTGCAGAGATTGCTCCAAGCGAGTCTCTACTTTGAATGAGGCCGTTGTGGAGTTTACTGAAAGCTTCCCCTGAGAGAAGACCAAGTGATCGAGATGACTGACACTACCCGTCCTGGGCACGATGTGCACTTTGCCTCCGGCACTGCGGCTGGTGTCGAATGAAGGTTGATCTCGCCATGCTTTCCGCTCAACAGAAGGCGCGGTTCATCGATCCGGCAGCCCTGCCCTCGCCTGACACATCCGTAACTTCCATGGAACGGAGATCACCCGCTCGACGAGGATCTCGGGGCGACAAATATAGAATGTCGCCGTCGGTCATCGTGAATATAGTGCAGGCTTTTGACTTGCTGCTGTTGCTGTTCGGTGGGTTAGCGGCCAAGACGATGTTGATGCCGCTGCTGGGACTGCGCTCGGGTGGCTCACTCTTCTTTGCCACCGTAACGGCAAGCTTGGTTTCGGCGGCCTTCCTATCCCGTGCGGATGCGTACCTGCTCACCTCCCTCTGTTCGCTGGGCAAACAGCTAAAGCTGTTGCCTATATCGCTGCTGGCCGGCGCCGGCAGCATGATCGTTTGCCTCTTTTTCTTGCGTGACGACGGTCCAGTTTTTCGTGAATGGCCGTTTCTGTGGTTATTCTCGAGTGCCGTTCTGCTTATCGCATCGCGGTGCTATCTATCACACCTGTTAAACCGGTGGAGCAGTTCTGGCCGGCTAGCCCGCAGGGTCGCAGTCATTGGCGCGGGCGAGTTTAGCCGGGAGTTCATCGAACGCCTGCGTTCCGAGCCCAGCCTTTATACGGTCGTGGGCCTGTATGACGATCGCCTTTCGCGCATCCCGGCGGTCCAGGACGGGGTTAAAGTTCGGGGCAGCGTACGGGACCTTCTGGAGCGTAGCCGTCAAGAACAGGTCGACCAGATTGTCATTGCCCTCCCACTCAGCGCGATGTCTCGCATATCGACGATTCTCGAACAGGTGGGGAGCGCGGTGGCCGACCTCTGCCTGACTACTGATTTTGTAGGCTTCCGCTATCGCAGTAGCCAGATTTCCTCGGTGGGCCCTAATCCAGTGGTGTTGATCGAGGAGCGACCGTTGAAAGACTGGCGGGCTGCCAAAAAGTTGGCCTTCGATATCATCATCGGCTCTCTGATGCTCATCGTCCTCTCGCCGCTCCTCGCCCTGATTGCCCTGGCAATCCGTCTCGATAGCCCCGGCCCGGTCTTATTCCGGCAGCCTCGCCTCGGGTTCAATAACCGGCTGTTTACATGTTACAAATTTCGCACCATGCATCATGGGATGACGGACTTGCTGGGCGATCGGCAGGCCACGCGAGGTGACTCACGTGTCACGCGGATTGGTAAGTGGCTACGAGCCCTGAGCCTCGACGAGTTGCCGCAATTGCTGAATGTCCTCAAGGGCAACATGTCCCTCGTGGGACCACGCCCGCATCCGCCCAACACCAAGGCGGAGGACAAGCTGTTCAGTGATGTTGTCGCGAAATATGCTTTCCGTCACCGCGTGAAACCAGGAATCACCGGGTGGGCTCAAGTAAACGGATGGCGCGGCGAAACCACGACTGTCGAACAGATCGAAAACAGAGTCGCCTGCGATCTGGCGTACATCGACAACTGGTCTATTTGGTTTGATCTTCGAATTATGATGCTGACGATCACTCGCGAAATCCTTAGCCGCCACGCCTTCTAAGACCCACCGGGAGAATTCCTCCCAAAGCCAGGAAGGAGCCGCAAGCGCTCCAGGTCAGGCGTTCAGTTGTGGCGTGAGCCGGCCGAGGAAAACGTGGACCGGTGGCGTGCGGTCATACTTTATTTGTCCGCGATAATCTGAATTTTGTGAATCTGCAGCTTATTTGAAAATAGTTCATCGGCTTTGGCCATGAGCGCCTTGGCAATGTCGCCATTCAAGTGGGCGTCTCGGCCTGCTTCATCATTGAAGGTGTCGAAGACCGCATAGGCGCCATCATCTTCCTTGATGCCATACCAGGTCACGGTTCCGCTCTCCGCCTTCGACATCTCCGCGCCCTGCTGGAGTAACGCTTCTACCTCTGTTGCCTTGCCAGGCTTGGCCTTCAATGCAACGTACAACGCGTACTTTGCCATGGTGGTGATTCCTCCCTGTGGTTCTTCTACCTCTCTTTGAGGATAGCCGTTGCCTACAGCCAAATGAGGCCGGGCACCACCATCGTTGTTCATACCATGAGCATTTCTTGAATTTCCGGTTCTGATTCGTGATTTTGCCATAGAATACTTATGGCACTACCCTGGTCGATCCTTCGGGAACTTGAGGGGTCTTGTCAGAAAACATCCTCCTTTGTCCGGGCCATTGATTTACACGCGCACGATTCGAACGTCGAAACGGGTTCGGAGCGCCTTGGAGATCAGCCCCTCCCCCTTGTCGGAAGCACAGACCGTATCGTGCTCCATCTCGTCTGCCGGGGTTGTGGCTTGATTCCGATCCGATCCGGCAGCTAAATAATTGCATCGCTCCTGGTGAGCGACAGCCCGCGTTGGCCGGTTTGAGCGATAGGTTCACGCAGCAGGATTGAGGTCGACCGATTGGCTCTAACTCGATGGTTTGCGGCAATATCCATAGCCTTGGCCGTACTCTTTGCAGACCCTATGGCAAGGGCACAGCCGGTAGATGCCGCGCTTAATTTACCCGATGTTCCTGTAACCAGCCCCCAGCAAACATCTTCCAGCAGCTCAACTACCACGCCGGAACCCCATTCCGACTCCCAGACCTCACCCGTGCAAACCACCGGGACCCCAACAGCGGAGGAAGACGATCGCAAGAAGGCCCAGGAGCAACTGGATAAGCAGTTGCATCAGCGGGTGTTCGGTGTGATGGCAACCTTCAATACCACCAACAATAAGGACGCGCTGCCGTTAAGTACCGGCCAGAAGTACGAACTCTTTTTCAAGAGCGCCACCGATCCGTGGCCCTTCTTGCTCACCGCTTTTGGTGCGGGTATCGATCAGGCCGAAAATAGCTTTCCCGACTACGGCCAGGGTGTAGAGGGGTACGCCAAGCGATGGGGTGCGGCTTACACCGACTACTTTACCGGCAATCTGCTGGGCAACGCGGTGCTGGCAAGCCTGCTGCGGGAAGATCCGCGCTATTTTCAGAAAGGCACAGGCAGCTTCACCAACCGTGCTCTGTGGGCGGCCGGCTCCACGGTGTGGTGCAAGCGCGATAACGGTACCTGGGGACCGAACTATGCGAATGTCGTGGGCAATCTCATGGGCGCTGCCGTTTCCAATCTGTACTACCCGGAATCCGATCGGACGGTCGGTGACACGCTAGGACGCGGATTTACTGTCACAGCCGAGGCGATTGTAGGCAGCGAAGTGATCGAATTCTGGCCAGATATAGTGCGCCACCATAGGCGAAAAGAAGCGGAAAAGTTGGCCCGGCAGGGGGCGCAGAACACCGGCCGGCCAGCTACTACTCCTCAGACCATCCCTCCGCCCCCCGCCCCGCAACCCTGAGAAACGCCTCTATCGCGGCGTCACCTTGACCAGGTTGGCACGGCAGGACCGCACCCCCTGGCAAGTTTCGGGGCGCAGGTCTTTGGTTAAGCAGATCTCCACCGCTGTCAGCCGGTTATTGCCGCAGCTCAGCGCGAAACTCCCCGCCGGGTAGCCCGGATTTGCTGCCGCAAATCGGGCCAGCAGGGCGTCCGGGGTGACCCCATCGGCATCACTCCCCGTGCCAATGTTCGCCGGCAGCTTCACCGCTCCGTATGCCTTGTGTATCTCTGCAAAATAATCATTGGCCCCCAGTCCGGAGCAGGTGCCGTGCGTCTGCCACTCGTGCTCTACCAAGCTGACCGTTGGGATAATGTCTGTGTCGGCCTGGGGATTGGCCGGGCCGGGCGCGTCACTGCAATGCTGCGGATAGTCGCCGTTCGCATCCTGCGGCCAAAGCCCATGCACAACGAAGCCCAGGTTACGCCCGCATTCCGGGCTGTCCGAGTGAGTCGCGCAGAACTCCGGTGACCAGGAAAGGTTCAGCAGGTAGAAGTCGAATTCCCCCGGCGCCGCCTGCTCCTGTGGGCGTCCGCGGCGCGGCCGCCGCCTGCCCGTTCCCTCATTGTCCCTGGAATAACTTTGGCTGTCTTGTGGCTGATACTCGCCGCTGCTTGCACGCGGGGCCGGTTCGCTCCGCGGAGCAGCCGGCGATGGGGTGTTGTTTTGGCAACCGATTGTCGAAAGCATCAGCAACAAGCCAACGACTAACGTTCCCCGCGTAATGTGACTCATCGGTCGTGCCTCGGGTGAGTGGAGTCGCTCACGGTCTTCATAGTTGAAGCCGATAAAGGATAGCAGGCGTTTCAGCGAGCTTCATGCTTTCATCGGTTGCGTTCAAGCGCCAGCCGATTGTTTTGAATGGCACCATTACGAGGGTTGCAATTGACTGCACCTGGTCAGGTGAGCGGGTCACTCTGAGACACCAGGCAGCTGTCCGAAAGGGGAACACTCAAGGTCTGCCCTGGCAGAAATCAGCTTACATGAAACCCGGCGACTATCTCAACGACAGCGAGGAGGGAAAAGCGAGGTATCGCAGACTCCTGGGGCCTGCCCCGGATGCGATGGTGATAGTGAACCCTAACGAGACGATCGAGGACCTGAAGCGTTCAAATGAGGACCTGGAGCAATTTGCCTATGCCGCGTCCCACAATCTTCAGGAACCATTGCGCATGGTGGCCAGTTATTTGCAACTTCTAGCGCAGCGATACAAAGGTCGTCTGGACTCAGATGCGGATGAGTTCATCGCGTTTGCGGTGGGCGGGTGCAACCGCATGCAAGACCTGATCCGGGATCTGCTTTTGTATTCGCGCTCTGGGGCAAATGTGGAAGTGCTGCGCGAGATTTC
>Ga0182024_10008664_pt1 | contig 21326 bp, 21 predicted proteins | sample P32metaG_FD_120480 | JGI IMG/M metagenome (GOLD analysis project Ga0182024, IMG submission 120480) | Permafrost microbial communities from Stordalen Mire, Sweden - P3-2 metaG (Illumina Assembly) | ecosystem: Environmental > Terrestrial > Soil > Wetlands > Permafrost | place: Sweden: Stordalen...
AAACGTCACCGAAGGATCGTAAATCTCCTTCACCACCGGCGCCAGCGTCAACTGGCCGTCGCTTGAAAGCGACAGACTGGTGAGCGTGCCCTTTTCGAAGTCGGCCATTTCGCTCTGCTGCCAGTACTTGGTTTCGACGGCGTAGAGTGCGGCGGACACGCACAGCGAGGCAATTACAACACGCAAAATTTTCATGGGAACGAACTACTCCTACCAAAATCCGCCAGCACTCGCCACATGCGTGAGCGGTGCGGCTCTCACGGTTAGTTGTGTAACCCAAGGGAGCCGGAGGCTCCTCAAGACTACTTTACCGTGATTCGCAGCGAATAGCTTCCGCTCACTACCTGGTCGAACGGAATCGCGAGTTGCTCGTGCGCGCTCTCCGTGGTTGCGATCATCGCGCGGCTGGACGTCCGCTCGGTCTGAAGCACGTTCAGCACGGATGCGGGCAGCTCCGGCAGCGTCTTGTCGTCGGAATAGTAAGTAGGACGGCTTTCGAGAAGCGAAACGAACAGCTGGTTGTTGTCGCGCTCCTGGTTGATCAGCGAGACCGTCTCGGGGATATCCATGTAGCGATTTCCATTCGCGGCGGCGTGCGGCAGCCGGTTCATGGTGTCGGCGTCGCACAGCAGGATGCGATGATCGCCCTTGGGCATGCCGTTCGGGATCTTTACGTTGAAGGATTTCTCGATCAGGTCGCCGCGATACGGCCGCAGATACACCTTCACCGGAATTTCGGCTCCCGCCTCCACTTCCGTCGTGGGAGTCCACGCGCTCTCGATGGTCGCCGAACGCCGCTCCGGCAGCAGGTCGACCGAAATCTCGACGCTCTTGAGTTTCGGGATCGTCACCGGATTCAGATACAGGCGACTGAACTTGTCGGCCCACCATCCGGCCAGCACCATCGGCGCCGGCGCCGGCAGCTCGCTCGGCGCGAGCATGGTCGATACATGAATATCCGGCGTGCCGTCGAACTCCACGTTGCCGCGCATCCGATACGTGATTTCATCCGCGTATTCGTTCACCTGCTGGAGCGAATTGAACAGCGTCAGCATCATCAGGAACGGGGTCCACTTCTGATGCACGAAAACGTTGAAGTGCAGGTCCCGTTCCTTGAGCACATCGTTGGTGGCCGAGAGCGACCGCACTTTCAAATGCACCGGAATCGACGGCGCCTCCGCGCCCAGCACGCCCATGATGCCCGAATAACGATCCTGGTGCAGCGCGCCGACCACCTCGGTCGCGTTGCCGAACTTGGTCGGCTGGAACGCCGATCCCATCACCATCAGGATTTCGCTCTTCGCCATCGGCATGTCGAGCGGACCCAGATTGAAGAACGGATGCCCGAACGCCAGCACCCGCTTGCCGTCGTTGTAGGTGACCGTGCCCATGCCGGTGGCCGACATGTCGCCCGAAACCAGCACACCTGAGATCGCATCGCCCGGATTCAGCGAATTCTCCCAGCCCTTGGCGGGTTTCGCCGTGAGATTGCCCGCGCTCGCCCCGCCCTGCACCGCGACGATACCCATCTGGCCGAACAGCGGCTGAAACGCGCTGATCGCCGCTTCCGAAAATCCCGATAGCACCAGCGGCGTGTCGATCGGCGTCATGGTCGGCACGCGCCCCATCGACGACTGCGCTCCCGCCGACACAATCTGGCCAAGCAGGTTGCCGGGTATCTCCATCGCCGCCCGATCCGAGCCTTTCTCCGGCGTGCGCGCGCCCACCGGCCGCGACTTGTCGTAATCGTTGATCTCGAGCATGTATTCGATCGGCGTGATGCCGCAGATCGCATCCGGTGAGAACACGCTGAAGCGCAGCGCCACCGCGCCCACCAGTTTCCCGTCGATATATACCGGGCTTCCGCTCATTCCCGCCGCTACGTTGGTTTCCTTCGCCTTGCCGCCCATCTTCGCGAGGATCACGTCCTGCGGACCGGTCTGGCCCCTCATGATTCCGATGATCTCGATCGGCACCGGCTCCGGATCGGTTCCCGAGAACACCGTCCAGGCCGTGCCGCGCATTCCCGCTTTGACGTCTTTTAACGGAAAGATCTCCACCTTGCCCGCCTTGGGCCGTTCGAGATCGGAAGACCGCGCCGATACGCCGCACGCGATGAGCACGGCCGCCGCAACCAACCACCGCTTAGTCATGAAGTGCCACTACCTCTAATTCTGTATAGTCCACGGACCTGTGAGTCCGCGAGTCCATCTCGCGAAACACGAATGCCTGCAATAAAGGAGCTTATTACACTCTACATTACTCGGTTAGGTTTTTGGACGCGCAAACCGGCAAATGAGTTCCCCCAATGGAGTTAGTGTGGAGACCGTATTTGTCACGGCCACTCGGCGCCTCGCAGTTTGCTCCTGAGCCGCTCCTGCATTCTGACTCCTGACTTGTGACTACTTCTTCCGCCGTTGTGCCGGGCCTTGACTGAGGAGTATGGTAGAGCGTATGAAGCCTTCCGCTATCCTGCTCCTCGCTGCCCTGCTGGTTCCATGCGCCTTCGCGCAACAGCCCAACGGCGCCGCCATCGATCCGCCCTGGACCCCGGCGCAGGTTCTCACTCCCGCCGATCTCGCCAAAATGCTCAAGCCGCCGCCCGGGCCGACCATGATTCACGTCGGCTTCGACAATTTCTACAAGAGCAAGCACATTCCCGGCTCCATCTATGCCGGACCCGCGCGCACCGACGCCGGCCTTCAGGCGCTGAAAAGCGCGGTCGCCGCGATGCCCAAGGACCGGCTGATCGTACTCTATTGCGGCTGCTGCCCGTGGGATCATTGCCCCAACATGAAGCCCGCCTATAAAGTCCTTCACGATCTGGGCTACACCAAAATCAAGGTAATGGAGATCCCCAGCAATTTCGCGGCGGATTGGGTCGAAAAGGGCTATCCGGTCGAGGGCGCGACCGCGTCTTCGCCGCGATAGGCGTCGCCTTCCAGCCACGGATAGCGCCAGATCACGCTCTCATCGATCTCGACGCCCAAACCCGGCGCGCGCGCGACCACCAACTCGCCGCGCTCGATCGCCAGAGGCTGCTTCAGAATCTCGTTCGCCAGCGGGAACGGATACAGGAACGTGCGAACATCGGTCGAATACAGCGGATATTCCAGCCATCGCACCACGCTTTCCGGCCAGCACACGCCCAGGTGCGCCGCCGCGATGGCTTCAAGCGCGGTGCCCCGGCTGTGAAACGCGAAGCGCAGCCCCGCCCGCGCGATGTCGGGAAACAGGCGCCGCGCGGTCGCATATCCGCCCTGCGAAATCAGGTCCATCTGCACGTAGTCGACCGCGCGCGTCTCGATCAGATCGAGAAAGCGCAGCTCATTCGGTTCGTGCTCCCCGCTTGCGAGCGGAGCCACGTCGAGCCGCTTCAACGCCGCGTAAGCCTCATGATCGTGCGGCGGAAGCGGCTCTTCGAGCCAGCGGATGCGCAGATCCGCCAGCTCCCGCGCCAGGCGCTCGACCGTCGAACGCGAATAGCTTCGATCCCCCATTCCCCACCACGTGCGCGCGTCGACCATAATGTCGAAATCCGGCCCCACCGCGTCGCGCACCTTGCGAACCGCTTCCACGTCCTCTTCCGGTCCGCGACCCGGCCGCATCTTGTACGCGCGAAACCCCATGTCGCGCGCGCTTGCCGCCTCGGCCGCATAACCCTCCGCCGCCATGTGCATTCCCGCGCTCGCATACAGGCGAATGCGATCGCGCACGCGCCCCCCGATCAGCTCGCTTACCGGCAGGCGCATCGCCTTGCCCGCCAGATCGTACAGCGCAATCTCCACCGCGCCATAAATCCGGCTGGTCTCGGCGTCCGATCCCGGCCCCTGCTGAAAGGTGATGCGCAGCGCATCCGGATCGCCGGGCGTGCGGCCCAAAAGAAACGGCGCGATCACACGATCGATAATATGTTTGGCCTCGAGGCCGGCCGGCGCGGGCGCGTAGCCGCTCAACCCCTCGTCCGTCGAAACGCGCACCAGCATCGCGTCGCGCTTGTAGAGCGCCCGGTCGCCCCCATAAACGGAAAGGCGAACAGGCTCGCGAAACGGGAAGGAAAGCAGGTACGCTTCAACCGCGGTAATCTTCATCCTGGACCCGGAGTCGTTTCAATTTTACAAGATGAAGCTTCGGACGAATAGGTAGTCATTATGAGCACGCTCGCCATCGACATCGGCGGAACCAAATTCACCGTGGCCCTGTTCGACGAGGACCAGATCATCGCGCGCGAAACGCGTCCCACCGATCGCCAGGCCGGCCCCGAGCCGATGCTCGCCGAAATCGAACAAATCGTGAAAAAGTGGCCCCCGTTCGAGCGCTGCGGCGTCGGCTTCGGCGGACCGGTCGATTTCGCGCTCCAGCGTGTCGCGCTCTCGACACACGCGGCTGGATGGCGCGATTTTCCGCTCCGCGAGCGCATCGCGAAAATGTTCGGCGTCCCTGTCATCATCGACAACGACGCCAACGTGGGCGCGCTCGGCGAAGCGAATTACGGCGCAGGCCGCGGCCGTCTCCCGTTGTTTTACATGACGCTTTCGACCGGCATCGGCGGAGGCATCGTGCTCGCCGACGGTAAAGTTTTTCGCGGCGCGGATTCCTGGGCGGGCGAAATCGGACACATCACCATTCGTCCCGATGGCCCCCAATGCCTGTGCGGCGCGCGCGGATGCCTGGAACGGATGTGTTGCGGCCTGTGGCTCGAGCGCGATTATGGAAAACCCGCACGCGAGCTGTTCGACGATGCGGAATTCGTGAGCCGTTACGTCGTCGACCTGGCCATGGGCCTGAAAGCCGCGATCATGCTGCTCAATCCCGGTCTGATTGTCATCGGTGGAGGAATCGCCAAGGCCGGCGATCGATTGTTCGTGCCGCTTCGCGCCGAACTCCGCAGGCAGGTGACCCATTGGTCGGGGGCGCGCCTCGACGTAGTTCCGGCCAGGCTCGGAGACGACAGTGTGCTGTGGGGCGCGACGTTCTAATGATCCAGGCGGCTAACGATCCAGGCGGCTAAAGCGGATCGGTTTTCTTGAACAGGCTGTCGAAAACCGCGCGAGCGTCGGTCGCGCTCCTTGAAGCCGGCGAGTTCTGCGCACCGCCATTGCCCATCCCGTTGCCATTCCCGTTGCCAAGTCCGTTCGCGGAGGGATGCGCCGAATCTCTCGACACCGTCAGCCTCGGATTGAACAGCTCGCACGCGTTGGCGCCGTCCTTGGGCGATATGCGCACGGGCACCGGCTTCAGGCACTGGAACCGCGTCGATGGCTCGAATTGCGAGCACTGCTTGCAACAATGCAGCGCAACGCCGCACTTGGGACAGTTCCCCTTCCAGTCTGCCTCGGGCGCGAGCGCCGTCGAACAGTTGTAGCAGCGCGCTGCGGTTACCGCCTGCACCAGACGCGGCAGGCGCGGGCCTGTGACGTCGATCGGCGGGCGTGGACCCTGCGGCCGGGGACGCTCATCGCGCCGCTGGTCGCTGTTTCCGGAATAATCGCGGCTGGAGTCCTGATAGCCGTGTTGCCGGTATTTTCGATCGCCATCCATAAGAATTTGCCTACACTGATCGCAGGCGGGTTCGCTCCTTCGTTTGAATAGACTTCAGTTCCGGATGAAGAGGTCTGATCGTTCGGGAAAACTGCGGGTTTGGCCGGCTTGGGAAACGCTCCACAAGCCGCACGATGCCGGGCGCGATTTCCTCAACCGCTGGATTACCCGCGCAAACGCCTAAGACACTATGTACCACGAACCGGCCGGAGAAATCCAGTAAAATCTTCGCTACAACTCACATCGGCCTTTTTTTCCGCCCACTTTAGCCCATCTGGTACTATTCGCCCGCTGGTCCTGCCCATTTCAACAGCGCGTGGCAGGGCCGATTCAACGGATCTTCATAATGATTCGGGCTCACGCGCACCGAATAGCCCAGACGGCCCGTCATAAACGGAGCAAAATCACGGCCAAACACAAACGCGCCATCGTGTTCTTCGATAGCCGGCAGCGTCAGCACCTGGGTTTCTTCCAATTGCCCTTCGACGCCGATCCGCCCCACCACCGCCTCCACGCGGACGTCATCCGGTTTTAGCCCGGCCAGGTTGAGCGAAGCCCGCAGCGGCAGCGGCGATCCGGTCAGCACCGCCGCGTCCGGTCCGATCCCGGAGCCGAGAAACTTCACCATGGGCCAGCGTTCCTCGATCCCGCGCTGCCATTTGACGTGCTTGCGGGCCTCGGCGAAATTGTCGCGCACCACCGTCTGGTAGCTCCGGTGCGCCCAGTCGTACAGCTCGGAGCGATATTCGCCGACCATCCGCTGGCAGTTGAAGTTCGCGCTTACGTAGGCGAGCGTCTGTTTGACGCGCTGCATCCATTCCTCGGGTACGCCCTGCTCGCGTCCCTCGTAAAACATAGGCACGATCTCGTTTTCGAGCAGCGCGTAGATCGCGCCCGCGTGCGCGTCGTCTTGATCGGGCGAATACGGCTCGCGGCCGCCGATGGCCCATGCGCCCAAGCCCTCCGCGGCTTCGTCGAACCATCCGTCCAACACGCTCAAATTCAGCACCCCGTTGATGCCGGCCTTCATGCCGCTGGTCCCGCAGGCTTCCTCGCCGCGGCGCGGCGTGTTCAACCAGATATCCACCCCCTGAACCAGCTCCCGCGCCACCTGAATGCCGTAATCCTCCACAAACACGATGTGCCGCGATAGGTCCGCCTCGTGCGAGAATCTCACGATCTCCTTGATCAGATTCTTTCCCGGAATATCCAGCGGATGCGCTTTGCCCGCGATCACGATCTGCACCGGCATGCGCGTGTTCACCACAATCCGGCGCAGCCGCTCCAGGTCGCGGAAAATCAGCGTGGCGCGTTTGTAGGTCGCAAACCGGCGCGCGAATCCGATGGTCAGCGTCTCCGGATCGAGCACGTCCTGAAGCCGCCTCAGCTCCGGAGCCGGCGCGTTCCGTTCCATCGCGCTCGCGACCGCGCGCTCCCGAATGAACGCGATCAGCCGCCGTTTGCGCCGCCGGTGCGCTTCCCACAACTCCGCGTCCGGAATCTCCGCGATCTGCGCCCACATCTGCGATTCCACGTGTCCTTCGCGCCAGTCCGGCTGGAGATACTGATCGTAGACCCCGGCCAGATCGCCGTTGATCCAGGTGGGCAGATGCACGCCGTTGGTCACCGACGTGATCGGCACCTCCCACACCGGCAGCCCGGGCCACAATCTCTCCCACATCTGCTGCGATACCTGCCGGTGCAGCCGGCTCACCGCGTTGCGATAGGACGCCGTCTTGAACGCGGCAATCGCCATCGAGAACGGCTCCTGCGAATCGGCCGGCTCGGCGCGCCCCAGCCCCAGCAGATCGTGGAACGCGATGCCGGCTTCTTCGCAATAGTCCTCGAAGTACTCATACATCAGCCCCGCATCGAATAAATCGATTCCAGCCGGAACCGAGGTGTGCGTGGTGAACACGTGGCTGGAGCGCGCCGCGTCCAGCGCCTCCTCGAAGCTCAATTGATGCTGTTCCATCAGCAGGCGGATCCGCTCCAGCGCCAGAAACGCGGAATGGCCCTCGTTCATGTGATACACCGTGGGCTTCAATCCCACTGCCTCTAAAGCACGTATCCCCCCGATTCCAAGGACGATTTCCTGTCGAATACGGGTGTGACGGTCCCCTCCGTAAAGCTGATTGGTGATCTCGCGATGCTCCGCGGCCGTGTTGGCGGCAATGTTGCTGTCGAGCAGATACAGCTTCACCCGGCCCACATCGATGCGCCATACCTTCAGAAACACCCGCGTGCCCGCGAGCATCACATCCACCAGGAGCTCGCTGCCGTCCGGGCGGGTCTCCTGATTCACGGGCAGCGAGTAGAAATCGTTTACCGGCGTGCGCTCATACTGCCAGCCGTCCGGGCCGAGCGACTGTTGCAGATAACCCTTCTGATACAGCAATCCAATGCCGACCAGTGGAAGCATCGCATCGCTTGAAGCCTTCAGATGATCTCCCGACAACACCCCCAGGCCGCCCGAATAGATCGGCATGCAATCGAGCAACCCGTATTCCATCGAAAAATAGGCCACCAGCATGCCATTGCCGGCGGGCGTCGCGGCCACGTAGGCGTCATGCGCTTCGCAGCCCCGGCGGTACAGCGCGAGAAACCGGGGATCGTGCGCGGCGCGCTCCAGCACCAGTTGCGGCACGCGCCCCAGCATCACCACGGGATTGTGATTCGACGCTTTCCAGATGGTCGGCTCCAGCCGGCGGAATACGGCCCGCAAGTTGTGGTCCCAACTCCACAGGAGGTTGGCCGCGAGTTCGGAGAGCCTCTGGATCGCGGCCGGCAGCGCAGGACGCACCAGGAACTCTTTGAGGGGGCGAATCTGGAACGACATCAAATCCGGATAATCCTTCAGAATAGCAGGGTGCTAGCGCGACGGGGAGTCCAGCAAGCCGCACAGGCTAGGATAGCAGCCCCGGTCGTGGGGCAGGGCCATGCCCTGCCAGCATGGCAAGCTCACAGCTTTTTTCAACAAGCTCCATAAGAGAGGAATCGAATGCGATATGATGCCAAAGCCGGAGACCAAACCCTGAGAAGACGATGATGACTTCACCTGCCGTGCGGCTCCTCGGCGCGCAGCTCGACCAGGCCCGCGCGCAAACCGACGCCTTGTTCTCGCTGCTCGATCCCGCGGCCTTGTACGATCGTCCCGTCGCCGATCGTCACCGCCTCGTCTTTTACCTCGGCCACGTCGAAGCGTTCGACTGGAATCTGCTTTCGGCGCGCGCTCTCGATAAGCCTTCTTTTCATCCCGCCTTCGATAAGCTGTTCGCGTTCGGCATCGATCCGGACCCCGGCCGCGCACCCGCCGATCGTCCCTCGGACTGGCCGTCGGAGACGGAAGTCCGGGACTATTGCGCGCGCGTGCGCCGCGCGCTCGATGAATCGCTTCACGCCGCACCCGATCAGCTCCTTCACGTCGCCATCGAGCATCGCCTGATGCACGCCGAAACGCTCGCGTACCTGATCCACAATCTGCCTCGCGAATCGAAGCGCGGTGCGCCGCCCCAGGTTCTTGAAAATCGTCCGGCCGTGAATTCGATGCTGGAAATTCCCGCCGGCGAGGCCGTGCTCGGGCAACTTTCCGGCGGCGCGTTCGGTTGGGACAACGAATTCGAGCGCCACAGCGTCCAGGTGCCCGCCTTTCGCATATCGCGATTCAAGATCTCCAACGGCGAGTATCTCGAATATCTCCGCGCGGCCGGCGCCGCGGCGCATCCTCCCCATTTGGCGCATCCCCCGCATTTCTGGATCGAGCGTGACGGGCGCTGGTTCCTGCGCGCCATGTTCGCCGAAATCCCCCTTCCGGTCACGTGGCCCGTGTTTGTCACCCAGCAGCAAGCCACCGCCTACGCGCAATGGCGATCCGGCGTGGAAGGACGGAATTTCGCGCTGCCCTCCGAAGCGCAGTTTCATCGCGCGGCCGAAGGCGCCTCGCCCCTCAACGCCGATTTCGAGCGCTGGGATCCGGTTCCCGCGAGCCTGCCAGGAGGCGAGAGCCGCCACGGCGTCGCCGGCCTGATCGGCAACGGATGGGAGTGGACCTCCACCGTTTTCGGACCGCTCGACGGTTTTCAGCCGTTCCCGTTTTATCCCGGCTATTCGGCTGATTTTTTCGACGGCAAACATTTTGTTTTGAAAGGCGGATCGCCGCGCACCGGCCGCGCCCTGCTGCGGTCCAGTTTCCGCAACTGGTTCCGCGCCGATTATCCCTACCTTTACGCCGGATTCCGCCTCGCGGAAAACGCGAGCTCATTATGACGCCAGGAGGCAGCTCTATGAACCTGTTCGCCGGCGAAGTTCGCGCGGGATTGAGCAAACCGCGCAAGGAGCTGCCCTCGAAATATCTGTATGACGAGCTTGGCAGCGCGCTCTTTGACGCCATTACCGCGCTTCCCGAATACGGCCTGACGCGCGCCGACCGGCGCTTGCTCAATCGCCTTTCGGGCGACCTGCCGCGCGATTTTTCCTGCGTTGCCGAGTTCGGCAGCGGATCGGGATCTAAAACCCGTCCCGTACTCGCCTCGCTCGCGCCCGAAACCTATTTTCCGATCGATGTTTCCGCCGCGGCGCTCGATCGCTGTCTTCACGAGTTGTGCGGCCTCGCTCACATTCAGGCCATCGAAGCCTCCTATCTCGACGGCCTCGATCAGGTGAATCGCGCCCGCAGCAGCCGGCCCCTTCTGGTTCTGTTCCTCGGCAGCACCATCGGCAATTTCGATTCGCCCTGCCGCGATATTTTCCTGCGCCAGGTCCGCGCGCGTCTCCGCCCCGCCGACGCCATGCTGATCGGCTTCGACCTGATGAAACCGGTCGAGACCCTGATCGACGCCTACGACGATCCCACCGGTGTTACGGCTGCCTTCAATCTCAATCTCCTCGCCCGCATCAATCGCGAACTGGGCGGCGACTTCAAACTCCACGCCTTCGCGCACCAGGCGATCTATAACGAAGACGAGCGCCGCATCGAGATGCACCTGCGCTCCCGCATCGATCAGCCGGTGACGGTCGCCGCGGCCGAATTTCGTTGCTCGTTCCGCGCCGATGAGACCATCTGGACGGAGTCCTCGCACAAATTCGACGCGGACGAAATCCCCGAAATCGCGCGCGCGGCCGGCTTTGCGTCTGAGGCGCAGTGGATCGACGACCAATGGCCGTTCGCGGAGAACCTCTGGCGCGCCGCCTGAACTATACCGCCTGAACTATAAATGCTGCGCTTTGAAAACGTCACCTATCGCGTCGACGGCCATGAAATTCTTAAAGATCTGAGCTTCGATCTCGCCCCGGGCCGCGCGCTGGTTCTCCTCGGCCGCAGCGGATCCGGCAAAACCACCGCGCTCAAAATGGTGAACGCGCTGCTCCTGCCTTCCTCCGGCCAGGTGCTCGTCGAAGGTCGCGCCACCACCGCCTGGAATCCCATAGAGCTGCGCCGCCGCATCGGCTACGTGATCCAGGAAACCGGCCTGTTCCCGCATTTCACCATCGCGCGCAACGTGGGATTGGTTCCGCGCCTGAACGGCTGGCCCGAAGATAAAATCGAAGCCCGCGTCAACGAGCTTCTCGTCCGCGTCGGGCTTCCGCCGGAGGAGTACGCGCATCGCTACCCGCGCCAGCTTTCAGGAGGTCAGCGCCAGCGCGTGGGCGTGGCGCGCGCGCTCGCCGCCGATCCGCCCATGCTGCTGTTCGACGAACCGTTCGGCGCTCTCGATCCGGTCACCCGTCACGAGATCCGGCGAGAATTCACCGCGCTCGCCCGCGATCTCGGCAAAACCATTCTCTTCGTCACGCACAGCGTTCGAGAAGCGCTTGAGTTGGGTGATCACATCGGCGTGCTCGCCGGCGGCCGCCTCGAAGAACTCCTCCCGGCGGCTGACTTTCCCTCCGCTTTGAGCGCGGAAGCTCGCGCGTTTCATGCGTGTTTGCGCGATGATTGAAAGACTGTGCGTCCGGGCTTGCTCCGCGATATTGCGGATCTCACTTTCGAACATCTGACGCTGGTCGTGGTCGCGATGCTCATCGCCATCGCGATCGGCCTGCCGCTCGGCGTGCTCCTGACCCGCCGCACCGGTTGGCGCAGGCCCGTGCTCGGCGCCGCGAACATCTTGCAGACCATCCCCAGCCTCGCGCTGTTCGGTTTTCTGATTCCCATTCCTTTGATCGGCGGAATCGGGCCGCGTACCGCGATCGTGGCGCTGGTGATCTACGCTTTGCTCCCGATTTTGCGCAATACTCTCGCGGGAATCCTGGGCGTCGACGCCGCCGTGCGCGAGTCGGCCGTCGCCATGGGCATGACCGGTCTCCAGATTCTGCGGCAAGTGGAGCTGCCGCTCGCCGCGCGCACCATTCTCGCGGGAATCCGCGTAGCTACCGTGACCACCGTGGGAACCGCGACCATCGCCGCCGCCATCGGCGGAGGCGGCCTGGGCGTTTTTATTTTTCGCGGCGTCGCGTCCGTCGATACCGTCCAGATCCTGGCCGGCGCCGTACCCGCCGCATGCATCGCTCTGATTTCCGACGGAGGATTGGGATGGATCGAACGAAAACTGTCGGCTTGATCACCGGCAAACACGCCGGCTGCGTGCTGGCGCTGCTGGCCGTGCTGGCGCTCGCCGCCGCCGGCTGCGGAAAATCGCAGAAACCGCTGGTCGTCGGCTCCAAGAACTTCACCGAGCAGGTCGTGCTCGGCGAGATCATCGCGCAGCATCTTGAAAACCGCTTGAGCCGCAAGGTCACCCGCCAATTTAATCTCGGCGGCACGCTGCTCACCTATCAGGCTCTGTTGGGCGGCCAGATCAGCCTGTACCCCGAGTACACCGGCACCATCGAGGCGGAGATCCTCAAAGAGAAGCCGCCCTCCAACGCCGAGCGGGCGTTCCTCCGGTCACGGCAGGAGATGGGGCGCATTGCGCACGTCGACTTGCTTGATCCGCTGGGCGTCGATAATTTTTTCGCGATGGTCATTCGCGGGGAAGATGCGCGCAAGTACCAACTCGAAACCCTCAGCCAGGCCGCGCAAGTGAAAGTTGGCTGGAAGCTCGGGATGGGCTACGAGTTCGAGCAGCGGATCGATGGAATGCCGTCGCTCCAGGAATATCATCTGCCCATGAGCGCCGCCCCGCGCAGCATGGATCTGGGTCTGATGTACAAAGCGCTCGAGCAGGGGCAAGTCACCATGATCGCCGCCAACGCGACCGACGGCCCGCTCGCCGCCCATGACTGGAAGGTCTTAGAGGACGACAAACGCGCTTTCGGTTCCTATCAGGCGTGCGTCCTCGCCCGCCAGGACGCTCTCGCCGCCGAGCCGCGTCTTAAGCCCGCCCTTCAGGAGCTTTCCGGAAAATTGAATAATGCGCTGATGCGCAAACTCAACGCGGACGTTGACGTAGATCATCGCCAGGTTCGCGACGTCGCCTCAGATTTTCTGCGTCAGGCAGGCCTCGCAACGCCGGGCGTCCGGTGACACGGGGTTCAGCGTCCAGTGACACTTCTCCTCAGTGATTAGGTACACGATTTTGACCGGTTGGTTACATCTCGCAGCGGTTACCGCGAAAAAAAATTCCAAAAAAGGAACAACCTCTGTGGGTTTTCGTACGTCTACTTAGACAAAGCAGCTAGCCTCCGTGCGGACCCTTTCCCCAACAACAAACCCGCACGGAGGCCCACTTTTGAACAACAATCCTGTCAAAAGTTTACTCTGAATTCCAAAAACGGTCAATAGGAACAGTCGACTGTTCGACTCCGGGACAATTCCTTTGGAACTGAAGTTGCTTTCCTCTTCCTATACGCTAACGGGCGCCTTTTTCACGATGGCAAGATCTGCGTAGACCGCCTGCACCGCCGCGACTCCCGATCCCAGCTTCACCGCGACACCGTTGGCTTCAAGGATTAACTCGAGCTCCGCCACCATCGCGAACAGGTCGGCGAAATCGAAATACCCCAAGTGCGCGATGCGAAAAATTTGCCCCTTCATCGATCCCTGGCCGTTCGCAATGATCGATCCGAAGCGGCTCTTGAACTCCTTCACGATCACGCCCGAATCGAGACCCGCGGGCGCCTTCACCGCCGTCACCGACGCGCTCGGACTTCCCGGCGCGAATAGTTCCAGACCGAGCGCCGCGCAGGCGGCCCGCGTCGCCCGCGCCAACTGCTGCGCGTTATCGATCAACTTGTCCATGCCCAGCGTCTTGATGTATTTCAACGCTTCGCCCAACCCCAGCATCAGCGCCGTCGCCGGCGTCCAGCTCGATTCGCCGTTCACCGCGTTCTTGCGCTCCTTTTTCAGGTTGAAATAGAAGCGCGGAAGCTTCGCCGTATCCATCCTCGCCCACGCCTTCGGACTGATCGACAAAAACGCGACGCCCGGCGGCACCATGAACGCTTTCTGCGAACCGCCGATCACGATGTCGAGCCCCCACCCGTCGATATCCAGCGGCATCGTTCCCAATCCCGTGATCGCGTCGACCACAAAAATCGCTCCGGTCTTCTTCACCGCCTCGCCCATCGCGCGAACGTCGTGCGCCGCGCCCGTCGACGTTTCCGAAGCCTGCACGAACACGCCCTTCACATCGGGATTCGCCGCCAGCGCGCGTTCGAGCGCCTCCGGCTTCACGAAACTCCCGTACGGCTCCTCGATCATGGTCACGTTCAGGCCGTAGGCCTTGGTCATTTCGCCCCAGCGCTCGCCGAATTTTCCAGCGGAGCAGACGATCACGCGATCGCCCGGCGAAAAACAGTTCGTCACCGACGCTTCCATCGCGCCCGTGCCCGACGCCACCAGCACCAGCACGTCATTCGAGGTGCCCATCAGCTCCTTCAGATCGGCCAGAACGGCCTTATAAACGGCGCGAAATTCGTCGGTGCGATGGTGCATGTCGGCGCCGAGCATCGCATACAGGGCGGGTGGATATAAAGGAGTCGGACCGGGAGTGAGCAGACGTTGCTTCTTGATGTGCATGACGATTTCAGGATAACAAGGGCGAGATAACCTCGACTGATCTAAAGTGCTAAGTGCGGATGTCCTTCAGAGTGACCCTCGCCCTCGCGCTCGCCGCCTCAGTAGTAAGTTTCTTGGTGCCTGCGTGGGGGCCGCAGAAGCCTTACGTTCCATTCGCGACTCTCGCATTGTCAATCCTGTGGCTGATTCTCGCGACATATGCAATTGCCAGGTTCCGCAAGCGCGGTTTGTGGACTCTCATCGGAGCCCTCCCCGCAATGTTCTGTTCGCTGTATTTTGCAGTCGAGTGGACCACATGCGGCGGGTTGGATTGCATATGAGTGCGGAGGACTCCTGCCTCGATGTTCCCTACGTGCCCGACGATTTCTTCGGTGATTTAGATAGTTTGCCCTCGTCCGCGAGCCGCTTTACGATTCCGTGGCCGATTGTGCCGTTCTCCAGAGCTTCGATGAGGTTCTCCTCAACGATGTCCATGTGATCGTCCCACCACTGCGCCTCTTCCGCTTCCGTGGCAAATTTGGGAACAATGAGCTTCTTCATGGATACAAGCCCTTCACGCGGAGATAACGAATCGCGGAGCGGCGCGAAACGCGACGTGAGGTTACAGCTCGAAATCGATTCCCTCGCATCGTGAAGACTACCATTAGAACGCGCATCTGCTTCGTGTGTCCGATGATACTCCAACGGTTTTCGCCATTTGCCTCTTCATAGCCGATATCGTCAGGATCGTTCAGAATTACCTGCTCCACTTCTTCCGGCCTCACCCCGTGTCGCGCAATGTGGCCCACATTCGCCTCATCCCATTCGAATTCTAAACCGTCTTCTGTACCCAACATACATCAGTGCGCCCGCACGTCAATATTTCTCGCGTTCGGTACACTGAGATCCATGCCCCTCCTCGATCAGATTTCGACCGATATGACCGCTGCCATGCGCGCCGGCGAGCAGGCCCGGCTCGACGCTCTGCGCCTGATCAAGGCCGCCCTCATGAAGCACAAGGTCGATACCATGAAGCCGGTCGACGAAGCCGCCGAGCTTCAAATTCTCACCACGCTGATCAAGCAAAGACGCGAAGCCGCGGATATCTTCCGGAAAAACGATCGTCCGGCGCTCGCCGATAAAGAGGAGGCTGAGCTCAAGCTCATCGAATCCTACATGCCGGCCGCGCCGGCCGATGCGGAAGTCGAGGCCGCCATCGCATCGGCCCTCGCGGAAACCGGCGCGACTTCAGCCAAGCAAATGGGCCTCGTGATGAAGGCCGCGCAGTCGAAACTCGCAGGCAAACGCGTCGACGGCAAGGCGCTGAGCGAAAAGGTGCGCGCACGGCTCGGCTGATCTTTGCATTATCCGCGCGCATCGGCGTGCATCTGCGGCCATGATCCGCAACCCGCGTTACAATCGCTGGGATTCGCGCGCGCGTGATGTTACCATGAGAGTTTCCCGCCCATGGTCGCCGCCGTTAGTTCCATGAACACAGGTATCCTTGCTCGAATTGTCGGCCACAAACGCGCCGAACTGGCCGGTCTGTCGAAGGTCGCCTTTGTTTTGACACGCGGCTAAAGCGCCCTACATCGAGGCGGGAGGGATATCAACAACTCGTCCACCTCTCGGCGGTGCTCAGCATGGGGCGTGACCGTGCTAACTCTGGAAAGCGTCTGAAACGTCGCGCCAAGGTAAAGGCGCTTCACTGATGAATGATGCGCATTGCTGACAAGTACGTATGCTCCTCGACTTGCGGCATTAAACGCTGCTTTGGCAAGACGCTCTTGGTCCGACCATGAAAAATTCCTTTCGTTGTAACGGATGAATCCGTTGTTGTCGTGGGCAACCGTGTAGGTCGGATCGCAGTAAATTACATCCCCAATCCCAGCGCTAGCCATGATTGGCTCGAAATCGCATGCCTTCAACGTGGCCTGTCGAAGCGCCCCGCTTGCAAGACTCAACATGCCGCTCTTCCACAAGATTTGAGGCGTTCGTTCGCCGCCGCCGTAAGGAACATTGAACTCGCCCTGAAGATTCACTCTGTAAATGCCCCCAAACGCCGTTCTGTTGAGATAGAGGAACCTCGCGGCCCGATCGATTGCATCTACTGGTTCGTTAGCTCGAATTCGGTAGTACGCGCTTTTCGTGACCCGAAATTGGCGCAGGGCCTCCAGAACCTTGGATGAATTACGGCGGACGGCTCGGTACGTTCGGATCAAATCCTCATTAATATCTGCGAGGACAGCCTTCGACGGCCGCAAATGGAAGAAGACGGCCGCACTTCCGAGGAATGGCTCGAAGTAGGTACCGGACAGATGTGGTCGGATTCGTTCGGCGATGTGCGATGCCGTCCAACGCTTTCCCCCCGGCCACTTAATAAACGGTTGGAGTCGTCGACGTTCCATTCAACGGTTAGCGCTATCCTGATTGGCATCAAAGTGAGCGAGTCTAAGCAAACGGTTTCGCAAGTCAAGCTGTTCGATCGCTCGTATCGTAGCCGGTGGAACCATCCCATGCCACGCGGTACCCCCGCGAACGATGTCGCTCCGAATCGCCGCTCCGGTCACCGTCTTGGATTGTCGCTCCCATAAGACTCGCACATCGTAGCCGAGTCCCTTGAGGACTTCAATCTTTTCTCGATTCCATTGTTCGCAAATCGTTGTGTAACAGGGAACAGAGGTTGGCATGAAGCTCGACAACCGGTGTGGAGTTTCAATTGGAAAAGGGACAAACCCGAATGATCCTGACGGCACTCCCGAATCGCAGAGCGCCTCACGAATGATTCGAATCCGCTCAAAAAACGTTAACGGATTGTTGCCCGGCCTCTCGCGAACCGCCCCGAGCGGATTTAGGTCCGCCGACGTAATGTCGTACTTTGTGATCCCAATCCATAGGAACTCACACTTCTCGCGCGCTGCAAGTACGTACTCGAGGTGTTCGTTGTGGAAGGGCTGAAACCGCCCGTGAGCCGAGCCTTCAGTCACATCAAGAAGTCCTGGAAATTCCACTCGGCGGAATCCTCCCAAAGTTTTCCAAAGTACGCAGCGAATCCGAAATATAGTGAGTCCACATCTCGATCTTCCGTAGTCTTGATGATGTGAAGCTGAGGCAGATTAGATCCATCGCCCTTACCGAAAACATTGTAACTCATGAGGCAAATGGCCTCGTTAATGAACATCAATCTAAATGCGGGGAGTTCCCCATAGAGCCGTACACTTATATTCTTGTGTTCTTCATTTCGTAATTTGGCGATGAAGCGGAGTGATTCGGACACGGTTTGTTTATACGATTCGCTGTCGCGCCGCGCCATTCTTGCGATGCGCTCAAGCCCAGATGCGTCAGGGCGACACAGAAGGAGCCGGACCGGCTTATCGCTTCTGTTGCAGCAGTCAATCGCGTCTCTGAACTCTTTTTGGTGTTCCGTCAGTTTTGCCGCTCCGATTCCCAAGAAATCCAGAGCATTCTTGCACATCCCAAGAGCGGTAATGTAGTCGATTCCTGTTTTTACCTCTGGGTCGGCACCAACAAGTCCGATCTTCCAAAACTGGTTCAGCTCGTTGCCGACCACAACGCCGACGACGATTAGGCTAACCGTGAAGAAGTAGGGGAGCGTACCCGGGATGGCGAAGAAGACGATTAGAATGCTGCCGAACCAAAGACCGACCATGGAGAGCAACCGCCGTCGTCGGTAGATTGGGTTTCGGCGACCGGGCTTGACAAAAAGCCTATTGCCGCCCCAGAGCAAAGCCGCGAAGATGGCGTTTGAGATGACCCCGAAGGCTATCGGCCCGAGTGTCGTACCAGGATTTGCTCCCTGCACCTAATCTCCTCATCTATGAGCAGCAGCGACCAGTTCTCGAAATGCTCTCGGCGCTGGTTCATTTCCTCAAGCGTCTCGTACTTCGGGTCCATCAGAAAGCCCCGCTCCCCAATCTCGAAATGAGGCGACATAGCCAGAACCTGATACACGAGTCCGAGGTGTTGCTTGCTGATTTCGCGGGATGTGTCATACAGCAGGCCCCGGTACGAGATGTCAGCCGCGCCGAGGGAGTCGAACTTGACCTCTTCGCGTAATTCTCTCTCCAGGAAAGGAAGCCCGACCGCTGGATCAAAGATATTTAGCAGTGGCGCAAGGTCATTCGGGTTGAGATGCCCGCCAAAGCCTATCGAGTACGCACCGTGTAGCCGGCTTTCCGGAAGCCGCTTGGTTCGTTTGTACGTGAGATATCGATCGCCATGGTGAATAACGAACACAGACACCAGCTGAATCACGGAGAAGTCCTCTTCAGCTTCACGCCTACGCATCGGCCGACATTCGTTCAAGAGCCCAGCGGTATCAAATTCGCCGGAATACAGCCCAACCGTCGGAACGTATCGATGCAATGAGGGAGCCGGGAAAACCACGATGTCCTCATCGAAGAGAGCCTTCTGATATCGGTCGGCAATGTGTTCAGGGTAGGTGTTCTTCCATTCGCGCAGAGCAAACTTGCCCTTCGCCGCCCGCATGAATACCGACCGCTCGCCATTCTTCAAAATGTTGGTCGCGAGCTTGGACTTCATCGTCTGATGTGGCGTCTTACCCGACGTTTGTAAAAGCCCCCGCGCCCTCGCCAAATCAGTGATCTGCGGCGCAGTCAGCGGCTGCCTTTCGACTTGCAGGACCTCATACGCGGCTCTTAAAAACACTCCCACTGAAATGCATCTCCGGTCCGGGGAAGGTTTCGAAACATGTAGTATACCTGACCGGGTCGCCTTTAGGTCCACGAAATTGTGGTGCGCTGCCGGCAAGACGGTTGTGTGGGCGAGAGTGTTAAGAGATCCCAAGGATGTTACCATGAGGGTTTCCCGGCAATGATTTCTGCGGCTCCAGGTATCCTTGCTCGTATCATCGGCCACAAGCGCGCCGAGCTGGCCGAAGCCTCGCGCCATCGCGCCGCGCTCGAGCGGCGAGCAGCGGATCGGGCCGCGGACAGTAAGAGCGCTCGCGATTTTCGAGCGGCGCTAACCGCAAACTCTCCGGCGATCATCGCCGAAATCAAGAAAGCTTCGCCCAGCCGCGGAGTTCTCCTGGAATCCTTCGATCCGCCGTCGATTGCGCGTTCTTATGCTGCGGGCGGCGCGGCCGCGTTGAGCGTTTTGACCGATCGCGAATTCTTTCTTGGGAGCCTCGCCGATCTCGAATCGGCGCGCGCCGCGGTCGCGATTCCAGCGCTGCGCAAGGATTTCACCATCGATGAATTCCAGGTGATCGAAGCCGCCGCGCACGGCGCCGACGCAATCCTCCTCATCGCCGCCGTACTCGATGAAAAAGAGATTCGGAGGTTTCGCGAGCTGGCCGCGACCTTCAAAATGGCTGCGCTGGTCGAGGTGCATGATGCCGCCGAACTCGACGCGGCGCTGGCATCCGGCGCGGAAATCGTCGGCGTGAACAATCGCGATCTCAATACGTTTGAGGTAAAGCTCGAAACTTCCCTGCGCCTGGCCGAACGAATTCCCGCGAACGTGGTCAAGGTGAGCGAAAGCGGCATCCATTCGAGTGCGGACGTTCAGCGCCTCGCCCGCGCCGGATTTCATGCGTTTCTGGTCGGCGAGCACCTGATGAAATCGGAAGATCCGGCCGCTGCGCTGCGGGCGTTACGAGCATGATGGTCAAGGTGTGCGGGATCACTCGACGAGAGGACGCGCTGGTCGCGGCAGAGGCAGGAGCCTCAGCGCTGGGCTTCATCTTCTATCCCAAGAGCCCGCGCTACGTGACGCCGGAGAAGGCTCGCGAGTTGGGCGAGGGGATCCAAGCGTGGAAAGTCGGCGTGTTCGTCGATGAATCGTCGGAGTTGATCGAGTCCGTGATGGAGTCGGCGAAGCTCGACGTCGCGCAGATCTACGGGCCTCTTCCGGAGCGTTACAGCATGCGTATCTGGCAGGCGCTTCGTGTTCCCGACGCGGGGGCTTTCACTTGGAACCCGGGCGACGGTGAGGCGCTGTTCCTCGACGGCGCGGCGAACGGTGTCGCTTTCGATTGGCGCACCGCGTTCGGGGCGGCGGAAAAAACTATCATCGCTGGTGGACTTAATCCATCGAACGTCGCCGAAGCGATTCGTATCGCGCAACCGTGGGGCGTCGATGCCAGCTCCGGACTCGAAATTACTCCCGGCATCAAAGATCACGAAAAGGTGCGGCAATTTATAAAGGCCGCACAGGAATTGTCATGACGACGTCTCAACCGGATTCCACCGGACACTTTGGACCCTACGGGGGAAGATTTGTCCCCGAAGTCCTGATGGCGCCGCTTGAAGAGCTGGAGCACGCCTATCGCGCGGCCGTCGTCGATCCGCAATTTCAATCCGAGCTGGCCGATCTGTTGGTGCATTACGCGGGCCGTCCCACCCCGCTCTATTTTGCGCGGCGCTTGAGCGAAACGCTCAACGGCGCGAAAATCTATATCAAGCGCGAGGATCTGCTGCACACCGGCGCGCACAAGATCAACAACTGCCTGGGCCAGGCGCTGCTCGCGCGCCGCATGGGGAAGCGCCGCATTATTGCGGAAACCGGCGCGGGACAACATGGCGTCGCGACGGCGACCGTGTGCGCGCTGTTCGGCCTCGATTGCACCGTCTACATGGGCGAAGAAGACATGCGGCGGCAGAAGCTGAACGTGTTCCGCATGCGATTGCTGGGCGCGAAAGTGGTCAGCGTGACCAACGGAAGCCGGACTCTTAAGGACGCGATCAGCGAAGCCATGCGCGATTGGGTGACCAACGTTCACTCGACGCATTATCTGCTCGGCTCGGCGCTGGGCGCGCATCCCTATCCGATGATGGTGCGCGATTTTCATCGCGTGATCGGC
>Ga0182024_10008665_pt1 | contig 21323 bp, 20 predicted proteins | sample P32metaG_FD_120480 | JGI IMG/M metagenome (GOLD analysis project Ga0182024, IMG submission 120480) | Permafrost microbial communities from Stordalen Mire, Sweden - P3-2 metaG (Illumina Assembly) | ecosystem: Environmental > Terrestrial > Soil > Wetlands > Permafrost | place: Sweden: Stordalen...
AAGCGATCAAAGAGGGAGTGGCTGTCTCATTATCTAAAGCGATCTCTTTGGGAAGATGCCAGAGCATCGAGAGTGTTTTAATGTCTTTGACGGGCTTGATATAAAGAAAATGCCCTTTTTGCCGGTTGGATAAAATTTCTTCGGGATAGACAGGAGGTTGTAAGTTGTGATTAGGGACGGCGGAAAATTTTTCAGAAGCAAGCTGGATCATCTCCTCTAAAGGCAAAGGAGAGATAGCCACGAGATGCATCCGATTGGAGCTGTAATGTTCCCGATACCACTTTTTCAGTGCATCTTGCGGGATGCCAGCCAGCGTTGCTGCATTGCCGGTAGAAAATCCTGCATTAGGATGGTGGGGGTTGCCTGTCTCTTTTAGAATCATATAGCTGCGCCAGCCGTCATGCTCGATATTTTTGGCATGTTCTTGATCCACGGCATGGAGTTCGCGTCCGATGCAAGAAGGAAGGAAAAGAGGATCGACAAAGAAATGGGAAAATCGATCCAAAGCTCCTTTAAAGGCATCATTATTGATTGAGAAGCTATAGACGGTTCGGTCGGGAGCCGTGTAGGCATTTGGGCTTCCGCCATTATCGTTGATATATTGCATGTACTCGTTTTCTTTCGGATAGGCGGTAGTTCCCATGAAAAGCATATGCTCCAGAAAGTGGGCCATGCCGGGATATTCTTTAGGGTCTTGCCAAGAACCGGCCTCGACGGCAATCGCTGCTGCCGATTCATGGATGCCGGGATCGGAAATCAGATAGGCTTCCAGTCCATTGGCAAGGCGGATTTTAGCAGTTTTGCGCTCAGAGAGCGCTGGAGTCTGGATTTTGAGAGGATTTTTATCTTCTACACGCTCAAAAGCTGGCGCACTAAAAAGAGAAGACATCAGTAGAGTGGCGCAAAGGAATATTTTCATTGGTCTCCTTTTAGTAGCATTTTATAATCAGCGCAGACGCGGTTCCAGATGTGTTCGGCCCGTGCCCCGCGACGGTCGTGCTTATTGGGCTGATCGTACCCGGGATATTGTTCCATGTCAATGGCAGTTCCAATGGAGAGATGGATCGGTCCGCGTTTGCTGCGGCGGCTCTCTCCCAGTTCAATTTGAATGGTCTCCGGGGGCGGGAACATATCGTAGGTGGCTAGCGCCATCGGATAAAAGTAAGTCGGGGTTTCTGCCTTTTGGGCCATCAGATAAAACATCTCGATGCTTTGGGGGTCGAATTTGGCCACTTCCACAATCCCTTGAGCATTCCGCCTATCGCGTCCTCCGCTGGGAGCGACATAAATGCATTTGCCGCCTTCTTTTAATAAATGGCGCATCAGTTCCATGGCCCTTTTATTGTGATGCTGTTTTTCGGCTTTTTTTTCAGGAGGATGGTCGATATATCTTTTGGAGTAGATGCAGAGAAGGTTTCTTCCGAGGCTGAAAGGAACTGCCAGCGGATCTGTGGTGACTCGTTCTCCGGCGACAAAAATCATCTCTTCTGCAAGCCCCGGATATTTGTGATCGAGGAGCAGGCTGATCGCTTGCGGGTCGGCCTCGATTTGATGGTTGGCAAGCAAGATGACATTATGCCCTTTTTTCAGATGCGAAACGATTTCTTCGATTTGGGCATGTCCATGCACGCGGGAAGCTTTTTCATCGACTAATAGACGGAAAAACTCATTTCCGAACTTATAGTAGTCGTGAGGGTAGCGGATCTTTTCATGATACGGCTGAAAGATGAACGGCGTTGTCACTTGCATTTGGATGTACCGGAGGAAATCGTCAAACCACCACTTATAGGTGGAAGGATCGACATGGTGAGGATCCAGAGCGTTTTTATAGCCGAAGTAAAACGAATAGAAGTTTTGTTTGACCTTCTCAGTCATCCAATCTTGAGATTCGACTTTCAATTCAAATTTCGAGCTGTTTTCCATTCGTCGTCGAGTAAAATTGAAAATCGTTCAAGTGAAGCTTGTCATCGGCATCGAATTTCAGATCGGCATTCCACTTCTCGGCAAGTTTCCGAAGATAGCTCTTATCGTGATGGCTGAGGAAATGGTCTAAGCTCGGATGAGAGACTAATTCCAAGGCAAATTGCTGTTGCTGCAGAATGAGTTTTTTCAGAGTCCTCTCGATTTCTATGGCAACGCTCTCATGCGTTTTGATGATCCCGTTTCCATTGCAGTAGGGACAGGTTGTGAACATCATTTGGGCCAGCGATTCTCGATTTCTCTGCCGTGTCATTTCAACAAGGCCAAACTCGCTCATGCCTAAAATCGTGCATTTTGCAGAATCTTCTTTCATCGCATCTTTTAAACGCTCAAGGACGCGCCGCTGGTTTTTTCGAGCACGCATATCGATAAAGTCGCAAATGATCAGTCCGCCGATATTGCGGATGCGGAGCTGCCGCGCCATTTCATCGGCGGCTTCCATGTTGATGCGGACGAGCGACTCTTCCACGTCAGTCGAACGGCGCTGTTCTTTACTCCGTCCTGAGTTGACGTCGATGGTGAGCATCGCTTCGGTCCGGTCGAAAAAGAGGTAGCCTCCGCTAGGGAGCCAGATCTTTCGACGGAGGGCTTTATCGATTTCCCGTTCTACGCCAAACCTTTCGAACATCGGGATCTTGTCGCGGTAGTATTCGATGATGACTTCGTTGTCGCTGCTGTAGCGCTCATAGAGCTGCTTGCACCGCTGGAAAGTGTTGTAATCATCGATCAAAATTCTGCTGTATTGCTTATCGATGGCTTGGATGATCGAGCGTTTAATCAGATCGGATTCTTCGAAAAGGCATGTTGGTTTTGTCGCCTTTTCGAATTTCTCCATGATATCTTTCCAGGTATTGAGCAGGTCGTGAGCTTCTTGGACGAGTTGCTCTTGAGAAGCGTTAAGGCTTGCTGTCCGGCAGATGAGTCCCATGTCTTGAGGCATTTCAAAGGCCTGGATTAATTTCTTTAGACGATCCCTTCCTGAGCGGTCTTCGATTTTTCTTGAGACGCCGCGGTGGGGCGTGTTCGGAAGGAGCACAAGATAGCGGCCTGCGATGGAGACATTCGAAGTTAAGCGCGCGCCTTTGGTCCCGATAGGCTCTTTGACGACTTGCACCAACACGGGCTGGTCGGTCTTCAAGATCTTGGAGATATCGGTCTCTCGTTGTTTTTTTCGATTTCTTCCTTCTACCTCTTCTAGATCGAGGTCGAAGTCCATATCGAAGAGTTCTTGGAACTTTTGTGTGTTTTCCAAGATGTCAGAGATGTGGATGAACCCATTTTCGCCTTCATTGATATCAATGAAAGCCGATTGGATATTGTGTAAGATATTTGTTACACGTCCTCGGTAGACGTTCCCTGTCAGCTGGCGGTTATTTTTTCGTTCAATAACGAGGTCTTGTAAAACGCCATTCTTTAGGAAAGCACACCGGGTCTCTTTTGATTCAACATTGATAAGAATTTCTTCATTCATAACTTTTTAACCCTATTGGTACAAAGGTCTATTGGTTTGTCAAAATGGACTCCATTTTTCCAAGCCAAGCGATCTTTGCAACCACCACCTGTGAAATTGCATTTTACATCGGGTGGGCCTTATACCCAAGTAAATTCAAAAATTGGCGATTGGACTAGCGCGAAAGCTCCGTCCGATCGTCAATTTTTGAGTTTACTTGGGGTATAAGAGCCTGTCCTGAAGTGTGACAGGGTCCACTCTCTAAAGAAATTCTGTTGTTTGTTAATTTAAATTTTAATTTAATCAAATTATATATTAATTATTATTTTATCAATTGTTTTAATTATAGATTAATTCTAATTTCATATAAAATAGATATAAAATTAACAGGAGAATTTTATGACAGTTTCACCACAACCGACAACCCCAACAGAAAGACCGAATATTCGGGACTACTGGAGGAACAGGAACGAGATATATACAACTGCAAAGAATGCAGTTCAGCAACGTGTTAATTTTGTTAGAGAAAGACTTCCCGTTTATGAAAATCAAGTTAGAGAGCATGCCTCTCGTTTCTGGGGAAAATTCTCTCCCTCTGCTCAAAGATACATGGAATTGGTGTGGACAAAAGATGCTGGAAAATTTGTCGGCCTAGAAACTCCCTACGAAAAAACCCCTGTGGAAGAAGCGGGCGATTGGCTGCTCACTCCTTATACAGCAGATCTTCGTCAGAAATTCCAAACTTACCAAAAGAATCCTATCGCGATTGGCGTGGCGACTACTGTGGCAGCCTTATTCACTTTAAAGTGTATTTTCCGTCCTGTTAAGACAGCAAAAAGCATAGGCCGCAAAATCGCTTTCTTGCCCCGTCCGGCTTATTGGTTTTTGCAAGCCAGCATCTTGGGTCTGGCATTAAGAGGCATGGGCCGTATGACAAACCCAGCTCTGATGCAAACGCGAGTTAAGAAAGAAGCCGAATCTTCCAATAAATAATCGATCAGACTTTGTAAACACTCTCAAAGGATCCCTTCATGGGATCCTTTTTTCTACTAAGGGATTGTCAAACAATAAAATGGACGATTGGGCTAGCGCGAAAGCTCACGCGGTTCAACGATCGCAAATGGGGATAGTATGCTTGCATACAACCCCATTTGCGATCGTTGAACCGCGTGGCTTTGGCGCCGCCCAATCGTCCATTTTATTGTTTGACAATCCCTAAGTAAGCTGAGACTTAATTTTTTCTAGAAAGCCATGCTCGACAAGGCGGAGAGCGCCTTTGATGCCGTGAAGAAAAGTCTCCGGAGAGGAATCTCCATGACATTTAACGACAATGCCATTGACGCCGCAAAGAATAGCGCCGGGATATTCAGCATAGTGCATGCGGGTGCGCAAGTTAGCAAGCTCGTGTTTGAGATGTGAAAAAGAGGTCTCGCGGGAGCTCAGTTCAAGTTCTTCTAAGATAAAGGCGGCGATCCCTTCTGCTGTCTTTAGAAAGACATTTCCTGTAAACCCATCGGTCACTAGCACATCGATATTACCGTGGAAAACATCTTTGCCTTCGATATTGCCGGCAAAAAATTGACCGTCTCGATTCATGGCATCGAGTTTGAGATAGGCCTCGCGCAGCTGGGGTGTTCCTTTTTTAGCTTCGGTGCCGATGTTGAGCAGGCCGACGGTGGGATTGGCAATGCCGCGGCTTTTTTGATAGGCGATACCCATCGCGGCAAATTGTAGGATGTGGTCTGATTTCAGGCTGAGGTTTGCTCCAACATCGAGAACAGCGACTTCCTTTTTCTTGGTCGGAAGCAGCGCCAGAAGAGCTGGACGGTCGATGCCGCGAAGCGTCTTTAACGTTGTTTTGGCGGCCAGCAAAAGAGCGCCTGTATTGCCGGCTGAGACAAAAGCATCGATCTTCTTATCTTTTAAATACAGCAGTCCTTGGCAAAGGGAGGAATCTTTTTTGCGCCGCACAGCTACGAGGGGGTTGTCTTCCATGGAGATCACTTGTGAACATTTGACAATAGAGGAGGAGCGGTCAAGCTCTCCGCTGATTTCCTCAGAAGCAAAAAAAACAATTTGAGCAGGAAATTTATCTTCAAGAAGCTGAAGGACGGCGCGATACAGATCTTCGGGGGCAGCATCGCAGCCCATGAGGTCGACACCGATGCGGAAGGGATGAGAAATCATTTTCTGTGACTGCATCGTCACAAGTTACGCAGATAAGTTATTTTTTGTCACCTGTGATTGAACGTCCGGCATAATAGCCACAGTGCGGGCAAACGGTATGGGAGAGCCTTTTGCCTTTGCAATTGGAACATATCATCGCATTTTTTGGTTTTTTAGCGTGGTGTGATCTGCGGGAATTCTTTCTCGCATTAGACGACCTGTTACGTGGTACAGCCATGGTTAAAACTCCTATGAGGTAATGATTATACTAGAATTTCTATAAATCAGCGAACGGAAAATGGTTCTGGGGGGAAACGGCTTTATTTTTCATGAACTTAGACACATGTTTACGATCGGGGCATTTGCCTTGCTGGCATTCGACAAATAGGGGGATCAAGATGACAATTTCTTCGCGGATAAGATCGGTAAAATCAAAAATTGTCGACTTCAGATCAATAAAGAGTATCGTATGATAAATTTCTTCAGTTTTTAGGGAGACAAACGTCATTTCATTACAGATGCTGCAGAGCATTTTTACTTCGGTATGGGCAGAGAGCTGCAAGATCAGATGTTCGTCGGTGGCGTAGGCTTCACCCTTCAGATGGATGGGGCTATGGAACACAAGGTCGGACTCCTGGATACCCAAGAAATCAGGAGAAAGGACATGTTCAATCTCTTCCCGTTTTCCATCGCGGAGCTGTTCAGTAAAAATTTTTAACGGGCTTTCCAACATGGGGTAATTTTAACCTTTTAGAAGGGTTAAAATCAATTGTGCAGACCGGATATTGGCATTTTCTGTTCCTAGCACCGCCCGAAGAGAGCGACATTCGGCCCTGCAGCGGTCCCACACGTCTTGATTGATCATTAAATTTTTTACTTCATGCAAAAGGTTTTCATCGGTGAGCGCAGGACCGATCAGTTCGGGGAAAACGGTTTTTCCCGCGATGAGGTTGGGAAGGGCATAATAAGGCAGGGAAATCTTAAAAATATGTTTTGCTAAGAAGAGATCCAAAGAGGAGATCGCATAGGTGACCACGGTCGGAATTTCTTGCAGGGCAAGCTCAAGCGTGATGGTGCCCGATTTGGCCACGGCGAGAAATGGTTTGAGTTTTTTCATCTCCGAGGGAGTGAGAAGTTGGAGGTTAGGGGCCATTTCTTTCAGAAGAGGGCGGTATTTCTCTTGGGAGACTGAAACGACATAGCGGTAGTTAGGATAATTGCGCTGGAGCGTGTGGATAAGCCGGACAAAATACGGGAAGTTCCGCTCGATTTCTTTGGTCCGGCTGCCGGGAAAAAAAGCGATGAGCTGGCCATCGGGTGTCCCTTGAGGAGAGATTTTTTGCACGAGGGGATGGCCGATGTATTCGACGCGGAGTTTGGTGTTTGCAAAAAGCTGTTTTTCAAAAGGCAGGATGGAGAGCAGAAGATCGAGATTTTCTGCCATCAGCCCGATCCGTTTTTTGCCCCATGCCCACACGGAAGGGCAGACATAGTGGCAAATTTTGCCTTTAAATCCTTTTTTTCTGAGAGTGCGGGCGAGCCGGAGATTGAAGCCGGGATAGTCGATGGTCACCACGACTTTAGGCTGGGCCTTTAAAATAGCGTCGACGGTTTTGTGAAAACATTTGATCAAATGAGGAAGAGCAAAAAGGACATCGATAAAACCCATCACTTGCAAATTTTCCATTGGGAAAACACTCTTCATCCCGGCGGCCCGCATTTTGGGGCCCCCGATGCCGATGATTTCGAGTTTTGGATTATGTTGGTAGAGGGCTTGGAGGAGTCCTTCGCCTAGCTGATCTCCGCTGGCCTCGCCGGCAATGACGAATAGATCAACCATGCGCGCCTCCTAAGAGTTTTTTCTCCAGCCACGAAGCTCCGTGCCTAAAGACCTCCGAAGAGGTGCCATGTCCTTTATGACCGATGGAAGGGCCGATGATCAATTCGATCGGAGAAGAGCTGATCTTATGTTCAAAAGCAGTGTCGGCAAGCGTGGAAATAAATTGGAAACAGCTGTCGGTTCTCACCCGTTTATCACGGTTGCCGATATAGAACCTTACCGCGCGATTGTAGAGTTTACTTGTGAGACGGGAAAGGTCCCATTTTTCGACATCGAGATCTTTAAATTCTTTGGCATTTTCCAAGCGGGTCAAAGGAGCAAATCCGAGCAGGTGGGAAGTCTCAGGAAGGGCCGCGGCAGCATGAGCTGCGATAAAAGCGCCTCTGGAAAGGCCCATCATGCCGATTTTTTTCGGATCGACCACACGCTCCTGGATCAAATGGCGGATGTAAGCAGTGACTTCTTGCACAAACATTTGAATGACATCGCGTCCCTGATGGATCTCTTGGGCCCAAAAACGGAGCGCTTCTGTCGGAGGCAGGATGTCATGGCCGGGCAAAGTCACGGAGAAAATTCTTAGACTAGGAGAGCTTAAATAGACAGCAGGTTGGTTGTAAGGATCGAGATGCAGAGAATCATGGGCGGAAAGGGCAAAATAAAAGACGGCAGGAAGAGGTCCTGAATCTAATGGAGGTCCGAGGAATTCACTTTTAGAGACTGTCCACATACTTAGCTTCTGTCGATTTTCTGGTTCTTTTGAGCCGATTTTCGATTCTTATTGCAGGGGTCATATACAAAAGTTGATATTACCCCTGCAATAAGAATCGAAAATCGGCCAAAATAATCCATAAAATCGACGAAGCCTAAGTTTGTGGACAGTCTCTTAAGCATGGTGGTGTTTTCTAGGATGGTGCCGTTTACGTGCGGGGTGCAGATAGACGTCTTGCCAAGTTTCCCAGATGTCTTTCAACGCCGGCTCTAAACAAGTCCTCAGATCGAGAAATTCGAGTGCTAAAGCAAAATCGGGATCGCGGGGGATGCGAGGCCGTTTGCCGGCCCGCTTTTCGTAAGGCGTCATCCGGAATTGCGAGGTTAGGATGGAGATGATTTTCATGCGGAGTTTGCGAGGAATGAGGAAGAAAGGGTGAAAGCTAATCGAAATAGCATCATGAGCCTCATTTTGAATTTCGCCCAAATGAGGAATTCTGCCCCGATCGATAAAATGGGTCTGCAGATGTTTCTGTAAAAAGGGAAAAACTAAGCAGCTGAGGAGAAGTCCGCGGTCTAACTGGGTCTTTTTCGTACGCGAATCGATTTCTTGGAGATAAGAGAAAACATCTCCTCCTTCAGGGGTCTCTAAAAAGTCTGAGAAGGCGGGCATTAAATGTTCTAAAAAGCCGGTCTCATTCATCAGCCGCATGAAAGATTCGGCAGCTCCCGATTCGAGCATCCGGAGGAGTTCTTCAAAAATGCGGGCCTGGGAGCTTTTCATGATCTCAAGGCGGCATTCGGCTAAGGCGACTCTGGCATCGGGATCGACTTCAAATCCAAAACGGGCTTGGAATTTAATGAGACGGATCATCCGTACGGGATCTTGTTTAAAGCGGAGGAATGGCTGTCCGATCGTGCGAAGATATTTTTTTTGCAGGTCGGGATAGCCTCCCACATAGTCGATGATCGTTTGGGTTGCAGGATCGTAGAAAAGTCCATTGATCGTGAAATCTCTGCGCATGACGTCTTGTTCAGGAGATCCCCATTCATTGTCGCGGACGATCAGTTGATCGCTTTCAGGATCTCCGGATCTAAATGTCGAGACTTCAAGAACTTTTCTGCCGCACCGGATATGGGCAAGACGGAAACGGCGGCCGATGAGCAGGCACTGGCTCCGGAAAATATCTTTGATCTCTTCGGGTTTTGCCGAAGTTGAAATATCGTAGTCTTTAGGTCTTTGCTGGAGCAAAAGATCGCGCACGCCCCCGCCCACAATGAAAGCAACGTGGCCGGCCTTTTGAAGAGTGTTCACCACACGCAGGGCGTCGGGGTCCACAGCAGAAAGGGGAATTTGATGGTCGTCTAGTATGTAGATTTTAGGGTTCATAAAAATGATTAAAACATCTTAGCTTAGGAGATCGTTTAGGGGAATTACAAGTTTGGCTTTAAATAACTCTTTCCAATGGTAATGGTCCAAAATTCCTTCTGTGCTCCTGCCCAAAATGGAGTAGGCTAAGTAAAGGGCCTCAACGGAGGCAAGTCCCCGTTCAGGCTCTGGACAGTCGAGCTGTCGGCGAGGGTAGGCCGTCCGGAAATGAGTGGGCAGACTTCGGCATATAAAAGGGGAAGGCAAGCTTCTTTCCATTTTTTCAGCATACCTCCAGGTCCCATCGATTAAAAAAAGACCTAAGTGGGCATCATCCTTTGTCAAAGGAGGGGCATCGAGCGTCAAAACACAGTATCCTTTTAAATCGGGCAAAAAAGATTTTGGATATGTCAAAAAGACCATATCTTCCCGGGTTTCTAACCCTCGCAGCGAACATTTTTTTAAATTTTCTCGCTTGTGGCGTAAAATAATTGTTGGAGGAAAGTAAGTCATCTTTTATAGCTAAATTTTATACAGGCGAATTATATATGAAAAAGCTAATGATTTTCATCATTTATGGTGTAAGTTGTCTTTGGAGCGAGCCAAAGGTTATAGGAATTTTTGGAGGGGGCACCTGCCCTTGGTCGAAGGAGCTGCGCAGCGAGGTCTGGGAATCGGCCTCTTTCCAAACCCTTTTAACGGCGGCCGACATCAAGAAAGAAGAGCGGGCACCGTCTCAAAACGAGCTTGAGACTCCGCTATTTATCCTGCTTTCATCTCAGGGAGAAGAGATCGGACGGCTGGGATTTTTAGTTATTCCAGCAGGAAAATACGTCTCTCTTTTCAAAGAGATGCTGTCGATCCACGAGCTTTGTCAAAATCCCGACAAGTTAAATATCGGCCAGTTGCTCCAGTTTTACCGGAAATGCCAAGTCCTCAACATGAAGTTGTGCGAAGAGAAGATTTTGAAAGCCGGCATTGCTCAAGATACAGGGACCGATTTTCTCCTTGAGCAGTATGCCAAAGTTTACAAAAAGCACTATAAAGAGGCCCAAAAAATCAAAGCAGAGATCAGGGTTAGACAGCCCGATTGCGCTGGGGTCGAATGGCAGCTTGCCTTGCTTTCATTTCAAGGGAACATTGAGAAGATGCGGGAGGTGAGCGACATCGTCAAGCCGTTGAAAAAATATCTCCGCCGCTACGGCGATCAAGATAAAGATAATCGGTGGAGATGCCATCTGATCTTAGCTGAGTTTTACAAAGAAAAGAATATCATCGACAAAGCGCGCTTCCACGCTGAGCAGGCCATGGCTGATGCTCCGGTTGAGTTAAAACAAATGATCGCTCCCCTGGGTATGCAATGACTAAAGGAATCGTTGTCGGCTGCGACCAGAATCAAGAATGGATGCTCGAATGGTGGTGGGCTCACTACAGCCGGCATAATTGCTATCCCGTTGCTTTCGTCGATTTTGGCATGTCTCCGGAAGCCAAAAAATGGTGCCAAAGCAAAGGGCACTGGATTTCGTTAGACGCCCCGAAAAATTTTGTCTTTCCCAAAACCCTCATTTCTCCTGAACTGATTGCAGAATGGGAAAAAACCTATGGCAAGGAACTGTGGCATGGGAGAGAAAAATGGTTCAATAAACCATTTGCTCTACAACAGACTCCGTTTGATGAGACGATCTGGGTCGATCTCGATTGCGAGGTCACAGGTCCTCTAGCTCCACTATTCCACAAGATCCATGTCCATTCCAAAATGGCGCTCGCTCTCGAAAACAACCGCTCTACCGAAGAAGAGATCTATAATTCCGGCGTCATCGCCTACCACCAAAACTCTCCTCTTTTGCAACTCTGGACAGATCTCTGTTTCCGCCATAACGACAGGTTTCTTGGCGATCAAGATGTGCTGACCTTCATCATCAACAGTGAGAACATCGAAGTCACAGAACTTCCCAGCAAATACAACTGGGTGATCCGCGAAGGCATCAACTTTGAGGCGATCATTCTCCACTGGGCCGGTAAGTGGGGTAAAGACGTCATCCGCCGCCAATGTCTGCATGCTGTCTAGTCTTTAAAAAAAATGTCCATATTTTCCAATTTAGGTTATCTTTTTTTCAAAAATTTAACCGTAGGAGACATATGGCCTCAGGAGTGGGTCCCCGCCCTTTACTAGCATCAATCAACAATATTATTAATCCGGAAGCGCCGGTGTCTAAAGCTGCTGAGCCCATTGAAAAACCTGTTTTAGTTGCAGGGGGAAAAGAAAACACACCTGTGATGTCTGCAGAACCCTCAGGACTATTAACAGAGGCGGCTATTCACTACGAAAAGGGCAAACAGCTTTGCAAAGAGGGGCGGTATGAAGAGGCAGTGCATGCATTTATGGCGGCTTTAAGCCATACGCCTAAATATCGACACGCTAACCTTTATCTTCACTTCTGCCTGGGGAAAAAAAATAAAACTCCTTCCTCTTCAGAGAACAGTCTTACAACCTCCTTTGTTCCTCTTGTTTCTACAAAAAAACAAAAGGATGCTGAGGTTCAATTTAATTTAGGGGAGTGGTTTTATTTTGCTCATTTTGGAACCAGGAACGATGAGGCCTGTAAATGGTACCGAAAAGCAGCGGAGCAAGGGCATCCTCAGGCTAAAGTTCGGTTGGCAGAGATCAGTTATTGCAGCCGCGGCACCCCTCCTAAAGACGATGCTCAAACGTTTATATGGCATCTAGAAGCTGCCGAACATGGTTTCGTTAAAGCTCAATATCAAGTGGCAAATTGGATTCATTTTGGCAGAAGCGTTGATAAGAATCCTGTTGAAGCATTTTTCTGGTACAGACAGGCGGCTGACAATGGACATCCTCAGGCTCAATGCAGCGTAGGCTATTACTATTCTTTTGGTATAGGAGTCGGTCGAGATGACGTCGAAGTGGCTAAGTGGTATAGAAAATCGGCAGAGCAGGGTTTTGATAGGGCTCAATATAACTTGGCCGATTGTTACTCTTCTGGGCAAGGAGTCGAGCAAAACGATGTCATTGCTCTCGAATGGTTCAAAAGAGCAGCAGAGCAGGGGTTTGCCGAAGCTCAACATGAAATAGGAGAGATATATCGTTTGGGCAAACCGGGAATCGCTATAGATCTTGAAGCAGCTTTTAAATGGTGCAAAATGGCAGCCGATCAAGGGTATGTCGAAGCCCAATATCGAATCGGTAGATTGTATCAATTAGGCAGAGGAACTGCCAAAGATATGAAGGAAGCTATTGAATGGTTCAAAAAAGCAGCAGAAAAGGGCCATATGTATGCTCAATATTTCCTAGCATGGATCTATTTTCATGGCCGTGGAGTCCCTAAAGACTATACCCAAGCGTTTATTTGGTGCCGGCAAGCAGCAGAACAAGATCACGCCGAATCTCAATTTATAGTGGGAGAGCTTTGCTATTTTGGCAAAGGGACTGATATAAATCTGACCACAGCCGTTGCATGGTACTTAAAAGCAGCACAGCAAGGTGTTGCAGAAGCCCAGTATAGAGCCGGATCGTGTTATCATTCGGGCCGCGGAGTCCCTCAGGACCACCATAAAGCATTCAGATGGTTCCAAAGAGCAGCGAAAAAGGAGGATGTCGATGGCCTCTATAGTTTAGGAAGATGCTATTATCTGGGCCAAGGAGTCGATAAGGATCAAGACCAAGCCATGGTATGGTTTGCAAAAGCAGCCGCAAAGGGTCATGCCGAATCCCAACGTATCCTCGATCTCTATTGGGGCAATATCATCCAATCTATAGGGCCTACAAAGCGGCGAAGCTAATTTCCAGCAGCTTTTACTTCAAGGTCGTGGATTAAACTCTGATGGATCCTTGAAATTGTATAATACTCAGCAATCCCTACAGGAATGGCTAAAGCTCCCAACATCAATAAGATGGGATAAGCTCTACCGCATCGGTTCTCACGATTGCAGAAATTCATAATAAAGCTGCGCCGCAATGATGCGACCATATTAAGCGTTTGACTAGCAAAATGTCCCAAGGTGGAAGTTTCAACATCGCAACGGTTGCGAAGATTGTTATCTAAAGATGTTAACCACGAAGCATGGACGTCAGGCTTTAGACGCGTGCGTGAAATCAACAATCCTACCCCGCTGATGATAACCAAGGCAATTCCCGTATAAGATACACAGCGCGCTCCTGTGTACATTCCTGCAAACAATTGATTTAATCCTCTGAGGGCGATTTGCAAGCCCGCGACATTGGAAGATGCTGAAGCCATAGATATCCCCTCTAGTTTGAGGCGGCTATTATAAAGTATGCCTCGTAATTTTTCTTTGTAAAATAATTTTTTACATTATAGATAGAACTATGAGATGGATCTTGCTTTTTGCTATGACCCTGGGTGCATTAGGTGGATTAGAAGCTCTGACGCTGCAGGAGGCTGAAGAAATCGCCCTGGCAAACAACCCCCAGGTCCAGGCTTCTGAACAATTGATCGAAATGGCCCGGCAGGGCCGCCTCGATGCCATCTCCAAATGGCTTCCCCAGCTCAATATCTATACGCAAGGGTTTAAAACCCAAACGACTATCCCGCTTTTAAAGATCACTAAGCCGTCGGCGTTTTTAACGGAACTCACCCTGACACAGACGCTTTTCTCCACCCAGGTTTTGTATCAGATCGGCATTTCATCTATTCTCATCGAGCAGTTCGAAAAACTTCTTGAAGCAGCTAAAAACGATATTCTTTACCAAACAAGGACGCTCTATTTCCAGGTGGCGCTCGATCATAAAAAAGTAAAAACTGCAGAGGAGCATATCGATCTACTCAGCTATCTATCCGACCGGATGCAGGGGAAATACAACATTGGGGAGGCGACAGCTTACAATGTCAATCAAGCCCGCGTCGCTGTGGCCAATGTCACCGACGCCTACTATAAGACCGTCCAAATGCTGAAATCCCATGAAGATGAGCTCTCCAAAACCCTGGGCTATGATCCGGTGGATTCGCCATTCATATTCAACCAAGAAGATATCGATGTGCTGCAAATTCCGGAGCTGGCTGAAAAAGTTAAAGCCGCTGAGTCGATCTTCCAAGAAGAGTGCATCTTGAAGTCGCAGTTTGTCGCGATGCAAAACAGGATCATGGACAAGATCTTTTCAAAAGCGGAATTTTCAAAATGGAACGGTTATGCAGATGAACACCGTCCTGATATTCTGCTGAGCCAAACGAATGTAAAATTAGCCGAGGAAACTGTCAAACTGAAGCGAGGTGAATATTGGCCGACAGTCTCTCTCTTAGGAAACTACGGCGGTGGGATGACCCCCTACTTTTTTGCACCGTCGACGCAGTTTAATAATCAAAACTTCCAGTGGGCAATTGGATTTTCTGTGAACTGGACGATTTTTGACGGCACCGGCAGGGAGCGGAGAGTAAGAAAGGCAAGGGCTGAATCCAGGGCTATTAAATTCACGGCAAAAAAAGTGGCCCAAGCAGCGCATACCGATGTGAGGGAGCAGCTCTATAGCATGCAAAAAGCGATGGCTCAATATGTCACCTCTGCAGCTAATTACAAATTGGCCCAGCAGACCCTCGAGCAGGCTAAAAGCCAGCTTGACATTGGGTTCACGACGATTTATGACTACCTTATTTCCGTCGATGGCCTGATCCGGGCAAAGACGGCCCAAGATGAAGGCCGTTTCGACCTCTTGTCATCGTACTATGCATTGCTGCATGCCAGTGGGAAGGAGTCAGAAAAATGAAAAAAATCCCGTTATACATTCTCGTCGGAGTGGTCTGCTTGGCAGCCATTGTTGTGGCTTGGTCTGTCTACTATCGCCCGTATGTCGGGACCAATGACGCCGTGATCGATGGTTTTAAGGTCACCGTCAGCTCAGATATTTCAGCCCGGATCACGAAACTGTATGTCGATGAGGGCGACTATGTCAAAGCCGGCGATTTAATCGCCGATATGGACGACACGATCCCTCAGTCCCAAAAAGTCGAGGCTGAGGCCAAGATTGTCTCCTTGAAGGCCTCCGTCATGCTGGAAGAGTTTCACTTTGAAAAAGTGCGCAACGACTTCGAAAGGGCCGTCAAAGGGTTTCAAGAAGGCGTCACCTCCGCTCAGCAGCTCGACCATGCGCAGAAAAACTTCGCGATCGCCAAATCTAAGCTCGAAATGACCCGGGCCGACCTTGATTATGCCATCACGCAGCTCGGCGTCATAGAAACAATCCTGACCCATACGAAAGTGTGGGCCCATATCGATGGCAAGATCGTCAAACGGTGGGTCTACGATGGAGATGTGATGAGCGCTGGTCAAGCGATGTTCTCCCTCTATGATTTGAAAGACGTCTGGGTCCTTGCCAACCTTGAAGAGACCAAGATGGAAAATGTGAAGATCGGCGATGGTGTCGAGATTCATGTCGATGCCTATCCCGATAAGACCTTCCATGGAAAGATCTTCGTCATCAAAGGAGCTGCAGCTTCCGAATTTTCTTTGATCCCTCAAGACAACGCGACCGGGAACTACACCAAAGTCGCCCAGCGCGTTCCTCTTAAAATCACCATCGAAGGACCGCAAGGGCCTCAAGAAGATGCCGGACTCTATTTATTCCCCGGCATGTCGGCGGAAATCAAGATCACGGTCGCTAGATGAGTTGGCGGACTCCTCGTTTTTCCTCTCCCTTTCTCCCCTGGTTGATCTTAGCCAATGTCATTTTCGCCAGTGTCATCGGGGTGATTTCTGCCACCGCCGGATATGTCGCCGATTCCACGATTCAGGGCGCTCTTCAAATGAGCAATGACGACCTGCGCTGGATCTCTGTCAGTTTCATTATGATGCTCGGCATTATCCTGCCTCTGGGGATTTACCTGGCAGTCAGATATGGATACAAGATCATTTTCTTTTACGGACTGGCAGTATTTGTTTTTGGGTCTCTGTTAAATAGTTTGGCGTTTGATTTTTGGTCGCTGCTCATTTCTCGAGCGATCGCCGGCGCAGGAGCGGGCGCTCTTTTCCCCTTAAGTATCGCGATCATCGCTCAAATCTTTCCCAAGGATAAACTCACCCTGCCATTAGCACTCTATGTGGGACTCGGTTTTGGGATCGGCACTGTCCTGGGATATTTAGTAGGAGGGTATTTCGTCCAATATATCTCCTGGCAATCGCCATTTTTTCTCTGTTTTCTTTTGGGACTGCCCTCGCTTCTTCTCACTGCACTGTTGCACAAAGAGACAGAGCCTGGCGAGGTGCATAAATTCGACACATGGGGTTATGTCGCTTTCATCTTTTTTATTTCCAACCTACTGCTCATTTTAAATAGCGCAAAAGCCGACTGGAATACACAAGGATGGACGTCACCCTTCATCATCACCTGCTCTATTTTAGCTGTTTTAAGTCTTTTGATCTTGATTCCCCTAGAGCTTAGAAATCCCCATCCATTGATTATCTTCTCACTTTTTAAAACCAGGTCTTTTTTGCTGGGCTGCATCACAATTTTTTTCGTCGGCGCCCCTCTCTATACCACGCAGATCTTGTCGGTGATCTTCCTCGATTACGACCTCCATTATGAAAAGCACACGATCGGAGTTTTTTTACTCACCACAGGACTTACACTGGGAATTGTCAGCTCCTGCGCAGCGTTCTTGACGAAATTTTTCAACATCCGGTTTTTGACTCTCACCGGCATGGTTTTGATCACCATCAGCTGCTGGATCAATCCCAATGTGACGATCTACAGCAGCCATGGACAGCTGCTCTGGATGTGGAACCTCCGCATGATCGGAATAGGGCTGGCGCTAGGGCCTGCGACGGCCTACGCGATGTCCGATATTACACCCGCTTTAGCAGGTGCCGCCTCGGTCTTCATCACCTTTGCTCGTCAGATGGGCGGAACGTTGGGGTCTTTAAGCGCCCAAGTCATCACGATAGAAAGGCAAGAGTTCCACAATGAGATGTTCGGGGCCCAAGTCGATACATCCTCTCCGGCATTTCAAGAAGTAGCGCGCCATCTGCAATCCCATCTGATCCACAATACGGGAGCGACTCCGGCTGAAGCTCCCCACCTGGCTGATTCCATCATCCGCGCCAATGTCCTGACCCAGTCGCATGCGGCAGCGCAAAACGATGCTTTTTTTCTCTTAGGACTTGCCACCTTCGCCATTTGCATCAGCATCCTTCTAGAAATGGGATGGGAAGCCTACAAGAAGAGAAAGCAGATCAATCTAGCCTAGTTGCGTACGATGGGGCGATAGCATTAAAGTTATAATTTATCTCAAGAATTTGTCTTAAATGCTATCATGAGAATATGAGAAAAAGAACAATTGAAGAGAAATTAATCCTAGACGCTTTCTTTCAGATAGCTGCACAGTATCGGTCGCGTCTTCAAGCAGTATCGTTCAGGAATGTCATTATACTTCTACGTAAACGGCTTAAAATGTCTCAACGTACGCTAGCGAGGCGAGCCAACATTCCTCAGTCAACATTATCACGAATCGAAACAGGTAAGACAAATCCCAATCTCACTACACTTGAAAAGATTTGTAAGGCGCTTTTCTGTGATTTTGTTCTGCTTCCTCTTCCTTGGCGCGACATAGATCAAATTGTGCAACAACAAATCCGTCGCACCGCAGAAAAAAGGGTGCAGTATCTTAAAGGAACGATGGCTCTTGAATTGCAGCAACCTAAAGATGCTGTCATCAAAGAATTGATCTCTCAAGAAGAAAAAGAACTGCTTGCCTTAGAAAATTTTGATATTTGGGGAGAAGAAGACTTGCATGAACAAAAACGAACGGAAGATAGGTTCATCACTTCGGAGGCGCCATAAATTCAGCCCCTATCGGCTTCGAGATCGTCTCGCTTAGAATATCGTCAATCTCTTTAAAATCTTCAGGCTTTAACTTCCATCCCCAAACTGATTCGATGGCATTGAGTTGATCAGGGTTGCGTGCTCCCCATAGAGCTACGCTAATTCCTTTATCTAAAACCCAACGGACAGCCAAAGATAAAATGGAGCGTTGATAGTGTTGCTGCGCCCATTGATCTAGACGTTTGACGCACGCAAGGTATTCCGCATAACGGGGAGGTTGAAATTTGGGATCGGATTTACGCAGATCATCGCCTTTAAATTGAGTGTCGGAGCGCATCTTACCAGAAAGCAAGCCTCTGCAAAGAGCGCCATAGCCTAGTGTGGCCAAATGGTTTTTTTTGCAATAAGCTAGGATCATTTGATCAGCCTCTTTCTCAAAGAGATTAAAAGGAGGTTGAGCTGCATGGAGAGGCGCCGTTTTTTGAAAAGTCTCCATTTCCTCCACAGAATAATTGCTTGTTCCGATGGCTCGAATTTTGCCTTCTTTAAGCAGCTGACCCAAAACTTCGGCCGTCTCTGCAATGGGAGTTTTGGGATCTGGCCAATGAACTTGGTATAAATCGATATAATCGACCTGTAAACGTCTGAGGGAATCTTCGATTTCCTTCATGATCCTTTTTTTACTGCTGTCGCGAAAAGGCTTCCCATCTTTCCAGTTTAGGCCGACTTTCGTTGCAAGGACAACACGCTCTCGTTTTCCATATTGTTTTAGAGCCTTGCCGACAATCTCTTCCGATGTTCCAAAACCATAGACAGGAGCTGTATCGATCAGATTGATGCCTTTGTCCAGCGCTTGAAGAATAGTGGAAATAGCATTTTTCTCATCCGTTCCTCCCCACATCCATCCTCCGATTGCCCAAGTGCCCAGGCCAATGCGGGAAACATCGGTTTTTAAATGGGGAATATGCGTAAATTCCATAAAATCTCCAGGCTGATTTTTTTGGTAATATTAAAGAAGTTTTTCCAAAAAATCAATCTTCCCATGTTTAAGAAAAGAGGGCAAAAGGAATTTTTTAACTTAGAGCTTCTTGTCTATTTACTCAGCGATCTTATATAAACTTGGCCATGATTCATTTTTTTCACAGCTTAGCTCTTTTTTTATTGCTGCTTCCGCAGCTCTGCAGCGGTTTAGATTTTGGGCAGATAAAACTTGAAAATGAGAAGATTGTATCTCGGACTTCGATGGCAGAAGTTCTTCAGAAAAAAGGGCACATTGCCCATTTCACGAGTGTTGTCGAATTAGTGGAATTAGAATCTGGGATCAGAGCTGTCCTTAAACCTGTCGAGAGGTATTTAGCTTACATGGCAATTGCAGAAGTAGCAGCTTACCGAGCATCGCTTTTTTTAAATCTCAATCTTGTTCCACCCACTGTTCTATATGTGAAGGAGGGAATAGTCGGGAGTTTGCAGTCTTATATCGAGCCTTCTTTTGATCTGATGATCAAAGGCAAATACGAGGAGATTATGAGCAGGGTTTCTCCTGAAGATTTAGCGAATATCCAGCTTTTTTATTTTGTTTTCGGACAGTGGGATCCAGGTCTATCCAATTTTATCGCCGTAGAAGAAGGCGATCAGGTCCGTCTCTATCTCATTGACAATGCAGCCATCGGCTATAGACAAAAAGTTCGCTATGGGGAACATCCTTTTGTCTTTTGTTTTCCCGATTTAGTTCTACCCATAAAGCCAGAGGAGGGACCCTTCCCTTTTGATCATCCCTCCAGTCTGCCTCCTGAGGTTGAGGTATGGCGCGTAGAACTGAGCAGTTATCTTACTGAAGAAGAAATCCTAGAAAAGTTGTGCCGTTTAAAATGGAAGCCTGTCGTCTATGCCATTTGGGGAGGCGGTTTTTGGCGCCAATACGGCTTTTGGAAGCCTGCCTATACCGAATTTTATCCTCCTGCAACCATGAAAAAATTGCAAAGCCTGACTTTGGATCATCTGAAGAAGTTCTTTCATAACGACTGGGGCTATGAATTCAGTCCCACATATTACAACGATATCCTCGAGCGCCGAGATCAAGTCGTGAAAGCTTGGGAGGCGCTATGAAAATCTTTAAATCTTGTTTGATAACTGCCCTTTGTTTCTAGGTTAGAGCGGCAGTTTTTTGATTCCACTTGTTCGAGTGCCTTTCTGCTTAGCCAATTTCTCAGCATGTGCAATGTGAGATGCTCTATTCCAATGGGTGGTTAGTAACCTTAAGGCAGATTCTTGATCCGTATTGTTGAAATGGGCCTGACCTGCGATAATTGCTTTTCTGATTTCTACGGTTTCTGCTGGAGTTGCGAATCTTACTGTGAAACCGTTTCCCATTGTTAAATTGTCATCTAGAGTAATGCGCTGGAAGCTTATGCCTGTAAGGTCCAATCGGGTGAAAGCGCATATGTATGTTTTTCTTTCCGTATCAAGATATCCAGATTCGATATATCCAAAGACTTCATATCCTAAGACTTCGGGGGCATTAGATTTCAATTTATAGCTTGTTAAGGGGTCAAATGCTGGTGAATTTGTTGAACAGGCTACAACCGTGATTTGACGGTCATACAAACCGATGTTATCCCGCTCTTGCACAGGATCAAGACGTCCTTCTCGCCAAAAAGCGGTAAATATTTGAAGATGTCGTGAGGAATCCATAGATTGAGGTGTAAATATTGACATAAGGCGCTCCTAAGTTTAAGAATCGGGCAATATTATGATAAGATCTTCTCTTTGTTGTAAAGATGAAGTGATAACTAACCCTTCCAGGAGACGACTTTGATGAGCTCTTTGGGGATCTCAAAGAGAAAGCGCGATGGGTTCATGTTGACGTCTTTTCCGTACCGCTTTCTTTGACGGGACATCGAAAGGGTGAGATGTTTTTTTGCGCGGGTCATGGCAACATACATGAGCCGCCGCTCTTCTTCGAGACCGCCTTCGGCCAGACTTTTTTCATGCGGCATGATCTTATCTTCGAGACCAACGA
>Ga0182024_10008666_pt1 | contig 21323 bp, 22 predicted proteins | sample P32metaG_FD_120480 | JGI IMG/M metagenome (GOLD analysis project Ga0182024, IMG submission 120480) | Permafrost microbial communities from Stordalen Mire, Sweden - P3-2 metaG (Illumina Assembly) | ecosystem: Environmental > Terrestrial > Soil > Wetlands > Permafrost | place: Sweden: Stordalen...
CCGGCCAATCTGTTCTTCCCGGGGGCGGTGGTGCTGATCCTGGCATACCGGCTCAACCCGGAAATCTGGCTGAGCCCCCTGATGATCCTCGGCACGCAGTGGTACATCCTGTTCAACGTGGTCGGCGGGACGTTGACGCTGCCGGCGGAGCTGCGGCTCGCGGCGGGCAATCTCGGGGTGCGGCGCTGGTTATGGTGGCGCCGCGTGATGCTGCCGGCGATCTTTCCCGCCTATGTTACGGGGGCGGTCACCGCCGCCGGCGGTTCGTGGAACGCCAGCATCGTGTCCGAGGTCGTGCAGTGGGGGAACACGACGCTGACCGCGACCGGGCTCGGCGCCTACATCGCCCAGTACACGGCCGAGGGCGACGCCGCCCGCATCACCTTGGGGATCGGCGTGTTGTGCCTTTACGTGCTGGCGTTCAATCGCCTGCTGTGGCGGCGGCTCTACAACCTCGCCGCCGAGCGCCTGAGACTGGACTGAGCCGATTGATGTCGCGCTCGAAAGCTGGCAAGAGGCCCCGGTGATGAGCGATACCCACCCGCTGCTGCGCGCCACCGCGATCTGCAAGACCTATCGCACGCCGGATCATATCGGCCGGCTGGTGCTCGATCATCTCGACTTCACCCTGCGCGAGGGCGAGATCGTCGCGATCCTCGGTAAATCGGGCTCGGGCAAGTCGACCTTTCTGCGTATCCTCGCCGGGCTCATCCCGTCGAGCGACGGCACCGTCCAGTATCGCGGGCAGCCCGTGCTCGAGCCCGCGCACGGCGTCGCGATGGTGTTCCAGAGCTTCGCGCTGTTCCCGTGGCTGACCGTGCTCGGCAATGTCGAGCTGGGCCTTGAGGCGCAGGGCATCAACGCCGCCGAGCGGCGGCGGCAAGCGGTCGCCGCGATCGACCTCATCGGCCTCGACGGGTTCGAGAACGCCTATCCCAAGGAATTGTCGGGCGGCATGCGGCAGCGCGTCGGCTTTGCGCGCGCGCTGGTCGTCAACCCCGACATCCTGCTGCTCGACGAGCCGTTCTCGGCGCTCGACGTGCTGACCGCCGAGACGTTGCGCAACGACCTGCTCGATCTGTGGAGCGAGAGCCGGATCCCGACCAAAGGCATCCTGATGGTCTCGCACAATATCGAGGAGGCGGTCGAGATGGCCGACCGCATCCTGATCTTCGGCAGCGACCCCGGCCGCATCAACGCCGAGATCCCGGTGCCAATGGCCCATCCGCGCGTTTGGGACAGCCCGCAATTCCGCCAGATCGTCGACCAGGTCTACGGCCTCCTGACGACGGTACCCGGCCGCGACGGAAGGCGCGGGGTCAAGCCCGAGCCGATCGGCGTCGGCTACCGCCTGCCCGACGCCGCGGTGCAGCAGCTTACGGGTTTGATCGACAGCCTGACCGAGGCGCCGTTTCACGGCCATGCCGACCTGCCGCACCTCGCCGACGAGGTAAGCCTCAACGACGACGAGCTGTTCCCGCTGCTGGAGGCGCTGCAGCTTCTGGGCTTTGCCCATGTCAGCGGCGGCGATATCGACCTGACCGGGGCGGGCCGGCATTACGCCGACGCCGACATGCAGGCCCGCAAGCAGGTCTTCGCCGACGCGGTGATGAAGCACATTCCGCTCGCGGCCCATATCCGCCGCGTGCTCGACGAGCGGCCGGGACACCGTGCGCCGGTCGCGCGGTTCTTACGCGAGCTCGAGGACCACCTCTCCGAGGAAGAGGCGGAACGCGTGCTCGACACCCTGATCAACTGGGGCCGGCACGCAGAGATCTTCGCCTACGATTACGACGACAAGGTGCTCAGCCTCGAGAATTTCTGAGGCGGCGGCTTACATCGGCATCCGCATCTCGGCCCGGGCGATTCGCGCCGGCATCAGCCAAGCGTAGAACGTATCGCGCTCGAATGCCGTCATGTCACCGCTCGACATCCACGTCGGATCGTCAAGGATTTTGACGTAAGCTTCCTGCCCGGCCGCGAGGTCGACATCCCGCGACTGGTTCCCCGGGTTGCCCGTGCTTTCCGGCGAAATGTGGTAATGGCCCGGCGCGACATCGCGGTAAGCCGGACCATCGCCGGGCAACACGCTGACCGCTCGCGCTCCGTTCAAATCGACATTCGCCATATTGCGGCTGAGCGAGGGATCGTAGACCCGGTAGAACCAGATGCGCGCCTCTCCGGGCGGGATCGGCCCGGCCGCCACCTGTTGCGGCGCACAGCCGGCGAGAAGCAGCAGCCCGGCGACGCCGGCGGCACGTTTCAACAACATGGTCAGATCGAGGCTGGTGGACATCTGCCTTCCTCCTCTGCGCATGTCCGAGGGCAATGCCCGCAGCTCGCGACGACTGGCCAAGCCGGCACGGCCTCGGAAGGCCAACGACACTTAACCCCTTCGGCGCTACCCGGCAAAACACGCTCCCGCGACCCGCGCCGGACCGGGCGCGTCCGATCCTGGCATCGACCCCATCCGGCGATATAAAATGATCTCGGCACGGTCAGTCACATCGGGGTCTTGAGCATGCGTTATCTGTTGCCGCTTATCGCCGTCGCGCTGGTCGGCTGCGCCCAAAATCAATCGGACGCCACCCGCATCGGCGAGCGCATGTTTCGGATCGAGAGCCCGCCGATCCCCGGTGGGGCGACGGGCCCGAACCAGCGCCTAGCGCAGCAGCTCTGCCCCAACGGCTATCGGCTGCTCAACTCGGACGCCCATAAAGGCGGGCTCGATCGGGCGATCTACGACGAGCAGAACACCACGACGACCTGGGTGGTCAAGTGCCTCTAACCGCTAGCGCGGGCGCATCGTCGGAAAGGCGATGACGTCGCGGATCGACGGGCTGTCGGTCAGCAGCATGACCAGCCGGTCGATGCCGATGCCGAGCCCGCCGCATGGCGGCAACCCGTATTCGAGCGCCGTGACGTAATCCTCGTCGAGCGGCTGCGCCTCCTCGTCGCCGGCGGCGCGCGCCTGCATCTGCCCCTCGAAACGGCGGCGCTGGTCGATCGGGTCGTTGAGCTCGGAAAACGCGTTGGCGACTTCCCAGCCATAGACATAGGTCTCGAAGCGCTCGACGAGGCGCGGATCGTCGCGGTCGGCCTTGGCGAGCGGCGAGATGTCGCGCGGAAAGCCGGTGACGTGCACCGGCTGGATCAGCGAGTCCTCGACCCGCAGGGCGAAGACCGCTTCCAGCGCATGGCCCCAGCCGGCCTCGTCGCCGAGCGCGGCGCCCAAGGAATTCGCCGTGCCGCGAGCCGCCGCGGCGTCGAGCGCCAGGAAATCGATGCCGGTCGCCTCCTCCACCAACTCGGCCATGGTGCGGCGCGGCCAGGGCGGGGCGAGATCGATCGCCGTGCCGCCATAGCTCACTCTTACGCTGCCGGTGACTAATTCGGCGAGATGCGCGACCAGGGTCTCAGTCAACCGCATCATCGCGGTGTAGTCGACATAAGCCTCGTAGATTTCGAGCGAGGTGAATTCCGGGTTATGGCGTGGCGACAAACCCTCATTGCGGAAACAGCGGTTGATCTCAAACACGCCGTCGGCGAGCCCACCGACGAGGAGCCGCTTCAGATGCAGTTCCGGCGCGATCCGCAGATAGAGGTCGATGTCGAGCGCGTTGTGATGCGTGACGAAGGGCTTAGCCGAGGCGCCGCCCTGGATCGTGTGCAGCATCGGCGTCTCGACCTCGAGATAGCCGCGCGCCGCGAGCCAGGCGCGCATCTCGGCCACGATGCGGCTGCGCCGGCGCAGCGTCTCCCGGCTCTGGGGGTTGACGATCAGGTCGACATAGCGCTGGCGGTAGCGCAGCTCGATGTCCGCGAGGCCGTGGAATTTCTCGGGAAGCGGTCGCAGCGCCTTGGCGAGCACGGTCAGTGCCGCGGCGTTGACCGTCAATTCGCCGCGCGGCGTGCGCCGCACCTGACCCTCGACGCCGATCAAATCGCCGATATCGAGGAGCTTCAGCAGCGCCAGGCTATCGGCCGACAGGAAATCCTTGTGCCCGAAAATCTGAATCTTGCCCGAGCTATCGTGCAGGTCGATGAACATGCCGCTGTTGCGCACCGCGCGGATGCGCCCGGCGACACGCACCGTGTCGGCGGTATCGGAACCGGCCGGCAGCTCCGCGTAGCGCGCGTCGAGCACCGCCGCCTCGCCGCTGCGCGCGTAAGCGACCGGGTAGGGATCGACCCCGAGCTCGCGCAGAGCCTCCAACTTCGCCAGCCGCGCCGAGCGAAGCGGGTCCCCGTCGTCCCTTGGGCCGTCATTCATGCCGTCTTCCGTCCCCTATTTCGCCGCGGCCTCTGACATCTTCTCGACCGTATTCCCTGGGCCGAGATCGACGACCGTGGTGTGGAACCGCGTCAGCGAGCGGTGATGCCCGACGCTGACTATGGTCGGTCGCCATTCGGCTTCGCGCAACAGGCGATAGAGCGCGGTCTCACCCGCCTCGTCGAGCGCCGAGGTGGCCTCGTCGAGAAACACGATCGAGGGTCGCAGCAACAGCACCCGCGCGAAGGCGAGCCGCTGCTGCTCGCCGCCCGAGAGGCGCTGCGCCCAATTGCTCTCGTCGTCGAGATGATCGACGAAATGGGCGAGCCCCACCATGCGCAGCGCGTTCGCCATCGTCTCGCGATCGGGCCGCACGTTGCCGGGATATTTGAGCGCGTCGGCGAGCGTGCCGAGCGGCAAATAGGGCCGCTGCGGCAGGAACAGCACCGTCCCCTCGGCGAGCCGGATGCGGCCACGACCGAACGGCCACAGCCCGGCGATCGCCCGCAGCAGCGTGCTCTTGCCCGAGCCTGTGGGGCCCGTGATCAACACCGAGCTCTCGCCGCCGCCGACCAGCGACAGGCCACGCTGCAGCGCGACGCCATCCGGCAGGTCGAGATCGAGCACGCCAACCTCGACGCCGGCGCCGCCGCGGGCGATCGCGATCGGCTGCTCATGCGCGTGCGCGTCGGCGATCGCGGCGACCCGGCCATGGAACCCGGAAAGCCGGTCGACAACCGCCTCGTATTCGGCGATCGAGGTGTAACTGCTGACAATGAAGGACAATGCGTCCTGCACCGATCCGAAGGCCGAGATCACCTGCATCAGCCCACCGAGCTGGATCGTCTTGGCGAAATACGACGGCGCCGCGACGAGGAACGGGAAGATGATCGCCACCTGGGCGTAGCCGGTGGTGAACCAGCTCAACCGTTTGCGGCGGCGTATGATGTCCCACCAATTACCGACGACCCGGCCGAACCGTCGGTCGAACACACCGTATTCGTGGTCTTCGCCGGCGTAGAAGGCGACGCTTTCGGCGTTCTCGCGCAAGCGCACCAGGCTAAAGCGGAAATCGGCTTCGAAGCGCTGCTGGTTGAACATCAGCCCGACCAGCGGACGGCCGATGATCTGGGTGAGCCAGGTGCCGATAGCCGCGTAGATAAAGGCGGCGAACACCAGATAGCCCGGTACCACGAAACTGTGGCCGCCCCAGAGCGGGATCGTCAACGAGGGCGATAAACCCCACAGGATCAGGATGAAGGACACCAGGGTCACCACCGAATTGAGCACGCCCAGCGACAGGCTGAGGCTCAACGAGGCGAAACTATCGAGATCGTCGGCGATGCGCTGGTCGGGGTTGTCGGTCGTCGACTGGTCGATCTGAATGCGGTAATAGGCTTGATGGCTGAGCCAACCCTTGAGCGAGCGCTCGGTCAGCCAGCGGCGCCAGCGGATATGCAGGATCTGACGCAGATAGAGCTGATAGACGCCGACCGCCACCCATATCGCGGCGAGCACGCAAAACACGCCGAATTGCCACCAGAACCGGGACCAATCGTATTCCTGCAGCGCATCATAAAAATCCCGGTTCCACAAATTGAACCGGACGGAGAGCCACACCGCGCCGAGATTGAGCGCGACGACCGCCACAAGAAGCCCGATCGCGCTCCATTTTTCGTTCGATCGCCAATACGGCCACGCGAGCTTCCACGCCTCGCGCAGGAACCCGGCTCTCGCCAACGCCTTTCGTACCCTCATTCCACTATGCCTTTTCCACTAAGTACGCGATGACCAGCGATCCCGCCGCCCCCGCCGGCGAATTGCCGATCAGCGAAGCGCTTACCGCGGCGCTCCTCGCCCGCGGCGTCTGCCGCGCGCTCGATCAGCTCGGCTATGCGAGCCTCCTTGAGTTCCCGCTCGCCAATGGGCGGCGCGCCGACATCCTCGCCCTCGGCCGCGGCGGCGATCTCGTGATTGTCGAGATCAAAAGCTCGCTCGCCGATTTCCGCGCCGATCGTAAATGGGCCGAGTATCGCGCTTTCGCCGATCGTTTCTATTTTGCCGTCCCAAACAATTTTCCCGCGGCGCTCATCCCCGAGGATTGTGGCCTCATCGTGACGGACGCTTTCGCCGCCTCATTGATCCGCGACGGCAGCACGAACGCGCTCGCGCCGGGCCGCCGGCGTGCCCTGACGCTGCGCTTCGCGCTAGCCGCGGCGACGCGGCTGCGACGCCATCTCGACCCGCAGGCCGGCTTCGCCGGGTTCTGAACGCGCCTCGCCGGCGAGCGCGGCGGCCAGTTCACCCGCGGACGCGACCGCCGTACCCGTCTTACCGCCGACAATGCCGACCGCGAGCCCGGCGAGCTGCGCCGCTTCCTCCAGCTTGAGCCCGGCGCCGAGCCCGGCCGCCAGCGCCGCCACCGCGGTGTCCTCGGTGCCGCCGGGATCGAAGCCGTCGCCCTGCGCCATCGTCTCGAAGACGGCGCTGCCGCGCGGCTCGACAAGGATCATCCCGTCGCGGCCAAGCGGCACGAACACCGCGCCAAACGCGCAACGTTCGATCAGCGCGCGCGCGGCCGCGACGATTTCAGCTTCGCTCGCCACCGGCATCCCGGTCGCCTCGGCCAGCTCGCGCCGGCTCGGTATCAGCAAATCGGCTCCGCGATAGCGGATATGATCGCCGCCCTTGGGCTCCACGACGACCGTCGCCCCTGCCTCCCGCGCCTCCTTGATGATCTCGGAGGCGACTCCATCGGTCAGCACGCCCTTGGCGTAATCGGAAATCACGACGACGTCGTGGCTCGTCACCAGCTCGTGCGCGAGGCGCAGCAGGTCGTCGCGGATGTAAGTGCCGAGCGCGCCCGCGCTTTCGCGATCGGCGCGCAGCAGATGCTGGTTGACCGCGATGAACCGCGTCTTGACCGTGGTCTTGCGCTGCGGCTGGACCAGCACGTGGATTTCCGCGCCGTCGAGTGCCGCCAACAGATTTTGCACCTCGCGTCCGGCATCGTCGTTGCCGACCACCGAGACAAACGAGATGACCGCGCCGAGCGCGGCGAGATTGCGTAGCACATTGCCGGCGCCACCGAGACTGTAGGTCTCGCTGTCGACCACCAGCACCGGCACGGGTGCCTCGGGCGACAGCCGGCCGACCACGCCATACACATAATGGTCGAGCATCACGTCGCCGATACACAGCACCCGCGCGTTCCGCAGCCGATCGATGTCGAGCATCAGCTCGCCGTCCTTCGCCATACGCGCTCCGCCAAAGGTGCTCAGCCGGCCCGGGTGCGGCGCAGCATAACGTAAAGTGCGCCGTTCCCGCCATCCCGCGGCTGCGCGGTGGCGATCGCCAGCAGATGCGGCCGAAACTCCGGCTCCTCGAGCCAACGCGGCACGGCGCTCTTCAGCACCCCGCGACCGATATTGCCGCGGCCGGTAATCACCAGCACGCACCGTTTGCCGGCTGCCCGCGCGCCGCGGATAAAGGCGGCGAGCGCGCGATGCGCCTCGTCCTGGGTCATGCCGTGCAGGTCGAGCCACGCCTCGACCTTGTGCTTGCCGCGCTTCAGCCGCTCGGCATTCGCCCGGTCGATACCGGCGAAGCGATCAAGCGGCAGCGGCGGCGCCGGCGCGGGGTTGGGCGATGGAAGGGAAGCAGGAGGCTGCCTCTCGGCCGGCGTGGCCCGCGGCGGCGCTGGCGGTGGAAGCGGCGGCTCGGGACGCGGCGCGAGCGGCTGGACGTCGCGCATCGCCCGCTCCCACAGCACCCGATCGGGATTAGCCCCCCGGGATTTAGGCCCCTGGGATTTAACCCCGCGGGATCTAGCTTTCGCCGGCATTGTCGACAAGGATCACATGCAGGCGGCGCGGCCCGTGCGCGCCGAGCTCGATCTTCTGCTCGATATCGCCGGTGCGCGACGGGCCGGTGATGAAGTTGACCGTGCGCGGCAGGCCTCCCCGCGCTCGCAGCAAATCCCAGCCATCCTCGTAGCTCGCCACGACCTGGCCGCCGCGCAGCACGACAATATGGGTATCGGGGAGGAAATTGAGCGTTGTCGGGGTCGTTTCGCCCGACACCAGCATCAGCGTGCCGGTTTCGGCGACCGCCGCGAGACATGGGGTGAGCGACACCGCGTCGCCCGGTTCGGCCTTGCCGCGCCAGATTTGCAGCAGCGGCCGATCGGCCCAGGGCAGCGCGTCGAGCCTGGGATCGGGCGCCATCGCCAGCTCGGCCGGCAGGTTCTCGGCCGCGAGGTAGCGCGCGACCTCGCCCGGGATCTCGCCGTCGGAAGCAATCCTGGTGACCGTCGCTTGCACCGCCTCGGCCATCGCGACGAAGAGATCGACGCGGCCCGGCGGATCGAGCGAGGCAGCGCGCGCCGGGATCAGGTTCCGGCGATGCGCCGCGACCCGCGCGGCCAGCTCCCCGGTGGGCCCGTCCGCCAGCGCGCCGCGGCCAAGACCGCGACGGATGCCGCCGAGAATGTCGTCGCGCGCGGTCATTTCCTAGCTCGCTGCCGCTCGGCCCATAGCGAGTGAAAGCTGCGGCCCTCGGGCGCCGGCATGTCGCGCGCCTGGGTCCAGCCGGAGGCGAGCGGCAGCGCCCGGAACCGCCCGCGGTCGCGGCCGAGCCAGCCGAGCAGCCGCGCCTTCAGCTCGACCAGCTCGTGATAGAGCGCCGGCCGCCGCGCGACCCAGGCCCATAATTTGAGGCCGGTGCGATAGACCGGCGGCGCCTTGCCTTGGGCAAATTGCCGCTCGCGCCAATGCCGCATCATCTTCGGCAGCGGGATCTTGACCGGGCAGACGCTTTCGCAGCGGCCGCAAAAGCTCGACGCGTTTGGCAGATGGCCGGCTTCATCGATCCCGATCAGCGCCGGGGTCAGCACCGCGCCCATCGGTCCCGGATAGACCCAGCCATAGGCGTGGCCACCGATCGCGGTATAGACCGGGCAGTGGTTGAGACAGGCGGCGCATCTGAGGCAGCGCAGCATGTCCTGGAACTCGCCGCCGATCATCGCGCTGCGACCGTTATCGATGAGCACGACATGGTATTGCTCTGGCCCGTCGAGATCGCCCGGGCGACGCGGGCCGGTCGACAGCGTCGTGTAGGACGAAAATTCCTGTCCCGTCGCCGAGCGTGCCAACAGGCGCAGCAGCGTCGCGGCGTCCTCGAGCGTGGGCACGATCTTTTCGAGGCTGGCGACGACGATATGCACCTTGGGCAGGATCTGCGTCAGGTCGCCATTGCCCTCGTTGGTGACGATGATGCTGGAGCCGGTCTCGGCGATGAGGAAATTGGCGCCGGTGATGCCGACATCGGCGGCGAGGAATTGCGGGCGCAGCATCGCGCGCGCCTCGGCGCAAAGTTGCGGCGCCTCGGTGAGCGGCCGGTCGGGATCGAGCGCGGTGTGCGCGGCGCGGAAGGTCGCGGTCACCTGCTCCTTCATCAGGTGGATCGCCGGCGCGATGATGTGGCTCGGCGGCTCGTGGCGCAGCTGGATGATGTACTCGCCGAGATCGGTCTCGACCGGGGTGATGCCGTTCGCCTCGAGATGCTCGTTGAGCGCGATCTCCTCGGCAACCATCGACTTGCCCTTGGTAACGATCCGGGCGTCGACCGAGCGGCAAATCTCCAGCACGGCCGCCCGCGCTTCGGCCGCGTCGCGCGCCCAATGCACGACGCCGCCCGAAGCGGTCACGTTCTTCTCGTAGAGTTCGAGGTAGTAATCGAGATGGGAGATCGTGTGATCCTTGATCGCCTTGCCCGCGTCGCGCAGCGCCTCGAATTCGGGAAGCCGCGCGATCGCCTCGGCTCGGCGCGCCGGAAACCCGGTGCCGGCGATGCCGAGGGCGCGGCGCAGGACCGGGTTGGCGAGGCCGGTCCGGGCGTTGTCGGTAAAGTTGTGGCTGGTCGCTTCCATCGCTATTTCCCCAGCCTATTTCCGTGGCGCGCCGATCGGCGGGACCGTGTCGGTCATGTCGGCGAGCACCTCGGCGACATGCCGCGTCTCGATCATGCTGCCGGCGCGCGACAGCTTGCCGGCGATTTGCAACAGACAGCCGAGATCGCCAGCGAGGACGCATTCGGCGCCGGTCGCCCTGATGTCGGCGATCTTGTCGCTCGCCATCTTGTCGGAGATTTCCGGGTATTTGACGGCGAACGTGCCGCCGAAGCCGCAGCAGATTTCCGCGCCAGGAAGTTCTTTCAACTCGAGGCCGGCGACCGAGCCGAGCAGCGTGCGCGGCTGCGCCTTGACCCGGAGCTCGCGCAGCCCGGAGCACGAATCGTGGTAGGTCACGCTCCTGCTGCAGCGCGCCGCGACCGCCGTCATCCCGCGCACATCGGTGAGGAACGACACCAGCTCATAAGTCCGCGCCGCCAGCTCTTCGGCCTGGCCGCGCATCGTGGGCTCGTCGGCGAACAGCTCGGGATAATGCACCTTGACCATGCCGGCGCAGGAGCCCGACGGGACAACGACGTAATCGTAACCGACGAAAGCGGCGATCACCTGGCGGGCGATCGCCTTGGCATCGGCGCGGTCGCCTGAATTGTAGGCCGGCTGCCCGCAGCACGTCTGCAGCCGCGGCACGTCGACCGTGCAGCCCGCCGCCTCGAGCAGCTTCACCGCAGCGAAGCCGACGCTCGGCCGAAACAGATCGACAAGGCAGGTCACCAACAGCGCGACCCGCACGGGCCCGGCCATGTCTGCGTTTCCTCCTGTGGCGCGGCCCGAACATAGGGAGAGCGCCCGTCCCGATCAATCGGCGCCGGCCGCTGCCAGCGCTCGCGCCGCCACCGCCCGCGGCAGCATAAGGGTGTATTGCCCAGTCGCGTTCATCATGCCGGCTTCCCGGCCGGCGGCCACGCCGCTGCCCCAGAACAGATCGCCGCGCACCGGCCCCTTGATCGCGCCGCCGGTATCCTGGGCGATCATCAGGCGGCGCACCGTGCCGGGGACGAAGCGTTCCGTCGCGTCAAGCCACAGGGGCACGCCGAGCGGGATGAAGTTGCGGTCGACCGCCAGGCTGCGCCCAGCAGTCAGCACCACCTTCTCGCTGCCGTAAGGTCCGTCGCCGGGGATCTCCTTGAAGAATACATAGGACGGGTTCTCGCGCATCAGCGCCGCGCCGGCATCGCCGTGCGCCGCGATCCACCCGCCCAAGCTCTCCATCGTCAAATCCTTGAGCGGCACCTCGCCGCGCTCGACAAGCAGATGCCCGATCGCGACATACGGCCGGCCGTTGCCCCCGTCATAGCCGAGGCGGACCGTGCCCCCGCCTTTGAGGTTCACGATGCCCGAGCCTTGGATGGCGAGGGAATAAGCCGCGACCGGGTCGTCGACCCAAAGCAATTCGAGACCTTTGCCGTTCAGCGCGCCTTTCTCGATCTCGGCGCGCGAATAGGCCTTGGGATCGGGCGGACGGCGGTAGATCGGTGTCTGAAACGGCCCTTCGCGGCGGCGCGAGCCATTGAGCGCGATTTCGAAATACCCGGTGAAGAGACCGTCGCCATCGCCATCGTTGCCGGCCAGCAGCGGCACGAAATTGCCAGCGAAAAACGCCTTGGCAGCGCTGTCGGTGCCGGGGAGTTTCGCCGCGGCGGCGCAGAGGCTCCGCCAGTCCCCGACCGTGCCGAAATCGCCCGCCTTGACCACCGGATCGAACGGCTCGTTGTCGCCGCGAAGCGTGACCGCGGCGCAGGATCTCAGGAAAGCCGGCATGGCGCCCGCGGCATTGTCGTTGCTCCAGCCGGCAAGCTGGTCGAAGCGCAGCGGCTTCAGCGTTAGCTTCGGCGGCGCGGCCTGGTGGCAGGAGGCGAGAACGAAGGCGAGCGCGACGGCAAGGAAATCCGCAGCCCGCCGCACGGGCATTACGAAAGGGTCAGCCGCTGCCAGTCGCGACCAGCTGCCAGTTCGGGTCGGCCGAGCTTGTATCGCGCGCGAAAGTCCAAAAATCGGTCTTTTCGATCAGGTTCAGCGGATCGCCATCAACGACGCTGCCGTCATGCGCGCGCAGCACGTTGATCTGATCCGACACTAGCTTGACCGTGACCCGCGCGGCGCGGCCATCCATGCCGGCCTCCATAATATCGATATCCTTAAGCTCCGCGACCCGGGTTTCGAGGGTTTCGCCGGCGGTCTCGCGCTCATCGATCGCCGCGCTGAACGATTTGTACGTGTCGTCGCTCAACAGCGGGCGCAACCCGCCCTTGTCGCCCTTGGCGAAGGCGGCGACGATCAATTCGAACGCGCCGCGCACGCCGTCGAGGAATGCCGGCGCCGCGAAACCCGGATCGACGGCGGTGATCTGGGCTAGCCCGCCGGCGACGGTGTTGGGCGGCGGCGCGCCGGCCACGAGGGCCGTGGGAGAGGGACGTTGGGTCAAGGCCACGATCTTATTGAGCCCGGGCTTGGTAGCCGCCGGCTTGTCGCCAGCCGCGGCCGGACCGCGCATCAAAAGGTCGCGGCGGCGCTCGTTGCCGGTGCGGCGGCCGAGCACGCTGCGCAGGCGCAGCACCAGGAAAGCAGCCACCATCGCGAACAGGATAATGTCGAAATAATGCGGGAGATCGCCCATCTGTTCCTGCTGTAATCCGGGTGCGGCCCGGTCTGCAAAGCTTCGGTTGACCAAATACATAGGGGTTCCCCGGCCTGTCGGCAAGGAAAGCCGGCGCGAGGGGCCGCGCGGGTGCGCTCTCGCGGCCTCGGTTGCGGCTGTCGGGCGATCCGTGTTAGCGGAACGCCAGCGACGATTTAGCGGGGCGATCATGGTTCAGACCACCAGCGGCAACGGCCAGGAGGCGACCCCGGGAGCGGGGGACGACACCGCGCAGCGGCTGATCGTCAACGTCCAATACATCAAGGACCTGTCGTTCGAAAACCCGCGCGCGCCGCATAGCCTGACGCAGCAGCCCTCGGCGCCGGCGGTCGACATCAATGTCGACGTCAACGCGCAAAACCTGAACCCCGACACCTATGAGGTCGTGCTGACGGTCAAGGCCAGCGCCAAGATCAATGGCGAAGCCTTGTTCCTGTTGGAGCTTGCCTACGGCGCGGTGGTCACCACCCGCAATGTGCCGCGCGAGATGCTTCCGCCGGTATTGCTGGTAGAGACGCCGCGGCTGATGTTCCCGTTCGCCCGCAACATCGTCGCCGACGCGACGCGCGACGGCGGCTTCCCGCCGCTGATGATCAACCCGATCGACTTCACCGAGCTGTTGCGACGCAATGCGGCGCAGGGGCCGGAAACGCCGGCTAACGACCCGACATCAAACGCCTGAATCCCATAGCGGATTGGTGATCGTCGCCAGCAGCGCGCGGTGCGCCGCCAGCTCTTCGGGCGACGCGGCATGCGGGCGCGGCGACCGCACCGGCCGATCCTCGATCGTCGCCGCATACATCGCATCGGAGGTCGCGGCGGCGACCGCGAAGTCGAGCCCAGGCTGGCGTCCGCCGAGCAGCTCGACATAGACCTCGGCCAAGAGGCCGCAATCGATCTCGGCGCCATGCTTGTCGCGCGCCGAGAGATCGATCGTGAAGCGCCGGCACAGCGCGTCGAGGCTGGCCGGCGCGCCGGGGAAGCGCCGCCGGGCGAGTGACAGCGTATCGACGAACGGAGATGACAGGGACGGTCGGCCCGCCCGCACGAGCTCGGCATTCAGGAAGGCAATATCAAACTCGGCGTTGTGGATGACAAGCGGGTCAGCGGCGACAAACACCAGGAAGTCGTCGACCACCGCGGTAAAAAGCGGGTGGCCGGCGAGAAATTCCGCGGTCAACCCGTGCACGGCGTAGGCCTCGGGGGGCATGTCGCGCTCCGGGTTGACGTAGCAATGGAACTTGCGCCCCGTCGGCACGTGATGGACTAGCTCGATCGCGGCGATTTCGACAATCCGGTGCCCGGTTTGCGGGTCGAGCCCGGTGGTCTCGGTGTCGATCACGATTTCGCGCATGCCGTCCTCCCCCGCAGGCGCCGCAGACGTGAGCTGCGGCGCCATTCCCCCTGTCGTATCCGCCTGACGATCGCGGCGATCCGGCGCGCGGTGGTCGCGCGGCTCAGCCCCGTGCTGACCACGAAATCGGCGCGTCGGCGCTTTTCGCGATCGGCGAGCTGCGAACCGAGGACCGCCGCGAAACGCTCCGCGCTCATCCCGGGCCGGCGCATCACCCGCTGGCGCTGCAGCCGCGATGGCGCGGACACGACGACGACGCCGTCGACCCGATCGATCCGGTCGGTCTCGAACAAGAGCGGGATGTCGAGCACGACGAGCCTCTCGCCATGCGCCCGCTGCCGCGCCACCCAGCTGCGCTCGACGGCGCGCACCATCGGGTGCAGGATCTTTTCCAGCCGGCGCAGTTCCGCCGGCTTGCCGAAGACGCGCGAGCCGAGCCGCCGGCGATCGATCGCACCGTCCTCGCCGCGCACGCCCGGGAACGCGGCTTCGACCGCCGCGACCGCCGAGCCGGCGGGCCCCAGCATCTTATGGATTTCGGCATCGGCGTCGTAGAGCGGCACGCCAAGTCGGCGCAGAACCGCGGCGGCCGTGCTTTTGCCCATGCCGATCGAGCCGGTGAGGCCGAGGACGATCATCGGAGGGTCAACGGGATTCCGTGAAGGTCGCGAGCATTGCCTGACGCAACTCCCGCGTGACCTGCGGCGCGGCACCGAACCAGGCCGCGAAACCCGGCCTTCCCTGATGCAGCAGCATGCCGAGCCCGTCAACGACCCGGTGACCGCGCCGCCGCGCCGCCGCCAGGAGGCCAGTTTCGAGCGGGACGTAGACGATGTCGACGACCACCGCGCTCCGCGGCAACGCAGCGAGATCGATATCGAGCGGCGGCTCGCGTTCCATCCCGAGGCTGGTGGTATTGACGAGGATGCCAGCGCCGTCCAGCATTTCGGCGCGCGATTGCCAGGGGTGTACGGTGATTCGGGTTTCCGGCACGGCAAGCTCGCGCGCCAGCATTTCCGCCCGGTCGAGGGTGCGGTTGACGAGGCGGATTTCGGAAACGCTGGCCGCGCTCAACGCGGCGATCACCGAGCGCGCGCTACCGCCGGCGCCAAACACCACCGCCGGACCCGCCGACGCGCGCCAATCCGGCGCCTGCTCCCGCAAATTCTCGCGAAAGCCGAAGACATCGGTGTTGCTGCCTTCGAGGCTGCCGTCGGGCGCGACGATGACGGTGTTCATCGCGCCGATCCGCTGGGCGAAAGGATCGACGCGGTCCATCACCTTGAGCGCGGCCTGCTTGTGCGGGATCGTAAGGTTGCAGCCGCGGAAGCCCAGGGCCGGCAGCGCGCGCAGCGCCTGTTCGAGGCGATCGGGCGGCACCGCGAGCGGCACGTAGGTGCCGTCGATACCGTGTTCGCCGAGCCAGAATCCGTGCAACGCGGGCGAGCGCGAATGCGCGATCGGCCATCCCATGATGCCGGCGATCCGCGCCGCTCCGGTGATCGGCATGGTTGCCTCACTCCCCCAACAGGCCACGCCCGCGCATGAACTCGAGCAGCTCCAGCAGCGGCAGGCCGAGGATCGCGAAATGATCGCCCTCGATCCGCGTGAACAGCTGCACCCCTGCGCCCTCGATGCGGTACGCCCCGACCGAACCGAGCACGGCATTCCCCTCGGCCTCAATATACCGGGTAAGAAAGGCTTCGCCAAAGCGCCGCATCGTCAATTTCGGCATGGCGTTTGCCCGCCAAAGCCGCGCTTCGCCGCGTATCGCGCAGGCGGCGGTCACAAGAATGTGATCGCGGCCGCGCAGCAGCCGCAACTGCGCCGCGGCCTCGGCAAGATCACCCGGCTTGTCGAACCATTCTTCACCGGCCCATTCTTCACCGGCGACGAGGATCTGGTCGGCGCCGATGACGATCGCCTCGGGATGTCGCGCCGCCACCGCGCGGGCCTTGGCCTCGGCGAGCGCTGTCGCGCAGGCAAGCGCGTCACGCCCGGCCGCGCGGTAATCATGCTTTATCGCGGCTTCATCGACCGCTGCCGGCTCGATCGTGAATTCAACCCCCGCGGCGCGGAGCAAGGCTGCCCGCGCGGTACTGGCCGAGGCGAGAATCAGCGGCGAATCGGCTCCTTCAGGCGTCGAAGCCATGCCGGCGCGCGAGCAGTTTGTAGATCGCGGCCGCCGTCTCCTCGATCGAACGCCGTGTCACGTCGATAACCGGCCAATGATGCTCGGCGAAGACGCGGCGTGCCTCGCGCACCTCGGCACGGACCGCCTCGATGTCGGTATAGTCGGTCTCGCCATTGTGATCGAGCATCGACAGGCGATTGCGGCGCAAATGGATCAGCCGCTCGGGATCGTTGGTCAGCCCGACAATCAGCGGCTTTTTCGCCGCCAAAAGCTCGGGTGGCAATTTCACACCGGGCACGAACGGCACATTCGCTGCCTTGATGCCGCGATTGGCGAGATAAAGGCTTGTCGGCGTCTTCGAGCTTCGCGACACGCCGACCAGGCACACATCGGCATCATCGATGCCCCAGCTCGATTGCCCGTCATCGTGATTGATCGCAAAGGTCATCGCGTCGATGCGCGCGAAATATTCGTTGTCGAGCAGGTGCTGCTTGCCGGGGAGACCCCGGCTCTTGCTGCCGAGGAACGCGGCCATCGCGCCGAGCACCGGATCGAGGACCGGGATTGTCGTCACCTGCAACCGACGACAACTTTCCTGCAAGGTCTGCCGCAACGCGTCATTGACCAGGGTATAGAGCACGATGCCGGGGTTGGCCTCGACCCCGGCGATCACCCGGTCGAGCTGGCCTTGAGTGCGCACCATGCTCCAAACATGCTCGATGGCCTGCGCCTCGTCGAACTGCACGAGACAGGCGCGCGCCACCGAATGCACCGTGTCACCGGTCGAATCCGAGACGAGATGAAGATGAAACCGCGTCAGCACGGCGATCGGCCTTTCCCGCTCATTCCATCCCAACCCACTGTGGGTCGATTGCCAAGTTCGGGGATAATCGTCGCTTTATCCACATCGCGCCCGATCATGCGCGGATTCACCCCCGATCACCTTCAATCTGTCCCACCCCTCCTCGGGTTGAGGATGACATCATCGGCAAACCTGAAACATGGGGAAAACAAAAACGGCGGCATTCTTATCCCGGCTTTGCACGCTATCGGCGGCTGCGCGGCACCGCGTGTTTCGCAACTTATCATAGCGGTTTTTCACAGGCCTTGCCGTTTTCTCGACGCGGCGCGATAGCATCGGATTAAATCGGGACGGCATCTAATCCCCGCTTTGCCTAGCGCCTACTACCACCTCTCTAAGAGAGTCCTTTATGAATGAAGAAGAAGGAGGATAGGCGATGGCGGGGATAACCGCGAAAGCGTCGGCAAAGCCGTTACTGCATGCGCTCTCTGGGGAGACGCTCGACCGAACGCCGTGGTGGCTGATGCGCCAGGCGGGACGGTATCTGCCAGAATACCGCGCGATGCGGGCAAAGGCAGGCGATTTTATCACGCTGTGCCTCACCCCGGAGCTTGCGGCGGAAGTGACGCTACAGCCGGTCCGCCGCTTTGGCATGGATGCGGCGATCCTGTTTTCGGACATCCTGCTGGTGCCACGGGCATTGGGGCAGCGTCTGTCGTTCGAGAATGACGGGCCAAAGCTCAAACCGCTGTCGGACATCGCGGCGCTTCGCCGGCTCGATACCGCGATGCTTATGTTGGTCGCCGAGGCGGCGCGTCGGGTTCACGCCGAACTGCCGGAACGCACGACGCTGATCGGGTTCGCCGGCGCGCCGTGGACGGTCGCGACCTACATGGTGGAAGGCGGGACGAGCCGCGATTTTCATCGGGTAAAGACATGGTCACACCGCGATCCAAACGGGTTTGCCGTGCTGATCGAGCGGATCGCCGAGGCGACCTTCGATTTTCTGACCTTGCAGATCGAGGCGGGAGTCGAGGTGGTACAGCTGTTTGATTCCTGGGCGGGCGCGTTGTCGCCGGAAGGGTTCGAGCGCTGGGTGATCGGTCCGACACAGCGTCTCGTCGCGGCACTGAAGGCGCGGTTTCCGCAGGTTCCGGTGATCGGTTTTCCCCGCGGTGCGGGGCTGATGTATGAGCGCTATGTCGCGGAAACCGGAGTCGACGCGATTGGGCTCGATACCGCAGTGCCGCCGAGTTTTGCTCGCGATCGGCTGCAATCGCGCGTCGCGGTCCAGGGAAATCTTGATCCCATCGTGTTGTTAGTCGGTGGTGATGCGATGCGACGCGCGGTGATGGAATTGCGCGAGATGCTCAGCGGCGGCCCGTACGTCTTCAATCTCGGCCACGGCATCCTGCCCGAAACGCCGCCCGAGCACGTCGCCGCGCTGGCGGCCATCCTTGCCGAGCCGTCGTGCGCTGAGTGACATGCGCCGGGCGATCGTGCTGATGAACCTTGGCGGACCCGATTCGCCGCAAGCGGTGGGACCCTTTCTGATCAATTTGTTCAGCGACCCGGCGATTATCGGCCTGCCGTGGATTTTGCGTTGGCCGTTGGCGCGGCTGATCGCGCGCCGACGGGGAGCGGCCGCGCGCGATATCTATGACCATCTCGGCGGGGGCTCGCCGCTTCTCGCCAACACCGAAGCCCAGGCCCGCGCCCTCGAGGCCGCCCTCGGCGACGGCAATCGATGCTTTATCGCGATGCGGTACTGGCACCCACTGACCCGAGAGGCGGTTGCCTCGGTCAAGTCCTGGCGACCGGACGAGATCATTTGCCTGCCGCTCTACCCGCAATTCTCGACGACAACCACCGCATCGTCGCTCGCGGCGTGGCGGCGTGAGGCGCCCCGGCGAGGTCTCGATTGTTCGACACGGGTCGTTCCGCCTTACCCCACCGCGCCGGGTTTTATCGCCGCGCTCGCCGGGTTGATCGCGCCGGTGCTGGACGAGGCGGAACAATCGCATAAAATCCGGCTGCTGCTCAGCGCGCACGGGCTCCCGCTGAAGATCGTGCGGGCCGGCGATCCCTATCCCGAGCAGATCAAACAGACCGCAGCGGCGGTCGTTGCCGCGCTCGACCGGCCGGGCCTCGACTGGGTCGTGTGCTATCAGAGCCGAGTCGGGCCGCTCGCCTGGCTGGGTCCGGCGACCGACGACGAAATCCGCCGCGCCGGGCACGACGGCGTCGCGGTTGTGGTCGCATCGGTCTCGTTTGTCTCGGAGCACTCGGAAACTCTGGTCGAGCTCGACCGCGACTATCGCCGTCTGGCGGAATCCGGCGGAGTGCCGGGGTATTATCGCGTGCCGGCGGTGGGCACCGACCCGCGTTTCATCGCCGCGCTCGCCGCGTTGGTCGAGGCAGCGTCATGAGCGATGTTCTCATCGGCGCCTATCCGTGGATCAAGGCGCTGCACATCATCAGCGTCGTCGCCTGGATGGCGGGCCTGCTCTATCTGCCCCGGCTTTTTGTCTATCACGCCGAGGCGCCGGCCGACTCCGACCGCGCGGTGGTGTTCAAGGTAATGGAGCGTCGTCTGCTGCGCGGCATCATGCTGCCGGCGGCGATCATGGTGGTTTTCTTTGGCATCTTGCTGGCGGCGACGCCGGGGATCGTCGACTGGCACCGTGGCTGGATTTGGGCGAAACTGGCGCTGGTGCTTGGCCTTGGTCTCTTTCACATGCGACTCGCCGCATGGCATCGACAATTCGTCGCGGACCGGCCGCCGCACACGGCGCGGTTCTTCCGCATCGTCAACGAATTGCCGATCTTGGCGCTGATCGCGATCGTCGTATTGGTCGTGGTCAAGCCGTTCTAACGAAAAACAACAGCGACGGCGGCACCTTGCCCTTGCAAAGGTGTTTGACTTGCATATCTCCTTTCGATAAGGGATGGGTTGAGCCGCCACCGGCTTTTCTTCACACTTTCCCGCCATACTCCCGCGCAACTTCCCCGCCCGTCGGATTCGCTCCGTGGCGGGCCTCCGCAGACGGCAGCCCCGTCCTCATCCGCCCTATCCTATCCTCATCGCCCCTTGGGCCTCATCGCGACGAAAGCTCCATGAACCTCGACGAACTCAAGCGGAAAACACCCGCTGAACTCCTGGCCTTTGCAGAAGAATTGCAGATCGAAAACGCCTCGTCCCTACGCAAGCAGGAACAGATGTTTGCGATCCTCAAGCAATTGGCCGAAAACGATGTGCCGATCTCCGGCGACGGCGTGTTGGAAGTGCTGTCGGACGGGTTCGGGTTCCTGCGCTCGCCGGAGGCGAACTACCTGGCCGGACCGGACGACATCTATGTCAGCCCGAACCAGGTGCGCCGCTTTGGCTTGCGCACCGGCGACACGGTCGAGGGCCAGATCCGCAGCCCCCGCGACGGCGAGCGCTATTTCGCCCTGGTCAAGGTCGAGCGGATCAATTTCGAGGAGCCGGACCGGCTGCGCCACCGCATCAATTTCGACAATCTGACCCCACTCTACCCGGAAGAGAAGATCCGGCTCGAGCTCGACGACCCGACCAAGAAAGACCTCACCACCCGCGTCATCGACCTGATCACGCCGCTCGGCAAGGGCCAACGCGCGATCATCGTCTCGCCGCCGCGCGCCGGCAAAACTGTGATGCTGCAGAACATTGCGCATGCGATCGCGGTCAACCACCCCGAGATTTTCCTCATCGTCCTGTTGATCGACGAGCGGCCCGAGGAAGTCACCGACATGGCCCGCTCGGTGCGCGGCGAGGTCGTCAGCTCGACTTTCGACGAGCCGGCGGTGCGCCACGTGCAGGTCGCCGAGATGGTGATCGAGAAGGCGAAGCGCCTGGTCGAGCACAAGCGCGACGTGGTGATCCTCCTCGATTCGATCACCCGCCTGGCACGCGCCTACAACACCGTCGTGCCCTCCTCGGGCAAGGTGCTGACCGGCGGCGTCGACGCCAACGCGCTACAGCGGCCGAAGCGCTTCTTCGGCGCGGCGCGCAATATCGAGGAAGGCGGCTCGCTGACCATTATCTCGACCGCGCTGATCGATACCGGCTCGCGCATGGACGAGGTGATCTTCGAAGAGTTCAAGGGCACCGGCAATTCGGAAATCGTGCTCGA
>Ga0182024_10008667_pt1 | contig 21321 bp, 17 predicted proteins | sample P32metaG_FD_120480 | JGI IMG/M metagenome (GOLD analysis project Ga0182024, IMG submission 120480) | Permafrost microbial communities from Stordalen Mire, Sweden - P3-2 metaG (Illumina Assembly) | ecosystem: Environmental > Terrestrial > Soil > Wetlands > Permafrost | place: Sweden: Stordalen...
CGCCTTCGAACAACTGGATCGGAGCGCCGGGCATGATGGTCGAGATCGCGTGCTTGTAGACAAGCTGCGAGTGACCGTCGCGCCGCAGCAGCAGGCAGAAATTGTCAAACCAGGTGACAATCCCCTGCAGCTTCACCCCGTTGACCAGAAAGATCGTCAGCGGTGTTTTGGTTTTACGAACGTGGTTAAGGAAGGTGTCCTGTAGGTTTTGTGCGCGGTCTGCCGCCATTGTTCTGGTCCCGCCGTCTTGTTGCTTCTTTTTATTGAACCGGCTGCTGCCCTCTTGGGGAGCGTCACCCGATTGCCGGCTTCCCCTGAGATCCCCCTCCGGGGGGCGCGGCGGTATGATTAGAAGGCAGGCGCGGTTTTTAGGCAAGCCAGTTCACACGCCAGCCGCCCCGAACAATGGTCCTATGTTCAGGAAAAGTCGGGAAACAGACCTAATTTCTCAAGCAAATGCATGAAGCGGGTCGCCGGTCGGCATTCAGCCGACTCCAAGCGCCTTGAGCTTGCGATGCAGCGCCGAGCGCTCCATGCCGACGAATTCCGCTGTGCGAGAGATGTTGCCGGAGAAGCGGCTGATCTGGGCGATCAAATAGTCGCGCTCGAAGACCTCCCGCGCCTCGCGGAGCGGCAGCCCCATGATGTGTTCGCCATTGCTGCTGGTCGGCATGGCCGGCACCATCGAGCCGACGTCTTGCGGCAGCATATCGGCGGTAATGATGACCTCGGGACCGCCGCCGGCCAGGATCATGACGCGTTCGACATTGTTGCGCAGTTGTCGGACATTTCCGGGCCAGACGTGGGATTGCAACACCGCCATCGCGTCCTGACCGATCTGACGTTTCGGCAAGCCGGTCGCGGCCGAGATCTGGTCCATGAAATAATCGATCAGTTCGGGGATATCCTCGCGACGTTCCGAAAGCGGCGGTACGCGGATCGGCACCACCGACAGCCGATGATAGAGATCCTCCCGGAACCGGCCTTCCGCGATCTCCTCTTCCAGGTTGCGCGCGGTCGATGAAACGATGCGAACATCGACATTGACCTTGCTGGTCCCCCCGGAGCGCTGGAAAGTCTGGTCGACCAGCACCCGCAGGATCTTGTTCTGGGTTTCGCGCGGCATGTCGCCGATTTCATCGATGAAGAGCGTGCCGCCATGGGCCTCCTCCAGCGCCCCCGCCTTGCGCTGGTGTTCGCCGTTGGTCTGCTCGATTCCGAACAGCTCGACTTCCATGCGTTCCGGCGTGATCGCCGCGGCGTTGATGACGACAAATGGCCCTTCGGCGCGGCCGGACGCGTTATGCAGCGTGCGCGCCGCCAATTCCTTGCCGGAGCCCGAGGGCCCGACGATCAGGATGCGGCTATTGGCCTTGGCGGCCCGTTCGATGGTCTGGCGCAGCTGATTCATGCAGGCGGAGCGTCCGGTCAAAACGCTCGCCGCTGGAGCGAGTTGTTTCAGTTCCTTTACTTCGCGCTTCAGGCGCGAGGTCTCCAGCGCCCGCGTCGCGACCAGGATCAGGCGGTCGGACTTGAACGGCTTTTCGATGAAGTCATAGGCGCCGCGCTTGATCGCCGCGACGGCGGTTTCGATATTGCCGTGCCCGGAAATCATCACCACCGGCACGTCGGCATGGTCGCGCTTCACCTGTTCCAGCAACTGCAACCCGTCGAGCTTGCTGCCTTGCAGCCAGATGTCGAGGAATACCAGATGCGGCCGGCGATTGGCGATTTCGGCCAGCGCCGAATCGCTGTCGCGCGCGGTCCGGGTGGAAAATCCCTCGTCATCGAGAATGCCGGCAACCAGATCCCGGATATCGGCTTCATCATCGACAATCAGAATGTCATTTGGCATGGATCGCGCCTGTCTTGTCAGTTGCCTGTTGCGGCTTCGATTTTCATTTCGCTATTGGTAGCTTCGGATGGCTCCGCGGTTCCGGACCCCGGCTGTTTTGTTTTGGCGTCCGGCTCCTTCGCGATTGCTGCGGGCGCATGCCCCGAGACGGCAAATCGCAGCCGCATCCAGGCTCCGCGCGCGCCCGGGCGAATATCCGCCGCATCGTGCAGCTCGATCCGGCCGCCGTGATCTTCCAGCACGCGGCCGACGATCGCAAGCCCGAGGCCGGTGCCCTTCTCGCGCGTGGTGACATAGGGTTCCAGCAGCCGCGCCCGGCTCACCTTTGGCAGACCGATACCGTTGTCGATCACGTCGATGACGATGTCATCGCCATCGCGCGCCGCGATGACATCGATCCGACCCTTCCCCAGTTCCTCGGCCGGGACCGCCTCGATCGCTTCGGTCGCGTTCTTGATGATGTTGGTCAGCGCCTGCGAGATCAGCCGCCGGTCGAACTGCGCCCGCATCGGATCGTGCTTGATTTCGGCCTCGATATCGATGTCGGGATGTCCGACGCGCATCAGGAACACGGCCTGGCGAACGGTATCGGCGACGTCCTCGCCCTCCATCACCGGCTTCGGCATCCGGGCGAACCGCGAGAATTCGTCGACCATCCGCCTGATATCGTCGACCTGCCGCACGATGGTATCGGTGCATTGCTCGAAGATCGCCTTGTCATCGGTGATGACCTTGCCGAACTTGCGGCGGATGCGTTCGGCCGAAAGCTGGATCGGCGTCAGCGGATTCTTGATTTCATGGGCAATGCGGCGCGCCACGTCGCCCCACGCCGAGGTCCGCTGCGCCGAAACAAGCTCGGTAATGTCGTCCAGCGTGATGATGTAACTGTCGCGCGACTGGTTCGTCTGTTCGGCACTGACGCGCACCGAAAGATTGCGCTCATGTCCGGCGCGGTTGATCGTGATCTGGCCCTGTACCAGCCGCTGGGTGCCCTCCCGTGCGGTCTTCATCATGTCGTCGAGTTCGGGCAACACCTCCGACAACGGATGATCCAGCGTCTCCGATTCGGCCTGGCCAATCAGTTTTTCGGCCGAGCGATTGAGAATGCCGACGCTGCCGGAGGCATCGACGCCGATGATGCCGGCACTCGCCGACGACAACACCGCTTCAATGAAGCGGCGGCGGTTGTCGATCAGTTCGCTGGCGTTCACCAGCTCATCGCGCTGGGTGCGCAGTTCCTGCGTCATCTTGTTGAAGGTTTCGCCGAGCTGCGCCAGATCGCCGCCCGAACGCTGCACCGGAACCTGGACATGCAGATCGCCGGTCGAGACGATATTGGCCGCGCTCATCAGGCGCCGTATCGGGGCCACCAGCCCGTTGGCGAAGTTCAGCCCGATCAGCACCGAAGCCATCAGGATGGTCAGCGCGATGACCGCGAACATCAGTGCGAACGACACCTGCATGGCCAGACGGCGCGATTCGATTTCGGCGTATTCGGCGACGCTGGCCTGGGTCTTGTTGAGCTGCGCGACCACATGGGGATCGAGCAGCCGCGCCACGTAGAGGAAGGTGTCGTTGAACGCACGCAGCCGGATCACGGCCGCAACGTAGTTTTCCGGGAAAACCGAGATTTCAGGCTCGGTTTCGTTGACATGACTGAGAATGTCCGGCGGCGGCGGCGCGAAGTTCCATTGTACGCCGGTTTCCGCCTTCTCCAGTACGTTGCGATCCTTGTCGATCAGGATGGCGGCCGGCAGGTTGCGTGCGACGGCGCTCGCGGTCAGAAGCTGGCGAAACGTCCCGCGATCCTGATCGTAGAGCGGTCTGGCATGCGCGATATCGTTGGCCATTCCGAGGATGTCGCCGCGGATGAGTTCGGCGTGCTCGAGCGTATAGGCGCGGGCAATGGTCAGCGAATTCTGGATCGCTTCGCGGGTCGGGCCTGAAAACAGCCGATCAAGGCCGCGATCGATGGTCACATTGGCGACGAACGCCACCAGCACGGCCGGAAGCACGGCAATGACGGAAAACAGGCTGACAATCTGGACATGCAGCCGTGCCGCTGCCCGGCCGCGGCGGCGGGCCTGCAGCACCTGCCAGACCTCGCGCCCGATGATGCCGACCAGCACCAGGATGATGGCCGCATTGATCAGGATGAAGCAAAGGACAACCTGCGACGTCGGTGCGATCGGCGTCAGCCCGGTCAGCACCACGAAGGTGAGGAAGGCCGACAGCAAGGCGAGGCCAACGGTGAACGGCGCCAGAAACCTCCACAGGGACCGCCCCTTGGGTTCGGCTAACGACGGATCGAACGAGGTGGCCGAGGTTTCTACGCTGGTCATTTCCGGCAAGCTGATGCTGAAGGTCGGTATCCGCCGCCGGCGGACTGATGCATTCATATCACAATGTTGCCGGAATGAGACATTTTTGTGAGGTCGACGTCGTACGGCGAGACTTTACACAATCTGTGAGAATGGCGGCTTCCTGCCCGCGCGAGGCGCCGTCCCGGCGTGTCGTTGGCAAAGCCTCTATTTGAACGCAACCCCGATCCGGTTTTCCTTGCGCCATTTGACCTGACAGCGGTGACCGACGCTATCACCGGAAATCAGCAGATCGAACTCGGCGGGGATTTCCAGCGAAACCGGGACTTCGAGGGCAGCCCCCGTCTCCGAGACGTTTCGCACCACGCAGTCGATCTTGCCGCCGTTGCATTCGATGGTGGCGGCCTTGAAGACGCGTTGTCGCGGCGCGGCCCGTTCGTTCTGGCGCGCCAGAAACGCCTCTTGCACCTTCGGTTGCTCCGGCCCGGCCTGCGGTCGCTGGGATTCGGCGTGCCGCGTCGCGACCGCGATCTCTTCCGCCGTCAAAGCGGCCCTTATCCTGGTCCAGGCAAGCTTGAACCGCAGCTGGCCGTCCTTGAAATTGATGGCTGGGCCTCTGTCGTTGGCTATCGGAGTGTCCATAGAGGTTGCAGCACCACCACCAATGCGGGCTGTCGAGCTGCTTCATGATTCGTCCGACCAGCAGCCCGCGCCAAATCACCTCGTAATCGTCAGCCTGGACCTGGCCATCGACGACCGTGGGGCGCAATGCGACGGTTTCCAGATCGTCGGTCACGGCGAGCGCGCGTCCCGATGGCGGACCGCACCTTGTGGAAGATCGTACATTGACAGCGCCAAATAACGTGGAGCGGGTCGCTCCCGCGCTCTGATCCTATAGCGTTTTCGAGCGAAGTGGGTACCGGTTCGCGTGAAGAAAACGCGTCGCGGCCGCTAGCCGCCGCTGCGGTAAACCTGGATGTCGAGGTCGCGAATCTTCTTGCGCAGCGTATTGCGGTTGAGGCCGAGCAGGTCGGCAGCGCGGATCTGATTGCCTCTCGTTGCGGCCAGCGCCGCGGTCAGCAGCGGAACTTCGATTTCCCGCAGGATGCGATGGTAGAGGCCCGGCGGCGGCACGCCGTTGGGGAAACCGGAAAAATGCGACGACAGATAAGCCTCGACGGCGCCCCCGAGATTGTCGATGCCCTGGGAAACGCTGCCGCCCGAGGCGATGGCGGGCGGCGCGAGCTCGCCGTCGATCACCGAGCCCGTGATCACGTCCTGCGGATACAGCGCCGCGAGCCGGCGCGCCAGGTTTTCGAGTTCGCGCACATTTCCCGGCCAGCGATGCTGCTTCATCCGCTCCAGCGCCAGCGCGTCGAGCTTCTTCGGCGGCAGCCCGTCCTTTTCCGCAAGTGAAAAGAAATGCCGGATCAGGTCCGGCAGATCCTCGATCCGCTCGCGTAGCGGCGGCAGCCGCAACGGCACCACGTTGAGGCGGAAGAACAGGTCCCGCGGAACAACCCCTGCTGAATCAGGATGCGCAGATCCTTGTTGCTCGCTGCCACAATGCGAACGTCGGTCTTGATCGGGGTACGGCCGCCGACGGTGGTGTATTCGCCCTGCTGCAGCACCCGCAACAGGCGGGTCTGCGCCTCCATCGGCATGTCGCCGATTTCGTCAAGGAACAGCGTGCCGCCCTCGGCCTGTTCGAACCGGCCGGAAGCGCGGGTGTTGGCGCCAGTGAAGGCGCCGCGTTCGTGACCGAACAGTTCGGACTCGATCAGATCGCGCGGAATCGCCGCCATGTTGACGGCCACGAAGGGGCCGTTGCGCCGCTTGCCGTAGTCGTGCAGCGCGCGCGCGACCAGCTCCTTGCCGGTGCCGGACTCGCCGGAAATCATCACCGTGAGGTCGGTCTGCATCAGCCGCGCCAGCACCCGGTAGATTTCCTGCATCGCGGGCGAGCGGCCCACCAGCGGAATTGAATCGAATTCGGCTTCGTCGGCGGGATTGGCCACCCGCTCCTTCGGCTCCGCCAGCGCGCGGCCGACAATGCCGATCAGCTCCTTGAGGTCGAACGGCTTGGGCAGATACTCATAGGCGCCGCGCTCCGACGCGCGGATCGCCGTCATGAAGGTGTTCTGCGCACTCATCACGATGACCGGCAGGTTCGGCCGCATCTTCTTGATCCGCGGCAGCAGATCGAACGCGTTTTCGTCCGGCATCACCACGTCGGTGATGACGAGATCGCCCTCACCCTGGCTCACCCAGCGCCACAGCGTCGCCGCGTTGCCGGTCAGCCGCACCTCATAGCCGGCACGCGAGAGGGCCTGGTTCAGCACGGTGCGGATGGCGGTGTCGTCGTCCGCGACAAGTATGCTACCTGCGGGCATTGCTGATCCTCATCTGGAGTGCTGTGAGGCATGCAACGGCGTACCCGAAACGTCGTCGCGGCTGCTGTGGTCAAAATGCTTGGTGCTGCTGAACATCGGCAGCAGCACGCGGAAAATGGTTTTGCGCGGCTGAGATTCGCATTCGATGATGCCGCCATGATCGCCGACGATCTTGGCAACCAGCGCGAGACCGAGCCCGCTGCCGGTCTGCTTGGTGGTGACGAAGGGATCGAACAGGTTGGGCAGCAAATCCTCCGGCACGCCCGGACCGTTGTCCTTGACGCAGAACTCGAGCGGCAGGGATACCCGCGACTTCTTGCCCGGCACCGACAGCCGGACGCCGGGCCGGAATGCGGTGGTAAGCTGGATTTCCGCGTCGCTGCCCAGATCGGAAACCGCCTCGGTGGCATTCTTGACCAGATTGAGAAACACCTGAATCAACTGGTCCTGGTTGGCCAGCACCGGCGGCAGCGACGGATCGTACTCCTCGACAAAACGGATATTGCGGGCAAAGCCCGACTGGGCGAGCCGCTTGACGTGGTCGAGCACGGAATGAATGTTGACCGGCCCCCGCGCCACCGGGCGGTCGTCGCCGAACACCTCCATCCGGTCGACCAGCGTGACGATGCGGTCCGCCTCATCGCAGATCAGCCGCGTCAGCATGCGATCTTCGGAGGATGCCGCCTGTTCCAGCAGTTGCGCCGCCCCGCGAATGCCGGACAGCGGGTTCTTGATTTCATGCGCCAGCATCGCCGCCAGCGCGATCACCGAACGCGCGGCGCTGCGATGCGTCAGTTGCCGGTCCATCTTGTCGGCGATGGTGCGCTCCTGCAGCATCACGACGATATGGCCGGGCCGTTCGGTGAGCGGCGCGACATGAAGATCGACCTGGCGGTCGCCGCCGATCCGCGGCGTGCCGAGATCGACCTTGTATTCATTGACCGGCGAGCCGCTCGATCGCACCTGATCGATCAGCGCCAGCAAAGGACTGCCGAACGGCACCAATTCCTTCAACGACTGGCGTTGCAGAAACGGCGTCGATATCTCGAAAAACGATTCCGCGGCCATGTTGGCATCGACGATCCTGCCATCGGGCGCCACCAGCAGCACCGGATTGGGCAGTGCGTTGAGAATGGCCTCGCTGTCCGACAGCATCGGCGCGCGGTGTTCGGCGGCGAAGGTCATGCGGCGGCGCTCCATGCAAAATCGTCAAACGCGTGTGCAAGCGATCGATGCACGCTGGCCGGATCCTCCGAGGTCAGGATCTTCTGCCGCCAGGTCTTGAGCGCTGCTGTCGGCGCCCGGCTGCATTGGGCGGCAACCTCGAGCGCCCAGCCGAGGTGCTTGCGCGCATGGCGAAGGCCGATCCGCAATCCGTAATGGCTGCAGATTTCGTCATACAATGTGCGGACATGACCGAGCTGCGCAGCCAGCGTTGGCACGGCTTCGGCGATTCCGGATTCGAGGCGGCGTCCGATCTGACCCGGCAACCAAGGCTGGCCCTGCGCGCCGCGGCCGATCATGACGGCGTCGGCTCCCGACATCTCGAGCGCGGCCACCGCATCCTCGAACGAGGTGATGTCGCCGTTGACGACCAGCGGAATGTCGATCGCATCCTTGACGGCGCGCACCGCGCTCCAATCGACGCTGCCCTTGTAGAACTGGCAACGGGTGCGGCCGTGGACTGAAATCATCTGCACGCCGGCGGCCGCGGCGCGGCGCGCCAGTTCGGGCGCGTTGAGCGAACCCGCGTCCCAACCGAGCCGCATCTTCAGCGTCACCGGCACTTTCACCGCCGCAATCGTCGCCTCGATCAGCGTCATGGCGTGGTCGAGATCGCGCATCAGCGCCGAGCCGGACTGGCCGCCGGTGACGTGGCGCGCCGGACAGCCCATATTGATATCGATGATTTCGGCGCCGGCGGCTTCCGCCACGCGGGCGCCTTCGGCCATCCAGCCGGTTTCGCAGCCCGCGAGTTGGACCACATGTGGCCCGACCCCCGTCGCCTCGCAGCGCAATCGCGACATCGGACGATCATTGACCAGATCTTCGCTGGCGGTCATTTCAGAGACCACCAGGCCGGCGCCGAGAGTCGCGGCCAGACGCCGAAACGGGGCGTCGGTAACACCCGACATCGGCGCCAGAAGGACCCGGTTTGCAATCGCAATATCGCCTATTTTCAGCGACTTAAGGCGTTGGCTGTCCGAGCCGGTCACGGGCTTCTCATTTTTCTGACCACCGCATCATCGCGGCGGTCGGGACTCATTCTGCGCTCAAATCTTGAGCAGTCAAGCACCATGCCTACAGTTTAGACAATTTCGCTGACATTGCAAGTGCACTGCAACAAATCGCCGGTTTCCCCACACTTGTTGAGAAACGTTCTGCTTTGCTGCGACGGCGTGATAAGGGCAGTGCGCCACCGAACTCCCGCATCAACCCCCTACCCTCTGCAATTGAAGTCCTATGCCGAAACTTGAGCGGACTGCAGCCATTCTTGTCGCGGCCGGGCGCGGCCTTCGCGCCGGCGCGGGAGGACCCAAGCAGTATCGCTCGATCGGTGGACAGACCGTGATTTTCCGGGCCATGGCGCCGTTTTGCCGTCACCCCCAGGTCTTTGCGGTGCAGCCGGTGCTGCACGCCGAGGACGTTGCGATGTTCAACGCCGCCGTCAGTGGTCTGCGCCACCAACCGCCCGCGAATGGTGGTGCTACGCGCCAGGCGTCGGTGCATGCTGGACTCGAAGCGCTGGCGAGCGAGAAGCCTGACATCGTCCTGATCCACGACGCCGCACGGCCGTTCGTGTCCGAGGCTGTGATCTCGCGCGCGATCGCAGCAGCCGGCCATGACGGCGCCGCCGTTCCGGTCATCGCTGTGACCGACACCATCAAGCTGGTCGGCGAGACCGGAAACGTCGAAGCGACGCCGGAGCGGGCGCGGCTGCGCATCGCGCAGACGCCGCAGGCATTCCGGTTCGATGTCATTCTCGACGCCCATCGGCGTGCGGCCCGCGATGGTCGCAGCGATTTCACCGATGACGCGGCGCTGGCGGAATGGGCGGGATTGACGGTAGCGACCTTTGAAGGCGATGCTTCGAACATGAAACTGACCACGCCGGAAGATTTTGCCCGCGAAGAAGCCCGCCTCGGCGCCGCGCTGGGCGATATCAGGACCGGGACCGGTTACGACGTCCATGCCTTTGGCGACGGTGATCATCTGATGATCTGCGGGGTCCGCGTGCCGCACAGCCGCGGCTTTCTGGCGCATTCCGATGGCGACGTCGGCCTGCATGCGCTGGTCGATGCCATCCTCGGCGCGCTGGCGGACGGCGATATCGGCTCGCACTTTCCGCCGAGCGACAGCCAATGGAAGGGCGCGGCGTCGGATCGCTTCCTGAAATACGCTGTCGATCGCGTTGCCGGGCGTGGCGGCCGCATTGCCAATCTCGAAGTGACCTTGATCTGCGAGCGCCCGAAAATCGGGCCGCTGCGCGACACCATGCGGGCGCGGATCGCCGAGATTGCCGGGCTCGAGATCTCGCGGGTGGCGGTGAAGGCGACCACCAGCGAGCGGCTCGGCTTTACCGGTCGCGAGGAAGGCATCGCCGCGACCGCAAGCGCGACCATCCGTCTCCCCTGGGACAACCAAGGCTGGAGCGACTAGCATGAGCGGCAGCGACGCCCGCGCCCTCTCCCGCTCGTTGCTCGATCTCTGCCGGATGCGCAAACTGACCATTGCCACCGCCGAATCCTGCACCGGCGGCCTGGTGGCCGGCGCGCTGACCGATATTCCCGGCTCGTCCGACGTCATCGACCGCGGCTTCGTCACCTATTCCAACGACGCCAAGCGCGCGATGCTCGGCGTCAAGGCAACGACGCTGGCAACCTTCGGCGCCGTCAGCAAGGAAATCGCGACCGCGATGGCGGTCGGCGCGCTGGAAAAGGCCGGGGTCGATCTCGCCGTCTCCATTACCGGCATTGCCGGCCCGGGCGGCGCCACGCCGGGCAAGCCGGTCGGCCTCGTGCATTTCGCCGTTGCCGCCCGCGACGGCAGGATCCTGCATCGCGAATGCCGGTTCGGCGCGATCGGCCGCAGCGCGGTGCGCCAGCGTTCGGTGGTGGAGGCGCTGCGCATGCTGATGAAACTGGCGCGCGGGCCGCAACCGCCGGTGAAAACGCGCCGCGAAGCCGCCAGCCGCCTGCACCAGCGCGTCGCGCGCACGCCGCGGCGCGTCGCCGTCAAGCGCCGGCGTTCGCCGCGGCTGTGATCGGGCGGCCCGCACATCTCCGGATCAGGTTTTGGCTGCGGCGCCATCTTTTCCATAAACCGCATCGGCGCGTTTTTCGAACGAGGCAGCAAAGCGCGCAAACGCCGTGTCGAACATGGCCCCCATCAGCAGCGCCAGCATCCGGCTCTTGAATTCATAGGCGAGGTAAAACCCGACGTCGCATTCGGTGTCGGACCTGGGTTCGAAGGTCCAGCGGTTCTCGAGATTGCTGAACGGCCCCTTGAGATATTCGACCAGGATTTTCAGATTCGGGCGATCCAGCGTCACCCGGCTGGTAAAGGATTCCCGCACCAGCTTGAACGATACCGTCATGTCGGCGATTACGATCTCGGTGCCGTCCGGTTGCGGCGTGCGCTGACGTATTTTCAGCGAATGGCACAGCGGCACGAATTCGGGATAGCGCTCGACGTCGGCCACCAGGTCGAACATCTGCGGCGCGGTGTGGCGGACCCGGCGCTTGCTGGAGAATTTCGGCATGGATCAACGCTCAGCCGGAGATGGCCGCCCGCGCTGCCCTGAGTTTCGCAAAATCATCGCCGGCATGATGGGAGGAGCGGGTCAGCGGGCTCGCTGACACCATGAGGAAACCTTTGGTGTAGGCGATCTTCTCATAGCCGGTGAATTCATCCGGCGGCACATAGCGCATCACGGCGTGATGCTTGCGGGTCGGCTGCAGATATTGACCGATCGTGAGAAAATCGACATCCGCCGAGCGCAGATCGTCCATCACCTGCAATACCTCATGGCGCTCCTCGCCCAGCCCGACCATGATGCCGGACTTGGTAAAGATCGCGGGATCGATTTCCTTGACCCGCTGCAACAGCCGGATCGAATGGAAATAACGCGCGCCGGGGCGGACGCTGAGATAGCGCGACGGCACGGTTTCCAGATTGTGGTTGAACACGTCGGGCTTGGCCGCCACCACGCGCTCGAGCGCGCCGTCCTTGCGCAGGAAATCCGGCGTCAGGATCTCGATGGTCGTGGTCGGGCAGCGGGCGCGGATCGCGCGGATGGTCTGCGCGAAATGCGCGGCGCCGCCATCGGCGAGATCGTCGCGATCGACCGAGGTGATCACAATATGGGCAAGCCCCAACTTGAAGGTGGCCTCGGCAACGTGGTCGGGTTCGCCGGCATCGAGCGCGCCGGGCATGCCGGTCTTGACATTGCAGAAGGCGCAGGCGCGGGTGCAGGTGTCGCCCATGATCATGAAGGTGGCGTGCTTCTTGTCCCAGCACTCGCCGATATTCGGGCAGCCCGCCTCCTCGCACACCGTGACCAGGCCGTTTTCCTTGACGATCTTGCGGGTATCGGCGTAGCCGCGGGAGGTCGGCGCGCGCACCCGGATCCAGCTCGGCTTCGGCGGCGAAAACGCATCCGGCCGGTTCACCTTTTCCGGGTGACGCGGGCGCAGCGGCGTGGCTGAAACGGTATCGACGACGACGACCATGGGATGTCCGTAAGCGCAACGATTGTTGTTAGGTAATCCGTTCGGCGGGTGCCCGCAACCCGGCTCGCCGAACCTAGCAGAACGTGCAACATAAGGGCAGCTTTCCCGGTTGTTCCCTGCTGATTCCCCCTGAAATGGTTCGAAACCTCAACGCCGCCGCTTCGATTTCGCCGTCCCTCGGCAAGCCGCTGAAGCGCGGGTTTTTCGGCCGCAGCGTGCAAGAAGTCGCCCTCGACCTGATCGGCACGACGCTGCTGGTCGACGGTGTCGGCGGCCTCATTGTCGAGGTCGAGGCCTATCACCACACCGATCCGGCCGCGCATTCGTTTCGCGGACCGACGCCGCGCAACCGGGTGATGTTCGGCCCGCCGGGCTTCTCTTATGTCTATCGTTCCTACGGTATCCACTGGTGCATTAATTTCGTCTGCGAGCCGGCAGGCTCGGCCAGCGCGGTCTTGATTCGTGCGCTGCAGCCGACCCATGGGATACCGACGATGCGGCGCCGGCGCGGGCTGCACGACGAGCGCGCGCTGTGCTCGGGTCCCGGCAAACTGACGGAAGCGCTCGGAATTACCATCGCGCACAGCGGATTGCCGCTCGATCGGCCACCGATCGCGTTGCATGCGCGGACCGGCAAGGTCGAGATCGTCGCCGGCGTCCGGATCGGCATCACCAAGGCGGTCGAGCTGCCGTGGCGATACGGACTGAAAGACTCGAAATTCGTCAGCAAGCCGTTTTGACGGTCGCAGGAGGCTGTCATTGCGGGCTCGACAGCGCGAGGTTGGAATGACGGGCATGCGGCCGCGCGACGCTCATGGCAAGCGGAGCGCCCGGACCAAATGCGGCCCCGGACCGATGCTGATGCCGTGCTTCAACGCGCCGTACAGACGATCGGCGATTTCGCCGAGGCCGAGATCTTCGATTATCGAAAACCCCCTGCTCCGCAACAGTTCGGACAATTCGGCGGTATCGAACAGGCTGAGCCATGGCTCGCCGCGTTCGGCCGCCATCGCGGCAACGGCCGACACCTGCGCACGGCGGTCGGCAGCATAATTCTGCAACGGCTCGGCGTAATCGAACACGACTTCCGATTCCGGCACTGCCGCGATGAAATCCAGCGTCGCCGACACCGCCGCGCGCGTCAGATAGGGCACGACGCCGAGCCACTGGAAGAAGGCGGGGCGATCGGCCCGAAACCCGGCGGCGTTCAAACCGTCAGCCAGGCTTTGTCGTTCGAAGTCGATCGGAGCGAAGGTGAGCGACGCCGGCACGGCCAGGCCGGCATGCTGCAGACGTTCGCGCTTCCAGTCTTGCGTCGCGGGATAGTCGACCTCGAATACACGAACACCCAGGCCGGCATGCGGGTTGCGCAGCGAGAAGGTGTCGAGGCCCGCGCCCAGGACCACGACCTGACGCACATTGCGGGCAACGCTGCCGGCAAGCGCATCCTCGGAAAACCGGCTACGTGCCGCGATGAACAGGCGCCACGGCCGCAGCGAGGCGTTGGCGGCGATTTCGTCAAGCCTGGAAAGCGTCTCATCATCGAGAACCTTCGATGCGAAAGGATCGCGGAAGATGGCACCGCCATCCAATGTCTGATGAAGCGCCCGATAGGCGGCGGCGCCGCGCGCGGTGTGACTAGGCTGTCCTCCACGCACGAAAGCCTCCTCTTCATGACGCGTTCTTGAGGCGCTGCAGCGCCTCGAGGATCTTGGCCTTGCGTGCCAGCGCCGCCCCGCGTTTTTCCTTTTCCTCCTCGACGATTTCCTCCGGCGCGTTGGCGACGAATTTCTCGTTCGACAGCTTGGCATCGACCCGCTTGATGTCGGCGTCGGCTTTTGCCATTTCCTTGTCGAGCCGGACCTTCTCCGCCGAAAGATCGATCACTCCCTTCAACGGCAATGCCGCGACCTCGCCGCGCACCAGCAATTGCACCGCACCTTGCGGCGCCGTATCGGCGAAGGCGATGTCGGCAAGCCGCGCCATCCGCTTGATCACGTCATTCCAGCGTTGGACGCGTTGCCTTGTCTCGGCAGAGGCGCCCGCCAGAACCAGCGGTGTCAGGGTCGCCGGCGGAATATTCATTTCCGCCCGTACCGAGCGAATGGCGGTGACAAGATCGACCACCCAGCCGATTTCGGCCTCGGCGGCCGGGTCGATGAAATCAGGGGCATCGGGCACCAACAGCACCGGAATCGACGGCATCAGCGGGTCGTTCGGGTTCATGGTCGCCATCACGGCCAGTTGCTCGGCCGTCAGGTCGCGTGTCTTGCGCGGCCACGGGGTCAGCGCCAGCAAAGCGTCGCGCCCGGCCGTCACCGCCCACAGCTCTTCGGTGACAAAGGGCATGAACGGGTGCAGCAGCTTGAGGATCTGGTCGCGCGCCCACGCCACCATGGCGCCGGTTTCGGACTTGGCGGCGCCGTCCCCGCCGAGCAGGACCGGCTTGGCGAGTTCCAGATACCAGTCGCAATAGACGTTCCAGACGAAACGGTAGATCGAACCCGCGGCATCGTTGAAGCGATAGGCCTCGATCGCCTCGGTGATCTCGCGTGCAGCCAGCACGGTCTCATGCGCGATCCAGCGGTTCAGCGTCTGCTCGGCTTTGGTGGCGTCGAAAGCCGGCGGCTGCGCGCAGCCGTTCATTTCGGCAAAACGACAGGCGTTCCACAGCTTGGTTGCGAAGTTGCGGTAGCCCTCGACGCGTTGCGGCGCGAGCTTGATGTCGCGGCCCATCGCCGCCATCGCCGCCAGCGTGAAGCGCAGCGCGTCGGCGCCGTAATCATCGATCAGATGCAGGGGATCGATCACGTTGCCCTTCGATTTCGACATCTTCGCGCCCTTCTCGTCGCGAACGAGGGCGTGGATGTAAACCGTCGGGAACGGAACCTGTTTCATGAAATGGAGGCCCATCATCATCATGCGGGCGACCCAGAAGAAGATGATGTCGAAGCCGGTGACGAGGACGTCGGTCGGATAATAGCGCCTCACATCGGTTTCGTCGTCGGGCCAGCCCAGCGTCGAGAACGGCCACAGCGCCGAGGAGAACCAGGTGTCGAGCACATCCTCATCGCGGGTGATGAAGCCTTCGCGCCGGGCCGGATCGAGCGCCATCTCCCGCCCCTGCTCCGGCGTGATGACTTCCTGCTCGACGTAGTAGCCGAGCGCGTTGCCGACCGCTTCGTCCTCGGTTTCGGCGACAAAGACCTTGCCGTCCGGTCCATACCACGCCGGAATCTGGTGACCCCACCAGAGCTGGCGCGAGATGCACCAGGGCTGGATGTTGTCCATCCACTCGAAGTAGGTTTTCTCCCAGTTCTTCGGCACGAAGCTGGTCGCGCCGCGGCGCACCGCGGCGATCGCGGGCTGCGCCATGGTCTTGGCGTCGACATACCATTGATCAGTCAGATAGGGCTCGATCACCACCCCGGAGCGGTCGCCATGCGGCACCATATGGGTGTTGGGCTCGATCCGCTCCAGGAAGCCGAAATCCTGCAGCCGTGACACGATCAGCTTGCGGGCCGCAAAGCGCTCGATCCCGTTCAATTCCTCGGCAAACTGCCATGATCCTTCCGGCAGGCCGCGCAAATAGTCCTCGTTGCCGACCAGCGCGAGACGGCCCTCCTGGTCGAGCACGCTGATCTGCGCCAGATTATGCCGCCGGCCGACTTCGAAATCGTTGAAATCATGCGCCGGCGTGATCTTGACCGCGCCCGAGCCCTTTTCGGGATCGGAATAGGCATCGGCGACGATGGGAATCGTCCGTCCGACCAGCGGCAGCACCACATGCTTGCCGACCAAATCGGCGTAGCGCTCATCGTCGGGATGCACCGCCACCGCGCTGTCGCCGAGCATGGTCTCGGGCCGCGTAGTGGCGACCACGATGAACGTCGCGGGATCGTCGGGGTCGAAGCTTTTGCCTTGCAGCGGGTAACGCAGGTACCAGAGGCTGCCCTTGACCTCGACCTGCTGCACCTCGAGGTCGGAAATCGCGGTCAACAGCTGCGGATCCCAGTTCACCAGCCGCTTGTCTTTGTAGATCAGGCCCTCGCGGTGCAGCTCGACGAACACCTTCACCACGGCGCGCGACAGGCCTTCATCCATGGTGAAACGTTCGCGCGACCAGTCGCAGGAGGCGCCAAGGCGCTTGAGCTGATTGACGATGACGCCGCCGCTTTCAGCCTTCCATTGCCAGACGCGTTCGAGAAATCTGGCCCGCCCGATCTCGCGCCGGCCCGGTTCCTGCCGCTCCATCAATTGCCGCTCGACCACCATCTGGGTGGCAATGCCGGCGTGATCGGTTCCCGGCTGCCACAGCACGTCGCGGCCGCGCATCCGCTCGAAACGGCAGAGGATGTCCTGCAGGGTGTTGTTGAGCGCGTGCCCCATGTGCAGCGAGCCGGTCACGTTCGGCGGAGGGATCACGATGGTGAACGGCCGCGCATCGCGGCGCTCCGGGCGGCCGGCGCGGAACGCGCCGCTTTCCTCCCAGACCCGGGCCATGCGGCCCTCGATATCGGCAGGCTGGTAATTCTTCTCGATCATGGCAAGGCAATCACGGCTATGGAACGGGCTAGAAACCCGCCAGAGCGCCCCAAGTCAACCAGGCAGGCCATAGCCGGGGGGGGACGATAAACCGCGATGTGGCGGTTGAATGAAGGCTGCAACGCTCCGGACCCAGGCCTGGCGTCGCGTGTTGCCGCCAAAGGGAGGCCGGTTCGCGTAAAAAGACGCGTCAAAACAGCAATCTAGCGCCCGCGCGAAACCCGTTCAATTTCCGCTTTGACGATGCGCTCGACCAATCCCGGCAGGTTATCGTCGAGCCAGGATTTGAGCATCGGCCGCAGCATTTCCTTGACCAGATCTTCCAGCGTGCGCGCGTTGTTGCTGAGCACGGTATTGGCAAGGCTGTTGAAGGCGGATTCGACCGCGGACACCGTCGAACGCGACAAGATCTGCGGCGGCGGCGCCGCGCTTTCAAACGGCGGCGGTTCGTACGCCGGCCGTCGCGGCTGCGGTTTCGCGGCACCGGCTTCGGTGAATTCGAGGTCTTCCTGCGGGTCGATCTTCTGGAACGCGGGCGCTGGATCGGGCAACGCCATCTCGTCGGTCAACTCGAACACCTCCGGTTCCGGCTGGGGTGGCCGGATCTCATGCTCCGAAGTCGCTTCATCAAGACCCGACAGCAAGGCGTCGATGTCATCCTGGCTGTTGGGCGCGGTCGCCGCCGTTGCGGCTTTGGCAGCAGGCGGCGCCGGTGCAACGGCGGCCGGTTTGGCAGCGGCCGCCTGCGCCGCGGCAATCGCGGAAGGAGGAATCCCGTTCATCGCCGCCGGCTTGCCGGCGGGCGCCGCTGCAGCTGGTTGTTCCGGTTTTCCGGGGGCTGCCGGCGCCGGCGCGGCGGCCTTCTCGGCGACCGGCGGCTTTGCTTCGTCGTCGGCAATGATGCGACGGATCGACGCCAGAATCTCCTCCATCGAGGGTTCCTGGACCTTTGCAGGCTGCGTCATCTCGAACTCCACATCATCAACGCCCTCGCAGCGTTTTACACCAAGCAGGAGGAGATTTGCCGGCTCCGGATATGCAGGCCGGGAATTTAATCGCTCAAGCCTGACTTGTCCCCAGATCAAGGCATCGCGCAACCCGCGCGAGCCGCTGCCCGTTCTCGGGGCACCCAAGCGTCGCCTTCCCCAAAATACCAGATATGGCGCGAATCGCTTTGCTGCCTTGAGCAAGCGTACGTCAGGCCAACAATTGATTGCAAGCAACGGCCGCCGAGCGATTCGTCAGAACCGGCTTTCGCCCGAGAGCGTCGCGGCTTTGACCAAACCATCACGCGTCGCTTCAGTCATGTGCCGTACCGATCGTCCTGCGCGCGGTCCGCGCGTAGGACGATCAGGCCATCATCATTTGCCGTCCGGCGTGCGGACGCCGACCCAGCTATCGCGCACCTGCTGGTAATGCACGCTCGGGTCATAGGTGGTGGTCGCGAGCTTCAGCACCTGCGGTGACAACCGTCCTACGGAGTTCAACACCGCATACGATGCCACCACGCGATCATGCTGTGCGGTGACCAGGGCGACCCGCGCGTTGACCAGCGCCTGCTGGGCGTTCAGGACGTCGAGCGTGGTCCGCTGGCCGGCCTTGGCCTCTTCACGCACGCCATTGAGCGCGATCTCGGATGCCGTCACCTGCGCCTGCGCGGAAGCAACCTGCGCCTTGCCCGCCACCAGTTGGCCCCAGGCCGTCACCGTGTTGGCGCGGGTCGCGTCGCGAGTCAATTCGAGGTTGAGACGCTGCTGCGACAGATTTTCCTTCGACTGGCGGATCAGCGAATATTCGGCGCCACCTTGATAGATCGGGACGGAAAGCTGGGCGATGGCCGAGGCTCCGAAGGATCGATAGGTGGTCATGGTCTGCTCGTAGGCCTGCTGAACCGCGGCCTGTACCGTGACCGTCGGGAGCAGCGCGCCTTCGTTGATCTTGACCTGGAGAAAATTGACGTCGATGCCGTACATCGCGGCCGTGACATTCGGATTTTCGACCAGGCTGAGATCGACCGCGGCGGGGAGCGTGCCCGGCAAGAAGCGATCCACGGGCGAACCCGGCGCCAATTGCGAGGGTTCGTTGCCGATGATGCGGCGGAAGTTCGAGCGCGTGGTGGTCAGGTTGGATTCGGCGGTGAGCTGCTGGGTCTTGCCGGCGGCGAGCTGCGCTTCCGACTGCGCGACGTCGGTGCGCGTCACCTCGCCGACATTGAAGCGGTCCTGGGTCTGCTTCAGGGTTTGTTCGAGCACGCGGGTGTTGCTGCGCTGAACCTCGACGATGGCGGCGTCGCGCAGGTAGTCCATGTAGATCGTGGCCGCCGAGAGCAGAACGCTCTGCTCCAGCACGCGCAGGCCTTCGCGCGCGCCCGAGACCTGGCTTTCCGCGGCGCGGGTCCGGTTGGCGGTTTGATTGCCGTTGAAAAGGGTCTGCGTGACCGTCAGTCCGGCGGCGCGCGGAGGATCGGTGCCGTGAATTTCGGTTCTAACGAGCTGGGTCGGCGTGCCGCCCTGGGTCGAATTGATGTCGGTGTACTGGTAGCCGAGGCTCGCGGTCAGCGCGACCTTGGGACGATAGCCGGAAAGCGCCTGTGGTACGTTTTCGTCGGTAGATCTGACCGCCGCGCGTTGTGCGTTGAGCTGGGGGTTGTTCTGATAGGCGCGCACCAGCGCCGCCTCGATCGTGTCGGCCAGCACGGGCGCCGGGCCCATGCAGACCAACAGAAGCACCGCAGCCGCAGCCCCGGTAACGACCTTCACCCCACCCATTCCTGGCATTCCATTCATTTTTCTTGGCCGGCCCCGCAGATGAGCCGGTGTCGCCTGACTGAGTCCCAGCATATTCTGCGCGCTGGCCAGACGGAACCACCCAACGGCCAAAGCCGGTGGAAACTCTTGACGTGGGGCAATCCGGCCACACTCCTGATTTAGAACGTGATTTTATCAGGCACCGGATGGCTAGAAAACGAAGGCCGGAAGCCGCTCAAGTCCCGGCAAGACGGGAGCCACGGCGTCGAAAAGCGGTCGGCTTCCGAAATCGTCGTGGGAATGGGTAACGATGGTCGCCCGTGGCGGCTTTATCATGGCAAAAACGCCGACCAGCCGACCGCCTTCCCGAAGTTGCCGGTACAGCCGGTCGGGCTCGATTTCCGTGGCACCGTTGAGGACAATCACGTCATAGGGCGCGCCGGCCGCATCCCCGTCCGCGGCTGCAGCAGCCCGCACGGTGACCTGGCCAAGCCCGACCTCGGCCAGGATATCCTTCGCCTTCGCCGCCAGCGACGGATCGGTTTCGGTTGCCGTCACCTTTCCGGCCAGCTTGGCCACGATCGCCGCCGCATATCCGCTGGCGCAACCGACCACCAGGACGTTGTCGGTCTCGCCGATTTCGGCCGCCTGCAGCATTTTCGCCATCACCGCCGGCTGGATCAGAAAGCGCTTCACGGCGGCGCCGTCGCTGACATCGAGATCGAGGTCGAGATAGGCCAGCGCGCGCTGATGCGGGGGCACGAAGGCCTCGCGCGGCACCGCCAGCATCGCATCGATAATCCTGATATCGGTGACGTCGGTGGGACGTACCTGACCATCGACCATTTTCTGGCGCGCGGTCAAAAAATCGGACATTGGCGGACCCCGGAACAGAGCGGACGCTGCCGCAGACTAAGGCAGAGGATTGGCGCCATCTTTGATACAAGGCCCGGCAAAACGCAACACGGGCGGAACCCGCTCGAACCGCCGACAGCTCACGCGCGGGTCCGGTTCTGGATTCGATCTATTCGATGGTGACGGCGAGCCGCGCGATCAGCCTCGCAAGCTCATCGAGATGCGCGGAATCGCGATCATCGATCGCCCGCGCCAGCCGAAAGAGGCATTCGTCATCGCTCAGCGCGGGGATGTCGCTGGGTATGATCGAAGGCGCTGCCTGCATCGAATCGGTTTGAAGGTCGTGCATCTCGTCACCTCTGGCGAATCCGGCGAGCGCAAGCCTGGTCGGCGAATAGGTCGATTTGGCGGTCATTTCACGGCGCTCACCGACAGCCGCCGCCGCGGCGCCGCAGTGCCATTTCGGCCTTTGCAAGCCCCGGAGGCTTTGTTATACGCTGCCGGTTGCGAACGCTTGTTTCGCCTGTTCCTCGGTAGCTCAGCGGTAGAGCATTCGACTGTTAATCGAATGGTCGCTGGTTCGAATCCAGCCCGGGGAGCCAAAGGAAATCAAACACTTAGCTCCAAAATGATCGTTGGCCAATCTGGCGGCGGTAAGCAACGGGTATAAGCGGCCATGAAGTTGCAGCTGCTGATTTCTGACACCGGCGAAATCATCGCAGAATATGATTGGAGTGTTGATGATCTCACCGAAGCTGTCATCAAGGACAGGGCCTTAGAGGCGCTACGCAATTTCTATGACACCGGCGGCGATAGAGTTGTGCCGAAACCGCCGTTCACCAATCGGGTCCCGAACGCAGTGCGGGTGCTGAC